>Ga0247765_1000131_pt1 | contig 58510 bp, 56 predicted proteins | sample UWRJL106311C6_FD_179949 | JGI IMG/M metagenome (GOLD analysis project Ga0247765, IMG submission 179949) | Plant litter microbial communities from Arlington Agricultural Research Station in Wisconsin, United States - UWRJ-L106-311C-6 | ecosystem: Environmental > Terrestrial > Plant litter >... | reverse complement strand
TCCTCAGCGACTTAGCCCATCAAAGTGTGTGATTGTAGCAATAGAGGACGTCATAGCAACCGAACGGAGTGTGTGTTCGAGTCACAGAAGGTGGGTGGGGAAGGGATTGTCTGTCTCGACTGCGTTGACGTTATTAACTCGTCGGTAGGTACCTAGGTAGATAGTCTAGGGACGATTATTCTAGATTCTATATGGGAAACTTCAAAATGCCTGGCAAAATTCGATATTTAAATCTGGGATCTGCCTTGATGTAATGTAATGTGATGGGACCTGTTATGTTGTGTTGTGTTGTGTTGTGTTGTGTTGTGTTGGGAGGGCGCTGGGAAAGGGGAGGAGGGGGGTCTTGACGTTTTGTAAACGGCTCTGGGATGATGATGATCTAGTTTTGAGGGCAATTGGAGGGTGAAGAAAAAAAACCCGGAGGAAGAAGACTGGATGGACTGGACTGGAGGTGTCGAGATTTTCGTCTCGTCTCGTCTCGTCTCGTCGAGTATTCTAGTAGCCCCCTCGACTCTTTTTCTTTTTGAGATACCTTTCTAATCCATTGATGCACCTCATCACTTCATATCCGTCACATCCTATATCACCCCATCCCATCCCACATCATCCCATTACCATAATTGGCTCGCATAAGTGACACGTATCTCGGACTGCATCAATAGAATACCTCGTAACCTCATACCTAGAGCGGGTTGAGATGTCATCTGCAATCTGAGACAGGAAACATCCGATATCCCCGAATGTTACCTCATCCCCTGCGCGCCCTCACTGGCCTCACTACTCTCAGTATATCAAAGAATGAACACGAATGGCTGGAATGATACGATATCTCAGGTATGGATACACCAAATCAGTCCAGATGTGGCTGAATGCAACAAATATTTGCAAGTATAGATAGCTTGAGCCGCGCCGGGAAATTTGTCCGAAATACATGGGACATAAACATGCACCTCTCGTACCGCCCCGCGTGCGCTTTACCCTTTTGCCTGCCTGTCTCTGATATATATAATATGATAGGTAGGTAGGTAGGTAGATACGTTGCATGTTATCTGAAGCGGCTTTTGCATGTATGCATGCATGCATGCATGCAAACACACACACGCACGTGTCGAAGGGTGAGATACACGTTGCTATGTGGGTCTTGGACGAAAAAGTCGATTTACAAGCGTCAATGACTACATGTGGAGACAGTCTGGTGGGTACGGCACTTGTGTGACAATCGGAGGTTTCCCCCTTGTCTACCGACTGGCTACTCGAGGGTCTAGCTGGCTGGCTTGTACCGTTTGAAATCCCGCGGTGAATCCAACCCATTCCCGATGCGCGATTGGGGGTAATATCAGACTGAGCAGACGCACGAGAGAGAATCTGGTGGATCGAGGTTGAGATCTACTGTTTTGACCGGCTTCGGCTGCTCGGCGTAATGGGTCGTCAAGTTCTTCTGTCAAGACATAAGGATGATACATGACCCTCTAGTACATCTAGTGGGCAGTCCGCACCTGGTTCAATCTCAACCGAGATCTCTTCTCTCGTCTGTCTGTGCCCTCGAAATCGCTTCCAACAATCTCAATACTAAAAAAGGAAAAGCTCACACCTTGAGCTCATCATCGTCATGAAGCTATCACTCGCTAGCATCACCCTCCTCCTCACTACGGCTCTGGCCGTCCCGGCGCCGCCCTCTGTCCTGCCAGGCGTGGACTACACGCCGACACTCACTGCGAGAACGCCCTGCGGAGGAGGCACTGGGTATTGCAGCAACAATCACTGCGTGTGCTCTGACTCTTGTGAAAACATGTGCGCATGGTACGAGTGTGGATCCTGCTAGCAAGAGCAAGAGCTTTGGCAATAATTGAATTGGGTATGTTGAGATTATAGTGGACTGTATGAACCACCTCGTTGACAGATGGAGCCAGAACTACTGGAATTGCGCTGGGTTGTTGCTCAGGATGGTCAGCAGACATCTTTGTAGTCTGTATGATAACAGGCATTGTTCTTGGGTATCAGTGTTCATGTAGCGTGTTTGGATATGGCACTCTCGCCTGCGTGAGATGGAGGAAAAACTGCATGAATAAATGACAGAGCAGGGTATACTTCTAGACCCGACAAGAACAAACGCGTAAGACCGGACCGAACTGGCATATCAAACCTGTGTTGAAAGTGGAATTGAGCAGACAATCGACATCGGCGTTTGTGAAGTCCGCTCCAGCAAGCAAAAATGCCGCTCCATATCCCCGTCGCCACTCCATGCGGCCGAATTGACGATCGGCGTATCATCTGTGGTGTAGCAATTCATCTCGGGCGCGAAAAGCGGCTCCACCTGCGCGGCCATGATTCGGAGTGCGAGCCGCTTTTCATTTTGAGAAACAGGGCCTATTCATTTTCTCCCGTCGGCAGACCCTCGCAGGAGCATTGCGCGGTTGAGTGTGTCGCGCGCGCTGGGGGGGGAACGATTACCCGGGGGAAGCGGAGCACACAAGAAAATGCATCTCATTGAATTCTCTGTCGAAAAGAAAGAAAATCCACGTACCTTGAAGTCTTGCGACTGTTTTCTGCGACCGAATCCATACCAAGACATTGAATGGACTGATGTTGCGATGTCGTGCGCCCCAATACCGAGGCCGCCCTCCCCTTGCAACGACAAGCCCTTGGCACGATTCTTGTCTGTCCCCGATCGGGCGCCACAAAGCTTGATCAGTTGGTGTGGGGTGCACAAGCAATCAGCCAAGCAATCAGCCGCTGCTTCGAGAAGATAACGAAGGGGGGGTGGACCAAAAAGGGGCAGCCGCGAGAAGGGTGGCCTGTGCTCAAGCAGATGTTCCTCGACTTCACCAGACACTCTTCTACGGGCCGGTCGGTCAAGCGGGTTGGCAAGTTGGTCGGTGGCTGGTGAGCTCGAGGGACCTAGGGTGGCTCATACAAGATCGCGACTGTCCCCCGGGCCCTGAGCCAGCGCCGTGCCACAGCTAGGCAGGACGTTCAAATGTTCAAAAGCCAAGGTACAAGTGTCGCCGTGTCGATGCTGAGATAGGAAGCTCCTGGAGCAAGCGACGGTGGGTCAATCAGGGAGCTGCCGGCTCGGCGATTGAGAATCTCGCCGAAGAATAGATTGTCCCATTTTGATTCGGCAGCTTCGTCCCTTCACGGCAGTCCGGCACACGCGCCATTTGCAAGTGACGTGGGGCAAGAGAAGCAGGGCCAAGAAAATAGCCTGTGAGATGTGATTTTCAACCCTTCACAATCCTTCAAGCGTCCGTGTCCTTCACAGGTGATCATGGTCAGCACGATGCAAAGGAAACGGAATGCCCATATCTCAAGAGCCACTCACTTTTATAATGAGACCGCCCGATCAAGATTTATCTCTTCCATTGTCCGTCCCTGTCACTCCTAGCCCGCGTGGACGAACCGTGGAAGGATTGATCATGTCCGGAGATCGCCTTCCAGCAAAACGGGTTCGGTACGGCGATCCCGGCTAAAATGCCACGCCAGTCTCTCCCGCAACCCGCCTTTTGTCCGTGTTTAATCACCAACCCTCCCCAACCGCTGTGGGAATTCGTGCAGAAAACACCATCGCAGAGGCATTTCGACGGGTCCTCCGTCCCTCCATCCACACAGGTTGATCCCAAAACTGGGCCCGCGAGGTGAGAGTTCAGAAGGAACGCCCTTGTCGGCCCGACCTGATGTTTGCCCAGTTGGTGCGCCTAATATGGGTTGACACATCTAGACGGCTGAATGGCCTGGTCCAGCAAACCTGAGCCTCCGCAGAAAGTTCTCGGATCTGGGGCATGCATGAACCCGGATGCTGTATGCTCGTCGGTGAGATGTTCCACCCCGAGGAAAAGCTATCCCCCATTTGATCATGGAATACCCTTCCCCAGTGTCTGCGCTGTGGGGTTGAGGCACATCCATATATGCGGTTGTGCCCAGTGCCTCCCCAAGACTGGTCTCCTATTCTCTGTGCTGGTCTTCGTCTTGCCATTCCACCCACCAGCTCAGTCTGCTGACGGTTGAGAGTGTCGTTGCTTTTCCATACTACCAGAACCCGAAACCACCGCCATCACCGCAGCCATGGGCGGCAGTGACAGTAATGAATCCGACAATGTCATCCATCGCATGGCGATGGATGACCCCATCCCCTGGTACAAGAAGCGGAACCTGAGGACCATGTACTTTTTGCTGTTCCCCTGCGTCATCGGGATTGAGATGACCTCGGGCTTCGACTCGCAGATCATCAACTCTGCTCAACTGCTGCCGCATTGGAAGACATGTATGTCGACCTAGCCCCCAGAGGCCAGAGGGCAGAGAGCTGACTCGTTAGACTTCGGTAACCCTACCGGCGCGTATAATGGCATCCTCGCGTCTGCACTCCCTCTTGGTTCCGTCATCGGTCTCCCGCTCATCCCGCTTGTTAACGACACCTTCGGAAGACGTTGGTGTATCATGTTCGGTTCGTGTATCATGGTCATCGGCACTATTATCCAAGGCTTCTCGTTCAACGGACCCATGTATATCATGGCGCGCGGCATCATCGGCTTCGGTCTTCCGTATGCCATCGTGGCTGGCTCCTGTCTCATCGGCGAGTTGGGATACCCTAAAGAACGGCCCATCTTGACATCACTCTTCAACGCCTGCTACTTCATCGGCGCCATCGTGGCGGCTGGATCGACATTTGGGACGCAGAGGATCGACAACGACTGGTCGTGGCGCATTCCGTCACTTCTGCAAATGGCGCCATCTCTGCTCCAGATTGCTTTCGTCTTCTTCCTCCCTGAGTCGCCGCGTTACCTGATGAGCAAGGACCGATTCGAAGAAGCCAAGGCCGTGCTGATCAAGTACCACGCTGAAGGGAATCCCAACTCAGAGTTTGTCCAGGCCGAAATCGTCGAGATCAAGACGACCCTTGAGATCGAATTGGAGCACTCGAAGCGATCCTGGAAGGATATAATCGCTACGGCTGGTATGCGCCGACGCGTCTTGATCGGCTCGCTGCTTGGCTTGTTCACCCAACTGTCGGGCAACGTCGTCATCTCATACTTCCTGGGTGACGTGCTGAAGCTCATCGGCTACACGGATCCCACCTTCCAGGCCCAATACAATCTCGGCAACCAATGCTGGTCTCTCGTGTGTGGCGTCAGCGCGGCTCTTGTCGTGATGCGCTTCCGTCGTCGTACTATGTACTTGACGGGCATCTTTTCGATCTTGGCTGTCTATATCGCATGGACCGTTTGCACTGCAATCTTCATTGCTAATCACTCTGACATCGCTGCCAAGTTGTCGCTTTTCTGGATTTATGCCTACAGCCCCGCGTACAACCTCTGCTTCAACGCCTTGACATACAGTAGGGCAGTCCCCAACGAGTTGGAGAGAAATGGGCTAACGCGATGAATAGCTTACCTCGTTGAGATCTTCCCATACGCACAGCGCGCCCGCGGCATTGCCATCTTCCAATTCTGGGGGAAGGCTGCCCAGTTCTTCGGCACCAACGTCAACCCCATCGGCACCCAGGCAATCGGCTGGAAGTATCTGCTTGTCTACTGCTGCTGGATTGCTGCCGAGGCTGTCATGATCTGGTTCCTGTGGCCGGAAACATCGGGCCGCTCGCTCGAAGAGTTGGCCTTCCGTAAGCAATGTCCTTGTCAAGTCATGTGTGCCCCGCTAACCCCGAATAGTCTTCGAGGACAAGGAAGATTACGCCCTCCGTCAAAGCAACGCCGTTGCGAAGACAGTTCTCCATGTCGAGGACCTGGACAAGGAGAAGGTGTGAGGTGTACATTTTTGTATATAATCAAGTGCGGAGCGTTGGTACTGGGGGCCGTAATCTTTGCCCCGTGGTTGAGTTTGGGTAGAATCGAGTGTGGCGGGCGACGAGGCCATCGAAGGGTTTACGAAAATGATGGTCGCCATCAAAGCGTAGTTGCTGTAATCGAGGAACCTGTGAATCTGCCTGGCCGTGGCCATGTGTGAAGAGCGACAGCACGTTTCATGGGTATGTCTTGTGAAGCTGTCTGTATTGGCCGAGATGTTGCAAATGTATAGGCGATGAACGACGCGGTTAAGTCTCTGTGGTAGAACCAAGCGGCCTAAAAAGAAATTAGCAGTGATATGACAACTCGGGCGGTTGGTCGGTGGCTTACTTAAAGTTATGGCCGTCGAGGATGTGGGACTCGTTCCAAAGTCAAAAGAGTGCTGCTGCGGGGCTCGTCGGCGTCATCAACGTCCAGTACTCCGAGTCCGCTCATCATCTGACCTGTCCGGTTCCGCAAACGCAGCCCAATGTGCGACGCCCCAAGCCAAATGCACGTCATTCATTCCCCCCCTATGTTTCTTGGTCGAGTTTCGTTGCGACAGGGCTTCGTCGTCCCGTGACTGCTCGTTCGATGGCTGTGAGGAGTCGATGTTTTCAAACGCAAGGATGTAAGGTAGGTAACGCTTCACGGACTAACTGGGCCGTTCTATTACTTTGGCATTCTTCCTCTTTGCGAGACTAGATGGATGAAGTCAATCGCTGAGCCTGACGCTGGTTGTTGATGGTGACTGATGGCATTGACACCAAGGATATGCCTGTCACCGCGGGGGATCTGTTGGGGAAAGTGGGACGCTGTCAATCGCGCAGGGTGGAGTACTAGTGTGGGGTTGCGACAGGGTGCTGACCCCCAGGAGCCCCTGATCCTGCTGTTGGCCCAAGCCTCTGACCCTGACCCCCGCAATCTGCCCAACTTTTCCCCAAAATTTCCCAGCTGCGGCACAATAGCACCAACACCTTGCTGTGCAACCTTGGAACAAGAGGCGAGCTTTGATAACCGTATTCCACGGAGTTGAACCAACGATGCACTACTATAATTGACACCCCGTCCGCTCAACATGCAACAGGTTCGCACATAGCGATCCGGGCCCTCAATCTCCCGGATTACTCCTTGGCTTCAAATCCAGTCCTTGGAGGTTCCATTCCATCGGTCCCATTGCATTTCGTGGGTCACGGCAATGTATGATGATTATGGCTTCCACCGAGACGCTGGTTTTGTGACAAGTTTTAGAACCCGCGAATCTTCTGTTCTCCCTCCATTTTATTCGCTCCCGCTTTCTTGGTTCGAAGCCTTGAACTCCGTAGACCTTGTAGTGTATGGTGTTTGGCGCCCAGCGTTGCAATGGCGCCTAACCACGCCACACACTCACATTCTCCCTGTTCATTAAACTCTCTATTGTAACAAAGGGACCTAACTTTGATGTGTTCCTTCTCATCCATTCGCCCGGCTGCTTTTTTTTTTCGCCCTTGGCCTCCCTGGGAAGGGACTCTGTGTGGATCCTTCGTCCATCCAAGCCACCACCGCCGCATGCTTGGCCGGACGAAACGGAAGTACCTTCGCGGCGGGTTGCTGTTTGTTAACACCCTGGCACAGGCCGGACCATGATTACGGTTACGTCCAAGACTGGGCTGTCAGGCAGCTATAACCCCAGGTCGGATGCACTCTTGACCAACTTGACGGTACTAGGGTGATTGATTCCGGTCTTACTTGTTATCTTCACGGCCATGTAGGTTTTCCCGGGTATTGCTCCCATGATATTATATCTTATTCTTTCCCTCCTTGCCGAGGTTCGCTCTGTCAACGCAACATGCACGTCATTCGCAACTCCAAGCCCTATAGCCTTCCCTATCGCCGAGGTCCAGATTGACCCCTCAGTGCAAGATTCCCTTGTTAGGGGGATCCCGGCCAAGATCGGGACACCCCCACAAAGCATCGCAGTGTTGCCATGGCCGTAAGGTACCCCCCTTCCGGAAAGAAAATTAGTAGCGTCTATGTTGGTAACTGACTTCCTCTGGGCAGGGAGCTGAACAACACATACCTCTATAACGACCGAGGTCCCGATTGCGAGAAAACTCTCATCTTCGGGACCCAGATGTGCAAGGTTCGGCGTGGCAATTTCTTCTTCGAGAACAAATCCGCCAGCTTCTCAAAATTCTCAGACCTTATCGCCGCAGGCGGCGCACCAGTAGAGATAACTACACTCGGCTCCGAGGATGGCGTAAGGGACCTCGTTCGGACGAGCCTTGCGGGAACAGAGCAAATGGCTCTTGGCTCGGGACCCGTATCAAAAGTTCCAATAGGGATCCCCCAACTTCAATGGGATCGCGGCCACACCGTTATGCATACGCTTGGGCTGGGGTCCAACTCGTCATACCTCAACGCTCTTGTTCAGGCTGGCCAGATTCCGTCCAGAGTATGGTCCTTTTTCTGGGGTCGAGCGTGGACCGAGAACAATGACCAAGATGGATCGCTCGTCCTCGGCGGGTACGACAACGAGAAAATCATCGGTCGTAATTACACTCAGAAGCTGGACTACAGCGAGCGCACTGGATGCTGGACGGGGATGCGCGTGCGGGTGACCGATCTCCTCGTCAACTTCTTCAACAGCACCAACGTGAACGTTCTGCTAGGTGGTGCGATGGATTTCTGCATTGTGCCCCAACGGCAGCTGTTGTTCGAAGCACCCAAGGCAGTGGTGGATACGGTTGAAGCGGCTGCGGGTTTGACGGGGAAGGCCATCGAACTGTCGTTTTCGTTTCACCGATACGCCCGTGTGTACAACGTGTCGTCGCCCTCGCTTCGTTTCGACCTCACGTTTGTGCTAGACAACGGGCTCCAGGTTCGTGTGCCCTCCAATCAGTGGGACATTCCACACGTCAACTGGGATCGGAGCGGAGCGCGGGTGATCGACCGAGCGAAGCGGGAGTTTTTGATGAACGGCCTGGAGTTCCAAGATCCCAACCAGCCTATCACTCTGGGAAGGTACTTCTTCACCGCGGCCTACCTCATGGTCAACCACGACGCGGGCACTTTCACCATGTGGCAAGGGGCACCGACCACTCGCAGCAACCTGGTACCAGTTCTGAGCCAGACCAGAGCTGCCTCATCTTGCCGTGACCCTGGAAATAACGGGTCTGTTTTTGAAGGTGGTGACGCAGGTCGTAGCACGCCTGAGACGAGCCCGACAAATGTTGGTGCAATCGCAGGAGGGGTGGCCGGTGGGGTAGTGTTTGCTGTTATAGCTGCTGGTACGCTCCTAGTCTTCAGACGACACCAGCGCGCTGCAGCGAGGAGGGGGATGAGGAGTTCTACACCGGAAGTAATACCAGCAACCCTGGAATATCGCGGACCCCCACTGGAAGTACACGGGGCCAACATGTACGAGAACCACGGAGGCCCGGTTGAGCTATTTGGCGGGGGTGTTTCAGAACCGGACATGGGTGGGAGACAGGAGCTCCAAGGCACATTCATCCACTGGCAAGGCGGAAAATGGGAGCTGGATGGCCACGAACATGCTCTCGTGCATGAGCTGAATACAGGTAAGCAAGGAGATAAGAATAGTCAAAACAAATAAAGCGTCAAAAGTGGGACGGGCGCATGCCTGTATTTCCATCTGGTGTTGATGCGAATCTTGAAACCTGACCTTACGCGTGGGAATAGTCCCTGAACAAGTAACTTGATTGGCTCGTGGTGTCAGCAGACCAGCCGATGGGCCGATCTATGCCTTTCAACTCCTCTCTTCGCCTTCGTGCCTCCACTAGCTCTTCAGGGCTCAAGAGGCAACGCCACTCAAAGAAGAAATCTTCCCAACAGCTCGGCCGACCGAGGCCACACACAGGGTGCAGCTCTAGATCGCCCAACCGTGGTACATCCCAGATGGCAAAACCAAGACGTCGAAATGGATCGAACGAAACGAACTGCAAGGGCGAGAAAGGCTTCCGGGATAGGAAAAGAAAGACTTCGAGTCCCACACTCATTCGCTGCAGTAAAAGCCCTGGATCTCCAGACTTGGGGGCTTCTGGGGTCGGTAATGTCTTAGCAACATTTGTTGCTTGTGCTTCCTTCCGCTGAAGGCACTGTTCCAGTCTTGGGGGATCGACACCTCCTTCGGGTATGGGACAGTCAAGCCAATCGAGTAAAGTGCGGGCTTCATGGTAGGGGTATTCGGGAGCCAGATTCTGGCTGTGAGTGTCTGAAGGCACTGAATAGCCAAAGAACCACGACATGCCAGCGACGCGCATCGTGACCTTGTCTTCCAAGTCCCAACCAAGATGGTCAAACGTGTCGCTTTCTGCGCCTTTCTTAAGATCTGACATGAGCTGGAGGTTCCAGCCAACCCGAGCCATGCGGTATTCCTCGGTCCAAAGTGGAGGACGATCCAGCCGCGGTTGGTATGCTACTGTCTTCTCTGGTGTTCGCTCCCATGGGGATGGCAAGTCAATCTTGCAAACGCCGGGCGGCGGGACGTACGTGAATGAAGGGTCTGCTGGGTGCTTGAATTCGATGTCTTTCAGTTGCTCCAAATAGTGGGCCACGCAGAGGTGGGCGAGTCGCTGGATGCGTGCGGCGTCTGCGAGGATGGATCGGATGATGGACGGCTCGGTTTTGCTGGAAATGCTGGTGTCGAAAGTGATGAGGAAACTGCTCACGGTCTCCTTGCCAATGTGGTTCCACGTCCGGCTCCGACCAGGCCGCTTCACCATCTGGACCACATCGGCCGGGCTGGGGAAAGCAATTCCCTCAGGGAGATCCGACGAAACCGTGACGCCGCCCGGCATCAAGGTCCGGACGGTCGGGCGAGCGAGGTGGCGGAAGCCAGATCGAATGTGAGCCAGCACCTCGATTGTTCGTCGAAGCTGGTCAGTCATGGCGGGAAACGACATGACCGATTCGAGTATCTCGAAAGCAAAGCGACTAAAGACGCGGTAGGCATTGGGCGATGCTACGATAAGATTGTAAAGAGATCCAAGATCAGGAACCTCTTTGAGAATGACCATGACAACCTCGCATGCCAAGTGTTCAATGTGGCACGGCATATTGTTGGGTGAGGGGTTTTGCAGCGGCTGCTGGTGGGCCAGTGGGGTCAGGGAGGAGGTGCAGAATCTAGATTGGCGAGATAAAACTGCTGGCAAAGGCAAGCGCTGTCTTTATTGACCGTGGGTGCCTGTTGACACGAGATGCCGCAGTGCGATGGAGCAGGAACAGTCGAGTCGTTCCTGCCCAACTTAAGTCCAACGGCAGAGCTGAACTCTTCCCCGAGAACACTTGCGCAAAGCACAGACCACAGCTCACCGACAGCAAGCCACCAACGACTCTGGAGGAAACAATTTGCGTCCGGCGCCTATCGAGTTTTCTCTGCAAATCACAGAGCCACCTTCCTCCGCTCACCGGTACGCCACGGCCCGTCAACCTTGCCGTATTGAATCCTGGATCTTGAGGCTGGGATTTTTCAGCTCTGCTGCAGCCCCAGCCAATTACTGTGGAATACGATAACGTGCATGATAAGCGAGCGCAACAGACAAGCGAGCGCAACACTTTTCACGCGTTGCACCATTTCCACATTCAACCCTTATTTTCTCCACAACCCAATATAACAGCACGTTCAAACGAAGCACGATTACTTCTGGCCCTCCAAGCTCTCCAAGACGATAAAAATCTAAGCTTACGTAAGGCAGCTGAGATCTACGATATTAATCATACAACTCTCTTCCACCAGCACGCCGGTCGGCCTACGCGACGCGATATTCCAGCCAACTCACGCAAACTTACGAATTTAAAAGAGAAAACGATTATTCAATATATAATTGAGCTATATACACGCGCATTCCATCCCCGGCTTTCGTACGTAGAAGATATAGCCAACCGATTACTACGCGAACGCGACGCGCCCCCTATTGGCGTACGATGGGCTCACAACTTCATTAAACGCCAGCCAAAACTCCGGACGCATTTTACGCGTAAATACGACTACCAAAAGGCTAAATACGAAGATCCAATAATTATTCGCGAGTAGTTTGCCCTTGTACATAACGTTAAAGTCAAATATGGTATCCTTGACGACGATTCGTATAATTTTAACGAAACCAGCTTTATAATGGGCATTATTATCGCCGCTATGGTAGTTACTACCTCTAACGGCCGCAATAGGGCCAAACAGGCCCAACCTAGAAATCGAGAGTGGGCAACAATCATCCAAGGGGTAAACGCTTTGGGTTGGGCTATCCCGCCATTTATCATCTTAACTAGGCAGTACCACCTCGCCAACTGGTATCAAAAGTGCAACCTTCTGGCCTCCTAGCGCATTACAACAACCGATAACGGGTAAACTACTAATGAGAAAGGCATAAATTGGATTCGGCACTTCGATTTCCACACAGCATCTCGTACAAAGGGCAAATATCGGCTACTTATCCTTAACGGCCACGATAGCCACCACTCCGAAGAATTCGAAACCTACTACCAGGAGCACAACATTATTACACTTTGTATACCTCCGCACTCCTCGCACCTACTTCAGCCATTGGATATTGGTTGTTTTGGGCCGTTAAAGAAGGCGTACAGCCGCCAAATTGAGCAGTTGATGCGGATGAACATCACACATATCAGCAAGTTGGAATTTCTCTATGCGTTTAGAGAAGCGTTTTTTGCTTCAATCACAGAAAAGAATATCCAGGGGGGTTTTACCGGAGCCGGCCTTATACCGTACGACCCAGAAAGGGTGATATCTAAGCTAGATATCCGCATTCAAACCCCAACCCCCCCAGCCTCAAGCCCACGTACAGCACTACCTTGGGTCTCCCAAACGCCACACAACCCTCGAGAGGCTACCTCGCAATCAGCATTTATCAAAACTCGAATTTCCAACCATCAGGGCAGCTCTCCAACCTCAATGCTAACTGCTGTAGATCGACTGGCTAAAGGTACGATGGCTGTTATACACGAGGTAGCTCTTCTACGTACGGAGGTCTCAGCACTACGAAAGGCCAATAAGGGGCTTAATAAGCGACGGAGAGCCAAAAAAACACGTGTGCGGCTTGGAGGGTCACTTACTATACAAGAGGCACAGGATCTACTGGATCAGAAGGCTGTGGGTGAGCAGTTGGTCCAGGAAACACGACAAAATGGTGGTAGTACAGGGGGGTCTCGTACGAAGATTCGGTGCTGTGGAGTATGCGGCAAGCCTGGCCATAATGCACGCACGTGCAAAGAGGCTGCAGAATTGTCTAATTCATCTGTTTCCGATTCAGTTATAGTTATTTCCTAGTATTATGGTTGTGTAATTGAGGATAATTGTGGTGGGGAAGTGGAAAGTGTTGCGCTCGCTTGTCTGTTGCGCTCGCTTATCACGCACGTTATTCTTGATTTGAATGACGCACTTGAGGAGGTCGTAGATTTCCAGGTCTAGCACCATGGAGCGCATTGTGGTACTGACAGGCTGATAACTAGGTACTAACAGCGCCCCCTAGTCATCGCCCACGTATCTATTGAATACTTCAGAATAAAACCTCCTGCCTACAGCTTTGTGGCTGCGGATTTTTGTTCGAAGCTGACTCTCCCCCCACGTGTTGTATTTTCCCTCTAGAAATGGCGAATCAATTTCTCCACTTCCAGTGCGCCTCGTCAGCTCAAAGCCCCTGAAGTGGTCATTAAGCGTCCCGACCGCCTCATCCTTTCTCAAGTTTCGTCGAACACCCTGGAAGAAGGGCACGCTGAAGCGCTCGGATGACCCTTGGCGGAGAACAACCCGGTGTGTTGTTGCTTTACAGACTCCGTTAGAAACGACCTCGAATACTTGACCAATGTTGACAACGAAGGAGCCTGGGACAACGGGAACGTCGACCCAGCTACCATTGTCGCTCAGCACCTGCAGTCCGCCCACGTCTGGCGATGCTTGCAGAAGAAAGGTCCACCACCCAGAGGAGTCTTTGTGCGGACCCACCCCTTGGACAAGACCTCTGTCGCCAGAGTGAGGAACAGGAGGGTATCGCACCAGTTTCAGTCGGTGTTGATCGGAGAGGAAGCTGAATAGGGTGTCCCTGGGGATTCTCAGCGCGTCGGCGACCAAATGGAGGAAGCGTTTTCCCAATTCCGTCAGCTCGGCGATATAGCATTCTACGGCGACTCTCGCTTCAGGACACCCGGCGGGCCACTGCTCAGTCAGGAACGATCCTTCACAACGAGCGCCCGCCGTGGTGGACGAGGTGAGGGCCAAAACCAACTGTACGTACTTGATTCGGCCCCCGCAATCTCTCGGACAGGGGATCTCCATCCTGCCAGCTAGCGGCGAGTTCTGTGGCAAATTCGAACTGCTCTCTGAAATCGGGGTTGCCCGCCGTGGTTTCGGTCCCAGTTCGACTGTAGCCCAGAAAGTGCGGAGAATTCTCGAGCGCAACCTCAGCCTTGGCGCTCGGCGGAAGAGCGAAGAGTTTGGGGAGGACATTGATCAAATCTTCAATCACGTTTTTATCTGCGCCGTGGTTGGTGATGTACAAAAACCCGATGTCGGTGAGCACATATCTGAGCGCTTCGAGAAGTTGGGGTCGAGTGTCAGCGTTGTCCGCCAGGGAGAGGTCAAGCACTGGAATTTCGGTGAATGGCCGAGACATGGTGTGGATTCAATTGTAATCTAATGAGAGTAAAGAATATCGACGATATCGACGACAGGCTGTGTTTGGTTCGCCCAATGCTCACACTTCGCGTGTAGATCACGTCATCGGAGCTGGCGGGCCGCAGTAACTCACGCCGATCTCGGCCCCACACCGTTGAGAGTCAAGGGATGCCAGCAGGACGCTAAACTCAATGTGCCCCCAGTTCGCGATGGCCCATGGCTATACATAGCTGACTAGCTGAGCGTAAGAAACGGGGTCTTGGGCAACCTAAACCCCTAATAAGTATTTTAGCTTGGGACTTGGTGTTCGGGCCGTCGGATCCGTGGCGCTGTCGAGGCAAAGGCTTCAAATCCAGCGGCAAAACCCCTGATCTTGCGCACATGCAAAGAGGCCTGTTAGCACGCGGCGTTAACCCTTTGTTTGGCTCTTGAAAATTTGGAGCGCTTTGCGTACAATCTAACTACGATAGTTTGTCTGCATAGTTTTTTACAGCTCGGCAGTCGTCTGAAGGGCACACCCGATGGCCTACAGGCCGAGGTATTTTTCCTGCATATACTGTAAACGCTTCCGGTAGGAAATTTTATAGCCTTGACGGGAAATTTCATGTGCTCGAATTTTTGGAATCAGGACTTAGATGTGCGTGAATTTCCCAATGTACAAAATTGTGTTCATGACGGAGTTCCCTTGTGACCATGTGTTAGGATCAGGTCGTACCTGCCCTGCACTTATTCCGCACGAATTTCCCCGCCGAGTTCGACGGGGAATGCCATCCTCAAGGACCGGCTCCCATACCCTCCCATCTCTCAATGACAAACTTCACCCGGTCCTGATGGCTCCCTATGGCCACTGGAAGCACCACATGGTCGATGTCTTGCTCAGTCAGGAAGGCGCAAAACTGCCGATGGAACTCAACCCAATCATCCACATCACTCGGGATCAACCGCACCCCGTCGTCGACAATCCATGTCCCAGCCGCTTCAGCAGCCTCGCACACTATGATGAGCGACGCCTGCATCCGAAGCCGAAGTCCAGTCCACTCGTTTGATTCCACCAAGGAGGCAGCGCCACTCTCCCCGACATAGCGCATAGCATACACAATGGGATCTGCCCCAGACCGGTCGGAGATAAACCACGGTGACTCGGCGAGGGCAGTACGCTCGGCGTTCAGTTGGGCGTGCAAGATGAGACGCTGCAGTTCGAGACTCCGTGAGGGGTTTGTGACATCGGCAGCGGTGAAGTCGTGAGTTGCCAGGACGGTACGAGCAACCTCTGTGATAACCGGTGGCAGGTTGCCGGTTTTTGAGAAATAATCTTCGAGGTTTTTCACAATTGTAGTCTTGCCGGTGCATTGCGCACCTACCACATAGATATTGGGAGTGCCATTGACTTTCATGTTGGAGACGTTGTGATTGTGACGCGGAGTGGCGATTCTGGAGATCCTGTCGACGGCCATCCTCTCCCACGTCCCGTATGCATGGAGGCCTACAACGAGGGGCATACAACTTGTGTAACCACCCCGCACATCATCAGCGACGGAGGCTTCAGACTTCAACGACCGCATCTCCCACCAACTCCTGGCCAGCAGCACCCAAACTGACCATGTCTCTCGCTTCCTTCAAGTACAAACTGCAAGCAGAGATTCGTGTCGACGACCGGGACTGGCGGTACACGGCGCCCCTCCCATCCCCCGAGAAACTCGACCAAGCTCGCCTAGTCAAGACAATCAGCCTCTTTCTCGGAGATGGAAAGAAACAGGGCATAGAGCTGACCCTCATGCGCGCCGAAGAGAACCGGGCCATTCGGGCCGACCCACTTCACAAATTCCTCGTCGTCTCCCTCGCCGAGTTCCGCGCACCGCGACGAACCTCCAAGGAACTCGGTCCCGCAACCCAGGCAACAAAAAAACCACTCCACCCTTCTACCCCCCGGGAATGCGTCGAATATTCCACCCGCCTCCTCCGCACCGGCATTACCCTCCAAGGCGTGACCTACCACTTCTTCGGCCACAGCAACAGCCAGCTCAAATCACGCACCTGCTTCCTCTTCGCCGGTACAAAGGAGGAAATCTCTGCTAAAGTCGAAGCCTTGGGCGACTTCGGCAAGCTAAAAACGGTCGCTAAGAAGGCAAAGCGTATCGGACTGCTTTTCTCGACGGCGCAGGCTGCTCTCACGATTAACCCAGACCGAGTGGAGGACATACCTGATATTGAAAAGGACGATTACGTCTTTACAGATGGTTGCGGACTTATCGCCCCACGTCTGGCCCAGGATCTGGCGAGGCGGAGGGGAATTGTGTTTCGAGACAAGAGGTACACACCGTCAGTTTTTCAGATCCGTTATCGTGGGTATAAGGGCGTAGTGGCGGTGGATCCGACAATGCGGGATGGGAAGGTGTTACTGCGGATGCGCAAATCGATGAAGAAGTTTAGCGGCGGGGACGATCTGTCTTTTGCAGTGGTGGAGCACTCCAAGCCGTACGCATATGGGTATCTCAATGATGAGGTGGTGGTGCTGCTTGATGCGCTAGGGGTGGAGTTGGATGTGCTTCGACGGAAGCAGCGAGAGCACTTTGACTTCTTGGAAGAGGCATCGCGTGATGCAGGTGCTGCGTTTCGGTTCTTGTCCTATGTCAACAACCCAGGGCTGGCAGAGCGTGTGCTGGTCGAAGAAGAACTGGGACCGGTCCAAGGGAGGATCAATGCGTTGGTTAAAGGAGAGTATACGAAAATGCTGAACAAGAGGGATGAACAGAGGTGTCGCATTCTTGTGCCGAAATCGAGGCTGCTATTCGGTATTGCGGATGCGTGCGGCGTGTTGAAGGAGGGCGAGTGTGCCGTCAAGGTCACATTGGTTGGAGATGGACAGCCTGCAGCGCTCAAGGGAATGGATGTGTTAGTGACGCGCAACCCGTGCCTGCATCCAGGCGACTTGCAGAAATTTCGGGTGGTAGAAAAGCCCGAGTTGGCTCACCTGGTTGACTGCATTGTTTTCTCTACGCAAGGAAGACGACCAGCCGCGGATCTGATGTCGGGGGGCGATCTGGATGGAGATACATGTGAGTGACGTGCTTTGATGAAAACAATGTGGTCCACTAACCGCTGCAGTCTTTGTCTGCTGGGACAGTGATCTGATACCATCAACGGTTTCACAGCCAGCGCAATACCCCGGCGTCAAAGAGCCCATCAAGTTCAAGCCCATCACCGACGACGACAGGCTTGTCTTCTTCGCGGGATACAACAACGCATCTCTAGGGCGAGTCAAGAACCTGTATCTCAGCTGGGCTCGTGCCATCGGCCCCATGGCCCCTGAGTGCCAGGAACTGAACCGCCTCTTCTCACAATGTGTTGACGGGAATCGAATCAGGGTTCCTCCTCGGCTGGAGAAGACTCCGATCCCAAAACCTGACTCTGGCCCATTTGTCCTCGATGTGTTACATGACGAAGCAACGAAGCTAGTTCACCGGAATATCGCCCAAGCAAGGTCGAATGTGCTTGAAGGCTTCGAGTTCGATGCTCTCGAACTTTTACTCAACCGGGACGACGTCGCTATGTCCGAGTTTGAGCTTATCGCCATGATGCAGCGGTGGTGTCGCCGGAACGACGCGCATCTCGAGGACTTTCTTGACTTTTTCGACCTCAACGTGCTGACGGCCGAAGAAAAAGAGTGGGTGCTCCAGCAAGTACCTCCTGCCCGAGAGATACCAGCAGTGGTCCTCAACGCCGTTTCCTACTCGAATCTCCTCACCAAGGACGCGGCGCGACGATTCCAGCTCGACTACCATAGCATCCACTGGAAGTGTGTCTACGATTCCCTCTTGCGCGATAGACTGGGTACGCTTCTGGACACGATTAGCAAGGTTATGGATACGTTCCACCGAAAGCTGATTGTGCTGAGAGTCGACGAGCGGCTTGTGGTAGCCATCTACGTGCCAAGGAAGATTGAGACGGCAAATGACTGTCTTGTCGATGACGCGGTGCGGGTTTTCGCCTTCCCGAATACCCAAGGGACCGAGACGTAGAGTCGGGTGGCACTCCCGACCAAGATGACATACCGGCTATATTGTGACGAGCGAACCTTTCAGCTCTTCCAAGACCAGAGAGCTAACACGTGGATATACCTTGGCCGCGCGCCCTCAGATGACAGCTCATACCGGTCCATCGAGAACGCCGGAGATAGACGCCGCCAACGCCAGGCCACAGTGGAAGCGGGAACAAACTTTGATGTCCAGGTCAGCATTGCACTGGACAAGTTCAGCCGAAATCTGCAGCGCCACGTGGGAAGGGTGAACCGAAACGCTATCTCCGCCGCCGAGATCTATGTCATAAGCAACCGGGATGTCAAGTCGATGCGGAATTTAGACCTTTGGCTTGAACACATCGACACGGACACCGTGATGCCACTCTTTGAGCAAGAAGCAGAGGACTACCGAGTTCCCAGCCTGGCTAACGTCGACTGGGATGCTGAGCCGGTCTTTGTCAACGAGATCGCTCGGAGAGGCAACATTAGCTTCATGTGGGAATTGACGGAGCCGAAGCTGTTCGTTGAGTTGTTTTCCTGGCTGCAGGAGCGGGATCAGAAATCCCATTTGCTCAAGTGTTTCGATGCAGTTCTCGCCGCAATGGAGAACGCAGATTTTCGCCGAAGCACAAAGCTGAACCTAAAAGACCTCCTCTGGGAAACATTAGACTTTCTGCGTCGGGCACCGTACCTCGCAATTTGCTTTGGAAGGATGATCCCCATAGAGCGCGTAGATGAAGATTCAGAAGCCCTGTCAGATACGCTAGAAGCCCACGCTTTTGAGGTGCTCCGGGCTTTTGTTCTTGCAGCCAACGACACGCAAGAGCTTGCGATTGCTCCCCTCAAGGCATATCTCTCCCGGATCCGTGGCCTGACCCTCGATGCGTACGCCAATCTGATAGAGTTGGTATCCCTGACTGTTCGGAAGGCTGAGGTGGCCATGGACATACTGCTAGAGTGCTTGGAGGCCGAGAGTTCCCGACTGCTACCTGAGCGACCAGCATTGGTGCGTCACTTTGTTGCCAATCTTATCGGCATTGCGCTGGACCATATTGAAGAGGCATCAGAACAGTCTAAGACCTGGAAAGCGCTCCTCCGGCTCAAGCGTTTAGCCAAAGAACGAGATGGCTATCCCGTCGCCGAGATCACCATCCGGATCGATTCCGAGAGCGGCAAACTGGAAAACGCCGCCCACGTCCGTCTCACTGCTGCGTCAACCCCCTTAAACACGCCCCTTGCCAAGAGATACTCGGTTGATGGGCTAGTCATCCACTCGGAACAGGGCCTCGTGCGAGTGCAGTGCCTCCACCCGTTACCTCCTTTCCTAGATCAATGTCAGTGGAAGTTGACTTACTGTGGGCCGTTCACCACAAGCAAAACCATGTTTGACGCGACACGCGCCTTTGCCACCCAAACCGAAGACTGCTGCGAGATCTTCTCTCAAATCCTCGGCCTCGATCCTGGCGATGAACCCGCAAGGGCCAATTACCGTGCATACCGTCCCCTAAAAAAGCTCAACTCTAGCCAAAACGCCGCCGTCGCCGCGTCATTGGCCTCCTCACTGGTGTGTCTCTGGGGCCCACCTGGCACCGGCAAAACCGAGACCATCGTATCCATTATCCACGCGCTGCAGGCCGTATTTCCCACGCAACGCATCCTCGTCACGGCCCCAACTCACAATGCTGTTGACAATGTACTCCGTCGGTACCTCACCCTCCCCCGCGAGTCTTCCTTGCCCTCGATATCGCCGCCCCTCCGCGTTTCCACGGAAGTCCGAAAAGTAGCCGAGGATCTCCGTTCCTATACCATCGACGCGCTGGCTGGAGGCGAAGGGCAGATTCATCTCAACCGCTCCGCCCTCGACCAAGCGCGCAAACGTATTCAGGCTGCCTCCATTGTTTTCACGACTTGCATTGGTGCCGGCATCGGCCTGCTTCGAGGAGAAGACTTCCCACTTGTAATTGTTGACGAGGCATCGCAACAGACGGAACCTGCGTCGTTAGTCCCGTTGGTGAAGGGGTGTGCGCGCGCGATATTGGTGGGTGATCATGTGCAGCTGCGGCCAACGGTAGGGAGACTAGCCGGAGCGGTGGGGTTTGATCGATCATTGTTTGAGCGGGTGTTCACTTCCCCTAACAAAGCGAGGAAGTTAATGCTGGACACGCAGTACAGGATGCACCAGGGCATTTGTGCGTTTAGCTCAAGGGAGTTTTATCAGGGAAAGCTGAAGACCGGGATATCACCCGCGGAGAGACCGTTGGGGAAGTCTTCGTTTCCGTGGCCTGAGGGGCAGGACCAGCGGATGGTGTTTGTGGAATGTGCGTCGAGAGAGGAGATGGGTCAAAAATCGAAAACGAATGAGGGCCAGGCGAAGGTGTGTCTTGAGGTGTGCAAGCTCCTAGGTACCGGCGACGACGAGAGACAGGAACAGATAGCGGTGTTGACGCCGTACGCTAAACAAGCGGAGATGCTCAAGAGAATGGTGGCGCCCTTGACGTGCAAGGTGGCAGCCTATGAGGTCTCGAGCATCGACGGGTTTCAGGGACGCGAGGCGGACGTTGTGGTATTTGTGACGGTGCGATGTAATCAGAGTCATGAGATTGGGTTCCTGAAGGACCTAAGGAGGATGAATGTTGCGCTAACACGGGCGAGGAAGGGAGTCATTATCATTGGAAATCGGGAGACGTTGACCAGGAGCGAAGGTGATGAAGAAAGCGCGAGTTTGTGGAGGAGGTTAGTGACGAGCTTGACTGAGGTCAAAATTGCGATCGATGAGGAATGAAGATCCAAGACGGGGATTGGCATGTCTTTATATAGGTATTTTTGTGGCGAATTTGACCTTGCACTAGTCGCCACAAGGTTTCTGTCGGTCATCAGCCTGCCGTGACCATTGCAAACTGGAGGCGCATTAAGTTTGGAGCCGAACACGCACTAACGCCGCCTTACAGTCACGCGGCCTGGAGTGGACTCATGAGGATGGAAATTTTCAGGCCTTAACAAAGAAAGTTCGAGTCGGCAATAAGAACGTTTGAGTTCGCGGCATGGAGATCGAGTTGCGATGAGAAAGTCTAAGGCCTCGATGGGAAACTTATGGCCTCTTGGCTCGACCCCTCGCAAACAGCTGGGACGCTGTTCAAATTCTGCGCAATGCCTTGCTGATTACCCAAGCTAGGCTAACAAATTTTTTTTTCAGGGGCTGGACTTGAATACATGACAATGAGCTCCGAAATGGTTTAGTTAGCACAAAGCTAGCCCTTACCTTCCAGTCCGCGAGACCTTTGCTGCTTAAATCGGTGTTTTAAAAATCCTGCAAAAGTCGTGCTTTCCATTGCTGTCGCCCCTTATCAGCGATGTTACGGTCGTCAGAAATCACCTTCGTAGGCTGTTGGGGTCGTTCCGACCCGTGGCTCCGATACAGCAAACGCTCATTCTTTACTTCCATTTCCTTTTCTCAGCCTTTAATTCTGGGATTTGATGCGTTTGTTCCTACAGGCGTCGGGCCTTTTCTCGTGACTCGACAAGCTGGGCCTAGCCTCTCGGACCAGGTCACTTCTCCATTGATCGTGCAGTAGGTAGGTATCTACCTGACCTTGCCTGGAGTAAATGTCGGAAGGTCTTGACAGTAGACAACGAGCTGGAAGCGACCTGGAAGTTGGAAGTTATTGAAAGTTCGCTTCCGGCCTTTTGTAGCAGGTAAGACCGGACATTCCTCCTTCGCTATAGCTTCCTTCCCAACCCAATAGAATATTTGCTGTTGAGCTCTTTCCGGTCAATTCCGGAAAACCCGGGACAGAACTCACGCTTCGGCTTCTGGCCTGCCGCTTACTGAGACGTATTTGCTGAGAGGTCTTTTCACACTGGACAAACTTGTGATCGGGGTGAACTAAGGGATATATTACATCCCCTGGGTGAATTGACAATCGGCGCTGTGCGGAAATGTCCATCGTGAGCTGCGACGACTAGGGAGGTAGGTAATGCTAGCCGAATGTGTGATAATGAACTTGAACCTGGTCCTCCATCAACCTCCTCAGGACCTGGATGAGAGGGAAAAAGACTGGGGAATGTACCATGGGAGGCTCGACCGGTCGCCGACCAGTCCAGCTTATTGACCTCTGACCTTGGTCTGTAAAAACTGCCCGGTGATGGGCGCGTAAACTCAGCGGGTGGGATAGGTTCTTGTGAAGCTCTCAACTCCCTGCCACAACCTGGGACTGGCCGCAGCCGCATACCACCCACCAGCTGTACCGCCCATTATCTGACCGTTTTGGGGATCCTGTTACCTACCAGAACCATTCAACCACCTGACAACTTGGTGCGACAACCAGAAACCAGAACCAACAAGCACCCCCCTTACCTCCCCTTACCCCCCGATGAACCAGACGGAGAGATTCACCCCCCGATCAGCCTTGCCCTTTGGCTGAACTGGCGTACTTGACTTGGAGAGAGCAGACGCCACTACGCCATTCCCTACGCACAAAGAACCGCTCCGATCTATCTCCCTTAAACCTCCTCAGACCTTGTCTGGTAGATTGAAGTAAAGGCTAGAGTGTCGAGACTCAACTCCTTGACACGTCCTGTTGAATTATATCCGTATTTCCAATATACCACCTTGCTGGTTTCTCTACTACTCTTGTAGAAACGTCTTTGGCTTTATTTTTGTTTCCCTTTTTATTTTATTATCGGTTTAAGTCTTTCCGACTATTGCCCCGACTCTCTTTTCCCTTTCCTTCTCCAATATTCTCCTGATATATTGGATTTCAGCCGCTGTCTTTCTGACTGACATCACCAGTTTCCGGTCCGACGAAGGCCAACCGGCTGTGTCTGGTTACGTCTACAACCAGACCCAAATATGTCCTTGCCCGACTTTCTCAACTTCTCCAGAGAATAAGAGAAGATCGTGTCCGTCCGTCGTACGTAACTATGTCACCATCACATCAGATAGATTGCACTTCCCGTAGGGCTTGGTCTGGGCTTCACGCTGGAATGAGGGTTCTGGCATCTAGCAGCAACCCGTCTTCATTAGCACTGCGCCTCACGCGTTGGTGGGCCGGTGTGTCGGCGTGTTGCTGACACTTGATTCGTTGGAAATCACAAGGGTGTTGCCGACGATGATCTGGCAACACATTAAAACACTAAGATCTAATTGGGGGAAGGAATAAGCAACAACAATAATACATCTGCAAAAGTTTTTGCTCATAGACCGGTACCGGGCCTGGTCGATATGCAGATGTTATAGACTCGCCGAGTAGGGCGTGGCCGGTATCGCTTAAGGAGATGTGGGAGAAGACGATAGGGGATGCTGAGGTTAAGTACGTCCATGGCCGCGAGATCTTCGGGTATATATATATATTGCTAATAGCCCAGAGCCCCACCTAGGGCATACGTCGTAATGACCAAGGGTATTGAGCACCTAGGCGATCTTGATAAAGTTACGGATTTTCCCCGTATTCGCGTTACTGCTGAAAAAAAATCGTACAGCACGCCTAGCGTAGTAGGGCTTCCCTTAAAGGGGGGCCTTAGTTGCAATATTGCGGAAGTTATGTACCGACCTGCTCGGAGATATAAAAGTTAGTCCCCGTTCCTCATGATATTGTAGAAGGCATATAACCAAAAGATACGGTTTCCCAAATTGATCGAGACTTACAGCCCCACAAACGCTATTTCGTTACTCCACATATGGTACAAGTAATCGAGCATAGTCGTAACGCCTCCGTTTAGCAGCTCCAAAATATTCGCAATTTGGCCGAGGTACATCATCGGCCGTCAGGAGACTGGCCGCTGCAAACTCGCCCGTAGCGCGAGAAATACTCGACCAGGGATGTATATATAATACTCCCGATTATCTTGTAGGCCGTCTGCCAGAGATGCCATGTGCGTATTGACGAGGTGTGCCATCTCACTCCCCCCACGTAAATGGTTTGCCACCACTATTCACAACCGGAGGTGGCTGCCTCTTGCTATGCTTTGTGCAGTTCCTTGTCCATGACGGCCACTGGTCTGTCCTCCTCCCGCACCAGTCCGGGATGATGACGCGGACGTTACTAGACGACGAAGGCCGGTCGCTTGACCACCGGTCGCTCTAGAACCGCCGTTGGCGCCGGGCGTTCCAGTTGGCGAATACGCATCGCTATAGCTCTCAGCTTCTGCTCCTCCACGATGGGCGATCTCCATCACTCTTGTTGCGCCGGTCTGCGTCTCGCTGGTGTTCTGGGTCTGCCTTGCTTCTCTGCCTACTCAGGTGGATGGATTTGTTCTGATGCTGGCGAGGTCGGGCTCCCAATCTTCGTCATAGATGAAGCAGTGACCGTTGCAATCAGGCAAGACCCTGTGCTCCTCGAACCCCTTAAGCCCCACGATGATCATCTCGTGAACGGAGTCGCCGTCGAAGCCGCCAATCTACCTAGTGGTAATTCCTAAATTCCGGTATCTTCTCGAATTGCAGCCTGTCCGTCAGCTCGTTGGCGAAAGCCTTGTTGACGAACAAGCTATCCATTTGCTCCCGTATCTGCCAATACATCATAACTGTTCAAGCTCATGGTCCTGGGAGGTTCTAGACGTCTGTCTATTGCGCCACCTATCTGTACTCTTATCTAATTGACAAGTTATTTTCTACCATTAGGGATATACGGTTAATCAAAAAAAATACTGTTTGAATTCCAGAGGCAGGATTCAGCACCATAGAGCCGATAGGGAGGGAGGTTGGTCCGTTAATTATTGAGGAGGTGTCACGGATATCAACCATCAACGATTCAAGGCTGCGCCACAGGTGTGATCGATCGTATGGAATTGCAAGCTAAAGAAGAAAAAGAGAAGAAGAAGAATGGCTCCGGTGTGAGAATTCCAGTTAGGCTGGAATTCTGCGACTTAAGGGGGTCTTCAGTGGAGTCACCGCCAGGGCGGTGAACATCCAAGGCCACGGATACCAGTGGGTGAGTCGAGCCCACGAGGCACCAGGTGACAGGAGAAATAACTTTGCATCATCCAAAATATGAGATTTAGAAGCATTTGCGAGTCACAGCCCCGGATAATCGTCCAAATCTGAGACCAATTATGGGCTCATTTGGCTAGAATTCAAGTTAATTGTGCTTGCTGCGAGCGCAGCCTTCCGGAAATGGTTCTTACCTGAATCAGTGATCATTGTCACGTGAGCGAGGCACGAAAAGGGAAACTTGGTGTGCCCAGATTCATCGCACAAAACAGCCTGGTTGTCTGAGACGAATCTGAGCTCACGAAATTTCCTTTTTCGTTCGTAGCCCTGAGCTGGGGTGAGCTGTGGCTGATTTGTCCTGAGCTTTCCCTGATTCTTCCTTGAGCTAGGGTGATCCCATACTCTGCCGCTGCACAGCCTCAGTGGCCCGTTTTCAGGCCCCCCGGCTAGAGTTTCCTTTCGATGTCCCCCGTGGTGTCCAAGTTTCTGGCATATACTGGTACATGTTGTGGGATAGTACATGGCATCCTAGTCTAATTCCTAGGATAGTACGTAGCATCCTGGTACCAAAACTGGGATGGTATTTAGTATACCAGTAACGTTAACAGTAACGATAATGATACTGCTTTGCACTTACTTGCACTAAAGCATCCTTTAACTGCTTACAATTTACGTAACCTACTTACAGTCGAATTGGCTTCCTACGATATCTCGGCCCCTATTGCGAAACAGAACTTCTTAAAGGCGTATTGTGAGGCTTTAGCCAAGGCCTTTACAAAGGAGAATATCGCCGCGGGGTTCAAAAGCACCGGAATGCAACCTTTGAACCCTCAAAAACTACTGGATCAAGATGACTGTTTCTCGATGATGAGCCTCAAGTACAACCACCAGAGCCCTCCATGCCACCGAATAAGACCCTCCTGAGCCAAATTACTACCCCTTCAGATGGCCAGAGCATTGCTAAGATAAAGAGAAGGCTACGGCAGAACATTACGCTAGTTGAGCGGGCCAAGGATACATTACTTACAAAGGCGGGTCGGGGGTTGGATCTATAAAGAACGCTGAGTTGGCCGTTTTGAGGGCCGAAAACTAGCGTTTAGCTGAATAGTTGAAGTCAAAGAAACGAACCAAGCGAAAAAGGTAGAAAAAGACCCCAATGGGCGATTTGTTACGATCACTGGTATCAAGAAGGCCAAAGAAGAGTTGCGCGAGAAGTGGGCCAAAGAAGAGGCGGCTGAAGCCACCCAAGACGGCTCGGAGCCAGAAGAAGATGACGAGGAGGAGGAGGAGTCATCACAGGAGGACAACTGTATTGTAGTCGGAGACAAGAAGGCCTAATTTACTACTTGTTTCGTGGTGTTGAACCCCTGGTGTGTGTTTTGGTGTCGGCCGCACATGTCAGCTGAGTTTCAGGGACGCAGAGTTCACGTTGAGGAATCTAGGAGCTTTTTTCACGCCGATTCTATTTGTCAAATGCCGACACCGTCAAACGCTTCGCTCCAGATATCGAAAATTCCCACAGCAATCATACCGGGGCTGTCTCCACCTGTACTCCTTTCTATAAACCCGGCCCTTGGGTCCCTTGCTAAACCTGCGAACCGAGGTAATTGCCTGTGCCATTAATATAGCGCAGAGAATATCGCTCAAGCCAGGATGCAGAGCCACATTCGCAATGCCTTGGTAACCCCAAACACGCCTCAAATTCCTCAGCGCGCATGTAGCTGAACATAGCGGTATTCCGCATACTGTATGCCGCTTCCCCGCCGGGTGATGAGTTTCGTTCGGTGCATGGAGGTGGGTTCATGGTAGTCAGGCGGTGTTCTGGCACGTTGAACTGGTAGTTAGCACTCCCCCCACCCAGAATTTCTCAACCTTGATGATACCTATGTATCTAGGTATGACTGACCTTTGCACGCGCCGCGTATTTGCCTGAGCGACCTCGACTGCCGCCGCCACCGCCGCCATGTCCATATCGCGAGTGCCGTCGATGGTACTGTTACCAATACACCCGCAATGGAAACGATGGCCTCGGTTGTCATCTCCATCATCGTCACCGATATCGGTGAGGGTTACCGTGGGGAGGGATTGGAGGATGGCGTTGAGCAGGAAAATGGCTGGTGTGGAGTTAAGCTTGGTAGCCAATTATGGATAGGAAGGAAACACAGACTTGCCGAGATTTTGTAAGATTTTTATCCTACCAAGTCGCGCACCCATCACCGCTTGGTCTTAGACTTATTGTCGAACAACACAGCATGTCCAGCCTCAACCTGGACAGGATGTGCGCTATGATTGGTTCATTTATGTGGGTCAGACTTTTGAGGTCCACTCCTTGATGTGGGTCAGATTTTGGAGCTCCACTCCTTTGCTCGTTAAAACTGGATCAGATTTCTGGACAGCCAATAAACTCTGACAGCGTGCACCTGACACCGAGAATAGTGCGAGCCGAAGGATCGGGGAGTGGGGCAATGTCTGAGCTCCCAATTTAACAAGTCTTGAAGCCCGTCACCGAAGACATGCACCGAAGCAGTTGTCAAGCTCGCCGCATTTAGATAGTGGACTCCCTGCCCATTCCGCTCCAAGACCCTGCCCCCCGTCCCCAAATTCTTTCAAATCTGCTTACCTAGGTCTTGTACCAAGGTCTTCAGGATACCTGCGTGCCGCCCATGGCTCCACGTCGACCCCCCCTCACTGAGGATGAATGGAATCGGCACAAGGTTATCATCCACCGCATCTTACTCTACGAAAAGAAAACGCAGAATGAACTGTTGGAGATCTTGAAGAGCCGTGGACTCTCGGTCACGTAAGAATTAACCTTTGAGGATTACATTCCCTATAATCATTCAAGTTGTTCCACTAACTAACATATACGCAGGAAGAGTCAACTAGAAACTCGACTAATGTTATGGGACCTCAAAGTCAACATCGACAAACAAACTTGGAAGTGCATCGGCCACAGGATCAGAAAAAGGTGTTCCAGTAAGAAAAAGAGCGATGTCATCTATCACGGTCGGCGGGTAGATCGCAACATGGTTGAGAGGTGGATGAGGGAAAACCCCCCACCACGCTCGTCTTCATCAAAGGTGGCACCACCAAGCCCACAGCCCCCAGTAAATTCCCGAATCGCCGTTTGCAGTCCTTCTCCACTCAACCTCGAGTTTCTCTGGCCGGACACATTGCCATGGCTGAAATTCCAGCGCAGCCCAGAACTAAGTAAGCACGACCCTATCTCACACATTGGACATAAAAAAGAATTACGTCTCACAAAGCTGATTAATATAGAGATGCTATCTCGTACGGCCCCAAGTTGGGGAACCATTGATAGGGCTGGGTTGACGTCTCGACTTGATATCGCGCTTCAGTCCGTTTTGCTACCCGGGATGGGCGATGTCAACTTGGTCGACGACGGCCCTAGCATATCCCGCCTTGCATCGATGATCCAGATCTCAATACCAGAACAGTATGAGGGGGAACACCTCTCCTCTGTCGAAACTCTTCTCGGTCCCCCTGGTTCGAAGAACTTCCTCCAATATCTGACGCTCACGGTATACCACATGTCCAACAACAACATTTCTCTATCGCCTGAGACGTGGAAACACGTCGCATCCGTGTTTCTGGAATCCGGGTTTTTGCACCAGATGCAGGGATTCTCGGTCTATTCCATCCAAGACACCACTGTCCTAGCCTTTATGGAAAAATTGTTCCAAGTTGCTACCCTCCAAGCAGCGACCAAAGGGGATGAGAAGGCAAACACTATTCTCGGATGGGTCCTTGCCTCAGGTTACAACCCCAACACCCCGGTACTTTTCGGCGATAACCACCCCGTACTCATGACTGCTGCCCAAATCTGTACGCTCAGGGGCCGGATCGATACATTACAGATTTTGCTCAATCACGGCGCAGACCCGAACTTGTCCCTTTCAAAGGTGGGCAGGCCACTCGATCTGGTTCTGCTCAGCAAGGATGTGCCAAGTGAGGATGAGTTGCCATCCTCGACGGCATTGGGATTAGCTCGGCTCCTGATCTCGAAGGGTGCCAGGGTTAGCTGCCCTGTGGCCAGAGGAAGACGGGAGTCCGTTTTCACCCTCGTCATTGCGCAAGGAGATCTTAATGTTGTCAAAGAAGTCGTAGCCGAGATTCGAGAAGTCGACCTCCTACGCCGAATCAAACGCAGCATTGGTATCCTGAGTGAAGTCACAGCTCTGACCACTACGGCCAACTACACGTTCAGGCGTGAAGACGAGGTGCAAAATACGACAGCTCTCGGCTTAGTCAAGTACATCATGGAACGTCTAGAGTCAGCCTCCTCACTGCAGCCAGCAACATTCGCCGATGAATGGATCACCGCAGACGTGTTCGTCGCCGCTGCAGACGCCGGGAACTTCGAAGTCATACAGTTTTTATCCAAATTTTCCAGAAGAACTGTCTCCGCAAATGCTTTCGGCATCACGCCACTGCATGCGGCCGCCGCTCGTGGCCACATCGAGACGTGCCGAGTGCTCCTAAAACTTGGCCATCTCATAAATCCGCAATGCAATCAACCTCCCCCCCTCCACATCGCTTGTGGGCGGGGTCAACGTGAAGTCGTCGATCTCTTGCTCCGAAACGGGGCAGCGGTCGATGCGCGGGCAGTGTTCTCGATGAGCCATTGCCGCCACTGGGGAATTGACCTCGGTCATTATGAGGACGACTTGCTGTTGGAAGAAGTAACACCGCTCCAAATCGCCCTAGCGAGTAGGGGTGTGAAATGGGGGTGCGCTATTTCTCTTATTCAGCATGGCGCTCAGCTGCATGACATGGATATTTGGTCACTTATAGAGGATCATGAGGATATCAAAGTGATTGCCATGATGCTCAAAGCCGGCGCTGACCCTAACGAACGAGACGATTTTGGGAAGCTCTTTCTTATTCATGTCTTGAGACCAATCTTCGACGAAGACGACCACATGAATTGCGGAAATGACTATCTCGAGGATGTTGCTAGGCTCCTTTTCCAACATGGAGCCAAGATACACAGGAGAGATATCGACTATTCTCTTCTAGAAGATGTGCTGTATTCGGCAAGCTTGCCAATCCTCGAACACATACTACACTTCGCCGATGAGCCTGAAGAGAGAATGAGAATACAGGAGGCAGCCATCCTCACCGGGAACTTGGACATATTCCAAACGGTATCTCAGCGGTATGGAATTCGATATGGTCCGTCTTGCTTGTGCGCTGTTCTCGCGCAATTCGAACATACCACCGAATTCAAATGGTCCGACGAACTCGCCGGTGTTGTCCAGAGATTTCTATTTGAACGGCAGAATTGGTTAGAGACCGGGGCTAGGGCTGAGATTCTAGAAGCTACCGCTGTCGGTCTAGCGGTTCACACACACGACTTGGATATCCTCAGGATGGTCTGTGAGTCCCTGCCGCGTTACAACACGTGCAAAATGCCGCTACGCAAGCGTGATGGGTGGTTTACACAGCTCGGGCGTGAATCCGGACCGTTCTGGCGACGAGAGGAAGATATCATCCTCGGGTCCCCACTCAACTATGCTCTAATGTCCACTCATTATTGCACCATAAGGTACACACTTCGGGATGCATTTTTGTATCTCCTCAGCTGCGGCTATGAGCCAGACTGGATCACCTGGCTGGCGCTGGCCAAAGCAAATGAAACAGAGCTTGCATTAAAGCTCTACCACGAAGGTTACAGGATCAGGAAAGACGACGACTATGCCTCCGTCATTCATCAACCGTTGAATTGGGCCATCTCGAACGAGAACGTGGACATGGTTAAGCTACTCTTAGTCGCGGGGCTGTCGGCGAGGGTCAGTTATACAATGGATGAGAAGGGCGACCGCACGCCGCTACAGAGTGCCATTGAACACGGCAACCTAGACATGATCAAGATCCTTCTCGCCGCTGGGGCGGACGTCAACGAACAGCCAGCACCTAACGCGGGTGCCACCGCCCTTCAGCTGGCTTCTATCAAGGGCTACTTGGGAATTGCGAAGCTATTGTTGCAGAAAGAGCTTGAGATTGATCAAGTTGTCATCGGGGTTGGTCAGGAGGTGGTTGAGATTGGCCAGAAGGTGATTAAGATCGATGTCGATACGAATGCAGCAGGCGCGCGTTTCTATGGCCGGACAGCATTGGAAGGCGCGGCGGAGCACGGCAGGATTGATATGATCGAATTGCTGTTGCAGAGTGGGACCAAGACAACAGGGCGTGGCCGGAGGCAGTACATTCGAGCTATCAAATTTGCGGAGAGAAGGGGGCATCTCGTTGCGGCCGACTTGCTGAAACGTCATCGCGCTTGGACGCCAAAGGATAAGATGATGATGCGAGATCCCCATATCATGGACGAGGAATACCGTGAGAGCAGCGAGGAGAGTGGCGCAGAGGAAGGCGGTGAGAGTGACGAGGAAAAAGACTTTAAGAGTAATGATGAGGAAATGCAGCAGAGTGGTGAGGAAGAGATATTCAAGGTTGAGGAGGCTGAGAACAGGCAAGATGGACAACGCCAAGATGAGAACCAAATCGAAGTGGAAATCGATCTCGACAACCTCGATCAGCCAATCCCAGAAGAGAATCATCGGACGCAATCCTTTGGGTTGGATGGTGGTTTGGTACAAGGTGTGATTCAGGGCTCAGGCCAAACCGAGATGGGATTGGAACCCGACAATATCCTCGATCAGTTCGATTGGGGTGGTGGTTTGGTACAAGGTGTGATTCAGAGCTCAGACCAAACCGAGATAGGATTGGAACCCGACAATATCCTCGATCAATTCGATTGGGGTGGTGGTTTGGGTCAAATCGAGACGGGATTCGATCTCGATAATACCCTCAATCAAGAGAACTGGGGTGATTTTAGACCAGGCTGGATGTACAACTCGGACCAAAACGGGACGGGGTTGAACCTTGATGACAGCCTTGATCCATATGGTTGGCGTAGTAGCTTGGGACAAGATGGGATGCGGAGTTCAGAATACATTTTCACGGATCAGGTATAGCAACTCGGTCTACGGGATAGCAATTGGAGTACAGAGTTGGATCATATAGAGGAGATGGATTTCTATGAATAATGGTTTGAGATACCTAGGACGGTAGATGAAACAGGGGAAACATAGATAGGCAAGAAAGAATAACAATAGGATACCTACACCCTGCGTTTAGTAGCTTCGTCAGTTGTTAATTGATGTATTAGCGCCATTTTCAAGCTATGCGCTCAGCACTAGTCACCAATAGACAATATTTCCCCCTATTACAAGCTAGCCCATCGACCCCCCCCCCCCCCCCCCCCCTCTTTTTTTTTTTTTTTTTTTTTTTGGCAGCCTTCCTTCCGCGTCTTCTTCTCCGTCACTCGCTATCTTGGTTGAACAACACGTTCGATTACCACTAAGCTCTTGGCAACCGCAAGCTATCGAATGCTCATAATAAGATAAGGAATAGCTATTTCCAGATTTTCTTGCCATGTGCCAATCCATTTAGCCATAAAGAGAGACCCGATGTTCAGGCAGGTCTATTCCAATTGCTATAGGTACCTTAGCTTTCCCATTCCCATCCATCCCTGTCGCGTGCGTGAAACTCCCAGCGAGGCATTTGTACTTGTCAATGATACTCAGCTCTCCCACTTCACTTCCAAGCCCTGCACTTTAACCTCCAAGGTCTCTCCTGCCGTCTTTGCGGGCCGCGCCGCCATGGCGGATACCTCTAGACTCCACACAGCAGGGTCGTAGCCACCGCCGCCCGAAGCATCGGTGCCGTAGACCCAGCAGATCTCGCGCAGCGGGGTTTTGTTTCCGTCGTCACCAACAAGGTACACCCAGAGGCTGGTGCCGTGTTCATCGCCGGCGCGTTCAATGGAGATGGTGGTCCATATTTCCGATTCGGAAGACATGGTTGAGGACAGGGGGAGCGGGGTTACGCTCCAGTCGGCCCAACGCTCGCAGGAGACGGTGGAGAGCATGGGTTGGTTGTTGTAGAATTCGATGCCGGTTTTGATCCACTTGGGGGGTGGGGTAGGGGGGTCACAGGGGGTGGTGGAGGAGGAGGAGGGGTGGAAGGTTAGGAGGAGGCCTGCTTGGTCGTATTGTTCGGACCAGGGGAAGGAGAAGGAGGCTTGGGCGGAGATGAAGTTGGCGAGCTTGCCTGAGCTGGGAGGTGTGTTGGGCGCTGGTTGAAGTGTTAGTCAGTTGTGAGAAATAGGGGTGGATGGGGGGAACGCACCATTGAAGACGTTGGTGTGGGGTGGCTTGCGCCAGATGTCAGTGCCGGGGTTGGCCGAGATGTTGAGGACGGTCATGATGGCGGGGAAGTAAGACAGATGGGAAATAAAACAGGAAATCGAGCAGGACACGGCCTACCCCGGGCTGGCTGCCATCTTTTATACGACATGTGTACTTGAAAAAGGAGGGGAAGGTATATGATGCTTTTCCGAAGTTCTGCCGGCGTTGCCAGCTTCAGGCCCGTGATTCCGGCGCGGGGAGGGTGAGTGCGGTACAGTTGTGGGGTTGGGGGGTGAGCGCAATATGTGGGGAGCTGTTTAACGCTGTTGTTGCGCACAATAGGACCACGATCGAACAATGCGACCGCGCAACCCACTCAGGAAAATCCAGGAGTGTGCAGAAAGAACCAGCGGGTTTCCTCGCTGCCTTCTTCTATTGTTACAGAACTCGAAAAAAATCGGCACTTTCAAAACTCGAACCTTGCACGCTCCCCGCCTGACTCATGAGTGGCCCAAGCGTTTTTGACTGCGCGCATCCCACTCCGCCATCAATTCCTGAAAATTCGACCCCTCAACCTCACTGGTGATTGTTTCTGCCGCCAGTATCCCCCGACTCCCCCGTCGCCTTTTCCCAATTCACCAATAGTATTACACCGTTTACCCTTGGGGATTGCCTCACCAGTGCCACGTCTTTCACACCCCTTTTCGGGTAAACAACTCGACTCAGGCTCCTCCTCGGTCGACCCCGCGATTCTCGCTGCAGGTTTGGTGCGATTGGTGGGGGACGACGCGATCCGCTGTCTGCACGGCTCTCACGACTCTGAACAAGCACTCATCTTCAGCGCCGGCAGCATCATCAGAAATCACACCAGAAATCACACCAGAAATCACATTAGAAATCACATTAGAAATCACCATGCCGCCCATAGTCCAAGTGTCGGGCGCCAAGCCCAAAAAGAAGCCGAACGCTGTCCGCCGCATCATGGAGCGCACTGAGAGCCGCGAGCGACGCGCGAGAGAAAGCTCGGTTAGAGTATCCTCAGCTACTGAGCAGCAGCCTTCTCTGGCTCAGACGCGCGTCGCGAAATGTCCTAACAAAAATTGCCCCATGCCCCGCGTCCGGAGCGGGACTTGCGAGACATGCGGTGCTGTAGCCGAAGAAGTCGACATTGTCGCCGAGATTCAATTCGGCGAGGCTGCAAATGGTGCTGCTGTCGTCCAAGGAAATTTCCTCGCCGCTGACCAGGGCGCCGTCCGCTCCAGTGCCCCCGACTTTCGCCGCGTCCCCGGGAGTGGCAACGAGGCCCGCGAGCGCAGCATCCGCGAAGTCAGGGGTCTGCTTCAAGAGTGGACTCAGGTGCTCAGAATACCCCATCATCTCGTCGACAGCGGTGTTCTCACTTACAAGATTGCTACCAATAATAACTTCGTTCAGGGCCGCCGCAAGATCAACGTGGCCGCCGTCTGTCTTTATTCCGCCTGCCGCAGGGAATCCAACAACAGAGTTATGCTTATTGACCTTGCCGACCTCATCAAGACGGATGTCTTCCTCCTCGGGCGCGATTACAAGGCTCTCGTATCTCGGTTCCCTGAGATCCAGGAACAGACCAAACCCATCATTCTCGAAGACCTTATCTTCCGCTTCGCAAGCAAGTTGGAGTTTTACCATGAGACCAACAAAGTCGCGGAGTCGGCTGTCCGCATCGCGGCTCGCATGCGCAAAGACAACATGACCCACGGTCGTCGCCCTGCCGGAATCTGCGGCGCCGCTATCATCATGGCTGCTCGTGCACACAACTTTCGCCGCACCGTCAGAGAGGTCGTTTACATCGCCAAAGTCACAATGGCCACGTTACAGGAGCGCATGGAGGAGTTTGCTAACGTTCCGTCTGCTCAGATGACAATTAGCCAGTTCCACAATGATGACTTTCTGGAGACAAACCATGACCCCCCTTTTTTCTACAAGCAGTCCAAAGAGTGGAAAGATAAGCATACCAGACCCCGCAAGCGCAAGATTGTGGACATAAGCCAGGGGGACAATCAGCCCGCTGTTCCCGCTTCAGCCAGCCAGCAAGAGGATCCTTCATCCCAACAGCAGCAACAGCAGCAGCAGCAGACCCCGCCCGTTTCCCAGCAGCAGGAGCCCTCAACCATAGTCGACAAGGATGGCTTCGTTGTCCCGCCGCTTCCACCCAGAGTTCCAGAGCAGGTCACTAGTGCCGACCAGGCCGTTATCGCAAGCGCAACAGCTGGCCTTGATGACCAGCTTGCTGCTCTTGTCAGCGAATTCGGTGATGATGCGGACCAGGAAGACGAAGACGACGAGGAAGAGTTCGATCCCAGCAGTGAGATGGCTATGGCTGCCGCTCAAGGTATTGTGCCGTTCCCTGTCAAGAAAGGCGCACAAAAAGGTAACAAGGCCGCGGACAGCCAGGGAGATGGTGATGGAGCGCCTCGTGCCAAACGAGCTAAGAAAGGTCGCAGACAGCTTGTGATTGACGAGAAGTGGGAGATGGACGAGCAAAACCTTGAGAGAGAGGTGGAGAGACACCTTAACGACCCCGAGATGATCGGCGCGTCAGATGCTGTTCGAAAAGATGTCGAAGACCAGCGCGCACAGCAAGCCGCGGCGGCCGAGGACGCTGAGTCTGCCCCTGAGCCTTGCCCTGCCCCTCAGCCTTCCCGGGGTGATAAGGGGGAGCCACTATACAGCGCCTATCTTGCGAATTCGAAGGTCTCGAACGACCCCCTCGTCCACCCTCATGAGTTCCAGGGCGACCCCGAAGTTGAGTTTTGCATACTGGGCGAGCAAGAAGTCAAGGTCAAAGAGATTATCTGGGCCAATCACAACAAGGACTACATGCGGATGGTACAGCAGCGGATTTTTGCGTCCAAGATGTCGGAGCATGGCCCGCCCAAGCAGCGTCGCAACCGCGCCAAGAAGCCGCGCATCGGCGAGGGTCAGGCCAGCCCCGCCGCCTCTGCCGAAGAGGCAGCCATCAACATGATGCACATACGCGGCATCAGTACCAAGCTCGACTACTCCCGTCTTGGCCAAGTCTTTGACATGTCCAAAAAAGGCCCGGGAAGCACCTATGGTAGTGCCACTTCTGTTGGTACCCACAGCGCTCTCGCTAGCGTTGCTGGCAGTGAGGCCGGAAGCGATAACGAAGAGGAGGAAGACACCACTCCCCGCAACACCCAGCTCGCTCAGTCTACAGTCTCAACGACTGCGACTGCCACTGCACCCTCGACAACCTCGACTGCCGCTGCGTCGACGAGCAAGACCACAATCACGGCTACAGAGGATGAAGCGGCCGATGAGGACGACTATGAGGCGAACGGATATGATTACAACGAATACGACGAGGAGGATGCACCAATGGAGGGCGATTTCGACCCTTTTGCTGACGAGTATGGTGGCGGCGACGAGTAAACTGGACGGAGTTTTTTCGGCTAGGTAACTAGACAGGTCGGGACCTGGCCTGGCTGAGAGTGGCCTTAAGTTATGGTCTTACTTGGCTTCGGAGTTTTGCGGCGCCGTTTTCTGGCCGGTTAGGGTATCATGCTAGGAAGGCGTTCTTGGCGGTGATATGCTTTATGATACCACATGTTTGAGCATATGTATTTTGGGATTTCGGATTGAGACTTGGCGTTACTGCTATGCATATCTCGGCGTTTGCACGATTCCTAGGTGGTGGGCACTGATAGACGGGCAAACGGTTCTTATAGACAACTGAATCCCGTCGAGCCTGGCTGAGGCTCTAGAAAAATGATCACAGCGACAATAATCATATGGACTTTATGATCACTTGAACCATGCATAGTGGGACGCGAGATTGTAGTGTGCACAAAGGGAGGCAAGGAGAAGTGACGAAGTCATCTAATTCCTATAGAGCCATGGAGTTTGCTGGATTCCAGCACAGCTGCCGGTCCTGCGGCGTGTAGGTGAAGATGAGCGAGATTGGGGCAGGCTAAGGCTTTAGCCGGTCGAATTCCATGGCCCTCCCTAACAGGTACAGCCGTCCCATCCCCGCCGAGTCCATCTCCCAGTGTTTGCCACAGCAGAAACAGAATCCGGTGGACCTGCCACCACCACCACCACCCTCGCCATCAGAAGAAAACATGAGCAATCCTATCTAGTCCAATCCGGTCCCTGTGACAAGCCAAGGCCAAGAATAAAAAGAAGCAGCCACTTCAACAACGCCGTGCAACGCCGTGTAACACCATGCCGATACCGCACCGATGCCAACCACCTAAAAAGTATAACCAAAACTCCCAAGCCAGGCTAGGTAACCCAACCCCAATCCAACTCCAAACTCCTATCCTAACCTGCCCTCCTCTTGTTTTCTCTTTTTTTATCCTCTCTTTTCTATATCCTCATCTCCTCACTATATCTACCCTGGCATGCAGACTTATAACCGAAAAGACTCCTGACCTAAAAAGAAGAAGACCCGCGCCCAACGGGATTGACTCCCAGAACGATGAAAACTGGAGAGAGGAAAAGGAAAAGAAAAAAGCTTGAACTAAGGCGGCACGGGCACGGCACTTGGGCCGCTGGGCGTAACCACCACGACGGCCCCCCTGGGGACATCGTTCTCGGGATTATTGTCGACAATAATCCCCACGCCTGCACCGTGGGCGCCGGTGCCGAGCTGGATGTCGGGGCCCTTGGTTAGGGCTACCTCTGCAAACTGGAGGGCGCGGTCGAAACCTGCGAGGCCGCGTTTTTGTCGAGGTTCGAGGATTTTTGGGGTTATGCCGGGGATGGGAAGGGAGGCGGTCTTGGGTGAGTTACTTTTGTCAGTGAGCTTTGTTTCTTCGTGTTTTATGCGGAGGAAAAGGAATATACATTATCGTTGAGGATAGGGCCTTCAAATGCGGCTTTTTGAGCGGCTGCGGCTGCGGCTGCTGGGACTGGGGCTGCGGTGGGAGAAGAAGCGGCGGCTGTTGCTGGACGGCGGCGTGGTTCTTCTTCTTCGCCGCTGAGCTCAATGGCGCCATCACCTACCACCAGGGCGGGCGAATAGGCGCCAAGGTTGATGTTGAGGGGGAGGGCGGCGGCGAGAGTGAACAGCGGGAGGGCTGAGATGAAGGTTGTGGGCTGCATGGTGAGAATTGGATGGGCGGTAACCTTGAAGGACAGGTTTTATGATGGGATAGGCAGTCGACTCTCAAATATCAAGGAGACGAACAGGGATAGCCAGACCCAAGGAAAAGAATGAGCCTTGCTCTAGAAATACACGAGACCAGCTCGGATGGGAGACGAGCACCAGGTGAGAGCTCTGGCATGGAGATGGAGATGATCTTCTGTGAATCGACAGCAGGATGGGGGCTATACATATGAGTAGCTGTGAGCGGCGACTTTTATCTGAGGACATCTATGGACACCTCGCCTGGGATGAGGTTTCACTGCTCCGAAAGCCAAGAGCGTCAAGCTCACCAAACAGTCGGGGATTGTGACGCATCAGCTTCTTGAAGCGGCAACATACAACCTTGCCAGCTCCCAAGCCGGTCAAACTCGCCACGATTCGCGGGGTGCAAACGGAGAGACTTCAAACAAAACGGCGTGGGTCCACGACAAGTGCTGAGACGCCGAGACAAGTCCTAGGCAGACTGAGGCGACTCAGAAGCATCCAGCCATGGCAATGTTCTCGCCGCTGGCGAAGAGACTGCGGCCAAGAACTCGAGCGGCAAGTCGACCCGAGGCTCGACCGTCAAGAATTGGCGATGCTCGGCGACAGAATCAAGCATTTCGCGACAGTGCTTGGCGGGTCAAACAAGCGCCAAGGCGCACCAAGGCTGGGGGCGGGAACCCACAGCGGGGTTCTGGGGCTTCTGAAGCGCGGAAAGATGCCGAGAATATTATTTTTGGGGGTATTTTCTGCAGCTATCGACAAGCATCAGAAACATGGTAAATGCCCTTTCCGATCACGAAATATCCATAGGAATTGAATTCTGAATCCTGGCGAGGTGGAAGTGCGGTCGGACCTTCACCAGAATCCCAGTGAAGCTGCCACACAGGCCGCTACCCGGGAAAAGAAAGCACTTCCTACACTTAGTTAACACATCGCAAGAAAGACAGCTGGGAGAGGCCGATGGCTCCTCCTCCAAGTTTGCCTGGAACTGATCCTGAAACTTTAGCTTATCTTCTAGCTCCCCGATGGCGACTCCCGACATCGAAGGTTCATCCTCCGCTTTCCAGATGGGGAGGTCTTTATCACTTTATCTATTTACTGCGAATGGCTGTCGGGTGGGCACGGGACCACCAGCCAGAAGAAGTAGGTGCTGGCGACCCCGCCCATGTTTGATGCGACAGCCAATTTCTCCAGCCGATCTATCTCATTCCAACCAATTGCCGGACAGGACTGAATCGTTTTTCGATCCCGTAAAGTGCCGATGGAACGCCAACAAACTGAGCACTTTGGCAGTTTTACGCCAGTTTGACGTCGGGCGCGCTACAGCTGCCACCAACAGCAGCATCGCTGTGACCAATCGGTGCTGGTGTTTTGATGGTTTGGGTGGGGAAGCACCGAAGGTGAGCCAAGGTGAGGCGGTATCGCCGAATGCCCCACTCACTGCCCCTCCACAATACACGCCTCTCCACGCTTCCGAGTCTAGTCTCTGGAATGACGGATCGGTGGGAACCCGCCTTGTTGACGAAAAGCCACCGCGAGATTGGCGGTTCTGTTTCTGCAAAGTCAGGCCCTTCTGTGTTGGGACACGTTGCTGGCGTCACTCGCACATGGCGCGCCGGATTCGAGGGGAGGCTTTCCTTGCTTCGCGTTGATGTCGTCAGTTGAACAGGGCTCCGAGTTTGCAAATTCGGAGTTATGTTGTCATCTTGTCACAAAGCACTGCCAGATCCAGTGCATTTCAGGCCCACAGAGCAGCAAACATGTCTGTGCCGAGGGCCGACTAGCGATCCCGGTCTTCGACAGAGGGGAAGTCCGGGAAAGCCCCAAAGCTGTGAACGCCAACCACAGCTCACCACGCCCATCCATTTTGGAGCCATCTGATCAATTGCGTTCCTGGCCTGTGGAAAGCCCAATAATTCCGACCACTTGGAGCTCGTTTGCACAGCCGGATGCAGCGACCGGGCCAGCCTAGCAAAAGGTACAAAAGTCAAATTGTCCCGAGCCGTCGGGCTATTTCTTTGGCAACCTTCTCATGCTCTGATTCCATCCCACCTCGACCTGCAGAGGCCCGTGGGTTCCCAGCTCCGCGTCGAATGCCTTGGGTGCTTTTTATTCACAGCTGTCTCCTCTCCATTCCAGATAAAATTCACATTCTCTGTGCCGAGCCTCAACAAATTTTGCTTGGGGCCGCATCCCTAGCTCCGAACCCACAGAACACGCCGTATGCCAAGCCATCCCTTGCATCCCGCATCCCGCCGAGTTATCCATCCGGGCCATATGTAGACCGCCTGCTCACCCTTTTCCTCAACAAAAGCCACCTCCGATCATCTTATTTTCGCTTGCTTTTCCACCTCGAACAGAACTCGCCATGGATGCCCGAAGCCAACAACCCACGCCCGTCGTCCAAATGGGTCCCCCTACACCTCCCTCGTATATCAAGTCGACATCTCACTTCAGTCCTCGCGGAAGCCAATGCTGCCAATGCCAACAAATCACACCGGGACTCGAAGGTGATCACGACCACCACGCTGGTGCCCCGCGACCCGGATTCGCCCGCCGCTGCAGCTACACCGCGTGTGACCACTCCCTCTGCCGTGATTGCGACCAAACCGATGTGCGCGGCGCCGCCGTCATTCCTCACTCATTCCCGGCGAATTGGGTCTGCAGCAGCTGCGGGAGCACACACTCGGTGCTCGATATTTTGACCCGCGAGGTATCCTGCCCATGTGGCTCACCGACGCTGCAGGCCGTCTACGATCAGTTTGGCCGCCTGTTCCTTTTCTGGCGTGATGATCCCGACGTTTTCGACATGAAGGACCCGGCCAAGGTGCAGGAGGCTGCTTGGCGCATCTGGGAGGCTGGTGGCGAACCCTGGCTCGGCGACGTGATGCGTGTTGAGAGCGAGAGGGAAAAGAGTCGCAAGGGTTGGAGTCGACTCTCGTAAGCTGCATTCCTTTGTTTCCTCTTCTGGATTCTCCGCGATGGTTTTCTTTACTAATGAGATTCCATAGACAATCAAGCTTATCAAGTGAGGCATCAGTGGACGTCGAGATGGACTGAGGGAATGAGGGCATGATTGGCCGAAACCAGTCTCGGCCCGTTGGTTCCGAAGAATACGACTCTGGATTGTCTATTTCTATTTATGATGAATGGCGTTGTGGCTTGCCTTTTTAGCGACCTGGGAGCATACCATATCTGGACCGGAGTATTACCGAGGAAAAGGAAAGGGATTTGCTTTATCCGGGTCTCGGTGAAAGAAACGTTCAAGGGGAAACGAGGCACTAGGAAAGATATATCTGATACCCCTCGTCTGCGGCATGGATTGTCAACGCCGACTTGGTTCACATGGTGGAGGGTGGTATAAGATGAAATACAGATTGGTCAGGAGACTAGGGTTTGCGCATGCGTTCGTGGGAAGAAACAGAGTTATCCGGTGGTCAAAACGGCTGACTGGACTATTCTATGCGCCAGCAGAGGCTGTCCGATCAAGCTGGGGCCGTGAGGCTGATTTCATTTGTAAGGTAGTATTGAACACCTTCTAAATACGCTGTGCCAGTACCATAAGATTCCGAAACCGAAAGGCATGTTACTGCGGAAGTTGCGAAGAATTCTTATCTCCCTAGTCATTGGGCCCTCAGTCATCCATCATGATGACTTTCTCCACTGCCATAACCTACACTACACCCGATCGCTTTCAAGGCCCGATCGCATTCAAGGCCCGATCGCATTCAAGTCCTCAGGTAGCAACTGTGGTCCGCGTTAATAGCCTTCCCCATGACTCTGCTCTGGGAGTAGTCATAAATATCCGGTGCGTTTGCTGGCGCAGGGACCCGAGTCCAGTCTCATATCTTCCTTGGTCAATTCGCTGCCCAAATTCATATCATTTCTGAACCGACAGCGGCACTGGCACTGCCGGTGGTGTTGAGAGTGGAAATGATCATTTGCGAAAACCAACACCACCCTCCTCTGGTCATAGAGCTCATCACTAGAAGCTTTGGACAAGTAGCTTACCTAGGTACCGTACGCAGCGGCGCCAAAAAATGGGCTCGATAAAGCTTGTGCCTTCCCGTAGACTCCTCTTCCCTAAAAGCCTCCATCGTCTTCAACAATGAGATTTGATAGCTGGTATATTGAATAACAAGTATGGTGGCAAAGTCCCAGTCTTATGGCGCCCTGGGTTTGATCAATCAAATCAGGTATATGACGCAAAGGGTAAATCAACTGTTTTCTGCATGCAGTCCTCGGCGATAGCCCGGCAACTTGAGTCCAAGGTACCCTCCTCATTCAGCAGTTTCCGCAGCAGACGCCAGACAGACACCAGACACCAGATATTACCAAAGATTTTCCCATTCCAATCAAGCGCCAACAACTTAAATCCTCCAAGCAGATCCGTCTCTTCATAGCACAAGGTCATTACAATTAGGTACCAGCGCCCCGGCCTCCCATATTCTCATCAATACTCATCTCTCGTCAACAATCATTCCAAATAAAAACTCCCCTGCGACCCGTTGCCCTCCAACCCCCTCGATTTCGAGTTCCCGGCCCCAGACAATGGCCATCCATCGTCCTGAAACGTCACGCTCTTTTGTGACGATGTCCTCGACGGGGGGCCGGGCCTTGTGTGCACTGCGCCAGGAACACTCCCCGTGCTTCTCTGCGACGAGCTCCTCCTCGGCACTGGTGGCCTCCCTGGCTTATTCGAGCCCAGACTCCCTTGAGATGGATTCCTCTTCGGCACACCCGCATCGGGGTTGACAACCACGGGATTCGACACTGGTAATCGACTGTGCGATGCTGGTGGCGGCGTCAACGGCTGCAACGGCTGCTGCAGCGGCAAGCCAAGACTCATGCCGGAACTCTCGGTGTGCTCGCGATCGACGACCGGGCGCGGCGCTTCCGGTGGGGAGTGAAAGCCCAGTGTGGCGTTTAGATCGAGCCTCTCCTTCTCACGATCACGGTTTTGTTCGCGATCTCGTTCCCGATCCTGTTGCGCTTCCTCGAACACTTGGCGGGCTTCATACACCTGGGGAGGTTCGTACGAGAATGAGTATAACCTAGGTTGAGAGTTTAAGGCAGCGGTACCGCGCGGCAGCGAGCGGGGGAGCGAGCGGGCGGAGCCGGTTGAAACGGATTTTGCAGCGCGGGTTGCGGCGCGCTGGCGTCGGCTGAAGAGGGGTTTGAGTGCAGGGACCGAGGCGCACGATATTGCGACGGTGACTTCGATGATGGACCAGAGGTTAACCGGGATGCCGTCTCGGATGGGGTCCGGCGAGAGGGTGTAGATGTAAATGGTGTGAAGGCGGACAATAGAGGCAGTGGCGGCGAAGGCTCCGGCGCCGAAGATGAGAAAAAGGGCGATCTTCTCACGCCGCGGGCGCTGGATCTCGCGGAGGGGCTTGTAAGGGAGGACGAGGATCCAGATGTCGGTGACGATGTTGAAAGCCGAGGTGGAGTAGAAGAAGGCAGTTGTGTCGATGCAACTTCCAGCGACGGAGCCCGTAAAATCCCACATTTTGTGCAAGGGACGACACTGGGAGAGGGTCACGACAAAGCAGATGAAGAAGAAGATGGCATGGAGAATGATGGTGCTAACGCAGAGCATCCGGAAGGTTCTGGTGACGGCGAAGCGGAGGTAGGTGAGGAGAATCGACGTCTTGATGCAAAATACATTGGTGTAGTACAAGACCTGTATCGCCAGGGTTGTCTTGATGAAGGCGACAATGTTGTCTGGCGTCAGAGTGGTTATGGGGAAGCCTATGCGATTCTCGCGCAGGATGAAGAGCATGACCACGTAACTGATGGTGATGGTCTGGGAGATTCAGTTTTGCCCCTGTTCACCAAATCAACAAAGGAGAAACTCACCATGGCGTTAAGCATGAAGTAGTCATCCCAACCGGGGTTCCGGATAACCACGAATCGGCTGGTACTACGCATAGCCACAAAGGTGGCTGCTATGACGGTCATGACGACGGCCGTGATGATGAGGCCATCTTGCCGTTGCTGGTATCCCGCATCGCGGTCCATGTTTGTCGACGCATGTGTATGTGGTGCATCTACTATCCAACCAGGGAAAAGAGAGAAAAGAAACAAAACTCCAAGACGAGGGGGGGGAAGACCCAGTCATCTTTAAAGTCGCATTCGTCCAGTCGTAGCCCGGTTGAATTATCTGGGGAAGCCGATATTGGAAAGTGATTGACTGTCATATGGTCGCGCTCAGGCTCGCGTACCCATCTTGGCCCTCTGCCCGAACCCGGCATCTCTCAGAGAAACACGATTGGGCAGACGCTGTTCACTTCAACGGGGGGTTTGTATTTTGTCGATTCGTCGTTGGGAATCGCAACTACGTCATTATCATTTTCGAGGGTACAATTTCGCTGCTCATCTCATTCTGCGAGCCGAGATCCCCCCCCCTTATTTTTACAAACAAGCAATTTTGTCATGTGCTCAGGCAACAAACTCATGTAGAAGAAGTTGTAGAAGGCGAAGACGGCTCTTTTTCGACTGCGTGCGGGGTCAGGCAGGTCAGTGCAGGAGCAGGTGAGGGTACAGGTGCAAGCAAAGTAATACTATGTGACTTGGACTGAAAACGGGTGGGGCGGGGAGGATGAGAGGGAAAGGGAAAAAAAATAAAAAGCGGCTCGGTATATCGTCATTGCATGTACGCTCGGACGTTTCCGGCCTTGATTTCATCCACTTTCTGCCGATGGTACGGATAACTATGGACTGATGGGGATGGGATGGGGTCAAGATCAGACCTGGTTTTTTTCTTTCTTTAACTGAACAAAAGACGACTTTCCCCCCTCCCTGACTGCTCGGGGGACAAAAGAATTTGCGGGAAAAAAGGAAAAAAAAGAGAGGTTGCATCCGCATCTTCTTTTGAAGGAAGTGCGAACACAACATAATGATTGATGACAAAGGTGAGATTTGAACTCACGCCCTTTCGGACCACGGGCAAGGAGGATTAAGGATTTTTTAAAGAAACCTTAACGTGGCGCCTTAGACCAACTCGGCCACTTTGCCATTTTGAAATTTGCTGGATGTTGGTGGGTTGGGTGGATGTTTTTGTGTTAACAAGTGTGCTCTCCGCTCCAGTCCAGTCGTCATTCATCCGATCACTTCGAGGAGTCGAGATGCAAGTGTGGGAGTGGGTTCCTTTGCCCCGCTGTGTTGGAGTAATGCAGCGCGCAACATGCAGATGCAGATGCAGCAGTAATTGCAGATAAATTTCGCTACGTTGAGTCACCGGGATTGACGGCGATTATATACGCTCTCAGTTTGGATTGGTTGGCTTTGAATTTTTGACTGATTGCATTGCAGTGATGATGACATACAATGGCGACCTGTATCGACATTACACTTCAACCCCTGAAAGATTGTTCACGCGGAAGTAGGTAAGTACTCCCTAGGCGAATGCGTAATGGTACTTTACCGACGAGGTACGTCTTACCGATTAGGTATCAAGGGTTTGATGAGGAAATCCAAGGTCTCAAGGATGAGACTTCGAGATGTGTATTTTAAAAAACTGGGGCCTGGATTCCCCAACTTGTCGTACAGCCCGGCTCGAAGCTCTTAAATACAGTGAAAACCTCTCTCCCCTCTGCCTACCTACTCAACACACATAAAGTCCGATGCTGACAGTGGACTGACTGGTCTGTCCCATCAAGAGCCAAGTGTGTGAGACGCCTTTCCAGAGCTGTACCATCTAGATTAAAAGGGAACTGGCCTCCGAGAGCCGTCCTTACTCTTGGGATCGTGGTCAGCTGGGGACAGCACACCCTGCATGGATTGTATGTGTTGCTCCAGCCAAGTGCGCCTTCCTAGGTAGTCAAGTAGCCGCACGCCGCACGCTCCACTGCTGGCATCAAGCCTCGTCTCAATGACGTCGCCCAGCGATTCCTGTTCGGGGTCGATAACGAGGAGCAACTGCATGGAAAGGTTTCGAGACTAATCAATCAATATTGGTCTTGTGCAGATGATCTCGACAATCCCCCTTAAGATGAGAGTTGGTATGGGATTTGAGAGTATGAGGGGTATCCTCCTGATTATAGCAAAAATGTAATCTGCAAAGGCCGGGAACCTGCTCAAAGTCAGAGCGGAGACGAAAATGAAACAAACTCCCAACCTAGCCCAAACAGGTAAGGTAAGTTGTCAAAAATACGAATAGGAGCCTGCTAAGCCTTGTTTTCTACGGCTTTCGAAATATGGTGCAAAGTTAAATCTCGTGGAAAAGCACAAAAAGGGATACGAACGCCTGCCAAAAGACTTTGCCTACCCACATTCCTCCTTGTCATCCCCGACGAGAGAAACGAGAAAAGCAACAGCAACAGCAACACGTGCGTAAAACGCAGCAGCAGTATCACCGATTGTTCAAAATACTCACATCCAGCATTTGCCCCAGATTCAAGGATTGCCTCAACAACACAGTTGGAATCCACGATGGAGATGGCCCCTACAGAGACGAACTCTGCAACTGCACAGATGGACTCTACGGCATCAGCAAGGAAATTCACATGGATAATCTATACAATGGAGACGTACTCTAGAATGGAACCTGCGCCAGCAAAGCTGAGGGTAAGACAAATGACCGCTTCATCCCTGCGACCAGACCTTTTACGTTGATGCGCAGACTAACACTGGCTTTTCTTGCAACAGGAGAAGACGCGCAAGGTAGGTATCATGGCCTTTCATGTCATTGTGTCTCAATGTCATCCAGATCGATCAATCCCAGACAGGCTGACAGCCCTAACCACTTCTTTAGTACTATAAGGATCTGATCAAAGTAAGTGTGAATTCCATTGCAAATTCTGTCAATAGGCACCTTACTAACATATTTGCAGAAAGATATATCTCGTATGAAGGTAGGTACCTACCTACGCAACCCCCACGTCATCGTTCACCAGTACAGCCAGATTGACAACTTTGTTTTGTTCGGGTGTAAAGGCTATCCGCGATGAGAAATCAGTGAGAGCTCCTTCTAATATCATCCACTGAGATGCTTAATCTCAATCATTGGCTGACTTTCTCTCTCGTCGTACTCTAGGCCCTGACAATCGAGGCAAAGGTTTGAATCTATTGCTCCCTTTTACTCTCTCCATCTATGCCACGGCTAGCAAGCTGACCAAGAGCACCAAGCGATGCAAACGACGAGTCAAGGTAAGAGAGAAAAAAAAACTCCTTCCTGGCATCATAATATGGTGTATATCTATGGACTACAAAACTGACCCAGGTTTTCATATTCTGTCCTCGGTAGAAAAGTTTGAAGGTAAGTCAGCCCATTCCATGTTCGGCCAAATATATCTCACGTCAACTTAGTTGACACAGTTCTAGAAGCTGAAGACACTGAAGACCCTCCCCTTCTAGGCCAAGAAGGAAAGGTATTTCCTGCGCCGAAGTCGAGGCCTCGGAGATCTCCTCCCTGTTCGCATATTTTGACGTCCTGGGGTTATGTTCAACATCAACTCTGGACTCGCATGGTTGGAAGCTAGCTCGGTAGTTTTAGTTGAGGTGCAACTTGACCTGACCCAGATGAAGAGCACATGTCAAGTGAACTTCATCCCGTGTGTTCTACTGTCTCCTCACATGCAATCAATGTTGGCGATCGCGCGGAAGCAGCACTGGGGTTTGGCGTAGCAAACACTGTCACCGCGACCGTTGCGTGTTGGGGGAGGTTCAACTTTGGCATTTGCCAGGTGTGTACGAAGCAGCTAGGATGAGAGTTGTATTGGGGCATGTGGCGTTGCCATGATGAAGGGCCTGCAGTTTCTCCGCAGTGGTGGGTGGTGGGAAGGAGCAGAATATGACGGACGGCCAAGGTTCAAGTTGCGTCCGTCGCTCACGAGCAGAGTGAATACAGCGCTTCCGGATCTCCACTGCTCTTTCCCATTCTCCCCGGGCCCTTTCATGCCAAGCAATCCAGGGAACAGGCGCCTTCTAGATAGCGTGGGAATAGCCGGCCGGGGTGGCGTAGCCGATGGGGTGCAGAGCAATCTGAGTCAGAATGAGCAAGTGCGATGGCATCTGACAGTGCTACCCCTCAGCCACGACTCCTTAGGTTAGTGCTTTCTTCTAGTAGACTCCCCTCGTAAATTCCAGTCTAGCTTGAAACCTTAACAATGACCCCTGTCCGAGTTCTGTTGAAGCTTTTGAATTCCGACGTCAGCGGCTGTGCAGACCAGTTGCGCTAGCTGGAACCAGCCTGAGGTCTTAGAAATGGGGAATTGTGAATGGGGCTGACGTGGCCATGCATCAATTCGCAGGTCGGTTCCTTCCAGACGTTTACCGGCATATATTAGTCTGGGGAACGGCACCTGAAGTCAGCGCATCGCATCTGGGGATATCTGTCGGGTACCTTCCCAGAAAGTGGATAGACCAGAACAAATGAGGGCGGATCCGGGTCAGCTAGGTAAGCGGTTGACAAAAAAAGAGAGCCAGCAAAATTGGCTTGCAAAGTTCCTGGCACGCCAGGTACTAACAGTTCCAACATCTTCTATCAGACCACGCTCTTCTGCCTATAACATCACTATTAGAAGAAACTGCAAGAGAATTGCTAGGGTTCTCAGGAGATTTAACAGGAGACTAGGCTTCCATGGTAGTGGAAGAGCAGCGAGGTACGGTCAGATGACCAACTAGTGGTACCTAAAGATACCCCCGGGGGCTAGTATCTACTATGGGAGCATATGTACCATGCAGGTAATGTGGCTCTCTTTTTTTGTCAACCGCTTGCTAGGGTAGGTCACCATGCAAAATAATTTGAGTTTGTCCATTTCCTGGCTGGTGACGTGTTGGATTCTTTCGGCGTTGTCATTCTCTATTCCCCTCCACCATCGCCACCACCGCCGCCGTCGTCGCAGAGATTCCGTAGCCTATCCATTGACAGGCTTGTGTTTTGGATTACACCAAACACTTTGTGTATTGTTCCACCCTCGGGCAAAGTTGTATTGTACGATAGGAGGATTTCTATTAAGTTAAAGGAGAAACAAAAAAGGATTCAAGAGGTCCAGCGTCAGCTCCGTGAAATGCCTTAAACTTGGGTGCCTATGTGCATCACTCTGCGGGGCCCTACGCACGCGATCTGGGCACATGTGAACAACGCCATTGTTCATGTGGAGACTGAGAGTTTTACAATTGGGCATCGTGAGAAACCTTAGGGTAGCTTGAGTTAAGTTCAGCCATGGCGTCATCGATGAACAGGCAAGGCGAGAGGAAAAAAAATACACTACAAGAGCGGGTATAAATTATCGGTCTCTCTCCCGGTTCATGGACACTTTCTTTCTTCACCCCAATCTCTTCACACCTCTTCAAATCTCTTCACACTTCTCACATCTTCTTCATCTCTTCACATCTCTCTCATACATCTTCGCATCTCTCTCACATATCTTTACATCTTTTTCGCATCCTTTTCGCATCTCTCTTTACATCTCTCTTTACATCTCTCTTTACATCTCTCTTTACATCTCTCTTTACATCCCTCTCTTCATCTTCACATCTCTTCACACATATTCGCACCTCTCGCATCTTATTAATCTCTCGCATCTCTGCCATCTTCAGCCATATTCTTGCCATCTATATGCCATCTATATGCCATTTACCCCACCACCTACCTGGGGGGTCGGCTCCTGAACCCTTCGGGGTGATGGGTCGGCCGGGCGGCGAAGTCGGACTCTGCAACCTCCACGTGGTGCCGCCTGGGAATCTTGGCCTTCTTATGCCAGAGCCAGTGCAGAGACGTAAGACGATAGATAGGTAGAGAGCTTGCTCCAAAAAAAAATTTTCACCCAATGTTTCTCCGCAAGTTGACTCGAGGTGCACCATTGCATGTGAGCCATATCATGTCTAGTTCAATATTTCCCGCGCGATGTCCGGTGAGAATGCATCCATGTAAAAACTTCAATCGCTTCGCCAACTAGACTGGACCTATCTATACCTACAGTATCATACACATTGATCTTTTAATCGTCTTAACGCTTCAATGCATGTGCTCGAGCACTTCTACACCACATACTTCGGGAGATTCGGAAGGACTATGTTCAGTCCCGACCGGAGTTGAAGTTGCCGAAAGGTAGTGACCGCAAGTGTGTCAAAGTCATCGAGGCTCACTGTCCGTATGGGCGTGGACTTGGAGTTGATCTATCCTGATGCGTATTCAGGTCCTTCGGGTGTTGTTGGTTGGTGGCAAACTAAACAAAAGTATCGCAACGCGCAGTGACCAGAGTACTACAGACTGGGGCTGGTCTTGGCTGGGACAATGATAAACGGCCAAGAAAAAAAAAAGGGGGTTGATAAGAAAGGAAAAGGACAAAGACAGCGAGAATGGAGACGAATAAGCGTGAGAAAGAAAATAGCTGCGTTGCTGTATTCAGCATCACTCTGCGTCATGGGAGGATTCGACTTGCCCTGCATTCCTTTGGCTTATAAAACTGCCATGGATTATTTCCCTAAGTAGCCGCACATCATCTCGCCTTGCCTTGCGGTCCTTTTGGTTGAAATAGCTTGCGTTGGTGTTAATGTTCAGACCTCAACCGTCATCTATTAATGAATTGGTGGTATACCGACTTTCCTAACGCCTCTAGCGAACCCGTTCTCCATCGCTATGCTAAAAAACCAATGATGCCTCCGTGCGCCGTGGCCATGCAAGCAAAAATCAAAACCCCTCCCATACGCATGCCTCGCCATCCGTTGCTTGGAGAAACCTGTACGGAATCGCTCTACGTTCCATTATCAGGTTGATCGGAGACCGGTTCTGGAGCCTGCAGCCAACCTTGATCACTGACATAACGGAGGCCCGAATACCAGATGTCGGCCATCTTTTGGTACCCGATATCGTTCGGATGTGTCTCGTCGGCGAGGTCTTGTATAAGCGGGCCATTCTCAGGCGAGTGCATATCAACGAGAGAAATGTGTCGTCCTTCGGACTGCAGCTTCGGTACCAAGGCAGTGAACTGTGCATTGATATTCTGAACCGCTCGCTCTGTGCGGGGGTTTCTGTTGAGGAGGAGAGTGCTCAAGAGGATGGTGGCGCGAGGACTCATGCGGTACAAATCGTCGATCATGGCCTCCATACGTTCCCCTGCCGTGCTGACATTGCGGTTCTGCACGGCGTCGTTGGTGCCGACGTTGATGAGAATGACGTTCGGTTTGTACTGGGGAACTGCCTCGCGCGCCTTGTTGTGTACCTGATCGATGCGGAACCCAGGCCAACCCTCAACCTCGCTGTCGAGCATGGTGCCGTGTTGGCGCGACCCAACCATGTTGACGACAATGCCGTCGCCAGTCAGCCGGTCGCGAAGATCCGCTCGGTAACCATTGCCCTCAGATGAGGCCTGCCCATACGTGATGGAGGCGCCAAGCGGCATAATACGCAAGGGGACCGTTACTGAGAGTGGTGCCTGTACTCTGATGCCCAGATTAAGGTGGTTGACGGCGACTCCAGCGCGAGTGAGAGGGGAAGATAGGCCTGTAAAGGGCGTCAGCCACAGCTCCAAAAACGGCAATACAGCTCGGTAAAGTTCAACTGACCCACAAAGAGGGCCGCCATGGAGGAGAAAATCATGGCGGGGGTGGCTGCCGCGGAAATTCCTGAGACTGGCGGGGGGCCAAAGAGGGGAGGGGTGATGATCGGCTCCCAACACGTTCGACGAGAGCAGACATTTGCATATATAGAGATGCTGTGGGGGTGGAGTGAGGAGCCGACGAGGCGGGAGAAGCAATAGCAAGATGTTTAAGAGAGGAGATGGCGCTGCAGCGCGGGAAGATGCGAAGGCAGTTGCAAGAAATTCGGCCGCGGGTTAACGTGGTGTGTGGTGGGTGCGGTGCGCCGAGGGAGCACCTTATGTTGTCTGGACCGGCCTGCCGGGTGAATAGATCTGCAATTAACGGGCGAGATGCAATAACTCGGGTCACTCCCGAATGGGCGGGCTGGTATGTGTGAGTAAGAGGGTGCTGGAGGTTGGTGATGTGTGGTGCTGAGCAGGCTAAAATGCATGGCCAGTTTGCGCAATGGGGCGTCACCAACCTTGATATTGGTCGGGTGTCGCCCTGATCTCACCTCAATGTGCGGCCGCGGGGAGGCTTCCATTGCCGGGCCAGAGTGGCTTCCCTTTGTCGGGAGAGTGCGAAATCGCTTCCATTGCCCCAACAGATCCTGCCAGGCAACGGCTAGGAAGGAGCGATTGGCAGTGCTGGCTTGAAGCGCTGCGCCGGATATTTCAGGCGGTTTGGCAGCGGCAGTGCATCGTTACTCGGGGTCAAGCCCCTGTCGCACCAGACATAACGTCCAGACACCAGGATCGTTGGTTCACGGCCGGGCGCTGTGTCTGATGTCCGAAATCTGCAGTGGACACGTCGCTTCCGCTTGCCATTTGGCCCTCTTCGGGGGCCAAGGCAACGCTACAGCTCAACATGAGTAGGGAGCTGAAGTGGAGGTTACTCATGAGCCGCTGTTCTAGGCCCATTGACATGCACGAATTTCTTGTCTAGACAAGTGGACCCTGCATCCTTTCAAATTCTCAATGCTTCAAAGCCGTCTTTTGTCCCCCAACCGACCCGCCCCCGCAAGCCACAAAAAAAGTCGCCATTGCACGCGGCCCAGGTTCGTTGTTTCCACTGGGCCATGTGGTTGGCCAATGGTCGCACGTGCGCGCTTCTTTGAAGATGCAATTCCATTCTTCCATGTCATCACGATCCAATGTTGGAAATGCTTTCAGGAACGTGGTCTTGGTTCCTCGTGGGGGGGAGCTAGCCCAAATCTGGGCCCGATTTGTTCCAAGGATCCACGACGTAAAAGCTTCGCTCTTTCTCTGTCCAACCTCAAAAGCTTGGTGCGATGGCAGCCAACCAGACAAGATCGATCTTCTTGGTGCCAAGATGGCGGGGAAGGGACACGGCCGAGTTTGAGTTTGTCCTCACTTTTGGGGGGCTGGTGCGACCCTTGTGAAGAAGGTTGGCGCTTGCTAAGAACCAACATAGCAATCCAATAGGAGAAAACAATTACAGACACCGCCAGAATGACACACTGCATGGTTGATCGGCGACGGACATTGGTGCCGGTCAGCGCTGTTGGGCCGCTCGTGCCACTCGGGCGCCATGAAGTTCTGAGTAAGGTTAGTCAGGGCTGAACCAGACATCAATGCGACGTTAGCAACTACCGGCGTCCGTATCGCCGGAATCTTCACGAGAGGAACCGGAGTGGTCTCGGCGGTCCTGCATGGTAGCCAATAGTGATGGCTGGCCATGACGGGATGACTGCGTCTTGCAACCGAATACCTATACTTGAGTGAAAGTAAGAACTTCACGGCGGGGTAGTGATTTTCACAGGAAGCGTTTACGATCTTACGCCGGCATCCTACCTCCTAGAAGTTGCCGTGCGCTAGGAATTTGGTTTCCGCGAACTGGCGGGTTCCGAGCCGGTTCCATGACTCCTAAATATGTACGAAGTAGTTGAGCCCCAAATCGGGACATGTCCTTGGTTCGACTTGGACAAAATCGTGAATGGGAGATGCTGTGGAACATGGGTGGTAGACCGGCTCATGATAAGGATAAGGCTTGGAGCCCTCACGTGTCCAAATTTCAACCAATGCAGCCACTTCCCATTTCCATATCAAGCCACACTGTGGCGCTTCGCCTCAGCTGCATCCGGGCAACCTCGGACGCGCAGGCACCTGTCATCCAGGCCAAAAATGGTGCTGGGCAGATGCCCGGCCAGGATAGAGCCTCGACCCGCAACACCGACGCCGTCGCCTCGTGAACATTCCATCAAGGTCGCCAGCCTCAACACCTAAAATCCATCAAACAACGCGTCGTATGGGCATCTGATGGTCATGCGCTTCTAATTGATACCATTTATGTCGAGTTTTCTCAAATTTCTGACCCCGTGCTGAGCCCACCGCAGCCCCGCGAGTTGCCCCTGTCAGCAATCGTCTCCCCACCCACGCGCCTGCACGACTATGGGCGTCATTCGCAAGAAGACCGCCGCCCGAGGCGGCGAGGGAGGTGTCAAATACGTCTGTGATGTTTGCTCTGCGGACATCACTTCAACAGTAGGTCACTTTGACTTCCTCTTTATTGTCTTTCCCCTGCCCCTCCTTGCCCGGCGCATTGCTGCGCGTCCCACGCCGTCCGGAAGGGGGCGCCACTTGCCACCCAGATCAGATGTGGGGTCATGTCTGGTGCAGAGCTCAAGCTAAACTCGCTATCCCCCGGATAGGTCCGCATCAGGTGCGCCCACAGTGCCTGCAATGAGTACGATCTCTGTGTCCAGTGTTTTTCCAACGGCTCCTCGAGCAACGCCCACCAGCCAGCAACGCATCCCTATCGAGTCATTGAACAGAATTCTTTTCCCATATTTGACCAAGAATGGGGCGCCGACGAAGAGCTTCTCCTCCTAGAGGGAGCCGAGATCTACGGTTTGGGATCGTGGGCCGACATTGCGGACCACATTGGCGGCTATCGGCACAAGGATGAAGTCAGGGATCACTACCTGAAAGTATATGTCGACTCGCCGAATTTCCCGCTCCCCAAACGATGCAGCCCCCACGATATGGACCTTGCAACAGAGATTTCCCGAGAGGAATTCCAGGCACGGAAGAAGCGTCGCATCGAAGAGAGGAGGGAAGCCGCGAGAAGTGCACCTGCCCTGCAGCCCAAGACGAAGCCAACGGCTAGTGTGCCCGCGTGTCACGAGATTCAAGGCTACATGCCCGGCCGTCTCGAGTTCGAGACAGAATATGCCAACGAGGCAGAGGAGGCGGTCCAACTCATGCAGTTTGACCCTGGCGATGGCATAAATCCCCGAACAGGCGAGTTGGAGCCCGAGATGGAGCTGAAGCTCACCGTTATGGACATATACAATTGTCGTCTCACACAGAGAGTTGAGAGGAAGAAGGTCGTTTTCGAGCACAACCTGTTGGACTACAGGGAAAACACTAAGATTGAGAAGAAACGGTCCAAAGAGGAAAGGGATCTGCTCAACCGAGCGAAGCCATTCGCTCGCATGATGAATCGGGTTGATTTCGAGCAGTTTTGTCAAGGGCTGATAGACGAACTCAACCTTCGACAAGCTATTTCACAGCTTCAAGAATGGCGCGGTCTCCGCATTGGCGATCTGCGGAGTGGCGAGAAGTACGAGCAGGAGAAGGCTGCGAGGATACAGAAGGCCATACCTCTGGGGTCTATGGACCGTGAGAGGTTAGCGACAACCCAGCGCAGCAAGCAACAGCCAGCACCGGAACCCCCAAGCGGTGCCGCTTTGTTGGTAGCTCCTGAGCTGCCCATCCGAATGGCCAACCCGAATACCGCGACGGATGGGGCTCTGGCGAATGGTGTCAAGACAGAGCCAATGGTAAACGGCAATCACGTTAATGGCGGAAGTGTTGTGGTGGCGAATGGTGTTACCCCAGGAAAGCAAAAGTTCGTCCCACAACCGATTCCGGGGGTTCAGCCGCTGCTGTTAACCCAAGACAATGCCCCCGACCTCCACCTCCTCACGGCGGAGGAAGTCAAACTCTGCGAAGCGCTCCGCCTGCAACCGAAGCCATACTTGATGATCAAGGAACAGATTATCAAGGAAGCAGTCAAGGGGAATGGAACTTTGAAGAAAAAGCAAGCTAAGGAGATTTGCCGCCTCGACTCGCAAAAAGGCGGAAGGATATTTGACTTCATGGTCAATGCAGGCTGGGTCGTTAAGGCATGACCTTTGCTATATTTGTTGTCATGTGTACAGTGATGGTTCTTTCATGAGATGAAAACTGGCTTGGAGTTTGGATTATTTAGGCTGGGATACCACATGACAGAATGAGCGAGCGACTGATTTACGAAGCGATTGTGAGGCACAGATGCCAGCAGAGGAAGCAGGCTTTTTGTGTTTCTTTCCTATCCTGTATAGTACCTAGTCGACTACACTCTTCAAGAGAATTTTAGTTTGACAGACGCCCTAGTGTTCATCCTGTACTGCCCCTTTCCGTCGGTCGGGGAACCCGAAACCTGAGGTCGAGGGATTGGCACGTCGCCCCTTAATCCTTTTGTTGCCTGGGCTTGCCCGGCGCGGGCTTGGTCTTGATTGGTTGTCCCTGAGTATAAATCGGGCCCTCACCGACCCGAGCACACGTTGCGCGCCCGGTTTGCTTTTCCTCCCCATTTCTTCTGCTCGGGATTGTCCATTGCGAAATATTCGTATTCTCTGGCTCAGCAGTTGGTCATTACCATCCCCATTCCCTCTCGTCTTGTCCCTGGACAACTCTCCCGCCTATCTCTCGGTAGTCTTTTCCGATTCTCTCGATCGTGATCCAACTTACAAAGCCATGGCGGAAAACACTGTTTACCTCATCACCGGCGCAAATAGGGGTAAGTGAAAGTAGTTCTCGGTTTGGTCACCATCGAGATGATTGTCTCCCTCCTCCTTGTGTTTTTTTTTCTCCCTTCTCAAGACCAACAGCAGCCCTTCTCACTCACCCACTCAAATCTTACTCTATTCCCTTCCCTCGCTCGCTTCGTCGTGTCGTCGTGTCGTCGTGTCGTTGTGTCATCACTGCAACGTGATTGTGGCTCTTGCTGGAGTTTCACAGCGCCAGGCGATGCCCAACTCCTTGAATCGCTAGAGGAAGCTCACTCTGTGTTTTCGTGTTCGTGTTCTTTGCGATGTCGCTGGCGACGATTGCGCTGTTCGCCGGCCGTCGGGTGAAGCTCTGCATTCACCAGTTCTCCTCCTCTTCACCGCTTTTCTAGAGCGGCGGTCCTGATCCTGTGTTGTTTCTTTTTCTCCCCTTTCTCCGGTTGTCGCTTTGCGGCGATTGTGATGGTGGCTTCGATGCTGACGGCGAGAATTACCCCGGAGCATTGAATGGGAGTGTTCACTGCGCATCACACCACCTTTCCGGCCGGCCCCCCCTTTTCTCATTCCTCTCCGTCGCTGTTTCCTTCTGTATTGCTGCTGGAGAGGATTATCCCGTATGCCCAGTGTGTCTGTTGCGCACCACCCACTCCTCTCGGCCATACTCCTTTCCATCGGGGCAGCCTGGCTCTTTTGTTCCACCACCACACCAGCGACGGTTATTTTCCCCATGGATATGTCGCTCGCCTCGTTTCCCATCCCTGCCCCATTTCCTCCCAACTTTAACCCATGTCCATGCTGTGCATGCTTTGCACCAACTCTCTTGATTGACCACTAAACACAGGCATCGGCCACTCCATCGCCACTATCCTCCTTCAACGCCCAAACGTCACCGTCGTCGCCACCGCGCGCAAGCCCACCACAGACCAAATCGCCGCGCATTCTAGTTCCAAGTTCATCCCCTTCCTCCTTGACGAATCCAACCCAGCCATTGCCTCAGACACCCTTGCGGCGCGTCTCAAAGCCGAGCATGGCATCACGGCACTTGATGTCGTCGTTGCCAACGCGGGCGGCTCGTCCGGGTTCAAGAGCGTGTTGGACACGAAGGTGGAAGATGTGCGCTATGACTTTGAGGTGAACACGGTCGGGACGGTGAAGCTGTTCAAGTCGACGTGGCCCCTCCTCCGGGATGGAGACGCAAAAAAGTTTATCGTGGTGAGTAGCTCGGTGGGGAGCATTGCGGCGCTGGAACAGGAGAGTTTCCCCGGAACGGCGTATGGGATTAGCAAGGCGGCGTTGAATTGGTTTGCGAAGAAGGTGAGCGTGGAGATGAAGGGTGAAGGACTGCTGGTGGGGATTGTGCACCCTGGGTGAGTTCTCTCTCTCTTGCTCTCTCTAAACCCCCCCCCCCCCTTTTTTTTTTTTTTTTTTTTTTTTTTTTTTTTTTTTCCTGGTTTTGTTTGTTTTCTTTTTTTTTTTTTTTTTT
>Ga0247765_1000130_pt1 | contig 58601 bp, 62 predicted proteins | sample UWRJL106311C6_FD_179949 | JGI IMG/M metagenome (GOLD analysis project Ga0247765, IMG submission 179949) | Plant litter microbial communities from Arlington Agricultural Research Station in Wisconsin, United States - UWRJ-L106-311C-6 | ecosystem: Environmental > Terrestrial > Plant litter >... | reverse complement strand
CTGTGAACTGTGTCCTGATTTTTTTTGAAAGTGTCTATTTGGTGCGAACTGAATGAGTTAAACAGAATATTTCTAGTAACATATTCACAACCCGACTGGTTGTTGGGGTTGGCTGGCTTTTTATATACCTACCTACCCATATGCGTGACACCGAACTGGAAGGACTGGATTTGCTCACCATGATACCCCATCTTTCACGTGTGCTGCCCACATACACCCACCAACCCCGTCACCGTCACCGACACCCTTTACATCTCAGCACGGGACTCACCCTCCTCACTCTCCTATCCGCCCGGGTACCCGGTGCCGTGGCCGCTCTCTCCCCAGAGTGTTCTGCCGCCGTGCCCCCCGTCCTCCAACACCCAGGTCTTTCACCCTTTGGCTTCTGCAACCTCCCCATAGACGACACAACAACCACCCCGGCCGCCTACTCGCCCTGGACACATCGGCCTGTGTGCGATGTATCCGCCAAGGACCCCACCGTCAAGTTTTGCGTTTATACAAACTCGCGCCATGGTCGACGGGGGCTAAGTGTACTTTCCAAGCCGGAAATCGCAGCGGATAACGCTGGCGTACTGAATGAGTTTCTGGGTTTCGCCGCGGGGAGTACCGGTGTGGGAGCAGGGGAAGAAGGACCGTTTCGTGTGGTGGATATCCCCGGGAAGGGCAAGGGAGTGGTGGCGGTGCGGGATATTAAAAAGTATGAGCTGATCATGGCGGATTACTCGGTCCTGTTGGTGGATATTGCGTTTGCATCGGATGTAGAGGCCGAGAGGGGATATAAGCTGTTAGCCACGGCGGTGGGCCAGCTGACGGACCCGGAGGCGGTAAGGACGTTGGAGGCGAGCAATAAGTTGGCCAAGGACCATTTGGAAAACGTCATGAGGACGAATGCGTTTCATACCATGTTGGGAGAAGATGCGCATATGGCGCTGTATCCGATTGTTTCGGTGAGTTGAAGCCTGCTGTGTTGATATTGGTTGTGAAGGGCTGCTGACAAGGGAGATAACAGAGAATCAACCATGCTTGTATGCCCAAGTAAGTCTCCCTCGGCCCTTTCTCCAAAGCTTCGAAGAATGTGTACAAGGTAAGAGAAATATTAACATTGTCCACCCAGCGCATACACCCGTTTCGACCCCGAGTCGCTACAACTAGTCAGCGTTGCCGCCGCCAAAGACATTTCTGCCGGCGAAGAAATCACCATAAGCTACATCACCCTCGGCCAAACCTCTGCTGCGCGTAAAAAGGCCCTCCAGCTCTGGGGTTTCGAATGCCAATGCCCCCTCTGCACCGCCCCACCAAATCAAGTCGCCGCCTCGGACGCCCGGCGCAGCCAAATCGAGCAGCTCCGGTCCGAAGCCATCGACGCTTTCCAAGCCGGGAGAGCCTTCCAGGCCTTGCGTATCACGCGACAGATTCTAAACCTGCTACCGCAGGAGGAACTGTTTCCCCAGTATGCCGAACACTACGAGAACATGGCGCGCATCTACTTTGTGCTCCGGGACCAGGAAAATGCCGTAAAGTATGCAAAGAAGAGCCTCGACGTGCTCAAGGAGCAGGGGTATATTAATCGGATTCGCCCCGAGCATTATCAGGTCATGTGGCGGCGGTTTGCGGAGGAGGAAGCGGGAGGGTATTAGACTAGAGAGGTAGGTCTCTCTCTTGGGATTTAGTTTGAATTTCTCTCTCTTTTTTTTTTTTTTTAGGCGGGGGCCGGTCTTTTTTTCATACATAGGTTGGTACGTAGTCCTCTCACATTGGACGGGGTAAACAGAGAAATAAAAAACGGGTCTTTTTTCTCCTTCTTCTCGTTGTTTCTGGTTCAGATCAAACAACTTAAAGATTCCTGGTCCTTACACCGTGCGTGACCACCATGTGATGATGGCGTCTAGGTGTTGGGTACCTAGTTGACATGTTTGATTTTCTATCACCGAAGATTCCCGTCAAATCCTGGCAGTTATCCACCCGGTCAGCTTAGGTAGCTTCCGAAACAAGTCGTGGCTAGAATAACATTGTCACTGGGCTGGACTCTGTTGTTCTCTGGTCAGAAATTCGCAATAACATACCGACTCGGCACAGCAGCAAGAATCAATACCATCTCAGTATTGTAGCCTCTCATCAGCACCACAAAAGTCCAACTTCGAAAACATGTTCTCCAATTCAAAGCTGCCAAACACCTCACTTATCATGCGTTAACCCCTTACTTGAACTAGCCCAAGCCAACCCGCCAACCCGCCAACATGCCAACATGCCAACCCCAATCCTACCAGTTTATCTATCCCGGGTATCAAGGATGAATGAAGAAAGGCCTCTGCTCTTGTCTGACATCAGAAAAAAGAACCCATCAGAAAACAGGCGTGTCGTGGCGTGGCACATCCATCCAGCCTAAACGTCTATTTCGTCCAGTGTGCTCAGAAAAAAAAAACACATGACCCTAAACTGAGAAAATGCCCCACCAGCTCATCTGTTCCCCAGGTTTCGGAGGCTAAAACCCTCGGCGTTCATGCTTCACCTCAAGAGAGTCTCGGGGGTCCACATCGGTCATTTCTTGTCTGACCGATATACTACTACGGTTCAGACAGAGAGATTCCCAACCGTTTTGTGGTTCCTCATATGACACGTGAACATCAACGTGAGTCTTGACGTTGGAGTGTCTAGTAATATCGCCTCCCAATGCAATGCTACAGCAGCATAATGCTAATACCCAACTGGATATTGTGCCCCTCACTGTCTTCCAGAGGTATTAATACGCTGAATCTGACATGGTCTCGAAACTCTAGAAAGATAGTTGGCGAATCCAGAAAAGGGCTGAGCCCTCCGGTCACGGCTGCCTGAACTGTCCTGCCGTGACTTGTCAAGCGCCAGACCTCTAATCCTTGGTCACGACCGGCCGAGATCGTTGAGATACGACCTCTCTAGCATAGAACTCTACGAGCATCGTCGCGTAGGCTTCGATATCTTCAACGGGTACGGCGAGACGGAAGTCATTGAGCAAGAGGAATTGGAGCTCAAGATGATTCAGCTCAGCAAGAGGCAGACCGCCGACCTACGTTGAGGCAGTTAGCTAACTGACCCACTTCTTTGGAGCAGCCACGGGCTATCACGTACCTTGGCATATCTTGAGTTCGTGTAAAAGACGTCTGAGAAGAACTTGCTGGCGCAGGTGACACCGGCAATGATGAGACGATGGATGTTGAAACTGTCAACAACAAAATACGTCGCTTGGCTGGCGAGGGCCCCGTCTGAACCAGCCGCGGCCGGCGCACCGTTTCCCTCCTCTGCTGTCTCATCCTCTTCGTCGGCAAGGTCTGAATCCGTCTCGTCCTCTGGCTCATTACCTGTGTCTGTCATGACAACGTCCTTGTCTGCATTGATCGCAGGCCCGGAGCCGGGTCGCGCCTGTTGTGCTTGTGCAGCTACCTGGGCTTGGGCTGTTTCCTGCTGCCTCCTTGCCTCCTCGCTCTTCATTACCATGTAGTTTACCCGTTCCGTCATACGGTCGAAATACACCAACAGACTAAGGAATACCTCAAAAGTGGTCGGGCAGTATTTGTGAATTCTACTGAGATAGCTGAGGATTGTTATCGCTGGCACGTTCTTTCCGTGGAAAGCAAGTACACTGCTACTCAGGGGGCTCATGGTATTGTTTCCTCCTTCCACTTCCATCACTGCTTGTGCCTGCACTTGCTTAATGTGGTTGGCATTGCGGTTCGGAGCGTCGTGTTGGAGGTCGTTGGTAGTTGTTATTTTGGTGAGTAACGCCGCCACCATCTCGATGATATCGGCGATAGGCATACCGCTAATATCGTATTTCATCTGTTGTAGTGGTGGGTCGTTGAGTATCCCGGGCCCCGTCGCCGTCAGCAGGTCTGCCTTGGCTAAGCTCTGGATGTGGGCGAGATCTCGGACGCGGATCGTTGTCTGTGTCGTTGTCTGTTCCTCTGTCGCGGAGGCACCTGGGTCAAGGAGGTTGCCGGACGCCGAAGAGGTGTCGTCCGGCTGCCATCGTGCCGGATAGTGGGGCATCGTCCTGTTGGATGTTGCTACCTCCGTCGCGCCGTGGCTTGATGATGATGGGGCACTTGGGGGCAGCACGGCAGCTGAGCCTGCGACGGGCTGGTTTGCCGCTGTCACCGTGTAGGCAGGACTTGCATTCTTCGGTCGTACCGTGGCGGAGGAGGCTTCGGACGGAGACGATGATGGTGGCGGGGAGGGGAGACGGGCAGCCCCGCTATTAGAGGTGGGATGATCGGCTTGTAGCGTTTCTCTCGACGTGATCTCGGTCGCGCTTTCTTCGTGGCGCGCGTGCGACGGATATCGAGGGCCGGCCGGACCTGCCGCGCTTTGGGTCCTCGGGCTGGAACCTGAGCGAGCTTGTTGCGACTGCGCCTCCCGATCGCGCGATCGACTGACTGATCGCTGTTGGAAATGGGGCTCGTGGGAGTGCTGGTGTTGAATCCCCGATGCCCCGATCATAGGATGGAATCGTGACGAGTCGGTGAAGACGTCACCGATCAGAGTAGCCATGATAGCATTATCGTGAGGAACGGGTGAATGGTTGTTGCCAAGAGTGGGAACGTTATCGGGCAGAGGAAGGCGACTTCGAAGCCAAGGCAATCGGGTTCGGAGGTGGCTGAGCGGCAGATAGCGGGAGTTAGCAGTGGGTTTTCAGCCTGGCAAAAATTTGGTGCATCCAAGCGAGAAAGAGCCGGGACTGCGATGCGCAGTGGGTCGCGACAACGAGAAAACAACAAGGTGTGTCAAGGAAAAAAAGTAGAGCGAGGGATCCCTGGTTCTCTGAAGTTGGGGCTCATCTGGCCTGCCGGCCGGCCTGCGCGACGTCCCAGTGACGGCAGCCGCGAGGCGGGAGCACAACCAACAGCGCGTCACATCTGTGTCGGGATTTTGGATATGCACCAAAACCAAAGACAGGGCGGCGCCTCGAACGCCGCCGATTCGCTAGCAGTACTTCACGCTCAGCCGGTTGCTCGTGGGGACCGGGATACGGGGAGATGGGCGACGCCTTGGGTACAAGTGCTTGATAGTGTTTGGAAACAGTGCTTCGATGGACCCCAGCAATAACGGCAGCTCCTCAGCTCGTACGAGGACTGACCAGACCAACGCCACTATCTGGAGCTTCCACCATCACTGACACACGTTGGGCCAGATGCATGCAGCGCGGGGACCGGAAACCGGGATACAAGCATAGAAATGAACACAGAGCCTGAGAAATTTGGCAAGCGTACCTGTACACCAGAACAGTCTAACTCAACCCACAATTGGGCACCGAGACTGCAGAAGCTCGTTGGGCGGCGCGATAAGCGGGACTCGCGGGTTGACGTAACAGCTTTGTGAAAAATATTAAACGGGGAAGCCTATGGCGGTAGCCGATGTCGGGAGGGGACGACGAATGGCTAGAACTAATCGGAAACTGCTGCAGGCTCTGGAAAATGTTCGACACCGGCCACGCCGCCAGGTCAGTCGAGAGGTGGCGGAGCGAAAGGGATGAAGAAGAGGGCCAGAAGGGATGTGAAAATCCAAGGGAGAGATTATCGCATAGCAATCGCTGATGAGGCAATGCCAAGGAAGCGACCGGGAGCTTAAAAAGCGAAGTGACAGGCTGGGTAGATTAAAGCCTAATTCATCGACCATGGGCCTCTCAGTATGGCCCCTTCATGAACTTGGCCGTATCCCAACGGTGGAGAACGGAGTTTTGTAAGAAATGGAGGAAGAATCAGGTCGGTGGTCCCGGCGGCGAGAAGAGCGGCCTCCGTCTGGCGGCTTGTCTCGGAGAATATTTATTTAAAGACGAGGAGCCCCCTGAAGCGCCAAATGCGAGCAATGGCGATGGTGCAGAGACCTCTCTGACCACGTGTGTGAATGATAGAATGGGGGACGCCCAAACGCTCTCGGAGTGGTGGGGCCAGCGAACAAGGGGCAAACGGGTAGGATGGATGACGCCAAATGAGGCAATGGGGCAGCTGGAGATGCCAAAAGCCCCAGCAGACGGGAACGGTGATGATGATGAACTAAACGACTCGCAGACAGACTCTTCTTCCTAGATGACGAGAAGAAGATCGGGGTAGAAGAAGGAAAGAAATCTGGCTCAGAGTTATCTGGCTGATTTGGGATCGGGACTTCTGATAAGAAGAGTGTGGAGCGCGGATCTGAGATATGGAACGACGCTCCCGCAGTTGCCCTGACCGACATCTCCAGACTTTACAATCCAACCCCTGAGAGATTGTTAGCGTGGGACCTGGCAGGTATTTGACAGAGAGGTTCGTATAGATACAGCGGTCTGGTTGGAATATCAAGGCCCTGGTTTTAGTAATGGAGGCCTTGAACTTTTTTTTATCAAGATCTTAAATTCTTCACCAGCGCCTCAAGTTTCTCTCATCAAGCCCTGGACAAAAACGAGGAGATGCCATTCACAGCTTGGCTGCAGCCTGTCAGGCAATCTACCCAACATTTTTCTATTTTTGAGGGATTGATAATGGAAACTTGAGACCCTAACGGGGAAGGTTCGGGACCTTGAATGTTAGAATTGAGACCTAAATATTCTAGGTTGACCCCTGTAAACTAGCTTCCTAGCTGCTGATGTATTGCACAAACCTCTACTCGACACACACGAAGTCCTACGCTAACAATATTGGAGGAGTTGGGTCGTAGTGTAACTATCTGGTGCGCCCCGTGCGCTTGCTCCAAGCGGGCGCCCGAGTGCAACCAACATCCATGAAAAGAGCGTGGGGCAGAAGAGCGGCTCGCGGGAGGATGACGCAGGGACCCCACCATATTCTTTTGAGACCTCTCCTGCCCGGTGGGTTCTGAGGTGTCACCTTAAAATCGGCGGTCAGGAGGGATGAGGTGTGCACAGGCTCGCAGGAGAGATGGGTATGTATGATGTGGTGATCAGCAATTTTAGCCTCGTCAAGTGCAAGGGAGAGAGGAACGCAGGTCAGCTGCTGAAGTGTTTGCTCAAACCTCCGCGAGTGCGTCACACCAGCGGTCTGCTTCTTTCCGTCTGACAACACAAACGATCCCTTCATCTCTGACGGCTAGTTGGATTGGAGCGGCCATGCCGGTCTCGTATTCTTGCATGGAAGCGTTGAAAGGTTTTCCGGGATACACATGGAATAGCTCGTCGCAGAAAACCATTCGAGAGTCACCGTGAACGTCTCCACTTTGGATATCGACCATGGACAGTTGCTGACATAATCTCAGAAGCTTGACGTCTCGCCTTGGGACCAACGGCTTTGTTCCAACCTGCTCTCGAGGGCCTGCACACCAATTAGTATCCAAAGTGGAAGAGTGTTAGGCCATATTCGTCATCGTAAAACCGGAACAATCCTTGGGACAGACCCAATAGCTTCGTTGGCCAGTATCACCACGGGGTTGGAATAGGGTTCAAGGCACTCATGAAACCGTTCCCTCAATGGCACGAAGTACCCGAACCGAGAATTGTATTTATTGTACACATTCGCAGGTACTCGATGACCCCGGTTTACCCATCGATCCTGCTCTTCCTACCCGTTGGCCTCGTGAAGTCGTTCACATATGCCGGACCTTGTAGTCGGTGTCCGGTAGATATAGGTGCCTATCAGCACCCTTGGCCGTCAGAACCACCATGCGAATCACACCTCCAGAACTGCCATCCCACTTGATGGCCTCCTTGAGGGCTTCCTTGACAAAATTGACAGCATCTGCTTCCTCCATTTGCTCCCTCCAGTTGGCGTCGCAGAAACCGTAGATGTAGGTTGATCCTGAGCCGCCAATCGCATACGGTTGCTTGTGCAGAGAGCCTCCTAGCGGAATGCTGTAAACTTGACCTCCGTGACGTTCATCCCAGCCCGCAATAATGAGTCCAGCGCTACTATCCGTCAGCATTTCCCCCGGTTGTCTCTAAACCATACTCCCACCCACCTCAGCCGGTCCTTGTTGGAATAGCAAATCTCTTGGAAGATGGCCGCCGCTGTTTGTGTGGTCGGTTGCTTGCCGCTCGTCATGGCGAAGAGGCCAAGCTGGTACTGAACAATGTCGGCGACGGCTTGTGTGTCAGCGGCGCTTCCGGATCGGCAGCACCATATCGTGTCGGCTACTCGAGTGAGCTTATCGGTTACACGGTTTGCAATGTATGCGCCGGTCGTTGTGCGGGAGTCGGCTCCGAGAATAACACCATCCTTAAAAGTCACCGCCATGCTGGATCTGCGATTAGAGTGTGCCTCGTGGGGATAGTGGGTTCGGAGAGGTTAAACCTACATCGAGGTACCGAGGCTGTGCAATGACGGTTAGTGACTGTCTTCATAGTCTGGACTCAACTGCGCGGTGTACTCACTTTACCTCGCCCTTCTTCAACCGATCCATGTCGAGATGGATGCCATCTGCGCGTCGCAGCAGTCAGCAGCGGGAAACGTTGGGAGAAGGAATGATCGTGGTGCATGGCTCACCTTCGTTGAGCATGCCAGAGGTGGTGAATTCCATCTTCAGAGGACGCAAAAAGGATTACTGGTGCAAATCGGTCTCTTCCGGTGGTTGGCGAGAGGAATTTCGCAGACGGCTGTTGTAAATGCGCGAGGGATAGGAAGCGTAGTTGTCGGTCGCAGTGAGCTCTGAGCTCCGAAGCTCAAGGCAGCTCTAGACACACGCGTGCGACTGGGCTTGGCGGGAATCTGCACGTGACTCTTATCAGCAGCAGCTTTCTATCGTGGGATGCCCATTCCCCAGAGTACCAACCCAGCAGTTGCAGGTATCCAATATACATCTACACACTATCATACAATAAAAAAGCAGGTTTTCTATTCTAGGTACACCGGGACTCCATGTTGGAATAGGTAGCCCGGCTAAAGCCGTCACCGCAGTCTAGAGTGCGCCATAGCTGCAGCGTATCCATTTGTGAGGAAACAGAGGACAAGTCGACCGTACTGAGACTAGACGGTGCCACACTGTAGTGGCCGCCAGACGCAGTATCAACCCGCAGACCAAGGTTTTGCTGAACCGATCGGCGAATATGGCAGCAGCAAGGAACCCTTAGGGAGCCCCAGCACCGCCACCGGGAAGCGCAATTATCTTGCCGGGAAACACTCCGAGCTGGGTCAACCACCACGAACTAGTCCCTCCTCCTTCACTATTGTCCTCCCCTTCAGATCCTCCCCTTTCTCGCCCGCCTTCTTGCCCTTCTTGTTCTTATCCTCCTCGCCGCACCCGCAGTCGTAGAAATCGCCGATCTTGTTGCAGTCAAAAAGCGGCTTCTTCAACCGCTTATTGACCACGTTGTGGACCTCGCAGGCCCATCCCGCCGCCGCGTTCCGACTGCTCGTTTGGGGTGGGTATTTGGTTATCACTTTCTGGAAGTGTGAAGCACAGTCGCCGCACGGATATAGGCGGGCGAAAAGTTGGATGTATGTCTTGAGTGCCAGCCTGTCGTCGTCGGTGGGCTTCTCGGGGAAGCGCGCCATCATAGTGTGGAAGAGCTTCCAGGATGCGCGACCAAGCTCGGCTCTGCGGGGTGAAAAGACAGATTGATTAGCAACGGGCGATTGAGGAGTGGCGGACCCGCGACTGAAAGTGGTGGTATGGGGGGGCTCACTTGGCTGTCGCATTCTCGAGTTTGGGCGCGATGGAGCCACCCTTCAACACACTCTCCGGAAGGCCTAGATCCAGCTTGCCCTTATTCTGATTCCCATTCTCAAAAACCACTGTAGATCCGCTGCCTGAAAGCAGATAGGTCATGGCGATGAAGACCAGGAACCCAGCAACTACCGTCAAGGTGACGTGTTGGCGGCGTGCCATTGCGCCCGCTCTCAGCGCTCCGAGGGCCACAGAATCCACGAATCAGACACTGATTTGCGCGTACGGGAGGTTCCGGCTTGGTGACAGCCAGACAATCGCTGCAAGCCGTGACGCAGTAAGACCTGTGGAAAGGAGCGACGAAAGGTTAATGATGCAAGAGAAAAAGATACTGGCGGGACTTCAGGGGTTCCTGCTAAAGTGCCTGCCGAGGCGATCCCGTCCCGAAAGCTTGGGTGGTGCAGGGGTCGGCCTCCACTATAGTCAGGCCACATCTGCCTGCTGTGGTCCGCTGTGTTGTGGGGTCAGCTGATTAGGCGCTGGCTGGCTGGTGCTTCTTAGAGCTACCTAGGTATTTTGCTTTGTTTCTCGGAATGGATTGGATATCACTGCATGAATCGGGTAGAATATTTGGGGATGGCCCTCTCTGAACCGCCTCGAGTCCGCCGGGACTAAAGCTTCCCATGCGCTCATCTTTTTTCAAGCAAAGATTTTATATGAAGAGCTTGTCATATTCCAGGACTACCCATAAAGTATATTCGCCCGATGATGCACCCAACAATGCGCCGTATTATTAACCTTCATTCATGATGCAATGTGAACGATGCCTTCAGTCTGTCTCTTCAGCATCCAGCACACGACGACTCAGCTAGGCCCAGTTGGCCACTCAGATAATACAGGCGTGCGCAGACATTTCTTCGTTCCGCACATTTCTCATCACTCATCGCTCATCGCTAGTCGACCCACTCCCAAACGCTTCGTCATACGGGTCCGAGTCGCTGTCTACATCTGCATCTGAGTGATAACCACCAGGGCGACGCAATGACGGCGTGTTGCTGACGTTTTTAATATCAGCTACGTCTTCCACAGTGCTGTCGTCTATGACGACAGCTGAGTCATTGCCTAGATTCGGCAGTGGTATAAGCTTAGAAAAGTCAAAATCGGCCTCGTTGTGGATATCTGCGGACGTCGTTGTGGCGAAGACTGCTGACTTCACGTGCCGTAGGTAGCCCAGACTTTTCGAACCTCGTCTCAAATGGGGTCGTGGGGCCACCGAGCGTATCCTAGAAGCCATCTCCAAGCGCTCCTCTTCTTCTGACTGGTTGTCCGTGAGATTGTCCTCGGCGTTTTGGAAACTGCTCCTGATTCGGTAACTGAGGAGCTGGACACTACCTCCTGAGTTTCGACGGTGCCTGATATGGGGCTCTTCGGGGGTTACCTCGCCGGATAAGGAATGGTAAAGGTGACAACCTCGCCTATATGAACCGCTCGCACCGCTTCTGGCACTCCCGACGCTGGCGCCCCGGTGAAGAGCTCGCCTCGCGGGACGCGGTTCTGGGATTGCGGTAAGCCGGCGAAGATCAACTAGACTTTTGCTAAACACAACTCGGGTTCGAAGGGCATGAACTGCGTGGTCCAAAGCAAGCTCAATAGCAAGCCGGTCCTTGATGCGGCTGAGTTTAGGCCAGGTAGCCCTCTCACCGGTCAGGCAGTTGCGTTGCATGAATTCTGCCGTGGGATTCTTCAAAATCAGGGGAAGATCCTGGACGGCAGTCTCGGGCAGAATGGTAATGTCTCCTGAGTACCTTTGGCTCAAGATGCATCGGAGCTTAGTAAAGAGGTTCGGGAATATGCCTAGTTCGGTGAGGAACTGCAGCCTGTGCACCGCTTCGTCTTTCGCCAGCGCTGTGAGGGTATAAAGCCACTCTCCGTCATCTTGAGCTTTCCGCTGCTGACGGAGTCGCCCCGGAGCGGTGGCAGGGTAGAGGCGGTCGTCTTTGGAGAGGAATGGGACGACGTGAGGGTTGACTTGAGAGACAATGAAGTGATTGACATTGAACATTTCAGCGAGGCGCGTCATGGGCAGGTCGTTGTCGACCGACCCGTCTATCCACCGCTGGGGCGTAGGATTCCACGGCACATGGGCTCCAGTTGCAGGATCCTTAACTAACAGCGGCGCTGCCTGGAAAACTAGCGGGACTGAGCAAGAAGCAGCAACCGCCGACCAGATCATGACATTCGGGGCCGTTACGTAGTTGAGTAGCCGAGGAAGCTCGTAAATCGACGCCGATGAGACGCAGATATTGCATATCCTTCTTGTCCGATTATACGCCTCCTGGAACGTCAAATCCCCGAGCCAAGCGCGCATCACCCGGGTCAAATTCGAGATGTCGGCCCAGCTGCCCTCGGTGAGAAGGCGGCGAATGTGGTCGGAAAGCCCCTCGTCCTCCCCTTCGAAGACACCAAGGTCGCCATACGGAAATTGGGTGATCAGGTCGGGTATTTCCTCGTCTTTCCTAGTGCAAAGAACTGAGCAGACGATAGATCCAGCCGATGCGCCGGAGATGATGCGAGGCAGCAGCCTAGCTTCATACAAGGACTTAAGCACGCCTATGTGCGACATCCCAAATGTAGCACCGCCGCTAAGAAGTAGGGCGCTTCTCCCGAAACTCTGCCTGGCATAGAGCATGCCTTCCAGGAGATCTTTGGACTCGAGATCTGGCGTAAGCGCGTAGACGCTCTTGTCTACCACCGCCTCAATGGTTCTGACAGCCGAATCGACGTAGTGTTCAATCAGGCTTTTCGTCCCAATGTAGGAATGGCGGTAGAGGTCAATGTTGCCCATGCCGCCCAAGTCGCGAGACAATGCTGTCCGGATGAGATACAACATCCCCCTAATGTCGCAGTTGGTTCGAGCGTGGTCCAACTCTCTCAGCTTAGCCTCTATCACCTCAGGGTGGTAATCGCCAGTTAACGGGTCGAGCTTCCATGCGTCGTTGCCCTCGAGTCGGTCGAGTTCCTTGGCTGCGGACTCCCATTCCTGCATGGACGTGGCCTAGGTTGACATTAGGTTAGTCGCAGAAAGCCTAACCACTTAGTACGCGCCAAAACCCCATATCTCCTTACATTTTGCATTCGCGCTGCCAGAATTTGCATCCTCTCCTCCACCCTCGCCTTGTCTTCACGCTCCGACTCGGTGAGGCCATCGCGCCAAGACAAGACCAGATTCCCAGTGTTACGGATGATCTTGGTCAAGGGCTGGAAGGTCACTTGCTTCTGCTGCTTTGGCTTCTTCTTTCCGGAGCTGGCCCCTTGGATTGGCGCTTTCATACGACCGTCACCAGTCGTAGTCACCCTGATGGCTAAGGGACCCTGGACGAGAAGATCGGTCATGGCGGCGGTTACGTGCCAGCTGCGCAGAGGAACGGAGGGAGGGCGGTGGGATGCTCAGTCGGCGCTGAGCGCCCTCGGTTGGGCAGAGGCGTTGGTGAGAATCAAGGGCGCGCTGACAGGAAGAAGTCGCGAACTGGATGTGTAGGTTTGGGGTTCTGAGGTGTTGGCCTGTGGGGTGGATCAGGCTCGACACCGGGCCCGTTACGCCATTACTCCATCCAAGCGGCGGCGGTGTTGAGCCAAATTATTCTCTTATTTTAGTCTAGGTTTAAAGGGCGTGAAGAAAGGGAGACGAGGAATGTGGGAGACTGGAGTCGGTCAAGCACCTGACCTCGCTGTTGCCCCAACATCCCAACCTGGTAGTGGGGCCGCGGGGCAGATGATCGGACTGCAGATGCGTGGTTGGCAGTGGCCGGAAGCTTGAACAAAGAAATCGTGGGGAACCTTGACAGCTGTTCCACCGCCCCAGTGCAGAGCCACCTTCTTTTTCAAGGCTTTCCTGGCCGTAACCCGCTCAAGTTCTCCGGCATACGTAGTTAAAATTCTTGATGCCAGACAGGGCTGATGTCTTGTTATGTGCTCGCAGTTTGGCTTGTGCCGACCAACACCCAGACCCACACCGATGGGAACGTCACCAGTTTTCAGTCCAGTCGACCGTTCACGCTCTCCATTGTGCACCGTTCAGCTCGAGCCGTTGCCTGTAACGACCCCGTTTCAAAAGGTCCAGAGCCAGATTGAGATCGAGTCAGTTGAGTGGGCACCTGGGAGCTCAAATGAGAGAGGCCTGTCCGTCCGAGGGGACTCCTCAGCAGGGAGCCACCGCAGCCTCAAAATTTCACATGTCGTTGATCCCTGGAACAAAGGTTACCCCACACCGCCCCAACCAGTCAACTAGTTTCAAGCAGAGCCGCTTGCGCGAAATAAATTAGTGTTTTGTTGTGCTGGCGGCGCGGGCTAGTGTTAGCTTCAATGGGTGTCTGATGACCAGTTTCTTTGCCGAAAGACATGTGAGTTGTGCTCCGCTCAGCATTTTCAGGCAGTGTCTGGTGTTGAGCGCGCAAGCGCCGCAGAGTTTGTCTGGACAAGGCCAGGTTAGGTCTTCTGTCTCGACGAGACAGGAAGAGCAGTGTGTCAATCGTTCAAGGTTTCTGGGGATGTTGACCTACCCGTAGGTTGTCTGTATCAGCGCCGAAAGGTGTACCGCTAAATTTGGTGGAGTTAAATAAGCACACGCTCTCAACGCGCGGCAACAGCGCGATCTGCTAGGTGCTGCATGGGCGGTGAAGGGCTGCTGAATAGCAATGCGTCGGTCGGTTACGTCACTGCAGACGACTGCCGAGCCCCACATTGCTGCCGTCAGTGGGTGATCTGCGGACCTCCCAAATATTTGTTGACATGCGAGGGCTGCCACGGGATTGATATTCCCACACGGGGACCAAGACTACCCGAAGCTCTCGGCACCTCGGACAGACGACGGAGATGGATCAAAGCTCGTCGGAAATGCATGAGCCAACCCTTTCATTCACTCTTCCCAGTCTCCACGACGGTCTCCCGATCGATTGTCGCGTGTACCATCCGCTTTCGCTTTCGCCGTCAGCGACAGCTCCGCCCTGGTCAAAACACGCTGCTGTCATTGCGCACCCATACGCGCCACTTGGCGGGAGTTATGATGATCCGGTTGTGGAAATCATAGCCGGGACCTTGTTGCGTCTCGGCTTTCTTGTTGGGACTTTCAATTTCAGGTTCGGCTCACCACTGAGACGGACGATTCCTGGCTTCGTCAAGCTGCTAACTTGAGCTGCTGCCAGAGGCGCCCATGGATCCGCAGGCCGCACGTCTTGGACGGCAAAAGCTGAAACGGCCGATTACATCTCCGTTGTCGGTTTTCTTGCACACTACGTCCATTTTCTCGACCCGTTCCGCCCGGCACCCCACGGACTAACTGATCGACTCGACGAAGAAAAGAACAATGAGGTTCGGACCTCTCCAGGGGAATCCCAAGAACCCCCTCAGTCCCCCGGCCCTGCCATCGGGCCTGACACCCCCATCCTGCTCTTTGGTGGCTACTCGTACGGGGCCATGATAACAACCAACCTTCCCTCCCTCGAGACAATGCTTGCATCGTTTAGCACTCCGGCTTGTGGCTCCCCCGCAGCCGAAATAAGGCAACGAGCGCAACACCTCGCCGCGACCCAAAACACGGTTCTAGGTAGTGCCAGGGCCGCAGCGAGGGAGCGACAGGCCGGGAAAAGTTATCGGAAGTCTCTCGGGCTTCGTGTTGGCGGCGACGAGGACAAACGCAAGAGCCATGACTCGAGGCGCTCGTTTTCGCTCGACTTAGAAGACAGGATACATAAGGGCATGGCAGAGCTGAGAACTAAGACTCGAATGGGGCACAAAAAAAGGCGGGCAAGTGGAGGAGCCTCTGGCTCTCATGAACCCGCCGCAGGCAGGACAAGTGTCGAGGAAACGCCCGTGCAAGCTGCACCGGAGTCCTTGACTTCCGTGCCAAATCGGACTGTCTACCGTCCTGTCTACCTCCTCGTATCGCCGCTCCAGGGTGTAGTTACCAACCTTGCTACTTTGTCCATCCCGTCACCACTCGCCACTCTATCACGAAAACTGCCGGTTCGCAGCTTCTCATGGTCCAGCCAGAAGACTTCACCATCCGGAGGCAGAGGGCGGGCTGCGCCCATGGGTGCTTCCACTTCTGAGGCTGAGCTCAAGCTGATAACACATCCTACGCTTGCGATATATGGCGATAGTGACGTCTTTGTTGCTGCGCGCAAACTCCGAGAATGGGCCTCGCGTTTAGAGGGCGTTCCGGACTCTAAATTCCGCGCTCACGAAGTGTCAACTGCCGGGCACTTCTGGTTTCAAGGCAGTGCGCCATCGATCTTGAGGGACGCCATTAGAATATTTGCCGGGGGGCTATTGGCTGGCGACACGGTCTAGCTCTACGAAACTCGGCCAAGTGAATTCACGCTGCTATGGGGTTGTGGACTGGCAGAGCGTTGCTTTGTATGGATCGTTTATTAGTATTCATGGTCTAACTGCTAGACTCGGGTTTCTAGAAGTCAAGCATTGCGGCGACTCTGTTTTGCATAGCTCTCTTGGTTACAGGAATCCCTGGCGCCGCACTCTCCCACCCATGTGGCACACCAGGGTAGAGATGGAACTCCACATCCACATTGGCAGCCGCCAGCTTTGCCGCGAAAGCGATGTCTTCGTCCTTGAACAGGTCAAGACCGCCAACGTCGATATATGTCCTCGGCAACCCGGAAAGGTCTGTCGCCCTAGCTGGTGCTGCGTAAGGCGAGACGCTAGCCTTGCCTTTGTCGTCACCGAGATACGCCCCCCATCCCAACGTGTTGTTCCATGAGGTCCATGTCAGGAACTGGGACAACGGGTCCGTGGTCTCGACCTCGGTATTGTCGTCAATCATCGGATAGATGAGGATCTGCTTCGCCAGAGGTGGCGTCATGCATTTGTCTCGAGCCATGAGGGACACTCCGGCCGCGATGCCGCCGCCCGCGCTGGCACCGCAAATCCCGATGCGAGCGGGGTCGATACCCTCCTCTGCCGAGTGCTCCCTCAGCCACTCGAGCGAAGCGTAGACGTCCTCGATGGGCGTCGGAAAGGGAAACTCGGGCGCAAGCCGGTAGCCAACGCCATAGATGACAATGCCGGTCGCAGCGGCGAAGCTAACAATATCATTCTTGAAGAGAGCCACACTGCCGGCAACCATGCCGCCACCGTGGACGAAGAGAATAGCAGGGCCCGGGCCGGGCTGGCCTCCCGTCGCGACCTTGGCAGGCGTGAACTTATAAAGCGGAAGGATTGTGCTGTCCTTGGCAGTGAAGTTGAGAGTTGTCTCCTTCACCGAGGGGTCCAGCGGGAGCCTGTCAGCGATAAAGCCCATGATGTTGTTGACGGTTGTGCGCAGCTGGAGGGCATCTTTAGCCACGGGCATTATCCCACCCGTTTGACCAGCAATGGCCTGGACGAAGTCGGGATCATAGCGGAGGTTCGACATGGTCACAAGGTTGAAGAGTAAAGCCGACACCCTGCGTTGTATTGTTCGCTTGGGAAATTCAAGAGGCCCAGCAAGATTTAACAATGATAGTCTTCAAAACTGCATTTTACACGAACGAACTGCAACACGCCAAGTCACCACCGCTGCCCCTTTTTATAATTCCGCTGCGTAGGTAGGTTACTAGTCGACGTCGTCAAGCGCGGCTTTTCGCTTCGCCCCGCCCCTATCCCGCATAGGCGACCATGTCACGTTCATTTGTCAGAAACCCTGGACGTGAAAGAGAAACTCGGCCGCGGTGTCCGCTAATTCTGCGAATCCGTTCATCCGCTGCAGCGCGGCGCGGCCGCAACGCAACGCAACGCAACGCATATCGCCCCCACTTAGCCACTCGAGCACGGGCATCGGGGCTGCAACTAGTTCTAACACCCCGCGAAAGCTTCTCTGGCATCTACCTAACTGTCGCTGCGCTGCAGGTACCTAGGTGCTTTCAGCGCGGGACCTGGCTGACTGGCTATATGGTGGCTAGATGAAACGATCATCGGCATGGAAGATAAGGTACCTTGCATACCTAACCACCTACGTACATGTACCTAGGTAGGTAAGCAGCTAAGTTAGGTAGGTAGTTTGCTCAAAACTAAAGAACCGGTCGACTAGGTAGGTGGTTTGTTAGGGTTGGGTTGGGTCGGCTCGGGCTTCGAGTCTAACTTTGTGCCATAGAATTAAATACCTAGGTACCTACGTACCCAGGGTATGCGTACCTCTTAGCAACCTCCCCGTCACAGTACCTACCTAGATAGTCAGGTGAATTGCTAAGTAGGCAAGTAGGCACTGTCGGGTTTATACACGCCACTGCTCGTTCTCCGAGCTTACAAAACCCCGACCCCTGTCTTTTGCTTTTCCGTCTTCTGTTCTTGCAGCTTCTCGCCATGTCACTTACACTTATCTCCGTGCTGTACACCGCCGATTACTAATTGTCCTTGACTTGTCAATAGTACAAACGGAACGTGAGGCTGAGATGCCGAACGTCGGTGTTTGCATGCCAAGATCACTGTAAGTTGCAGAGAAGGCTGTGATGCATTCCATGTCCTCCTCTGCATTGAGTGGCAGGTCATGCTACCTTCACTAGTACTCATGCGAATCTTCATGTTCATGTTCACATTATCAAATACATATCCAAGAGGCTCTTCTCGGTCTAAACAATTCCCTCCGTCTCATAGTACGGGTTATTCGGGTCGAATGGGAACTTCCGAACCACAATATCCCCCGAGTATGTCCACAAGTTGGCCCTGACGGGCTCGTGACTGAGCGCGCATGTTCCGTTGCCACTCGCGGTGTTGGACGAGCCAAAAGCCCTGACAGAGGTCGCACTGCCATCCGCATAGTCGATGCGCACCTGGTTCACTGTGCGCCGGCTTTGGTCGCTGCCAAAGTAGTTATGCGGAGTGAATTGGAGGCTGCTGTGGGCTGTGGTCATGACCGTATTCGGGATGTCACCGGAATGCGGGATATGATGCTGCGGTTTGTTAGCTGCTACCATTTCACGGTTCGAGAAATGTGGCCGCATACCATGCCCAGGTTCAGCCAGAGTACCAAATCCTCGTTGCGCAGCGACTCGCCGTCGAAGAAGCGAGAAAAGTCGATTGGTGGGTCGTAGATGTCCTGGTTGTTCCACGCATGAGCACTGCGCGGCTCTGTATCCTTCCGCTTGGTAACATGAATGTCGTGTTCGGCCCACCGTGCAGCCTTGCCCAGATTGGTGCTGTTCTGTACGGTTAAATGGCCAGTGCCTGTATAAGGCTTGATTCTATATCCCCTAGGTTCGCCGTAGGGGTTGGCGGCATTCTCGTTGACAACAATCACCTGCATTGGGCCAGCCCAGTTGAATCTGCCCTGGTCCTCCGTCTCGACGAACTCCCGCTTCAGCTTCATCGTGTTTCTTGGCTTGCCCCTGGACCAGGAGTACGTAGTCGTCGTCGGCACCATGCTGACCAGTTGCAGGGAATTCTTGGTACCTAGGATGTCAAAATCAGCCTTGAAGTTCAGAACGTGGTCGTGCATGCTTCCACTCAGGTGGTCTTGGATTTGGAATCCGTAGTCCTGATTGTTGGCATAGTACGCGGACTGGATATACCCAGAAGCCCGAACTTCGACGCCGATCGTTCCATCGAGGTGGAATGTGTAGCTGAACATGTAGTCGTAGTTGCCTACCGTCGAGACCCATCTCACGACGAAATGATTGTCTTTCGTAACTGAGACGTAGTTGGCGGTGGTATGTCTCTGGATGGGGTGCTCGCCGTCGAACTCGAACAAGCATATGCTTTCAATGTGCGTACGGCACGTTTCAGCCGAGTAGAAGGTCGAATTGAGGTAGGTTGCGTGCGAGGGGCAGTCGTATCCCCGTACCAACTGAAAGCTAAAGGGCCCGAATCCGTAAAATGCGTCAAGATAAGAAGTCCCCGATTGCACTGGGTCGATACCTTGTCACCCGTCAGAGTCAGCACATGGAATCTGTGGAACGAGAGGCTACTCACCCGCATAATGGGCCAGAGCCTCCTGTAAGCTCAGCTCATATATAATTCTCTCTCCCTTGTAGCGGATATCGTACAGGGCCGCACCGGTGTCCCGAGTAAAGCCAATGTAGAAACTGAAATCCATCCACTCGACGTACTGCTGCTCGATGTCGACAGAATACCTCGAGCCTCCTGGAGCGACTTGTATCGGGGGGCTAGCCGTATCCTTGGGCGGGACGGTGCCCTGCTGGTCCGTACCTGACCAGTCACCGCTTACATTAGGGGGAAGTTTCTTGAAACCAGCGCTCCAATACGCTTTCCGGAATTCTTCCGTCGTCTCGTAGAAAATGTCATTGTATAGCCACCCTTCGACTTTCCATTTGCTAGGATCTCGGCCCGTGACGTCTGACAAAACGTAGAGACCAAGTGGTAAAAGTGTTATCGCATCAAAACCGTTGGTTGGTAAGTTCCAGAAAGCATCCCACCGAAGAACTCGTCCATCGTCCTGCCACAATGGGTCAAATCCCCTGTTAGGGGCATCAGTCAGATTCTCTCGTGGTGTAGGGTGTTGGGGGGGGGGTTACCAGACAGCTATGGTATCATTGTCGAGTCCCAAGGCGGTACCATTCCACAGGTCGAGCGTAATATCTACAATGGAAGCTCCAAGGGCAGGAATCCATTCATAATATTGTATGTCAATATCAGCTTCGATGTTCCGCACGCGCCCCCCATTTTTCTTGGTGTAAGGAAAAGTGAGGGGTTCCCACTTGGTTGTCTGGTTGTTGATAGGGAGAGGGCCCACGAGAATATCGGCATAGTGAGGGTCCTCGGTAGCTCGCATGTTCAACATGACATGGGCGTACTGTGTGGGTGCCGTGCCATTGCGGTCCAGATAAGAAACAGCGTCCGTCTTATTCGGGAACATTGCCTCAACGAGAATACTACGAAAGTCAGCATCAGTTGAACATGAGAATACGGCTGAACTCACATGGTATTATCCCAATTCGTTGCTTCTTCAGTTGTGGTCAAGTTGAGATCCTTCTGAGCAAAGAGCCACTCCACAATGGCAGCGGTCTCTTCGTTACTTAGAGACTTCCACGGATTCGCCTTGGGTGCCTGCACGGCTGTCGAGCCGACGGTACAAGGTGAGGATGGCTCCGCCCGTTTATGGCCCTGAACGGCACGCTTGATGTCGTGAGCCATCTTCTTGGGGCCGGGGCCATGCTTCCACGCGCTGTTTGGGTTCGACGATGGCGGACGAGCGAGCACGTCATTTACCAGCGAACCCAGTACCAGGGCCGATGTTAGTATCACCCGAGGGCTCAGACAGTCGAGGAGACCCATGACTGCGCGGGAGGCCGATAAGGACTGGGCGTGCCGTGAGGAGTTAGCCGAGGGACAGTCGGGTTCAAATCCCGTCCGGGACACCTGAGGTCGGAAAGAGGCTCTTATATCTCGGTACCTTGGCCGGCACCTATCCTCAAGAACCCCGCAGGCGCTCGCTCCATGAGCCGGTCGCTCATGATCTCGAGTACGAAGAAATAATATGATGGGCAGGGGTTGTCAGTCCAGCCAGTGGTGATACGGGACCAGCTGCAGGAGAAGGTGCATCCTCGCCGGCGTGGTGGTATCCCAGCCGGCGGTCCCTGCATTCGTCCAGGCGAGCCTCTAAGGTGTCTGGAATCAGGCTGAGCCATATTGGCGATTTAGCCACGTCGGGAAGCCGTCCGACCTATCTTGTGGTAAGATAGAGAAGAGCGTGGGTGGAAATTGGATAACGGCTCTATCGAAGTGCGCTGAAAAGCGTTGCATTGCAGATGCCGAATGTATGAGGTGTGTTCGAAAGAGACGCAGGCGTTCCTGCATGCCGTTTCCCGAGGATGAGATGCTGCGATGGAATGCCAAGACTCCGCGTTCCACGGAACCTCGAGGTCAGCCAAGCTGCGGGACAGAAGAACCGGGGCAGTGTGGTCAGGAATTCCTCCAATATCGAGGGCTATCATCGGCGTCGGTCGGCATTAACATTAGCTGCTTGGTGCTGAGAAAATCGCCGATTCCAACTTGGCCAACTATGGAAACTGAAGAGGTAGTGAAGGAGTGATTGACGTTGGCGCGAGTCGCGGAGTAACTCGGCCATCTCTCTTCGTAACATGCTGCCTTACCACGTATTTGGAATCAGCTTTAGGTGATCGAGGGACGGGGGAAGTTTAGAGTCACGGAAAGGCGCGAATTGAGGTTCGAAGGAAAGGGACCAGACTCGTGATGATCCGTGGAGGCTAACTCAGGGTTCGGGTGTATTTAGAATTGTATGTAAGTCGCTCTTGCCCTGCGAGAGAGTTCACTGAACACATTAGAAATAAGAAAAAAACATTTTACATTATCCCAAAAATCCTAGCTCCTTGTCCAAGGCACTTCCAACGCCCCGTCCTGCATGCCCGTCACACAATGGATACGTCTCGAGCTTGCAAAGCGAAAGTAGACGGTCCATGATTTCCTAAAACCAATCCACGGATCCGTACCGAAAAATGCTGTAGTTGTGCGGATCTGCCCGCGCCGCCCCTCGAAAAATCTGGCCAGCTCCTGCAAGGCCGATGGGTTTTTGATGCGTTTTGTCCCATACAGCACCGCGATGATCTCGACTTGCCCATCAGCCCCATCAGTCCACGCTGGATCACTCAGAGTCGAAAAGTAAGTCGGCTGGGCGCACACGACTTTTTCTTTGTGCGCCGTGGGGGTGATCTTGACCGAGATGGAGGGAATGAATTCTGGTACGTTGAGGAGGCGAATCTCACCCTGGTCCTCGTACAGGTACAGAACAGTGAGAGTCTTGATGATGCCGGGGGCGGGGTCCGGCTGCAACGTCAAGAGCAGCGTGTGCATGTTGAAGCTGATAGTCTCGTCATCGCCGACCATTCCGCTTATCTCGGCCGTGACGTTGACGCCGCCCCACGTTGCGCCGAGGATGCGGAGGCGGGGCTGCACATTGGAACTTCGAGAGGGACCTGCCACTACATCTTCATAAGCTGGACTCGGGTCGGCATCAGCTTTCTCTGGGGGTGCGGTATTCGGGGTACGGCCGTCAACGACAGCTGCCGCTTCCCAGTTGTGTGAGACCATGTTGAACTGTGAAGGAGAAGGATGGATAAGAGCGGAGAGATATCAACTGTGGTGAGACGTTGGATACTGCGGTGCTACTTGATAAAGAGACTTCACTCCACTCCCGTGATGGGGCCAGTCTCCTCAGTTATACCCATGCCAAGCTCTCGATGATACCTTGCCATGTGTAGACGTCAACTGCATAAATTGCGATCCTACTGGATGGATTATTGATGTTTGCAGGCAACCGGATGGCAAGAGGATGCGGACGCGTGGCTCAGCAAGATCTATGTTACCTTTGGTACGTAATTCCCTACGTACTTTTGAGATTGTGTTTGTGACTGAATCCTACCTAAGTCCTTGGTTACCTCCTTGCTGAGCCACATCGCGTCACTTAGCGAATGCGAATGAATACCACGAGATGGCACAAGACCAAGACTTTGTCAATTTGATGGGTTTGAGGCCGTCAATATTATATTACAGAGAGCAGGTTGAGACTTTATACCTAGGTAGGTAACCAGCTTGAGGGTCTGTTGACCCAAACCACAAACTGGAGTCACTGAACTACTGTAGCGTACCTGGAAGGCCCGTTTTTCAACAAAGAAATTCTTTTTTTGGAATGGTGTAAGTGTAACGAGGAGGAACACAACATTCTCCATCATTGATACTGTGGTTTTCTCCAAGTGTGGCATTTGGTGCTTCGTTTCACCCAAACCGAAAAGCCCAGTCCCATCTCTATATTTTAAGATCTATGTACCTAGGTTATGCAAGCAGTGTCTCCGTTCAATTCATCACCATTTACAAATCTGATTTCCCCTCTCTCTTTTTGTTCAAATTCTCATCATGACAACTTTATCACGTTTACCACCACCACCACCAATACCACTTAACCACCAGCTATGAATATCCTCCCACTCTACCTGTTTCTCCTCCGCTGGGCTATTGCCCTCATCCTCGCAACTTTAATTTCAATGCCAACTCCTTCCATATCCATATCCATATCCTCATCTCCATACCCTCCTTATCCAAACCAAACCACGAATACCTCCGCCTCCATGTCCTGGACATGGACATGGACATGGACGACCGTTCCCATCGCTCAACTTACCGGCGACCCATTCTGTCTGAACCACGCCGACCCGGATAATAATGTCGGAAACCACTGCGTTTGTAAGAATGGGGTTACGATCGGGATTATTCCCTATAATACGACCCGGGGAAACATATCGGATTATCAGCCTTGTGCTTATACCATGGTGGTAGTAGGAGCAGGAACAGGAGCAGGACTGCCAAGTTCAAGTGCAAGTATAGTGGGAAATGTGACGGGTTCAGAGTTCAGCACAGGTGGAATGGTGATGAGTACGGCTGGAACTACTGGGTGGGGTCTGGTGTGAACCGTAATTGAAACTCGTTGGGGTCTATGGATTATTCATGTCTGGCACAGTCAAATCACGGCCGGATGGTGATGGCGGTTTAAGGACCCGGCTTTGGCTGATTCACTGGGCTCGGTGGTGATGGTGACTTACACCATGGTAGGTAGAATAGGCCTCTAGATGTGGAAAGGATAAGTCGAGGTGATAAATGTAGAGGTATGGGTGGTTGCAGGATGAGGTTGATTGATGGAAATGAGTCAGGAATACATTGTCCCTTGAATGGAATTAAAAGGAAAAGTCACAGCACCTCTGCATAAAACAAGAGTCGCGTTGAATCGAATCAGAAACGACAAGACAACCACTAGACACTTACACCACCACATACATGTAGTAACATACCCTAAAGCGTCTTCCTCCTCCTCATCCCCTGCATGCTCGCCCCCGGCAACTCCTTCAACCAGCCATCCAGATCCTCGTTAACCCTCCGCTTAATCGTGCACTTGTTGCTCTCGGTAATGCTCTGCTGCTTGAGCGTCGGACAATTAATCTTGTCCTGGAGCAAGTCGCTATTGCAGTTTGCGTCCATGGCGCGTTGCAGCGCGTCGCCCTTCCAGCCAAACATGTAGTCGCCGTGGTTTCCGTAGCCAGTTTTATCGCCAAAGGACCAGACAAAGGGTTGTGACCTTTTACCGCAAAACATCCCATCAGTAACATGAACAGCGGAGAGGCAAAGGGGGGGACATACCCATCCTCTGGCCAAGCCTTCTTATCATTAAACGGCTTGGTGTTCCAATACGTCTCATAAAAAACTTCCGGGATCTTGACTGGATGCGTCGCCGGACATGCCCGACTAACGGGATACGCTACATGCGACTGATGGTCGGGACTGTCCGTATTCTTACCATCCCAACAGGTCGGGAACCGTACCGTGACCATGATTCCGGCGGCGCAGGTATCCGTGGGGAAATCATAGCGGTATCCGGAACGGGTCATGGAGCTAGCCAGACAGGTGAACTGCAGGGCGGGATTCTTGCGCGCCTCGGCTTGGGTGCGGTACTGCGGGTTTCCTACCGTCATGCGGAAACCGGGCTTGAAAGCGGTTACCTTGCCACTCGACAAGTAATAAACGGTTTGGCCGCCGTTGGAAGCGCTATACCCCAGACCGTTGCCAATGGTGGACACGCGCTTGTAGGTGCCATTGCGGGCCTTGAAAAAGAGCACGGCTGTCCAGTAGTTGGAAAAGTCCTCAGTGGGCTGGCACGACGTGCAGGTCGCGACAGAAGCCATGTCATTTTGCTCCGGGTTCATGGTAATGTTGAAGGCGTTGCCGCCGACGATCTGGTGCAGGTGAGGGGAGGGGGCAATACCGGGGTTGACGAGGCTGTGCACGTGTACATCGTTATCTTTTAGAGAGTCTGATCTGGTTAGGGTCTCTGAATGAAGAGACATGACTTACGGGTCAAGACGGTCAACCACTAGCTGCGAGCAGGAAAACCGCAGCTGAGCGGCATAGGCCCTTGGTGCCAGCACCGAGGCTGCGAGGAGGGATGCCCAGTGCATGCTGACTGGTCCTTGCCTTGTGTCCGTTCTCTCTCTCAGGTCAACAAAGTTGGTGATAGTGATCCAAAGTCTTGGCGCTGAAGGAAAGAAAGAGTTGAAAGAAGACTTTGACACTACCTCATCCACACACACACACCCTTTTTGTTCCAGGGCTTCATCTTTATCTAGAATCCAGGTCCTCCGAGTCAAACTTGCAAGTACCGAAGAATCGCGTTTTTGTCCCGACCACACTAATAACTCCCCGTCCATGTGAGCCTCCCCATGATTTCTTTCGGCAAGTATCTCATGAGCACCTAATTAGCACGGGAACGTGGCATTGGTGCGTGCAAGCTTTTTCAACTTTGTGGGGTAAAGCCTTTCCTTCAATGGGATGCGCGAGTATATATTAGGCTGTGGGTCTAGTCGGCGGCATGGCATGGCATGCCCCCTTCCCTGACGTCTGCCGCTCTGGGGAACGGCAAAGTACCGATGCCCTGTAAATTTGGTCGGGGCCAATCGGATATTTACGTCGTGTGGCAAAGTTAGGTAGTCAACGTTATTTGATTTCCATGGTTGGCATCCAGTCTGGTCAATGTCGACGGAAGTATGTTCGGGGGCGGATGAGGATGAAAGGAGGTTGCCATTGATTGCCGAGGAGAGAGTCTGGTCGTAAAGTATCCCCCGTTTCTCGTAATTTCTAAGGCGACAGAACCTTCCACTGGCCGGCGACGACATGGACCACGGCGATGGACCAGTGAGATGTAGCCTGACCCGTTTGAATCTGCCATGGGAGATATTTGAGCCTGCGAGTTTGAATCTGTCAAGAGACGTGACAGCTGAAAGCCGTCTGTCAGCGTCTAGATTGCCTATGTGAGCAGTGGCTGGTGGTGGGATGCAGAGGGTAGGGATAAGGGCTTCAATATACCTCCCTCGGCCATAAATCTCGCCCCGAGCAAACGACGTCTGGTTCCAGCCTGTGGCCGCCCAGATCCGGTGGGTGGCTTAGCTTATCAACTATCCCAACCAGAAAAGGCCTGCCTGCAACTTATTCTACCTTGGTGGTGGGGGCCACCCATGATTATGATACTGCAGCACGCCTGGATCTGCTTTGTCCATCGTATTCTGTATCACTCATCTCAATTCAAAGACCAAGCTCTGTGTCTTGTACCTCGGTGACGGTTACCATAAAATGTTGAGAGATTGTCGATGTGTTTCAAAACCTACCAGGTTGCGTGTGGTCAAATTGCGCCAAATATCTCGGGGAGGGTAGGAACGTAGGTTGTGCCTTCCCAATTCCTCTCGTCTTCCCACATCAGATCTCAGAAATTCAACCCGGGCACAGATAAGGTAGGCAGCTGCATGGCGTCCGTCTGTCTGTCCAGAGAGGCGATAATTGCCACGATATCTTGCGGGTATGCTGGAGCCGATGCAACATGGAGCCTACCAGAACAGTGAGAAATTTGACAGCGAACAAGCCATCCAGGTAAGCCATATAGACCTTCGTTCAATTAATTCTTCCTTCCTGTTTCAATCATGTCTTCCACCCTCCAATTCCCCTCCCAAACTCAAAACTTTATCTCTACCTTCAAATTTTTCATATCCTCCAGTGGATTCGCCACTCGAACGCGCGAACTGCGAATATCCTTCCTCGCCAACATTTGTTCATAAACGACCGCGAAATCCGATGCCCGAACTACCCCGTTTCTTTCAGCCATATCATCTACCTCGACACGAAAGGCGAGATACACCTCGTTGAAGCGCACGTTGGTGTACTCATTCTCACGACACGCCGCGGTGGCCATGGAGAAGAGCGCGCCCTGAGTCATGGCGGGGAGGGCGCGCATGCCCATGTCACCTTGGGCTCCGGTGCAGAGCGTCCAGGTGCTGTTGGGGTGGTTTTGCTCTGTGAGGTAGGTGATGGTGTCGCGGTAGGCGACTGTGATATCAAATCAATATTCTGATATTACATCGGTAATAACCGTGGGTGACATGGAGCCTCACAGAAGTTGGACTCGAACGCCGCCGTCATGTTATACCGCAGCCGCTCAGTTGTAATGTCCTTGAGGGGTATATCAGTGTACTCGCCGCCCACTGCAGGAATATGTCAGCAGCTGAAACTAAACTGAACACATGCATGGTATGCTGGCTTGATAATGTGGTGATCACTTACCGCAGGAATACACATGTTGAAATGCGGGCAGCTGACCTGCCTTGACCTTGTCAACCACCCCCCGCACACCCGTGTCCAAAAGAGCATCTGCCTCAACGAAGGTGATACCCTCAGATGACCCAATGTGCTTGGTGAGTTTGGCGACAGAATCTTGGTTTCTGACAATGGCAAGGACGTGACGCCTGGAATTCAAAGCGGCTTTGACCGCTGAGACACCGATATTGCCTGTGGCACCGACAACAAGCACTGTTTCCATGTTGTGATTATTGTGGGTAGATGCACGTGGGTGAAGACAGTTGACGCGATTTGAGGTTGATGGCCATTTCGATGATTTCAAACTGGAGGAGAGATTTCTTCTGTTTTTATGTCCAAGTTTGTCAAACGAGAGCTTGTGAATCGCCCCTCAAGTCCAGGAGCCAACGTTTGCTCGGTACGCAGGTCGGCCGTCGACGGTAAACGCCTGGCTCCAATGTCATTAACTTCGGGCTGAGATGATAAACGCCGATACGAGCTCGCAGGCCTCGCAGTCCGGTAGCTCCGTAAACCCGAGGCCAAGAGTGACAGGAATATCACAGGATTATGCAGGCCAAGGAGTCAATGTCGTACCGTGACTTGGCATGTGTAGGTAGCTGGCCGCGACGGTAGTCGAACGACATCCAAAGGGCGGTGGGATTCATATATGCTTGGTAATAGATCCATCCTATCGCGTCTGCCGGATGTCAATGGCTTCCGCTTACACCAGTCGACTTCGGCAAAGGCGCAACTATCGGAACGCAGAATTTGAAACCACATAATCATGAATTGTCGTGCATACGTCGCCGTCCAATTCTGATATAATTCGGTATTCATTGTTAACTCCTGCCAGCTCCGAGAGGACACGACCGAGACACCCAACCTTGCTCATAGCTCTATTTTCGATTTCCATCCCATTAAACCGTTTTCCCTGAGTTTTGAGCCTTAGTTGAACCCATGAATTAGCCTCTTGTATCATCAACTCGGATCCCCCTAAAATGAGCAGCATCCCCCTAGTACAGGATTTCGCACCTTCATCCTCATCAAGTCCGCAGAAATGTCTTGAAGACTGCAGAGTTAGTGCAGTCCTCCCAGGGATAGCCGATCTCCTCCAGAAACTTCTGCAGCTCATAAACCTCTTCATCTGGGCAGAGAATGCCTGTCAGCACCTGGCCAATATCGCCGCCATAGTTCCTGTATTGGAACAAGCTAATGTTGTACTTGACTCGCAGCGTCGACAAAAACCGCTCCAGCGCTCCGGGCCTCTCTGGGAACCGGAACTTAAACAGTTTTTCATTTGGCACATCAGATCGCCCACCGACCATATGGCGGATGTGGCCACGGGCGAGCTCATCGTCAGAAAGGTCCGTTACCTCCATCTCCGCATCCTTGATGCGAGTTAGGATGGTATGAAGCTCGCTCGTCCGCTGATCTGCGGGCGCGGTGAGTGAAATCCCAACTAGGACGTTAGCCTCGGTTTCATTGGCATATCGGTAGCTGAACTCGGTGATCATATGGGGCATGATGCAATTGACAAGCTCGGCAAACGCTCCGGGCCTTTCGGGGATTTTGGCGGCGAGAAGGACTTCCCGCCCTTCTCCGTAGGTGGCGCGGGCGGCAACAAAGCCGAGGCGCTCAAAGTTCATATTGGCACCCGAAGTGATAGCCACGAGTGACCTTGTCCCATCCGGAGTCGGGTTGGCCGCTGCCCACTTCTTGAGCCCGGCGACCGCGAGAGCTCCGGCAGGTTCAACAATGGATCGAGTATCTTCGAACATATCTTTGATGGCGGCGCAGGCTTCATCCGTCGTGACCCGGATCATTTCATCCACCACACCCTTGCAAATGCGGAAGGTCTCCTCGCCAACTGTCTTGACGGCGGCGCCATCTGCAAAAAGGCCGACATCCTTGAGCAGTACACGCTCACCCTTTTTGAGTGATTGAGTCATGGCGTCCGCATCTTCAGTCTCCACGCCAATGATCTTGACGTGAGGCGCGATGCGCTTCACATAAACACCGACGCCGGCGATCAAACCACCGCCGCCAACACAACAGAAGATGGCCTGGAGCTTCTGCAGGTTTGTTTGCGACAGAATCTCCATGCCGATGGTGCCCTGGCCGGCAATGACGTATGGATCGTCGAATGGTGGGATGTTGATCAAGCCGTCCTGCTTCTCCCTCCTGGCGCATTCCTCCTTGGCCTCATCGAAGTCGGCGCCATGCAGAACAACGTGACCGCCCATTCGTGAGACATTGAGGTGTTTGATACTGGGAGTGCCTTTGGGCATGACGATAGTGGCAGGAATCTTCAACTTGCGAGCCGAGTAGGCGACACCCTGGGCATGGTTGCCGGCGCTGCAACAAACAACCCCTTTCCAGGATTCCGCGGGATCGAGATGGGCCATTTTGTTGTAAGCCCCGCGGAGCTTGAAGCTGAAGACTGGTTGCTCATCTTCACGCTTTAGTAAGACCTTGCGTTCCAGGCGATTGCTCAGATTGACGGCGTGAACCAGGGGTATTTCGTTGCAGACCTCTCTAACCCGAGGATAGGACGTGATAATGAGACGAAGGTACTGAAGACATGCCGGTCAGTCAATGAAACATCTTCAAAAAGAAAATGTGCCTGAGAAGAAGTCGTGACGCCATTGTTAACTCTTACGTCGGGAGTGCCATCTGAAAGGAGAAATTCTTCTGGGATCTTGAGCTTTGTCTTCTGGGGATCCTCCTCCGATGGCGGAGTTGGCATGGCGCTGTACTCGGTGAGAGAGAAATTGTTAGCCCCGTTGACATTGGCCCCGTCGACAACGCTCATGCCGCTGATGCCAGCTGTGCCATTGGGCAATTTGCTTGGTTGCGTAACTTCCAAAGATGCCATATTTGCAGGTTACTGAAGAAGAAGCTGTTTGAGTCGGTGTGTCCCGAGATGTGACTGTCTTAATCAGTGACAAGGACGTAAATTTTTGGCGGGGCATGTTATTCGCCCCTGTACCCTTGGCATCGCGAGACCCCACCAATTGCTGGTTGACACCCTTGACACCCCACAGCGGGGTTTGCCCCAGTTGGCACCGTTCAGGCCGTGTGGTCGTAGAGGTGTAAGTTGTCGGTCCGAGACAAAACCCTGAATACGATTAGCCCGTGAGTGTTGTATTGTGGGATTGTGGGGATCGTGGGATCTCAGCAGCCATGCGGCAAGAGACGAATCTGAGTGGGACAAGCAGGATTAGGAGTCTGGACTTAAATCGTCACTTCCTCTGAGATACCCACTTCGGTAGTCCTAGACTCTGTTGAAGTATACTTGAAATTCCCACTGTAGTCAAACAATCATCCGAGTTGACAATATTCTAGAGGGGGGACGGCATGGATATCCAGCTCAGAATCGCTCTTGGTTGTTGCGGCAGCTCCCGGGATGCCCCGCTCTCACTGCACCGGAGCGGCTCGTGCGCCAAGCCGAAGCCCAAGCCACGCGCAAAATCCACGCCCTTGCAGTACCTCAACCATCACCTCTCCCACGCCACCTCTAAGTTCAGTCGTCAAGCCCCCGAGCTGTTCATACTCCGAATACGCAATTATAGCACATTTAAGTGCAGACTGAAATGTCGGACCGTCCTCTACCGTCGTCTTTTGACGGAAACGAGTGTGTGATGCCTCTCCCGTGCTTCCCGAGGCTTTGCCCCCGAAGCGCCGCAATCACGTCCAATCTGTCGCTGCTCAAATTACTGACTCGGTTTCCGTATAGTGACTTTTATAACGAAAGACCACTCCAGAAAGTGGTTCGAAGGCTGAAAGAAGAGCCCCTTATTCCACTCGGATGTATCCTGACCGTCGTTGCCTTCACAAACGCTTACCGAGCCACGCGCCGTGGCGACCATGCCCAAGTACAGAAGATGTTCCGCGCTCGTGTCGCAGCACAAGCATTCACTGTAGTCGCTATCGTTGCTGGTGGAGCGTACTACCAACAAGACCGCCAGAAACAGAAGGAGGTATGGAAGCAGAAGGAGCAACAGGAGGCCGAGGAGAAGCGACAGAAATGGATCAGGGAGTTGGAGATCCGAGACGAAGAAGACAGATCGCTCAAGGAGAGGCTGGAGAAAAGGAAGAAGAGGGCGGCCGAGCGCTCTGCGGCAGCCGGCGGTAGTGAGCCAGAGGGCGTAGCCGCTCACGCGCGGGCAGCGCTCGAAGCTAGCAAGGCAACAAAGACGACAGACGGCAGTGAAACTACGATGGACAATTCCGAGGCCGGGAAGAATAACAGTGGCATCATGGGATCTCTTGGAGGTATGATGTGGCGGTCCAAGCCAGCACAAGACGCACCGCCAAGCCCGGACGCGGAAAAAAAGTGATTTCCGACAGATGATGTCGATGGCACCAACCTCCTGCTGTACACCCATCTCCATTTCTGGGTTAATACTTGGACTATGTATGTACTTACAAAAATATCCGAAGGCGCACTCGACGACAATGCTTTTCTTCTGTATAGGCGGGTTTCAGGAAATCGAAGATGTTACAATGGAATTCTCACCCATTTGACTTGCGGCCCTCCACCGTCTACCCATGGGCCGTGAACCGAAATGCAAGTCGCCAAGAGGCTCAAGAACTCGATGGATGAATCGGACAGCATTGCATGTTCTGCATATTCTGATAATGGACAGTTCTCTCAATGTCAACCATCGATTTTCGAGAGTTTACCAGTAGATGAATCCAGAGGGCCGATTGAATCGACGGTTCATAGCGCTCCTAAGCAGAATGCTAGGGAGTTTGTGGCGTGACACTATCTCGAAGCACCGACAGTGACGTCATCGCTCAAGCGCCGCCCTCTCTCTTGGCGTATTCTTCCTCAATGGCTTCAGCGTACTTCTCGTCTGCTGAACGAGGATCTTCATGAAGGACACCCTCCTTGATCAGGGCTTCCGGAGTAGGCCGGTGCGAAATCTTCTCGTTCAGAGAGTCGGCACGCATGTGCTTGGCGAGCTGGAGAATGCAAAGACTCTGGTCAATATGCTACAGCGTTCCACTAACAGCGAACTCACCTCTTTCTGTTGAGCTTGGAGACCCGGTGCTACATTTGTAGCTGGGAGGATGTTTCCTGAGGAATGCATGTCAGCCCCGCATTTCACCCCTTGGTTGGGCAGGAACGGGCTCAAACACGTACTCTCAACAAGCTCATGTCTCTCTGGCCGGTGCAGCAGGTGATTCTCGAGCGAGTTCTTACGTGCAGCGTTGGGACGGCTGGGGGAGATCGGGGTCTCATCGACCGGGGCCTGGTTGTTGGCGGCGTTGTCCTGGTCAGCCATGGCGGCGCCTTAGAACGGGTTCGTTATGACAGTGGAACGGCGGGTTTAATGTGTGAGGTCGTGATGGGCTTTGCAAGACCAAAGCGACGGTTCAATCTGATGGGCTACTTTGATGAATTCTTTGGAGACACAACTTGGAGGTGCAAATGGGAGTTGGACAGGCTTTGGAGGGAGTGGGATCATTGCTGCTTTAATAGCTGCGACACAGCCGCACACCATGCGATTGGGTTGGGTCACCCCATGCCAACGGGGACAAAACAATAGCAGCCTCGACCAGCTCCTGCCACGGTAACAGTGACGCATGGCAGTGACTCGCCCGGCTGTTACGACCCCGCATTCCAGGGCAGGAGAGGCACAGTGGGTGCGGTGAGCTTGGGCACTGTGCCAAGTGCGGGGTTGTTCCAAGGTAGGGGGTAGTTGGTTCCTGTGGTGCTGTGTTCTCCAAGCAGCGTCGCATCACCTCCCTAGAACATCCAACTCGGCAGTAACCCCCCCTGTATGGCTCTCACCGACAATCACCTTGCAGTCGTCCCACCATGGTTTGTGAACAACAAAGGGCCTTGACACACACAGTTTTAGTCGTCCCCGATGCGATCGGGGCCCTCTAGTGGACTATGGGGCAGGGGGTTTCTTCTGAGGCGCCAGCTCCAACTCACGAGCAGCTGGCCCAAGAACTGGTGAGTCTGAGACTTGGTCCCAGAAAACTGCCGAGAGATCTAGACTAATTGTCCGAGGGATACACATAGGCTAGCAGATTCGCCGCAAAATGCTTCACCTCGCTTGAAATTTACTCGCTGAAGGACGTTTTCAAAAGCCTTGCCGACAGTGAGCAGGATATCCAATACCTCAAAGAGGACACCATCGCCCGCTTTCTCGAGATCCCGGATATCCTCGGCGCATCACCTATACTCTTCCAAGTTGTGTCATATGTCGGAGCCTTCCCGTTCCTGCACGATGCACCCGCTGTGCTGGGGCTCGAACAAATGGTTATGGTTGTCACCATCATGACCAGGCGATACGAGAGGGTGCTTGCCAAAGGCGCTGCGGATCGACGGAAACTGCTGTTTAGCAGCATGGCTGTTCACGATCGTAAAATTTCGGAAATGCGTAGCAGCGAGGATCCCACCGGCGCTTCCGAAACTGTCGAGGGAGAAATCGAGGAACTGGACGAGGATGTGGATGGGTTGGATAACCTTGTGCTTGAAGCCTTCGATTACTTGGAGTATACCAAGTTTTTCAAAGACCAGGCATCGTTTTCGACGCGCTGTGCTATGGTACCTGCGGACAACTTCCGAAAGCTTGTGATGCTGCTTCTTCTCATCGCTCCCTTGGACTCCCAGGAAAGCCTATCATTATATTCCGACCGGTTATCTGGTGACTCGCTGGAGAGTCTAAGATTGACTGCCGAGTGCATATTAACAGCGTTCCTAGATGTTGAGAAATCGCCTGGGATCAAGTTCCAGCGATTCGACGCTGTGATCCCGGCATCAATGCCTTTCATCTTCAACGGGCTTACTGCGCTGTTTGAGCATTTTCTCTTCTCCAAGAATCTCGACTTTCACAAACACTTGGACGATACGAAGAAAGACCCCCCGCCTCCACAGATCGTCCAACCCTTGTTGCAAGACTCGGCGTCTATCATGAATCTCAACATCTTATCTCAACTTTCTTTTTTCATCTCAGGTGATACAATCTTTCGTCGGCTCCGTCTTCTATACTCTGGAGACGATGATGGCTTCAGTATGGGCAGTTTTGAGACGAAAGTCTTCAACTGGAAAGCACCGACGATACTCCTCATCAGAGGAACACGATTGTCTGAGGACGTTTCCCACAGAAGTACCGGACCAGAATCTGTTTTCCTGTCTTCTTTGCCTCCCAGGCGTTTCCGATCACGGGGAGGGGGCGAGAACGAGAGACTTACCTTTGGTATATACGTCTCACAGCCGTGGAAGCATACAAATCGTGAGTGTTTCGGCGGCGAGGACACACTGTTATTTCAGCTCGAACCGATCCATGATGTCCTTCGAGCATCGACGCTGAACAAGGACTATGTCTCATTCATCAAACCTTCACCCTCGACAAGCCATGCTGGTATATCGTTTGGTTGCCCACCACCACAGCCCACGCAAACGTACAGGCGTTCCAACATGATTACCCTCGGCCCGATCTCCTTGATACTGGACGATAGCTTCGAGTTCGGCTGCTTTACCCATGATTACACCTCCCGGGGAGGGGCATTCCAGGTCAGTACCGCCAGGAGATACGACTTCCAGGAACGATTTGAGATCGAAAGCCTCGAGGTATGGGGTTGTGGCGGAGACGAAGAAGCGAAGCACCAGGCTGAGCGCTGGGCCTGGGAAGCCAGGGAGGCCGAGGCAAGGAGGAGGATCAACCTCGGCACGGGGGACATTGAAGCTGATCGTGCCCTGCTAGAAATGGCGGGGCTGATTGGAGGAAACCGCAGCGGTGGCAGTATGGGATAACAGACCTCCTTACTTGGGTAACTAGAAGGACACACGGGATGCAGAGATATTTTCGGGCTCTTGGACGGGATTGGCTGTATTATTCCTGATTGGTTACACGCGCGGCTCTCATGGTAGGTACCTAAGGCGTCGACCTCGCTGGCTTGACTTTTGGCCAATGATAGCTTTCCAGTTTGCGTGTTTGCACCCACGGATACCCCACTGGAAACTCCTCAATACATACTACTCATAGTTTTTTTCTCGACCAACGGCAATCCCGTGCCTTTCCGAAAGGGAGTTATTTTCCACTTTCAATTGTACCCAATGAGCACATTACCAGATATCGGCGTCGAGTCAGAACCTACATCTACGGGCGGGGAAGTCGCTCTCGAGCAGGGGGATAGGGAGCGGAAGATGGTGTGGCCAATGACGGAAGACTTAGTGGTGTGATGAGAGGGGCACCTTTCCAATTGCCTGGAACCTCGATTGGTGTTGTACGGTAGGTAGGCAGTCGGTAGGTAGTGCCAGACCTAAATGCAGGGTACCTACATGAATAATTTTGGGGTGGTTCCTTTTTCTGCACAAGTGTGCGCCTATAGGTACGTAGGTAGCTCGTACGCATCCGGTAGGTCCACCGGAAAGATTACGTACCTAGCCGCCATGCATGAGCGGACCACGCCCGCCTGCTCGGGTGGTTGCGTTGTGCGTCACGAAAGTGCACTTCATTGTCTTTCTGCACTTTTGTTATTTTTCTTTTGCCCATTCTGGTCAATATTAGTGGAGACGACGTCTGGAGGTTTTACTATCCATTCAGTGATGCATTGTTGTCCGAGTTTGTCAATGGGTGATAGATGACTATGTTTGTGAAAATTCCCATATCTAGGTGTTATACAATACACAAAAAAGGCTTGTGTGACAAAGATTACTCCCCATGTCCCCCACCCGTCCACGCCGTGCTAATGTCAACTAATTCCAACGGCGCCCGAATAAATCCCAAGACAGGACTAAATACAAAGAATTACCAAGTAGGCCCGTCGGCGACCCACGCCACGCCCGTGGAATGAGCCGCCGCCCACACCTAATCGAGACATCCACCCATTACTCCGATGGTGCTACAGAAAAGAGAAACCCTCCAGAGTAGACGCGATGGTTAGCTAGCCCCTAGCGTGTTGGCCTCGGCGACCTATCGGCCACTGCTGCTGTGGCCACTGTGAGAGCTGCCAGAGGAAGGGTAGTCGGAGGAGCGCGGCTCCGGCGAGCGGTACTTGGTTGATGAAGAGCTGGAGCGGTTGTGGTTGATAACAACCACTTCCTGGCCCTTGCGAGACTTGGACTGCCGTACATCGGCATAGAACCCGGCTGGCCAGAGTGTTAGCTTGCGTGCTGCGTAAAGTGAGGCGACGGGAGGTGTTACATACTGGATGGGCCAGAGCGGTAGCGTGTGCTGCTCGACTGGGAGGATGAGTGGCTCATTGATGAGCTGTTGGAGGAAGATGTGTAGTTGGAGTTTTGAGTGGTGCGGCTGGCGGCAGAGGAGTTGCGGCTGGTGCTACCAGACTGGTGGACGTAGACGTTGTTCCCGTACTTGTAAGAAGACATGGTGATATGTAAAATGTCGATGGTGAGACTTCTCGGGTGGTGCTAAGAGCAGGCTGAGATGTTCGGGGATATGTCAAAGTATTTATGTCTGATATGGAGTGACGGAAGAGGCATCATGAAGAGAGAGACCAAAAGAGAGTTATATATACAGACCCGGGTGATCTGCAAGTGTCCAGATACTTTCATTGTGCGCGAGTTCGCGATAAGGCGCCGAGTCGCCGAGGGCACTGCTCGGTAAGGTACCCAGGCAGGCAGACTGGGGAGACAAGGCGACAATTAGAGGTTGGGCCACTCGGCCCAGGCGAGAGCGCTCAGGTGGACGGGAGGAAAGGGGGCTGCTCCTCATTGTACCAGATGAGTCAAGCCAGGTACGCCGAGGAAGATTGTCACTCAGGGGCAGGCAATCAGGCTGGGAAGAACCACCGAGACCACTAGTCCAGGCGGCGCGGGGACTTCTCGTGGGGACGGTCAGAGGAACGTGTAGAGCGCAATTGTGCTTTCGCTGGTTGACGCGCTCTATGGTAAGGTAGCGACAGCGAAACCTGGGGCTTCAAATTGGGTTGTCAGAGACAAAGAGCGCTGCGCTGCACTGCGCGGTGGCGAACGGGGGCGGGGGGATTTGGAAAGCCACCTCAGAATGCCTGGGCAGGCAGCGTTCGCTGTGTTAAGGCCGGGACAAACTGGAATGGTTGACCGGCAGCAGGGGTTGGTCACTGGACCCTTAACAGCCACACCTGCCTAAGAAACGCGGTTACAAGCTGCTTGGCGGGGCCTCCCATTGTCAAAAGGACGATTCTGGTCGACCGAGTCCTCAGGTGCTAGGACTTTTTGCGTGGATGAAATTTTGGCCAAAAAGGTGTTCTGCCTGGATGGAAGTGGGGTCGAGCTGCTGCTGCCTTTTCTGCCAGATTTTGCAGTGACTACCCCCCAGTTTCAAGGCCACAAGTGACTCACGAATGCTGGAAACCTGACAATGCGTTGAATTTGAGACTAACGCGTCTGTTCCATCGCCATTGTTGGGAACTGCGAAATTTCAAATTGCGACGGAGCAGTTCAACGGCTTCTGCGCTGTTGCGCGCGGCGAGCGGAGGCTTTGCAAATCGCTCGGACCAATGGCGGGGCCGCCCGGCGCGGGACACACAGACCCATCGGGGCTCGATCCCGGCGACTCACAGTGGATCGCGGGAAGGCCAGAGTGCGAGACTGCCACGTTTAAATCGACCACGGTAAGCCGCGTCCGCGAGTGAAAATTTCGGTCTGGTAAGCCGATTGATTCGAAAGAGACAATGGAAGCGCCTGTTCGCAGCCCAATTGAGTTGCCACGAACTTGTGGTCACGAAGCCCCGTCTGGGAGGGCGGCTGAGCGTCGGTGAAGTTGTGAACTGGCTCGAGGCAGTGCAGTTTCCCAACTGCCCAACCAGCAGTGCCAACAGTGCCAGCCACGCCAGCCTGGCGAACAGTTGCGTAAAAAAGCAGAATTTTTGACGAGGCTGTCCCCCAACGCTTCTGGCCTCGGTCGCCAGCTTTAATTTGCAGTGAAACCTGCCAGGTCAAACAATGTCGTTTGTATGTAACGGTCTTTATCGATAACCGCACACAGCCAGGTTGTGGAGACAAATTGCGTCAACCAAGCGTGCTGGTGGAGTTGGGGTCCAATAGCCGCCCAGATGATGCAACCCTTCCCCTCATCGCGAAGAGCCAGCTGGCCACAGCACCTGCCGTCCTGCCTCTCGCCCTGCATCCAGCTCCAAAACTCGTGATCCTGCCGCAGGTACAGATTTGTGTTGTGCCACACGCCACTCCAAAGCCCAATTCATTTGAAACAGATTCAATTTGATCGCAATTTTTTTTGAGCAAAACAACGTCGCCACCATGAAGTCTGTTCTGCTGTCTTTCTCCCTGCTCGCCTCGGCCGCCATTGGCGTGCTGGCCGCCGACGAGCTCAAGATCGAAAAGACTCTCGAGGTTGAGTGTGACCGCAAAACTAAGAAGGGGGATAGCATCCAGGTCCACTACCGGGGCACACTCAAGTCCAATGGCCAAAAGTTTGATGCCAGTTAGTTATCCCCGTTCTATTCCGTGGCAGGCAGACGGTCCGCTTGGTGTTTTTAGACCCCACCAGCCGAATAGATTGTTGAGCTGTGCTTACTTGGAATTTCCGCCAGGCTACGACCGCAACCAGCCTTTCGGCTTCTCTCTCGGCGCCGGCCAGGTCATTAAGGGGTAAAGTGCACACAAACCACGAGGTGACGCGTCCCAGCGCTAATTATGGTTGTACAACCAGATGGGATGAGGGCCTTCTGGACATGTGCATTGGCGAGAAGCGCACTTTGACCATTCCTCCGAGCTACGGCTATGGCGATCGGGGTGTCGGGCCCATCCCGGGCGGCTCCGTTTTGGGTACGTCCTATTCCTGGCCGGTGGCGAGCTTGAAAAACATTGTCCCCACCATTGCTGACCGCCTTGTGCCACCAGTTTTCGAGACGGAGCTCATGGGTATCGAGGGTGTCCCTAAGCCTGAGTCCATCGTTACCAAGAAGGTTGCTGAGACTGCCAAAGGTGCCGGCGAGAAGGTCGCGAGCGTCGTCAGCGAGGCTGCAGAGGCAGTTAAGACCGTGGTCGCTGACACTGACGACACCCAGGAGCACAACGAGCTCTGATGGAGTGGATTAAGATACGGAATGCGATACTTGAATATACTTACTCTGGTCATGACATAAAAATGGGATGTATGATGGGTAATGATGGTTCAGCAGCTGAGATCAAATGCTCTACGTCCACATCGCCGACAATGGCGTTCGGAGTGGGCAGAGCGGACTACATCAGCGTTCTTTTTCTATTCATCAGTGGTAAAATTTCACGATTCGTCAGTCGTCAACCTAACGCCCCCCGAGTCTTGTCCCAAGGTCATGCTTACGCTTCCCAAACCTCGCTACCCGAAACACAACTTCTTTTGCCTCGGGTCTACTGTCGTGGTCGACCTGCCTCTCTTCTTGACTTTCTTGGCTTCTGGAGTTGTACTCCTGCTGTTCAGCGACGACGATGATTGCGCAGCCGCATCCTTCTGCACAGTGTCTCGAATGGCCCGTCTTGACAGGCAGAGATCAATATGATCATTGAACTGTTTTTCATCGGCAGGTTGAGGCCTTGCGCAGATGGGACAGTCCCAAAGCTCTTCTTCCACCACTTCAGCTTTCCCGGGATTGGGAAGAATCTCTTTTCCGTGTCTGCGGTAGGGACTATCCCCGTATGTGGTCTGCCCGTTGGGTTCTGGCTCCCTTCCATCCTCGCCGCTTTCGTTTCTCTCGCCGCTTTCGTTAAGTGCCTCGTCAGGCCATTGCTCCCATTCTTCATCCCCATAGGCTTGCGCACTGTGACCTGTGGTTTGACCCGATTCTTGTCGGCGACGTAGTCCGAAGAACGCCATCGTATCTGGTGGCTTGGAGCTCTGAAGCTGGGTACATCTCAAGCCCATCAGACGTAACTTCATGCTCGGGAAATCCTTCTCTAACTTCTCTAGCATAGGCAGTGAGTAGTTGTAGAGATCATCAGCCTGCCAGACAGCCTTCGGAGGGACCACCTGTCTCGTGAGCACCTCAAAGGTGTGCAGTTTTACTTTCAGACACAAGGTGCGGCCTTTGCATTCCGCCCGCTGCATGTCTTTCTCCAGCTCTGAAGCTGTCCATTTTAGCTTTGCGCGGAGTTGAACTGGGTCACTGAGTTCTCGGAACGTTGACTCGGTGCCAACACTGTAGGCTTTGCGTTAGCTGTAGCCCAACGATTGCTATGTAGCGGAAGCCTACCTTTTCCTCTCGTACTCTTCCGCAGGTTGGACAGTCGTTCGGCCAAGACCAAGATAGCACCTAATCAGGAACTCGTACGCCTTCTCACCGAAAAGCCGTGTGAGATACTGCCGCTGTGGATAGATATCCCCACATGTCTTGATTCCCACCGATGCAAGTTCTCTTTCAAACACGCGTCCTACTCCATTTACTTTGCGGCATGGTAACGAGCTCATAAACTCCATGATGGCATCGCGATCATGAGCGAGCACGAACTGTCCGTTAGGTTTGTTCATATTGGAGCAGATTTTTGCAAGTCGAGTATTTGCTGCAATTCCGGCAGATACTGCGAGAGGGTTAGTTTTGTAGATCTCGGGGCCAAGCATCGTCTATCGGGACTGCCCACCTGTTATACCGGTCTTCTCGTGGATCTCTTTGCGCATCTTGTCAACAGCATCTGGCGGCTCCATCCCGTTGGTGGTGCAGTAGTTGGTGATATTCAAGTAAGCCTCATCGATGCTAGCACTCTCAAAGCGGGGGTCATATTCTGCCAAAATCTGGCGTACTTCAGCTGCCTTTGCGTTGTACTTGTCGAAGTTCAGTGGCAGGAGCACCAGCTGTGGACACAGCTTCTTTGCAACAAAACCTGCCATGCCGCTCCGACAGCCAAATGTGCGAGCTACATAGTTACAGGTTGTCAAAACACCGCCTCCCACGGCAAAGGGGACATCCTTTAGCTCAGGGCGATCGAGCTGTTCCACTGCGGCATCTTCTCCGGTACCTCGTTAGCCATGCATCAAAAGACATCGGAATATGACTGACAAAAAGCATCACAGTCCATATGGACAAGATATTGCGTCAGATCTCTCGAGCTTTCAAGTTGCGCGATCAGATTATCCGCGGCTTTCAGCTCACGTGAGAGATCAAGCTGTTCAATTTTGCACTTCTTCGCCAGAATGACCTCTATCTTTGCACTGAGGGTCTTGTCTCTCACTTCCTCGTGGTTGAAGAACTTTGATCCCTTTGAGGCATTGTAGATAATCTCAGACACCTGATTGGAAGGCGGTCAACGCCAGGGCAATGAGGTTTTCGAGAGGGTTTCACATACAGCTGCTTGATCCACGGCGTCCTGGCCTGCCTTCGTCAATGAAGGTCCAAGAAGAGAATATTTGAGTGATGCATGTTCAGCCGTTTCATGTGCTATCTCGGTGTCCGACCCGACTTCTCTGTTGACAACTTCCGGGCTGTCGCGTGGTGGGATTGGTGACCTGTCTGATGTCATTCTGTCGGCCAATCGATGTGATGTAGAACAACTATGTGGGCTTCGTGCCACACTTCCATTTCAGTGATACCAATTTGGAAACTTGGGGAATGCTTGTGGGCTGCTCCCGGTTCTCGCTCCTAATGACAGAAGGAAAACGGGTCGCGTCAACTAAGGCACGTCCTCAACACCAAATCACATGATATAAATGAGATGAGGGGCAGCCCGAGCTTTGACCAGCACTTTAGCGGTGGGTCTGAGGGCGGGGACGCGTCGCAACACGGTCGCGTCTGTGCCCAGCCTCCCATCCGATACAAAAGCACGCACCAGCCCGCCCACCATTGACCAACCAGTCGAAGGACGGACATTGATATCAATTCACACAATCATTGCATCCGCACCCACCAGAATCATACCCAGGATCTGTGACAGCATTGAGTCGTGATCTCTCTGTTCATTCCTACTCCTTCCTCTTCTTGGTGTGTTCGACGCGTGTATCAACACTTACCCTACCAATTGTCAAGATGGTCCTCAAGCGCAAGAGATCCGAGTCAGAACTGTCGTTCAGTTCCACTTTCTCGTCACCGCCGCGCCCAGGTAGCAGTGCTTTTGACTTCAGCGCAATGGAAACAGAAAGCTGGGGTTTCCTCACCTCTCGTTCCTCGACACCGTCTCACCTGCCGAGCCGGACAATGAAGCGATTTCGTGATAATCGTCCATCTGAAGCTGAGGTCCATCGTACGTATTATTGTCAACTGTGGCCAGGACATAGATTAACCCGTCGGTGTCTAAGAACGCACTCTCAGTCTCCTCTATTCGGCCCAGCAGCAGCAATTGTCGACCATTGGCAAACCGCAACCAGCCCCTGTCATGCCCACACCATGCCCGAGTGTAACGACTGCTCGCCGCAACCTCCAGCAACGTTCTTTGCACAGCTTCTGGGGGCTTCCTGTCACGACTAGTTCTCCCGCTCCTGTTGCTACGCCGCCCACCCTGTCGTCTCCCGGTGTTGCACACCAGAGTCTGTCTATCTGTTGTGAAGATTGTGGTGCTGGGCCGAGCAATGGTTCGGACATCATGACGGATATTGGGAGTGGAGAAGCCGACATCCAGAGTTGCGGCGCGTGCGGAAAAGTCGCCTGTTTCAGTTGCTCCATCAGCAATCTTGGAGACCACCGGCGATGTCTTGCTTGCGCTGAGCCCGGAGTTTGGAGAGGTCAAGCGAGGTTAGCGACGGGCATGGCGTGCTAGGTTTAAGGGACAGCTGTGAACCGGTCCGTTTTTTCTTTTCGGAATTGGTGATATGGCTAGCTGCATTTCATCGGAGTTGGGGGAATACCCGCATGGCGTTACTGGTCTTGGTTTGGGCGGAATAGCGTTGGATGAGTCCGAGGCCAAGCCAAGCTCTTGATGGCTATGCCTGTGACAAGGAACGACTACTTGACGAAAGGGCATTGCAAGGCGAGACATTGTACAATGTTAGATATTGAAGACTTTGGGATCGACAACATTTTAACAATGTGCTTCTTCGCTGACGGAAACTCGGGTGACGCAGACCTCCAGACACGGCGTATGTCATCATGATCCATCCTCAAGCAATGCAGAAGAACAGTGGGGCAGGTTTGCCCAGAGTTGGCGTCTGCATGCGGGGCGGGATGATGACGCCGTACCCCGCCTCAGCTCTCCCTAACGTCCAGTTGCCCCTCCTTCCCCGTCTTCCCAACGAACAACAAGCACCCCGACGTTCGTGAGTTTGGATAGCACTGTAAACATGGGGACACGGGAGGCTAGCCACGCTGGTTCCTGGTACGAAGATGACCCGGTCGGGCTTTCTCAGCAGCTTGATGAGTTTCTGGGACGCGTACCAGACACGCTGGACCAGATAAGCCTCCCGATCCCAAGCGCAAGAGTCATCATAGCTCCGTATGTTTTATCAATCCTCTTAAGGCTCAAGGAATACAGCCTAACAACCGTCTTTTTCAGGCACGCCGGCTACACCTACTCAGGACCCTGCGCCGCCTGGGCCTACAAGGTACTTGATCTTAGCACCGCTAAGCGAGTATTCGTCCTCGGACCGTCACATACCTACTACCTTCGAGGATGCGCACTTACATCGTTCGACAAGTACGAGACACCGTTTGGCGATTTGTCAGTGGACAGGGCGACTACGAACCAGCTTGAGCAGACTGGGCACTTCACCCTGATGCCAACAAACAAGGACGTTGCTGAGCATTCCCTCGAGATGCACCTACCATATCTATGGAAGAGACTCCAGCAAACATTTGGTGAGGATAGCAGCAAGTACCCACCCATAGTTCCCATTCTGGTTGGGGATGGTACCACGGAACAGGAACGGTTCTTCGGTCAATTGTTGAGTCCATACCTCAAAGACCCTGAAAATGCCTTTATCGTCTCGTCGGACTTCTGTCATTGGGGTTCGCGATTTAGCTACAGGCCGGTGTACTCCGATGGTGGGGTTCGCAACATAGACGCCCGAAGTTCAGCAAGTTCTCTGCCAGTTGACACGAACATGTTAAGCAACACGACTGCTGGCCCCGATGGCCCACCTATTCACGAAGTTATCCGTGTACTTGACGAGATGGCCATGGATGCTGTCATATCAGGCGTCCACAGCAACTTCTACACCACTGTCCAAGAGACGGAGAACACCGTTTGTGGCAGACACCCAATCGGCGTTGTCCTAGCATGCCTCGAGTCGATCGGTGAGGATGGTCAGGAAGACGGAAAGGGCAAGTTCAAATTCGTCCAGTACCAGAGGAGCAATCTGGTGAAGCGGACCAACGATTTCAGTGTGAGTTATGCATCGGCGTATGCCGTTGTATGATAGCTAGGTTGAGATATCTAGCTTCTTGAACCAACTGCCCCTTAGCGCTCCGGCAGCCTGCCGTCCGCTGCAGTCGCAGGATGCGAATACGTATCGTCGTGCGGTTTCGTGCTATCATAGGAGTATTCGCGGAATCTACCTGGAAGAAATGTCAGTTACGGGACTCTACCATCAGTGCACTCTTAGAGTTGAGAGGAACGAGGCTACATGCGCGAAATACAGGTGATTGTTTGGTATCGGACCTGCGGCTTGCAGGTGAACTGCCTCGCACGCCAAGAGCTCGGTCCAAACTCGTGCCCTCCTCACTCATGGAATGGGAATTAACGTTAACTCCACGCCGCTCCCCATCAACTAACTATTAATCCTTCCAGTTAAGTGCATTGTCTTCGCCGTGGGGGTTGTGTCAGCAGCCAATCCCAAGTCTCCAGGTCAGAGGCAGAGTTGCAGCTGATATCAGCCAATCCTTCATCCGAAATGGCGGGTGAGATTTCAAATTGTTTGGCCAGGCCGTTTTGCTTCACTATTTTACAGATGGCGCCCAATTTCCATTCAGGTCGTTGCGGATGGCGGCTATTGGATGGCAGCGGTTTATCACTGAGCATCGCGAGAGCTCACATTGACTTCAGATCGCTTGGTCGTGCCTGCTGATCATGAACCTGAAACGGTTCTGCTGCCGGCCCCGTCCCCATGCAGGGAGGGCCTGTAGTCCAATCTTGTAACCGCCAAGCGTTTGCTTGGCGCAATCCACAGCGGATACCATTGAGATCCTCTTCAGTGACCGTGGTTCCGACGGCGATTCAGACGTTTGACTGATTGTCAATCGCGTCGGGGAGGCATTGCATCTTTCTGGAGCACCTGAAAGGCCACCATCTGTCAAGAAACTTGCTGGCGAAACAGCTGCACGTCCTTTGCATCGCCAGCGCAGCTATTGATCTACGCCACGCCTGCTGTCGGGCTCCTTGCCCCCTTCCGGTCTGACCAACCCGACCTCCTGAGGATTGAACCTCTGCGCCTCAACGTAGCGCCGTAGCCTCGACCAAAGTTCTGCAGCGATCCCTTGAACAAAACCACGCAACAACCTCTTCTTCTTTGGTCATCAGCTTACTTTCAATTTCGCCCTTCGCACAGCACCAAAAAAAAGACCAATTTCGCAAGAAATCTTGACGCCGCCGCTGCATCGCAAACCGTCAACATGAGCGTGAGTGTTTCAGCAAGACCTCTCTAGCCCTCCCGCGTTTCAAACCATACCCCACCGCCCTCGGGCTTCAAGCAGGCGCTGCTTCGTCCAAATCACTTCCTTGAATCTCCTCTGCATTCCCAATCCTCTATCAAAACACGACAGTGATCATAGAGAGAACCTGCTAACAATGGCTCAGTACGGGTTAGTTTTCCGTGAAGACAGAACACCGGTCACTTGTCCGGGCGTATGCACTGCTGCCGCAGCTGGTAGACTGACCCGGAACGTCTAGGTACGGAGGACAAAACCCGTTCGATGAACGCGATGGCGGATACGGGAGGCAGAACCCGTTCGACGAGCGAAACTCGCCAGCAGACAATAGCTATGGGAGACAGGGAGGGGGGCGGGCACCACCTGCGGCCACATTCGGCCAAGGGCCACGCCCAACTGCCCCGAGAGGAGGGCGGAATGAGTACGGATGTGAGTCGAATGCTGGCCCCGAGTATGTGGCACCCGTGTCCTAACTTTGGATCCTGAACAGCTGGCAATGTCGAAATGTCATCTCTTTCACAGAAGAGCTCCCTTGACCGCAATGACCCTAATGCCATCCTGAACGAGTGCCGAGACATTGATCGTGTCATCGATCAGATCAAGGACAACCTCGAGACGCTCCGAATGCTCCAAGACCGGTCTTTGATCGAAGCAGACGCTACCTCCACCAGGCGAGAGTTGGACAACCTCTCATCGAGGACGATGACCATGTTCCGGGAGTTGACAGACCGTGTGCGGATGGTAAAGTCGGTTCCCGAGGGCCGCCAACCCCGGAACTCGGCGCAGGTTGGGCGTGTCGAGCGTCGCCTGAAGGAGGTCAACCAAGAATACCAGCAGATCGAGTCAGTCTTCCGAAAAAAGACGCAGGATCAAATGGCACGCCAATATCGTATCGTGCGCCCCAATGCCACCGAGTCTGAGGTTCGCTCCGCTGTTGAGGATACGAGCGGGAATGCTCAGGTCTTCCAACAAGCGCTGATGCAAGGCAATCGTATGGGCGAAGCCACCTCGACTCTGAATGCTGTTCGAGCCCGTCAGCAAGATATGCAGAAGATTGAGCAGACATTGGGAGAGCTCGTGCAGCTGTTTACGGATCTCAGCGTCCTGATCGAGCAGCAAGAAACCCAATTCGTGGACATCAGCCAGAAGACCGAGACGGTAGAGGAGGATGTGCGCCAGGCGAATGTCGAGATCGGGACTGCAGTGAACACGGCTCGCTCGACTCGGAAGAAGAAGTGGATTTGCTTGGGTATTGGTAGTACGTACTCCCGTGACCTTAGTGTGTAACTGTTTTGAGACTAACCTTGTTCCAGTCACGATCCTTGTCATCATTGCCGTCGTTGTGGTTGTTTATATCATGGTCAACCGTGGTGCCAACGGGGCGAAGAAGCGCAGCCTCGACGCCCGCAGTGTCTTGGACGATCTCCAGATGAACTCGGCACGGGGTGTTGAAATTGCCACCAGCGGTCCTGTTGCTCGCTCAATCGGGCAATCGAAGATAACCCTCTCCAACACGGGATTCAATCCAGACAGTATCCCAGCGGGTACCCCAGGGAGCCTTCAAAAGCGAGGGTCAATTGCCCGGCGGTTTATCATTCCCGATGATCTCGGGACAGATGAGTAAAAGAAGAGCTGCATGCGGCTGGTTCCACCATGGCTCTTAGACCAACGAGGCGCCTGGGCCTTAGGCACGACTTTTTCGACAGCCCTAATCACTGTTTCCTTAACTCTTGCAAAAGAAAAAAAATCGATTGTGGAGGATGGCGTTGGTGCTTGGGTTTCCCCACCGTCTGGATTTCCTTGGATATATACAGCACCCAAAAGACTGGCTAGTGCCAGCCCCGAAACGTGGGAAGTCGGGCTTATCCAATTGTTGCTTCTGTTGTATTGGCGTTGATTGTATTGGGAGTCAGCAAGCCAACATTTAACATCTTGCGCGTATAGGAACTGTATAAATATCAGTTGCATTTGGCTATTGGAACTTTGATCCTGACGTGAATGTATTTGGTCCAACTGCGTGTTGTACAATACATGGACCACTACGGACTTCGGACGGACGGTTTGGCCGTGCATCTACTGGTAGCAATGATACGACGGCGGGACAGGCAACTCGATCCCTCTTCCTGCAGCAATGTGAACTAGGTCAGGCCTTATCACCGCGTGGTCATGGAAGCCATGGAAGCACGAAGGGAATGGAATGGAGCCAATGGCCTTACCTTCGCCCTGTGGAATCAGCAGACAGAAAGATGCCGACATCCACTCGCTTATACGTCATGATTCAATGATCATAACCAGAACGGATGACGGGTTACTAGGTTAGTTGATGCTGAAAAGATTCCCATGGCTCAACCCCGGTCGTCCTCCTCCCCCTCCTTGGCCGCCGTTTCTTCCCTGTATCCCTCGTTCCTCCCCACCTCGGCCACCTGCTGCCTCTCATTGCCCGCCTTGACCACCCTCTTCAGCACCTCCATCCTCTTCTCAAAGTCCGCTATCAAATCCGCGTACTCTTCGGCCGCCTGTTGAGGCTTCGGTGGTTTCGCCCCGCTCGCACCTGAGGATTGCAGTTCGCCCTCCGGTGTTGTCTTCGCCGAAACTACCGGTCCAGGCGACGGCGCAATGCCCACTCCCTCGATGTGTAATATGGGGGCCCCACGCCCATCCCCGCGAGCACCAGCGAGTGCGCCGTCGACACCCTCCATCCGGCTAACGTGGGCGTTGACAACCGCCCAATCTGAGGAGAGGCTGCTGGCCGAGCCGACGTCGAAACTCAGCCCGTCGTCGGTGGGGACCATATCGAGAACGATGGCCCGCTCGCGCGGACGTGTTTGGTCCGAGTCGCCGTCCCCATCGGGGTCATGGTGCCGCGCGAGGGCCTCGGTCAAGAGCTCGGGATCGTCGTCGGCGAAAATGTAATGGACTGTTGGGTGGTGGGTAGTTGGTCGCTGTGACGGGTAGGTGCTGGATGTGACAAGGGCGAAGATGGGACTGAAGGAAGGAAGCGTTGGCTGTGGTGATGGTGGTCGAACTGGGTCGTCGATGAATCGGGGAGGCTGCGGAGATTGTGGTTGGGAATGTAACTGCGCTGCTGATGACGGCCGGGGGTTTGTTGTAGCCGGCGTGGGGTTGTCCTGGCGGTCCCGGCGGAGACTCGATCGGCTACCACGGCTGCCTGGTCGCGGACTGGATGGGTTAGGGTACCCAGCGACCGCAGAGTCGGGGCGTCCAAAATCGGGCTCGGTCATGTTCGGCGAGATGTGGAAAGTGTTGATGGGCTAGGGTGTTGAAGAGTCAGAACTATCGGGGGGTGGCGATGATGCTGGTAGTTTGATCGTGATGAAAATGGTGATGGAATGAAAGGGTCGGGTGCGGTCGGGTCTGGTCGGCTCATATTGTCCCAGCGTTTGCAAGGAGCTCGGGCAACATTGGCCTCAAGTGTTGACTGGGAGCTTCTGCAAGGCTGCCGTGACGCTTGGTCTCACCGAGAACCAGTGTAGAGGGTTACAGGATGAGGATGGTGCGCGTGAATGCAGGGGTTAAGTTGCGCGTCAATGACCATCAGGGAAGCTCCATGCGGGTGACGCACAATGCTTATCTTATCAGAAGGAGGCAGCCCAGTGATTCGGCATGTGACGGTAATACCTCCTGAAAGACTACCGATACAAGACGCGGCGGCAGCCCATCATGTGTAAAATCATATCTTCAAGGCTTTTGCGGCTCAAAGATCCTGCATGTCATACGAAGTACTCAACTCCTGAATCCATCTTCTGTGTGGCCAGCCTAACGCTGGACTGAGGTGAACTGAGGCGACCATGTCGGATCTGCCTGTATCTTCAACAAACCAAACTTCCAGCTGTCAAAGCTCGGAAGGAAGGAATAGCTCACTTTTCTAAGAAGTACTAAGACGTGAGCTCAATGGTTGAGTCGTGGCACTGATTAGGTTCTTGGGGCATTGAAGGCGAATCTGTCCACTCAACCCCAACACCCTACCTAATTCTGGATATCAGATAGCTCTTGTGTTGCATCCATCGAGATGTCGTTCAGTTGGTCTTTCCACTCGAACTCTTTACAGCAACGTCAGTTTGTTATGAAGCGTGACAGCAACGGTATCATTCTTACTCTGGCGACACATTGGACACTGGCCCTTGGATGAATCTTGCTTGATCCATTCTAAAATGCAGTGCTGAGAGCAGAGTCAGCCACCGAAGTAAACAAAAACCCGGAATCGAAATCTCGGGAACAAACCATGTGGAAGTTATGACCACACTTTCCAGACACTGTGATGAGGATTAGTCAAGGCCAAGATCTGAGCGGGGGCAACACACAAAGACTGCAGTCGTCGCCTGGGTACTTGCAGGCCGGACAAGTACCATCGAAATGCACCTGGCAAATGCCGCAAACATCGTCGTCAGGTATATCCCACCGCCAGGTGGCTACAGCATTCCACTTTTTTATTGTGACCTTCATGATGTTTGTCGGTGTTGAGAACTCAACGTGTTGTGCCGCGACAGGTGGCGGGGCACGCCCGAGATGGGACACAGCGGGACAAATCCATTGCCAAGCTCGAATGGCGCCGCAAAGTCCCGCTGCGCTAGGTCACTGAAGACGGCCCAAGCTCCACAACCTTTTGGCGGACGGGAACCAGGGTTTTCTGCACCAGGTTCACAGTGCAGCTTCATGCCAATCAGCCAGACAAAGACGATCCAAACCCCGCACCTGGAGCTTTTCATCCACCTTCACTTCGTCACTTTCTTACAAACTTTTGGAAGGGGCGCCCAAGCCTGCCGAGCAGGTCACATAAAACCTCTCAGAGGTACCCGAGACTTGAGCTGCCTCCTCAATTGATCATCGTACTCTTATCTTCTCGGTGGTCTTTTTCTGTCCCTCCCAGCTCAACTTCACGATAACCACCACGACGCCCCAGATTTCAACTAATTCACAATGAGCTTGCTTGCAGTATTACGGCCCGCGACGGCGACTTTGCCCAGCTCAGGTTTCCGACACTTGTACCAGCGGATTGCCCAGAATGCTTCGGTTGCTTCGGTCACGCGAGCTGCCACTGCTAGATCATTCTCGAACTATCTTGTCACCCCGAAAGAGCTTGCCGATGCTCTCAAGCGTAGCCCGCCGTCTCCAATATCCTCCGAGCCGCGTGTAATCCCTCTCTGCGGCTCATGGTTCATGCCCAACGATCCCGAGGGCCGTACCGGCATTGACGTCTTTCGCGAGAAGCGCATTCCGAAGGCACGATTTTTCGACTTGGACAAGGTTATCGACAAGCGTAGCCCCTATCCACACATGCTCCCGAGCGCAACAAAGTTCGCCGAGTCTATGAGTGAGCTAGGGATCCGTCACGACGACATAGTAGTCGTCTACGACAGCAAAGAGCTTGGCATTTTCAGCGCTCCGCGTGTTGCCTGGACGTTGAAGGTCTTTGGTCACCCTCGTGTGCATATTCTCAACAACTTTAGACTCTGGGTCGAGCAAGAGCTTCCGACTGAAGCCGGCAATGTATGGACAGTTGAATGCGGGACATACCCCATTTCCGAGATGGACGAAAGCAAGGTTGCCGAGTTTGAAGAGGTCCGCGAAGTGGCTCTCGACTCCAACAAGGAGGGGGCTGAGGGCATCCAGATTCTCGATGCAAGATCTCATGGCCGGTGGACTGGGAAAGATCCTGAGCCAAGGGAAGGTCTATCCTCGGGACACATGCCTAGCTCAATCAACATTCCGTTCGACGCTGTGCTCGACCCGCAGACCAAAGCTTTTTTGTCAGCAGACAAGCTGAGGGAAGTCTTTACCAAAAGTGGCGTTGATCCTGAGAGACCGATCATTACCAGCTGCGGAACTGGTGTCACGGCTTGTGTGATCGAGACTGCACTCAGGGAGGCACAGTACGGCCAACCAGACAAGATCAAGGTTTATGACGGAAGCTGGACGTGAGTAAACTGTCCCTGTTGATTGCATTGGGTCATGTTTTCTAACCAACCCACAGAGAATGGGCACAGAGAGTGAAGCCGACTGATTCACTCATCCGGACTGTGGAGTGAGTGATGTTATACATGAAGTCAGTTCCATGTGTATCAAGCCTCTTCACTCTTTTTTCTTTCATGTAAATGTACGACTACCTATATGCTTTGGGCAGGCTTGGCCCGTTAGCATACTCTCTGCCGTACGTGGTTGTTCATGGATAACTTGCGAATAATGTTTTGCTCAGCAAAAATGGAGGTGTTGCCACGGGGTGTTTTCGGCGTTCAGGAAGCTATTCCGAGTGTAGATAAATTGCATGAGCGGTTGGGAAATAAGGGTTCACTATGCCGCATATAACGTTCTTTAGCGCATAGCTACTACAGCATTGGAGTTGTTTGCATCATTTAACAGGCGTGACAGTGGACGAGCTAGTAGTGTTTTGGACAAGGACTCTAGGAGCAGATACCAACGGACATGATCTGCCTGTCCTAATTCGAACATCTTGTACGTCCGTTCAGCCACCCGGGCTGTCTCCAGCGCGAAATGCCCCACGTCCAAACCCATTTCTTTAACCTTATTCCCTGCCCCTTGGTATGCGTATACAATCTATGCCGAGGCTGGGTGTCCTTTATGACTCAATGCCGAGTTCCAAAGCACCGCGAAAACAATCTTTCAGTTGCTGGATTGAATTGTGGTCGAAGAGGTGGAGCGCCTGGCGTATGTGTGTACCTTAGGTTAGGTTTAGCGCGGGAGGGGAAGGCACGGAGGATAGTGGGGGTGCCGGTGCTGGTCAGAGAGCATGAGCCGAAGGTGTACCGGCACTGGTACAAGAGGGAGACGGGTCAGATAGTGTTGAAGCCAAAGCTAGAGCCGAGGAATCCGAGGTCATGACCTAACGCCGCGTGGCGAGCAAGTGGATGAGGTAGCGGAATATGTGGGGGGATGAAGGAAACCCGTAGAGGAGGAGGACGGTGGGTACTGAACAAAAGTTCTCAACGTCAGTTGGAAACCAGTATTATGGAGGTTCCAATCTACAATTAAACGTATCCCAGATTACGGTGATGTGCACGTAGTAGGAATTGCTCGACAGAAACGCAGAAGAGCATGCATGAACGCGTATATCTCCCCCTAAAACTTATGCCACATCATTCTACCCCCCAATCTCAACAACATCCAGTCCATCGCCCAGATATTTCCTCCACCCCATCGCCCCATACAAAGGAACACCCGCTGTAGCTTCCGGTGCAATCTCCGAGGTAGCAGCTGCCGAGACCGACACAGGGGTTTGCGTAGCTGTCGGAGGACCCGTCGTTGACGTGGTCGATGTGGCCGTAGCATTCCTCGTAACGCCATACAGATACGGCTTCTCATTCGCATAGCAATCCGTCTCGAGCTTTTCCGGAATCGTGCCATTGAGGATATACGCCTTGGCGATGGCATCGGTACAATTCGAGACATCTCCCGATGCGTGGCCATAGCCGTGGTGCACAATCATGCGGGCATTGTTCCCCATTTCGGCATGGAGCCTCCTGCCATTGCGGAGCGGCGTTGCTGGGTCGTACGTCTCGGCGACTAGTAGGATTGGCGTCTTGAGGGTGAGGCTGAGATTCCCGCGAAAGACCTCGGCAGGCTTGGGCCAGAACTTATTGAAGTGCCGGCAGGGGAGGACTGTGTACCAGCGGGAGTTCCCAGCGATCCATGATGTCGTCGTCATATTGCCCCAAAGGGACAGCCACCAGTCCACATCGTCTGGCTCGGGAGCGTCGTACTGGTCAGAGCAGATGACGAGCAGCCCGAGCTCGCTGTCCGAGCCGGGCGCGCCCAGCTCGGGACATGGGTCTTGGGGGCTGTACCACCAGGCTGAAAGCTCAAACCGGCTCGCCGCAACGGTTGCGTTACCGGATTCTAGATCGTAGAGCATCTGGGCAAAAGTTGGCCAGCGTCTGGGAGAGTACATGGCGCTGTAGATCGCGTCGACAATGTACGAGTGCGTGACCAGGGTAGGACCAGACGACTTGAGAGTTACCGGAATGGGCCGGTCGATCAGAGACTTGATCAATTTTTCCATGCGTGCCATTAATTCTGTGAGCGTCACCGGCTTTCCGTCGCGGGGTTTCGCGAGTGCGCAGTAATCTGGGCCTGCCTTGAGACACTCTCCGAGAAATCCATCCCGCCAGGCGTCAGTAGAGTTGTCGAGTGCTGTCCAACCAAAGCCCCCACGAGTCCGGTGATCACGTACGTACTCGGTTCCATCCAGGATCATGCGGCCAACAGTGGTAGGGAACATTCCCGCATAGGTCTGGCCAATGCCAGTACCATAGCTGACCAGATAGCCCGTGATATCGTCCTCGCCCAGCGCTTTCCGGATCTCGTCCAGATCCCTGGCAACAAAAGCCGTGGTGAGGAATCGGCCGAGATCACCGTGCTTTTCCCAACAGGCTTGCATAGTAGCCTCATTCATAGCGTCTGCAATCTGAAACTGGACCTTTGGGGAGGGAGACGCAGCGCGGTGCTGCGAGGTGTACAGATACCACCTGTCACGAGTGGCGTCATGGGTGATACACTCGACAGCGGGACGCGATATGTTGACTCCACGCGGATCCCAACCTAGAACATCAAACTTCTCGTCGCTGAAACGACGCGTGATGCTCACAGATGACGACCACGCATAACTCGTTCCGCTCCCTCCCGGCCCACCCGGCTCGATGATGATGGTCCTCTCACTTTTCCTGCCAGCTGTCGAGTTAGAGTAGGGAGGGGCGTCGGCGCGAGCCAGTCCAGAGACTTGGTATTTGGTGATAGCCAGCCGAACGATGCGGCCGTCTGACTTGTTGGTGTAGTCCAGTGGCACATCGAGATAGCCGCACAAGAAAATGCCCCTTCCGGCATAGGGGTCACCCGATGTGGTGTTGGAGCCTCCTGTCGTGTTTGAAGCCGGCCTGGTGGGTCCCCAATTCCAATTCTTGGGATCCGGATTGAAGAGAGCAGTCCATGTCTGCACGGCGTTGGTGTCGTTGACTGGGGGTGGTACCGTTTTGTTTGTACAAGGCAACAGGCGAAATGCATCGTTGGCTCTGGGGAATGACCCATAGGGGTTGTCCACGGCGACACTGCTTGTTTCGATAGCGCTCAAGCTGCCCGTGTCGTGTATCATATCGTGGATACCACCGACGTCACACGACTGCGGCATCTGGTGAGAATAAGGACCGAGTTTCCATTGCAACAACGCCGCGAGGATGATTGCGCCAAAAATGAGACACGCTCCGAGAAGCCATCCTACCCGCCGCTTAGGCTTCTGAAACTCATCCCGGGGCTGCGGGGACAGCAAAACCGCCTTCTCCTTTTCCATGCCCGGCGATAGGTCCGCGTCGTCGGCGCCGAGTCGTGCGGGGTCTGGTCGGCGCGGCAAGGGGAATCCCGCATTTTCAGTCCCCCTCCATGTCCCCCCTGCCAAGAGACTTCTCACTTGCATTTTTCGCCACGAGTCTCTCAGCTCTCGTTCAAATTCGCCATCCGCTGCTGCTTACGCCGTCCTTTTTTCTGGAGTTGCCCCTGATTTATACATTTCGTCGTCGACGCAGCTCGACTGCCCAAATCATCCGAACAATCAGCGGATGTAATCTCTCCTTTAGCCGTCACGACCATCGCATCTAGCAACACGGGACACTTATCATGTTGAATTGCCGATTTATTGTTGATTCAGGGATGCCATGACGGAACCGCCATGCTGTGCCACATCTTTTCAGCCTAGGAGTGATAGCATCCTACTGTGAGATGTAGTGAGATGTGGTCAACCTCTCTTACCAAACGAAACACGCTCCGCATTGAGGTACCACACTAGCGATATTTTTGAGAAATAGACCGTCCGTTCTTTACTCTTAATCAGTTGTCATCACATCAGCGAGCTGTGGTAAATTACAAGGCAAACTTGTGTAACAAGAAGGGACAGAAACTCAAGGGCCGAGAGTTAGCGAGACTCGTTGGAACAGAAAGTCCTCTGGGTCCTCTTATTGTCGAGAGCAAGCCCGGCCACTATCTTCCCCCTGGCTGCTGGATCAGCAGCAGCTGAGCTAGACGACTACATGTCCGGGCGGAACTTTACTCGCCCTGAACAAAAGAGCTGGGATTTTATGGCATTATGACAGAATACTCACAGGACGGTTTGAAATTAGTCAATGACTTCAAGCCGGAGTGTTGCTTTGGCAATAAATGCTCGGCCCAGTCCATCAATCCAGTCCTGGGAAGGCAACGACCTTGGTCTGAGGGCCCTTACCTTTCCTCCTCTTTTTCTTCGACTGCTTGTCGCGCTTCGGGCGCTCCTCCTCCTCGCTGTCGCTGTCATCGTCCCCCGAATCTTCATCACTGTTGGCCGACCTCTTGATACCGTGATCTTCCACCTCCTCGTCCTCGTCCTCGCCATGAACTTCAGCCTGCGCCCAAATCTTGATAACCTTGCCGCCGCCACTAATCAGTCGATGCTCGTAGTCAAAATTCAGGGCGGCAACACCCTCGACTTCATCGTGCTTGAGCGTCACCTCAATGTCGCGCTTTTTCAAGTCAACCACGCTCATACTTCCATCCCCGACGCCGACGACAACCTTCTTGCCCCATCCCAGCTCCTCTGGACCCCGGACAATGGCATCGAGGCTTTCAGCATTTTTCTTGCTCTGGCCAGACACGTAAATCCGCTCCTGTTGGTCATCCCACGCCCCGCGATCCCACAGGGTCAAAACACCTCCGCCGGTTCCCACAGCCACGACAGCATTGTGTCGCATCCGCTTCGGGCCGAGACCCGACGGGATGATAGCGGAGCAGAGAAGTTCGTCCTCTTGGTCTTCTGATGTAGCAATTATACCGTGTCTAAGATCGGTAACTGCGAGGGTTGTCCCGCCCGTGGACACCCATTGCTTCGGGAAGCCGGACGTGCTCTCGGCTGATGCAGGGAGGGGCGTGAGGCTCGTGATATAGTCGGCATGCGGAACGTGCTTTCGCACAGGCTTGGGGTTCAGATACCCATTTTCTCGGAGATCGAAAATGTACAAACCTCCAGAGTCGGTGCCAAGCAGTATCGTCTGTGGAGACAGAGCGTGGAGGATGGCTGGGCAATCCGTGGTGCTGCTACCACTGTTCCGAGGCGGGAGACCGATCTTCGATATGACCAGTCCGGTCTCCGGGGAGAAGTGTTTGACAACGGAGTCGGTGCCCGCGGAGTACAACGCTAACAAAAAGAACCGTCAGCAGCCAGCCAAGTGTGGATTCTACATAAAACATACATTGGCCGTCATGGCTGTACGCAAGACACCTGCAGCTGCCTTTGTGGCGGCGAGTGCTCCAAACGCTCTTTATCAGCCCCTTCCCATTGTTGGTGCTACTGTTATCGTCGCTTCCGTCCTCTTGAGAGGGTATGCGAAAGGTCTCGACACGACCGCTAATCAAACCCACTGTCAGTAGTGGTTTGGAGGGGTGTACTGCTTGGGCGAAGAGCTCTGAAGAGAGCGGCAGAGTACAAAGATTCTCGAGCATGTTGCCTTTCTACGGGGTTTCTCTCATGTCAAAACCGTGCTGCTGAAAGAAAGTGGTTACTGGATGCTGAATTGGAATGGAAAATCTAATCGCAACTCTCCAAAAAAATCGTCCCCATTTTTCGCGCTGATGTCTTGGCGGCGACGATCGGGGTCTGCGAGGTGCAGCAAACGGTGGACCGAGTGCAGAGCGGGACTCCCTGGATCGGAACGACAATCGGCTAGTACGGACACGCTAGTGCACGAATGTCCGTAGATGAGCCTATCTAGAGGCCCTCTCAGCGCAGTAGAAAGAATCCAAACTCCAGGAATGTTGGGAATGTGAATACCAGCCCCCTAACTAATCGTTCCCGCCGAGAAAGCTTGGCACGTACCTTGCAGGGGGCAGGGATGACATCACGGCGCATTTCCATCACACTTGGACTACACCTTCCCCGACTCCACAACTGACTCTCTTCCTCCACACCGCGTGTCCAAGAAGCGGCCTGCCATCAGAGAAGCGAAGATGTTCCTAGACCTGTCTCTGTTATTGTCTTCCTTCATGGCTGTCATGGCCTCTCAGGTGGCTGTAGCCGCTGCTCCGCCGCCTCTCCGATGCATCATGTATTTGACTGGGTATGCACTTTATTCCAATCTCGTGGGGAGGCCAGAAGCAGAAAGTTGACAGTTCTATAGCCAACATCCCGTCACTCCTTCAATTGACCAGCTCGGACATGTGTCGCATGTAGCTCTTGCGTTTATGAGCCCCGGTATCTTCAACGATCCTACCCGGGATGTCTGGCCCTTGTGGACGTCGGTCAACAGCATACGAGCCAATTTTACTGACGGCACCAAAATCCTCATTGCCATTGGTGGTTGGGGTGACTCAATTGGCTTCTCTGTAGCCGCCCTTACCACCGAGACTCGGAAGACGTTCGCCGAGAACGTGGCTCGGATGGTCGTAGCTACAGG
>Ga0247765_1000129_pt1 | contig 59133 bp, 73 predicted proteins | sample UWRJL106311C6_FD_179949 | JGI IMG/M metagenome (GOLD analysis project Ga0247765, IMG submission 179949) | Plant litter microbial communities from Arlington Agricultural Research Station in Wisconsin, United States - UWRJ-L106-311C-6 | ecosystem: Environmental > Terrestrial > Plant litter >... | reverse complement strand
CCCCCAGGTCTCATAAGAAGTCTCTTTCCCCGTATGTCACATCCCGTCACATCCCATCACATCACGTCACCTCCCCTCTTTTTCTGCTTTTTCTAGCCTCAAACCCTCGGCGGAAAGCAATATGGCTTCCGAAAAGGAGATCGTCGACAGAGACGTCGAGAGAGACCTTGTCCAACAACAACACCAGAAGAAGCCGCAGCGTTACGAAGACTCTGCCAGTGCCGACGAGAAAGCCGCCTCGGACCGAGCTGAAGATGCTGCGTCTGTGGCGCGTGCTACGGGGCTCCAACCGCCTGATTTTATTCGGGCGTGGACGGCTGAGGAGCGCGCCGAGAAGGAGAAGGCGTTGAAGAGGAAGATTGACGTGAGGTTGTTGCCAGCGATTATCATTATGTATATTCTGAATTACATTGATCGGTAGGTTTCTTTTCCTATTTCTCAACTTGGCCCTCTTCGGGTCTCTCGAGTTTCAAAGCTTGTCCTTGTTTACGTCTCCCTCTGGCTTTTCTCCACCGTCAGAAAGTGAGACTAACACTAACAAATTGCAGAAATAACATCGCCGCTGCCCGGCTCGCCGGCCTCGAGCGTGACCTCCATCTCAGCAACGTCGAGTTCCAAACATCGGTCAGCATTCTGTTCGTTGGATACCTGCTGATGCAGATCCCGTCAAACTTGTTCCTCAATAAGATTGGCAAGCCGGCAATTTATTTGCCTACCTGCGTGAGTTTTCTTGCTCCCCACTTCAGAAAGACCAAAAACTGAGTGGAGAAGATGATCGTCTGGGGTGTCATTTCTGCCGTGACTGCCTTCTGCCACAATGCCGCGGGTCTCTATGCCGTACGGTTTTTTCTTGGGTTCGTCGAAGCAGCGTATTTGTGAGTTTCCTTCTTCACCTACTCACCCCTACAGTCCTAATGAAAAGCAGCCCCGGATGCCTATATTACCTATCCTGCTGGTACACACGCGCCGAACTCGGCTTCCGCACCGCCGTTCTTTACTCGGGGGCCCTCATTAGCGGCGCCTTCTCCGGCCTCATCTCGGCCGGCGTCCGCTACGGCATGGACGGCGCGCGTGGCTATTCCGCCTGGCAATGGTTATTCATCATTGAAGGCGTCGCCACCATCATCATCGCCTTCTTCTGTTATTTTGTCCTCCCCAACTTCCCGCGCACCACGTCCTGGCTCACCACCGAGGAACGCGAGCTCGCCGCATGGCGCCTCCAGGAAGACATTGGCGAAGACGACTGGACCACATCGGAGGAACAAACCTTTTGGCAAGGCGCTAAGCTCGCCTTTCTCGATTCCAAAACCTACATCCTCATGGTCCTCCTCTTTTGCATCGTTGCCTCGGGAACCGTAACCAACTTCTTCCCCACCGTCGTCAAAACTCTCAACTACAACGACGTCAACACCCTTCTCCTCACCGCTCCGCCGTACGTCCTCGCTGTCGCAGTAACCTACCTCAATGCGACCCACGCCGACAAGACCGGCGAGCGCTACTTCCACATTATCATCCCCATGTGCGTCGCCATCATCGCCTACATCATCGCCGCCACAACCATGAACCTTGCCGCTCGCTATCTCTCCATGATGCTCATGGTCCCCTCCGTCTACTCCGCCTTCGTCGTCGGCCTCGCCTGGATCTCCAACACCATGCCCCGCCCGCCCGCCAAGCGCGCCGCCGCCCTAGCCTTCATCAACGCCGTCAGCAACTGCAGCAGCATCTACGCTAGTTATTTGTACTATGGCGCGCCAGAGTATACCGTGGCCATGGTGGTAAACTGCTGCACGGCGGTCATAGCTGTAATTGCGGCAACGGTGATGCGCTGGGTCCTGGTAAGGTTGAATCGGAAACTGGATGCGGGTATTTATGTAAAAGGGGCGATCAATGGACGGCCAGGGGATGGGGATTCGAATCCATTTCGGTTCAAGATTTGATGCACAGCGTGTGTTTTACAAAGTACTATCTCGACCCGGCTTTTGTTCCCCTTTTCCTTCTCAACCTTGTTTCTTTGGCGGGATTTCATCCTTTGCGCCTACCCAAGTCAGGATACCACAGCAAACTCCAATGAATACCTACAGTAACCTACAGTGGCTTGCCTTATTCTACACTCGTAGCGCCTCTCCGTGATGATATTTTACACGATCCTCGACCTAACCCACCCAAATCGATACTTCAGACACGCCTCCTGAGAAGGCAAACACGGTGAATTTTGACCGTCAAACTGAACGTGGAAAGCCCACAAGCCGAGATCCTGGCCACATAATGCACCCCAGTCATTCAACGTCATCCTTCACTGCACACCCCTTCTGAAAAAAAAAACAAAAGCCTGCCTCATTCGGGCCAAATACCCAAGCGCCCTAGCTGTCGATATCCATACAAAAGTCCTAAGCTGAGCTAAGCTGAACTGAACAACAACAAACAAGAATAGTACTATTCCTTCGTAACCGCCACTGCTGGGTCAAAACCATAAACATGCCCTTGCCAATAGTAAAGTCGTCTTCGTGAGACCAGATCAACTGATCCTACGCACGACATTGCAAAGAGATAGCCCTGCCATCGCTCTGCCATGTCATGCCCAACCCCCGACTTGATCTTATACTTCAACAAGCTGCTCATTCACCGTCTCGTCTTTTGCATTACCTGACTTTTCTTCCTCATTCTTCGCCGACCCGTAATTGTTCCCCGCCGACTGGCTAGTACTCTCTGACTCGTCTTTGTCGTTAAACTCACCAGTGTTCTTCATCGACTCATCTTTGCCCTCCGTGTCATCCTCCTCTGCCACCACACCATGCCCCGACCCTTCACTTCTCTCCCGCACCTTTACCTTGAGTTCTTGCCTCACAGACTCTTCCCTAGCTTGTTTTTCTGCCGCCGCCGCAGCTGCAGCTGCAGCTACTGCAGCCTTGGCTTGCTCAATGATGGTCTTGTAGGCTGGGTTAACCAAAGAACTTTGTTGTTTCTGTTGATACTGCCGCACAACACGCTGAGCCTGGCGCATTTTGCATTTCATGTGGTAGCCAGGCTCGTTGGCTTTCCGCCACTCGAGGTACGCTTCATATTGCTGTTGCTTGACCGGGTCATGATCCCGGGGCTTTTGCGTCACGAGAAAATGGGGACGAGGCGCCGGAATCTTGCGGTCAGTTCCAAGCACCGGGGGTTGACCATAAATTGCGTACGGTATCGGGGGCGTCTTAACCAAACCTGGCGGGGGAGCAACGACTGGTGTAGGAGTCACTAGCGGCGCCGTGGTAGTGATTCCAATGTGTCTTTGGGGTTCCAGGGTGGGCACAAACGCCGGGACCGTCCCGAAGTATGTGCTGAACCCGTTTGCATTGGTCATTGGAAATTGTCCTATGTCATTGGGCTGCAGCATCATCCCAGGTACTGGGAAGGTTCCATAGTTGCCCAAGTTGCCCACCACACTCTCAGATCGCATATTGCTGAGATGACGCTTAATCAACTCGTTCACTGTCGATACTAGATCGAATGGGATCTGCCTCTGAGGTTGGTGGTAGCCCATGTCGGGGTACATTTCTCTCCCCGGTATACCACTAGGACAGGACCCGAGACCGCTTGGCGGTGACCCCACGGGATCTGTTGGCGCTAGGGGCTCAGGAATTGGGGGCCTTGAATTGTACACTGCTTCCCGGCTGTCAAGAGTCTCTTCAGCTGCCCGCATCATATTCAAGTTTTTTCTTGCCTCCGGTCCGTTTGACAACCTTACTGGCATATCTCGTGCGGCCTCTGGGAATATGTTCGTGAGGGGAGGACGGAACATCTTTCTGGGAGAGTTAAAAGGTTTTAACTGCTCGTTGAACATTGCTTTGAACTCGGCCGCGGCTGGGTTGAGGCGCCTGGCGGCCGTATCATCAATGCTCTTCCGGTTTTCCTTGTCCAAAGACATTCTCGCTGCCGTCATCGTTGAAGACACGTGTGTAGACTGACCGCTTTGACCCGAGGCGTAGCCAGAATCGTGAGATCGTTGTTCCTCCCGGCGCTCCCAACCCACGTGTTGAGGGCCTGGAACTGTGATAAGAGATTCTGTCTCAGCTTGTGTGCCCTGAATTCCGGTATTCTTGGCCTTAGCGGCGATTATAGCGGGATCCCTTGCTTGTATGTCAGAGCTAGAACCCTCGTCTCGCTGACGAGCTGGCAAACTATGCAACCGATTTAACATGCCTTGAAAGCGCACTTCATCTTCACTCATGCTGCCCGCCTGAGTGTGTCGTGATGAGTACGAAGCCCTCTCACCGCCTGCGTAAAGATTGGATTCTCTTGGAATTCCTGACCGTGTGCTCTCGCGGTTTGCTTGATTGGAATGGGAGACAGGGCGGTCAAACCCATCGCGTTCGGGTTGCCCAGACCTGAGCATTCCCTGAAGGGCATGTGGGAAATTCCCCATGAGCTCATTGCCACGTAAAGCCATTCGGTGGATTTTTTGGTGGTCTTTGACCCTTGTCAACATCCCCAACGTCCTTCTGATGGAACCATTGCCACCAAAAGGTGTTGTTTGGCCAATAGGAGTAATATCGAACGTGAAACTACCATCCACTACCAGCTCCTCTCCGTTGACCCTCATAGTCATGGGCTTTGCATCGTTGACCTCAACCGCCGTGATTTCCTCAAAGCTTATTCCACTCGAGATCGACGATGAAGAGCTTGATAGATCGCCCAGCGAAGAGCTTGAGAGATGGCCGACTGGAGCTGATACCACCATTTCCCATGAAGCGAGGTCTCCCTTTGGGCGATACAGGGGGGGCTTGTTCTCCTCCATCTCCAACATCAATTCCGACATCAAGGAGCTTCTCTGGTTTCGTCTTCTTTGGATAGGAGAGACATGCTGAAAGGATCCGCCCGACGACGATTCGGCTGAGGCTGACTTGCGCCAATCTGAGGAGGCAATTGCTTGGGCTTTCATCGAGTTGGGTACATCGGTGAAGTTGCTCGTCCTCACTCTGAGGCCTGGCACGTTGAGTCGGCCGGTGCCTTTTCGGAACAGATAGGGGTGACCAAGGGAACTCATTGTGTCAACGGCGCAGAACGGACAGTCTCTGCTCTTAGCTCGAAGGCTGAGGCCCTTGAGGTGCGTCAGAGGTTGAAAAGAGCAGGCGTCTAAAGTGCTGATCGCTGTTGCTGAGAGGCTGACTTACCGTCAAATCAGAAGGGTTTAAGATCTGACTGGCGTCTGTCAGGGCTCTAGTTATGACCAAGGCAGCTCGCAGAGATGCCACAGTCCACACGAGTTTGATTTGCTGACCGGTGGTCTTGGAGAGACAGCGTAGCAACTGAGGGCAACCAGGACAGCGGTGTATTGTCAAGCCTTGACACGATACTCGAGACAGTGATATTCCGTCAACTAGAGGATGGAATAGGTCCCCGGATAAACCGCCTCGACTTCCCAAAGCGAGTGCAGGGAAGTGCTGGTGAAGCGGCCCAACTACCGAAGAATCCCCCGAGAGAGTTTCAGCGAGTACAACTCTCGAGAGTTAATCCGATCGGGGGGTATACAGCGGGCAGGTTTCTTGAGGAGACAGCTAGAATGACAACCACTTCTTGACCAGCAGTTCGTGGGAGAGACCAAAGAAGACAAGGAGAAGAGACAACTGAGCTGAATGAAGATAAAGGCTGCGGGCGGCACGCTGTCTATCCAAAAAAGAAGAGACCGAGATGAACTGTCTGGAACGAGCGCAGTGCGGGCTGGCTTGTGCAAATGGTTTGGGAAACGCTGACGCTGGTTGATGGGAAGAGGGGGCCGCACGTTGAGGGGGCGGGACCCAGGCTCTGCCGACCACGTTGGGGAAACGCTGCCCGGGGAAATGGCGGGGGTGCGTTTGAGCGTGACGAATAGCTGGGGAAGGAGTGGCCGAGATGGCGGGTGATGCTTCCGTTTGTAACCGTGGGCAAGGGCGGTGGAACTCCGTGGTCAACAGGCAGAGGCAGCGTGGACCTGCGGCTTCCAAGAAATGTTCGGCTGGGTCGTGGTTGATTGCTGATGAAGGAACGATTGTGAAGAGGCAACACGTCTTTTCATTTTGGGATGGAGATGGCGCCCAGTTCCATGTGGTCACCTCAATGAAGGAGACTGACAATTGAAGCTAGAGGCCGGATAGGTAGAGGTAAAGCATACACCAGAAACCTACTATTCACACATAAAACATCTAGTCATTGCTAAGTCCTTTAGCCCATACCAAGAAACTAACGAGCCCACGCGACAAGTTATAACCACCAAGCAATACACCAAACTCTGGTCTAGGATGCTCAACAGAAGCGCCCAGGGGGCAAGAAACCAGTCCCATCTTAATCATCATCAGAACAGAACCAAAGCCCAATTCATAACGTCATTCCCGCCCAGGCCCAGGTCCAAGAGCTTATTTGCTGGCCACGCCCTCACCAATGCCCATCCTAATTATGATAAACCAGAGGTGGATGGGTACCAAGATGACCACTTCTCATTATTCCGTCTCCATTGAAACACCCCCCTGAATTAATGCGCCCAGTTCCCAAGGGCTCAGAGTACTCCTTCTCCTCGACACGACCCTGCTGGTCCTTCGCTCTCTCTTCCTCACAGTAGGCCTCTCCAGTTCCTCCGCCTTCGGTGCAAGTTCGTCCTCGTCCTCATCCTTGGGGCCATTGCTTTGCGTCTCCTGGGCAGTTTCTGCTGTTTCGGCCGAAAGACCCCCGTCGGACCGGGTGCTCCTCGCGGCGTCAACAGCGGCGCTGGCATCCGTATCGGAAGCCGCTGGTGCAAGGCTGACGCGCTTCTTACCCATGCGAGCTGCCTTAAGCTTGGCGCGGACTCGGGCGGCGTCGGCGTCACGCTCCGAGGCGGCAAGTTTGGCGGCAATGGTGGCCATGGAGAGAGGAGACTGCTGGGGCGGTGGAAGAAGATTGCCGCCGCTACGGGGAAGGGGCAGCCGAGAATTTCCCCGTCTGGGAGAGCGATCGCGGGCTGGGGTGGGAGCTGGATTCGGCAGTGGCATGGTGTCGACACTCTTGTTCGAAGGCGAAGGGCCAGAGCCGCTGGACGTGGTAGACGTGCTGCGACTTGGTTTGGACGCACTCTCTGGCTTTTTGGATCGCGGCCGAGCCCTGTCCCGCGTAACGACACTTCGTGGAGCGCCCGCGGGCTTCACCTTGGGGCCCGAAGGTGTCTCTTGCCGTCTGCCTGTTGGAGAAATCCTCCCCACGCGGCCCCGTGATGAGGGCGCTGACGTCTTGCCCGTCGCAGACTCGCTGGGTGTTTTCACCAACTGAACACTGCCGATCGAAGACGCAGAAGCTGACAAGTCAGCAAGGGTCGGGGGAGGAGCATCATCCTGCTGTTGTACGGGTCGCGGTGGCTGGGTGGGCTTCTTTTTTGGTGACTGTTGAGGCTTGTCGCTTGGAGGCGGTGCCAGGGGAGCTTCCGTTTTCAGCTCCCACGAATTCTCCTCCACGATGGTCGCGAAGTCAACTACCTTCTTGCGCTGACCTGGCTGCACCCCTCCGCGATTGCCTGCGGTGCGCGAGTCTTGTAAGGGGGTAAGCTCGGGCATGGTTGGCAACGGTGGCGGAGAATGAATCATAACCGACTGCTCTAGAATCTCAATATTTGGCTCTTCGACGTCGAGATCGTCAACGTCGACATCATCTTCGAAGATGCTAGATTCGCAGTCGCTAATCTCGGCATCGTCGATCTCAGCGGAAGCAAGACGAAGCCGTTCTGCCGGAGATGGCGAGTGCATCGTGCCTTGCTCTTCCGAGTCTTCTGGAACGGCCTCCAGTCGTAGGCCCAGAAGACCCTGGGCCGTCTCTTCGACGTTCTGGACACGCACCGGACTAAGGCGCAGACCCATCTTCAGCTCCTCTACGTTAACTGGGCGACCGCTGACTTGCATGCGCCTCCGCCAGCCGTCAATCAGATGAACGGCCTCCTTCCAGCGTGTCTCCATCTTCTCCCAACCGTCACGAAGTCTGTGAATCTCATCCTCACGTACAACAACCTCCTCAATAGGGACAAATGATGGATTCGTGAGGATGGTGCGGAGATGATCCAGAATGTTTTCAATCTCGACCGACATCTCAGCGCAGCTTGCCGGCAGGGGAGTCGCGAGATTCTCGCCGTCTTGCGCAGCGGGTGCTCCAGCAACGGCATCCCACCCGCTCATCTCCTTCAATTGACCCGTAGTCTTGCGCAAGAGGCCCAGAACCGTTTCATTCTCCTCGCTGAGACTCTTGGCCAGCTCAGCTAGGAAGGAGTTCGTCTCCATCCGAAGGTCGTAGCCATCACTAGAAGTGACATTGGAGGACCCGGTCGCGTCCGGCCCTGACCCAATGTCGCCAACAACCGTGATAGTGGTAATGCCGGGGCTCTTGCTTGCCCCTCGCGCCCGACCGGCCTCTGTCACCGCCTTTTTCAAGCCATCGATTTGGCGGTCGCGCTTCCGCACCTCATTTGCGCAGGAAGCCCTAGTTTGGGCGACAAAGACCTTGGTTCTGGCGGCTTCGTCCTTGAGTCGCTGAATTGTTGCTTCAGCCGTCTTGAGCTGTGTGCGCATGGCGGCCTCCGAAGACTCGCAGAGAGAAACCTTGCGCTGCGCTTCTAGGTTCTTTTCTTGCAGGCGCTGGATATCGTTAGCCTGTCGCAGCGTTTCGGCGCGCAGACTACGCAGCGTTGCGGACAAAGACTCGCGGTGTTCGGCATCGCGCTGTGGAGGCCTAGTTAGCGCCTTTGGATCTCATCAGCGTGCATCGGAGTGGAAGCGGAAAACGCACGTCGCGCCGAAGAATCAGATCGTTGACAATGGAAATAACCCGGCTCATGGTGGCGGCAATCTCGCCGCTGGTGTCACCCGGGTGGGTGAAATCAATGCTCTGGCCATCGCGCAGCAATCCTCGCGAGAGCAGCTGGTTGTTGATGTAGAGCGACGCTTGTCGCAAATGCTCGAGCTCGACCATGGCAAATCGCCCCGGTCCGTTATGTCGCGCCGTGTGTTTCTAAAGGGTTGTCGACGGTTTCCGAGTCCCGACGGGTGCCGATTCTCGAACCCAGGAAAAATAACTGAAAGATGCGGATCCCGCAATGCACCTTGCTGCTGCATCCCATTGGAGCTGGAACGGCAATCTCGAGCCGTCCTGTTTATTTGGTGGGGGTCGTTGCCCTGGCACCCGCGCCCCACTGAATCTACGCCGCATAACCCTAACCCTACCAAGTCAGCAATTTGACAACAAGAGAGGTGATAGGCATTTCCTATTTGCGTCAGGCTGATCGTGGAGGAAAGAGGGAATCCAGGTGTCCTGTACCCGCCAAGCAGGCACGTACATACATGGTCAACGAGAAAGCCTCACGCTATTGAATTTCCAATTACTGAATTGTGGATTCATTTTCGAATTTGTCCGTGTAAGCGGAAGCTCGTTCAGGTATTTAGAAGTCAGATGAAGCTCGTTCAGGTATTTAGAAGTCAGATGAAGCTAAGGTGAGATCCAGTCCGACTCACAGCGAGGACGCCACCCCGGGCTTAGCAGGGACAGAGAATACCCACCCAGCGGAGACATGACCCGCCAGAGACTTTTATCCAGTTGCTACCCAGGGACTGTCAACAGGTCATCTTGGGATGCATCCCGTCTTGACCCTCTCCTTCCTTATCCAGACCGAGGCAAAATCGCCGGGTGGTCGTATGGTAAACCTCCTAGAGATTTTACATCAGCGCAAGCCTCAAGATAGATATAGAGACACAGAAGAAAGGTGAGGACATCAGAATGTTTGAGAAGATTGTTGAACGCGGTTTTTGTCAGCTTTACACCTCTCAAAGGGGAGAATCCAAACAGTGAGACGGTGTTCTGATGGCCCCGCGTGCGTCATCATGGTCCGGCATGAGGATGGAAGACAGGTGAGAAGCTTACCCAGTCTATTCGCAGAGATTGCCACAGGCAGACATCCCCAGCCATGGCCGCTATAGTTTGTGCCTTGATGAACCGCTTTTTCCTAGTTGATTGCTGAATTTATCGATCATGATTCTGGCACAAACTTGCCCCGCTTCTCTCGCATGGCTGATATCTTCTTCTTGTCCTCCTCGAAACGTTTGAGCAGCTCGGCCTGCTCCTCCTTCTTCTTTTCTCTTAGCTGGAACCGGTAGAAGTTGTTCATCTCCTCCTTCTTCTTTTCTTGCTTTTCCAACATCTTCCTCTTCGCCTCCTCGGCTTCGTTCCGGCTCGCTGGCGCGTTCCGGCCACCACGCGTGACCGTAACAAAGCCGTCTTCATCCGGTTCATTCCGTAACCTCTTGGCAATCTCTGCCGCCTCCTTCTCTCTCTTTGCAAACAACTCAGAGAAAGAATCAATAGCGGCCTGCAGCTGGTTCTTGTCCGGGTAGGAAAGCCGGTTGTGCGCCTTCAGCCACACGGACCCCAGAGGCGGGAGCTCGTCAGCCACTCGGCCGTCACTACCGCCCCATACCGGATACTTTTTGGTCTTGCTGACTTTCCTAATGGCCTTCAACACCTGATCGACACTCTTCTCGTCAGCGAAGAGAACGACGGCAGTGCCCCCGCTCCTGTGCAATGATCGCGTCCAGGTGCTCGGTAGTCGGGCCTCAGCTTCTTCCCTGGCTCTCTCTGCCTCTTCATCCTCGCGTTTCCGCTTCTTTCCACGCGCAGCGAGTAAGCGGGCAGCCTGAACGGGCCGCGCATCTGCGATCGGGCTAGATTTTTGCCCTTCGTCCTCAAACGTCGCGCTCTCGAAGCGACCATTGCCGACAAGAGCAGCAAATATGGCTCTTAGGTGGACATCCGTGCCATCAACGGGCAAATTTGTGAGAAAAAGACTTCGAACGTCGTCGGCGGTGGGGATTTTTGGAGTATTTCGTCGAGCGTAAAGGTGATGCACCACAGTTCGAGGAAAAGACGGCAAGGACGGTATTGAGACTGGGAGTACATAGAAGTCTCCTATTTGCGTAGGAGCCGATGCCATGTTGATGTTTCCTCGATGCGTCGCCATTGAGGGTGTTGATGCAAAGAAATTTGGCTTTGTGAAGCTTTGACTGATCTCAAAAATTTGTGCCCCACTTCCAGCCTAGTGACGCCACAGTAACTTGTGATTGGCCAAAATTGACTCGCAGCAGGCTGTAAGAGAAGGAACGATTTGCCAACCTTTCCAAATACGGAGGCATTTTGGGGCAGTTGTGATGCTGGGGCTCTTTTCCTCCAGACGTTGTCATCTTCACTTTTCTCCTTCAGATACACCTGAAAGCTCACAACAAGAAGCGCCTCTTTGCGATTCAACACCGCTGTCCTGCCGCGAACCCTAATCGGGTTTCGCTCGAAATTTTAAACGACGCCAATGGCGGTCCTGGCAAATGCCGAGAATGGCAAGAACGAAGATTTGGTCACACCAGCTTTCCACTGCTGTCTCCAACTGAAACTAGAATGATCTCTCATGCCATGTTGACCGCTCAACTGGTCGTATTGCCATGAGAGAACGCCGCCGTGTCGTCCTCCGGGGCCTTTTAGACTCCGCCAAAAACCCGGCGGTTCAAGCGAAACAGCCAGTGCTTCTCGCCTTTCGCTCGTCAACACCTTTCATCACCTTCACCACCTTCACCGTCTGTCTGACCATTTTTACAGACTTTTTTCTGTATGGGTTGATCGTGCCAGTCACACCCTTCAGTCTCTCTGTCCAAGTGCAGTAGCCGAGGATGAGGTGCAACATTGGACGGCCATACCTCTCGCATGCTACAACGTCGCTCTCTTCGTTGGCAACCCGGTTGCCGGATTCTACGCCGGCCACACATCGTCGCGCGGGCAGGGGCTACTCTGCTCCTTTGCCTCGGTACGACAGTTGCACTACTGGTCGTCGGACGCCTGCTTTAGGGCGTCAGCGGGGCTGTCGTCTGGTCCGTCGGTCTGGCTCTGATGGTGGACATGGTGGGCAAGGATGTCGGCCAATCGATGGGGTATTGAGCATTGCGATGTCGGTCGGGTTGTTGATCTCGCCCGTCATCGGCGGCGCGGTATATGCAAATGCTGGCTACTACGCCGTGTACTACGTTGCGTTTGCTATAATCCTCTACGATATCGTCCTGCGTCTTGTTCTCATAGAGAAGAAAGTTCGCACGACAATGGCTTGATCCCGTACGGGACGGCAGCGACGGCAATGCAACGACCGCATCCCCGGACACGAATGCCCGCCCCATGGTAGACGGCCGACGACCGCAGCTAGAGCCAGTGAGGTCCAGGACCATCCTTGCAGTTTTATGCGGTGTGGTTGTCGAGGCCGGTCTGGTGTAAGCATGGTCCCGGAACCGGTGAACCGGTGCGCATCCCGATAGGCCACAGTGTGTTAACACCCCTCAGGTTTGCCTGCGATACCGTCCTGCCCCTCTTTGTGCGCGACGTCTTTCATTGGAATTCCACCGCAGCGGGACTGGTTTTCATTTGCTTCACATCTCCACTCGTCGGAGCGCTTGCCGACCACTAGGGCGCGAGCTTGCCTGCATTTGCGGGTTTTGCACTTTCGATCCCCTTGCTCGTCTGCTTGCGCTTTGTCACACGGGACACCCTGAACCACAAAATACTCTTGTGCGCGCTCCTCACCCTGTTGGGCATCACGCTACTGACGCTGGCGAACACACCGCCCATGCCGGCAATGACATACGCTATCGATGCAAAGGAGGCCAGACGACCCGGGGTATGGGGTGAGAAGTCGTCTACGGATCGCGTACGGCCTGTGGACCGCCGCCTTCGCTCTCGGAGGCACTATCGGGCTTAGACCGAAACCTAACAGCCGCAATATTGATGCAAGCCTAACCGCCCAAGCAAAATCTGACAGGCCGCAGACGGCGGTAAACTAGCATTAATGGGTTGGTTGCGACCATGCCCAATTCTACACTTCAAACTGTCACGGTGATCCTTCCAATACCCCGACTCACGCACGACAGCATGGACACCGCCTTCTCGTCCTGGGACAGTGCGGTGCCCTGGTGCTCGACCCGGCCCTCCACAAGCCCAATTTTGCAAGTTCCGCAGTTGCCCACGGCACAGCTAGAATCCACTTCGTCAAACTGCTTCTGCAGCACTTCGAGAAGTGTTTCCTCCTCACCAACCTGGAGAAGCATGTTTCCCTTATTTGCTACCACGGCCTTGAAAGGATCCCCCGACACATCTGCCGAGAACGCCTCAAAATGCACCTCGCTCTTAGGTATGCAACGTGCTTCGGTCTCTTTGGCCGCCTCGTCCATGAGCCGCTTGGGCCCGCAGAAATACAAGAACGAGTTCCAGCCCCGGCCGTCCACAATGCGGGCGACGCTGAGCCGCTGCCCCGCTGACTTATCGTATATGACAACTGTGTCTTGGAGCTTGTCTATGCGGTCTCGGAATGGAATCTCGTCTGCAGAGCGTACGGCGTAGTGCAGCACGACGCTATAGTTGATGGCCTTCATTCGCTCTATGAGGGGCAGAAAAGCCGTGAGCCCAATACCGCCGGCAACGAATATGTGGCTGCTAGCGGCAGTCGGAATAGGAATGCCCATTGTCATGGCACCAACTTGCACTATGTGCCCAACCTGCGCCGTGTCATGCATGTATCTCGACCCGCCGCGGCTCTTGTCGTCAATTGCGATGCCCAGCCGGAAGCGATTCTTGTTTCCATCAACGATGGAGTAGGCACGCACGAGACCATTGCCCAGCCTGATTTTGGCATGAGAGCCGCGATCAAGCTCTATCTCTGTCGGCTCAGTCAATGGCTCGACCGCCTCGAGCACACAAGACATGACCCGCGATGTTTCGTGCTTTCTCTCGACAACCCTGAAGTCACGCCACTTAGACGGCGGCTCGCGCGCCTTCCTCTCCCTGGCCTTCTGTTTTGCAACTCGTTTCTTGAACTCGTTGCGGCTCTCAGCACCCAATTCCTCAATACCGGCTAGCTCCTCGTTCATGGCTGCGTCGTTCGGGTTGCGGTGCAGATACTCCTGAATCCGCTCAATCGTCCACTGGGGATGCTTTCGTTCAATGAGGCGGATCATATCACCAGCTCTGACAGTGCCATGGCGCACGACGCGATAATACCACCCGGTACGACTGGTCTTCCACGTCGTGGCAGCGAAGTCCTTGAGCGCGAACCGGTGATTCAACTTGAAACACGGTTGGCGCGGTAAGCTCACCTCGAGGACAACCTCGTCGCCTACCGCGACAACATCCCCGACACACACGTTGCGCTCATTCTGGTGTGCCACGACGAAATTCTCCCCGAAGCCGCCGGGCACGAATGCCGCTGCTGCGCTAGGGTGCTCATTCCGGAAACCCGCATAGTGCGACGAGCAAACTGCCCGAGACAAGTACATTAGCCTCATGACACATTTATCACGGCTTACCTGAGAGGCAAAGAGTGTAACTGATGATCTCACTCACAACCAAGGATGGCCTTTTCCGGTCCGCCGTGGAACGTGTAGTCATGCTCGTCGCCGTCGATGCCGCCCGTCCCAATGTGCACCGGTCCTGCGAGGATCGTCTTGTCAATTCCCGACAGCACATTGAGTCCTTCTCCTAACGGTTTTATCTTGCCCGACCGCACCTCAAGCAGCGTGTCACTCGTGAGGGGTGCCCACAGATCCACCTTGGCATCAAGCTGCGGCTTTGGCGGTTGTTGCGGCGTCATTTTGTGTTGTTTGAACGTATCACAGTGTGATGTGGTTGTTCCGTACCCAGCTCCGCAATGAGACGGGCCAGATTTGAGTGAGGTCAGGAGAGTGTAATGAAAGTTGATACGATATTCTCAGAGCAAGAAATTTCATAATCTCTTCCGTAACGTCAAATTTCAGACCCCCAAGTATGACTTTATCACTGCAATTTCTGTAGTCCGCAAACTTGGCATGATGCGGGGGCGAGATTCGGGAGGAGGAGGAGGGGGAAGCAAGGTGCATCGGGAATCGGATTTACTGTAAACCATTCCCACCCGTTGCCCAGCCCCGATTGAACTGCACCTCACCGTTCAACAATACATAGTCCGACCCCGAATGATTGTTCGCGTGGTACTTTACAGTCCCGCAGCCGTCAGCGGCCCATCCAAATAGGCCAAGGCACAATCCATCAGGGCAGTTCTCGTTTCATTGAGAGCTCGAAGGGAAAATCTGGCATATCCATGAGAAAATATAGGCCTCATGGCCCATCCCATCAAGTGCCTCCCCAATAATCTTTCAGGGTCAGCACGACTGTAAACCCATGCATACTGAACCGTGACTCATGAACGACCCGGGAGTTAGGTAGCAACCCGAAACCAACTGCACTTTGCCGTTTCTACCCGACTCGATGGCGAAGTGCATTTTTCGCTAGTTATCTTGAGCCGTCATGTTACACAGCACACAACAGCACAACACAGGATGGAGATGGTCCCATTCACGTATTTACAGCAGTAAAGAGACCGTCCCCAGTGGACAGAGCGCACACGCAACAAAAATGCAACATTCACACTGTCACGGCAGGCTGACTGCATAGTTTTGCGTAAACTTTATATATGGGGGAGTCGATGTTCGTGATTGGTTGATTTATTCCATGTTTTGATGATGTAAGTGAAGGTGAAGGATTAGAGAGGAGAGCTAGGACGAAAGGAATGAATATGCCCGAAGAAAGTCGTATGAGATTTACAAACAGCTTTCTCCTTTTTCGGCGATCGGTATACCTGGATTTCTCAAAAAGGAAATATCCTCCTACAGGACAAACCTTGACGGTGTTCCGTTTAATGATCTTACGTATTACGAAACCAGAGAGGGAAAAATGCTGGGTAACGGCGCGATTTGTAAGCTATATGCCACTCAACCGTTGGCTAGTTTGTTCTCCCTCACTTTGTTTTTATGGAATCACAACTTGACTCCCGGGCTTCCGGAGGTGATCGAGCGTTTCTAGTTACCCACACACCGGAAAGTGCGGCGCTTGTGGCAAATTCAAACCGGGCAAAAACGTTGTCTGCTTTTTGATTCTGCGCCTGTCCAACCCCAATGTGTTGCGTCTTGGGGAGACGGCGGAAACCGGACTATTATCACCGGATACACATGCGGACTGTTGGAGCCTCATTTACCGAGACTTGGTTCGCCAACAAGATTTATTTCCGGCTGACTTTGCCCGATAGTGGGGGTCAAGATGTGTTGGACTCCTTGCGCACCACCCAAAGTGCAAACACAATTCCTTGCGGTCCAGTCGATTTGCTGGTGATTGCTCTGCATGGGGGTACTGCATCAAGCACGCCGTAGATTGTCTGACCCCCATGAGCTATTTCACGTTGTGAAGGGGTAATAATGGCTCGTCAGAAACAGGCGTTTCCTGCATTCCACGAAGGTGTGCCTGATGCGGTAGATGCGGAACCTGAACTTGAGGCTCTTACACATGGCCCTGGCGGCGGTTGGTCAGAGCCTAACTGGAATGTGTAGCTTTCCCCCTCACTTGAGCCAAAGCTCGGTCTCTGTACTCTCGAGATGGTGAGCTCCCGAGGATGCATGCCACGTAAACACTGAGCGACACAGCTGCAAGGCTGCCTCCCGTTAGTGGACACATCTGACCCGTCAAATCTCGTGTTTTCCCAGATAGTGCGCCGCCAGGAGGGGCACGAATCCGGCCACCTGCAGTCGACGACGTCTTAGCGTACATCGCGAACATTTGGTTCGACCTGGATGCCAGATCAGATTCATGTTACACAAAATGGACTCGGGGGTTCTCTCTCGGCGTCGGTGTTTGCTCACCGCTTTTCTGGCAACCTGTGCTCACTCCAAACTCAAGAGTTTGACGACAGCAAGGGCCAGTGGCACAAGTCTGCCGCAGTCCACACTTGCACGGAGCGGAGCCTGAGGGACCCAAGAGAAGGCCGCTGTTTACCGGTCCTCTGACAGAATCATGTCTGTGGGTGAGTGGCTGGTCACCAATAATGCGCGGAATTTGGAGCATGGTCCAGGGTCTCTGGTCTAAAGCGTTTGGTGTTGATACGCGGTACAGAGACCACGGGACCTCAGGCCCATGCCGTTGTCTCCCTGCACCAGGGTGAGGCCCTTCCGCCTTTGGTGGTGCGGTGACCAAAAAGGGCGAGCGGACAAAGGCTCCTTTTTTAGCAGCGGCGACACGGTAGCAGCCCGTCGCGGATATTTGCTTAGGAAACAGAGGGGAAAGCGGGGGAATGAAAAGATGTCACCTGGCCAATTTACCTAACATCGGCCAGCCGCGGCTTGGTTTGGTGAGAATGCATTTGCTTTGGATAAGGCTCTCAGTTAAGACTGCTGCGATGACATGTGGTGCGGGGTTGTCAGGCCTCAGGCGTCGTCAAAACGTGCTCAACAAAAATGAGCATCTAGAAAAAGGGAGGTTCGCCGAGCAATGCAAAATAAACAGAAAAAGATGGAGGAAGAGGAACCAAGTCTACGAAGTAGTCTGGACCAGTCGAGATGTTTTGTGGACAAGCCGGTGAGAAACACGGTGACCAAAGGAGAAAGTCGGTACTGAGTAGGGAAAGATGCAAATGCGGGGGAAGCCCGGCTGCCTGAGAGAATTGCTGCTCTCATGCAGAGCCGCATCAACCAGGGGGAAATCCATTTGCGGCATAGCGCCTGCAGGGCCTGCCTACACATAGGAGCAAGTTCGAGAGGATACCCCCATGGGACATGGTGTCGGTGCACTGCAAGGCGCAATTTGTTAGGTAGATGAGGCTCAAAACTAGTAGTTTCAATGTACCTTTTAGGATAGTGTAAGTCATTGTTGTGTAGGCTTGTGGGTCACTCCACAAACACCATCCCGGCGGACCAGTCGACTCCACCCTTCTTCCCTCTCTCAACCACCTTTGCTCGACACGACGGTCCCAGAGCCCAATTTCTGCTCCTGCCAGAGAAGATGTAGAGCCTCATCTCTTGGCGGATGGGACAGGAATGAATCTCAACTGCCACTCGTTGACGAGACGACGAAACACCAAACATGTTCTCGCCCAAATCCGCTGAATAGCGGATTCCGTTGGATAATCCGCCCGTTTTAGTTGTCAGATGCACCGCCAGCCTCTTCTTCGCCCAATTTTTTTCCTGATTCCGCTTCTGGTCTCGAAATGGGAAGCGGCGCGGCGATTGTTGAGTTAGTAGTGCCGCTTTAGGACAGGATGCTCTGAGCAGACTGGGCGGGGGGCCGCAGCCTTGTCTGGCATCCGGAATCTCCTGCAGCTCCAGCTTGCATTTCGGGAGACGTCTATAAGTATGGTCGACGCCCTGCCAGAGAAAACGACACCCTTCTCCAAAGAACAGAGACAGGCTGGCAGTCTTTCCGCCGCCCCTCTCGACCCCCATCCTCATCGCTGGTCAAGTCGGCACAACAACTTCTTCGATGGTGGCGAGACGACTTCCCTGCATGGTTCGGCCGGGATGGCGTCGTCGCCGCTGCTGATTAAGTTGCCCTATGAACTGCACTCTTTGATCGTGCAGCATCTCGACCTTGCAGACATTCGCGCCCTCAGCTTGACATGCAGACGCCTTCAATTTCTCGTGGATGAACAGTCCATCGCCAAGACCATTCTTGAGGTGCGTCGGTGTTGCCCCTCCTTCCAAGACTTTCCCCTGTTCTGTGGGGACGAGGCAACCCAAACCAAGCTGGTCCGGGAACAGGGAGCTGACTGTTGTGGCTGATACAGAGAACGGCCCCCGACAGCAGGGAAGCACACCGCGCCAGGGCCAGCAAACGGTATCCCTCTGAGCTCCGCAGACTTATTAAACGGCATGAGGCCATTTCTTCACTTTCGCCCTATCTCGTGGCAATCGTCGCGGTTGCAGAAAACTGGATCTACGAGAATGGCGTCCTTTGTCATATTCACGATCGCGAGCTGCGGATTCTCGATCTGCATGGCTCGCAGTCCGAGGAGATTGTGGTAGACATTCGCCACATGCTGGACGAGGCCATCCCAGAGTCTCGCCAATCCCGGAAGTATACGTTTCAACCACTATATTTTGCCCATGGTGTGGTGTCCTGTCTTTACCGCCATACTCGGCCCACGCATGGAAACTGGCTGGTTGTTTTCAATGCTTACGAGCAACGCATTCTGACCGCCCGGCCTATTGAATCAACGCTTAAAATTTTTGTCCGGAACAACGAGCGATTCCTTTGCTATGGCGTCTGGTCCTCCGTTGGCCGTGACGAAGGCCGCCGGTGGGCGCTGGGCGCCTATGAAATGTCCACCAATACATGGCTGGGACACGAAATCGACCTCCCTGAACCTATCGGGTCCGACATCGGCTCGACAGTCTGCTTTGAAATTTTCGGCAGTTATTTTTACGGGGTGTCCAGTCAAACCTCCCTTGATGATGAGGTGGATGATTGGATGAGCTACTACACCTGCTTCCGGTTTCCTCTCGTTCCCGGCGTTCTCCAAAGCATTGAGCACAACATTGAGCACGCGCCTCGTCGGCAGTTATGGCGAAGATGCCACTTCGAGGGTCCAATTGACGACCGCTGGTCGTTTTTGCGGCTGATTCGTGACGAGGCCACCTCGGAGCTCAAGGTAGTCGAATCCAGAAAGGAATGGCTGGCAAGGACCAGTTCTGCGAGGCGAACTTACTACACCACCAAGGTCGAGTTTCGGCCCCCTTTGGAACAGGGCAGCTTGTACCACAACAGCCCCATCTCCGTGGTCAGCTCACCGGGCGGCGCCTGCAAGACAAATGAACCGGACTTCATCACGGCGCCACCTCGGGACCCGGACCTTGCACACCCAGGGGACGACAATAGCGATGCACTTATGTTTTCACCGTCAAAATCGCCTGTGCGCGCTTACCATTCAGTTTGCCAAACCTTCATGGATCTTGTGGACGATCCGTCGGTCTGTGACCCCAGCAAGCAACGAATTCGTCTTCGCGCTGGCCGCCGTCGGCGCTGGAGGGCAAGCGAGTCGGACGAGCGAGCTCACCTTCTAGCCAAGCCGAGACAGGAGCCTCTTGATCCGTTTGATCGAAAAGTGGCAGACATGTACAAACATGAGGATGTCATTTCTTGGCCGCCTGAACAAGATGTCTCGAACCCCGATTCCAACCTGACCTCGCTGTACGCGGTGCTCAACCCCCCAAATCATTCCGGCCTGATCCGCGGCATCTGGGATGAAAGATCAATACTATACGCAGTGGAGGGAAACGACGGCTTTCAGGCGCTTGTATTCTTGTCATTTGACCCGGCCATTTATCTGAGCGGCATCATGTCTTTCCCGAGCGACCTGATGGCAAACAATCCATTCGCCCAGGCCGATGATGCCGGCCTCCCGGAACGCGCCTTACCTCAAGAGCAAGGAGGCGTCAACAGATGGCAGTCTGCATCGGTGCCCAACACAACCAGTAGCTCGCACATGAAGGGGGCGTCTCACAACTCTACAAGGAACTCGGGCAATGGGCCATGGAGGACTTGGGATAGGGCTATGTATCAAAACATTGGATCCATCGGCTTTCATTTCGCTCTCTGAGCTGCATGGCAACTGCAACAAAAATTCAGGGAGAAATTCGGAGATTCGGTGGTTGCCGGATGTGAATGAACTGGCTGTATCTTGTCTCCGGATTGGCCGTTTCGGCCGTGAAATGGTCGGAGCAGAGGAGGAGTTGTGCGCATTTGCGTACTCGGGAGAAAGGATGCCGCATGTCAAGATGGGGGCTTCTTTCCGTGTCATAAGGTGTTGGCGGATGATGCGGCAGATTCATCTGGAATGGGCAATAATGTGTGCAGAGGCCTCCGGTGACACGGCATCGACCGCACAGTGCCGAGGGAATTGGCCTTGTGTTGGATGAGGATGAAGACAGCTGGGGGTAGTTGAAGCCCAAACGGTTGCAACAAAAATAGCGCTTTTGTTCCCAGCAGTCCTGTATGCTCGTGAAGAAAAGGGGGGGTGCGAAGGTTGCATTTTTGGTGCGGTGGCCAGATGTTACGCGGCAGCTGATTTTCCGCGTAGGTGCCCCGTTTTCCTGCAGTCTTGTTGCCCGGCTTGTGAGAACAGTCTTTGGTCTGAGACTATCTCTGCGCTGCATGGGGGGTGTTGGCATGCTGCACACGTTGTAGCGGTACAGGGGAAAGGGGGGTGGTCATTTTGGGTTTGGACATGCACTTCCCGGCGATGGCACAACACTCATTCATTTCCGGCAGAGGGGCTCTTGCATGAGGGTGAATTGCGGCAGGCGAGGAAATGAGAATATGCCATCCCCCTCTTCAAGCTCGTCTCTTGCGGTTCTGTTGATTCATGATGGCGTACGGGTCTGGCTAGTTGGCTAGGCCATGAGCGTCTGTCTGAAAAGGAATCTGCCTAGTGGGGGCAAGGCTCCGAGCAAGTATGCCTCGCAGAATAGACCCACCACAACATTGAATAAGCCGATATCTGTCATGTCCGAAGCTATCGCGCGCACCATGAAGATTATTCTTCCGGCCGAGCGTCCTGGAAGTGCACTTTTCGGGCGGGGTGATGCCCTATACCCCCATTTAATGTGTCTTTTCACTCCTCGAGCTTCCCCCCAAGCAACTACTGCAAGCCTCCAGATCCTACAGAAGCCAGAATCGGCTCACCCCGCGCGTTCGCTGTTCCTCATCACCGCCCCTCACCTTGTTGGGCAAGTCGGATTTCTTACCAACCTCTGAACCCTCCCCGGAGCCCCGAGCCCCGAACAACGGAACGGGACGCCTCTGTTGACCTGCCTGCAAGACTCGGGGCTTCGAACCGCTGCAAAGACAGTTCCACGACATAGGTACATCAACAGAGGCTACTCACCCCTGGCCGGGATCGTTTCGGTGGGGGCCAGACCTCATAGGGTGCATACGCGCGCTTATTTTTTCTTCTTTCTGCTTTGCGCCCTGACGCTACTTTCTTCTTCGGCGTGTGAGGTAACACCACGTGTACCTCGTACTCTCTCGGTTGTCGATCCGAGGCGAGGGGGGTACGGTGTTGAGGGGCACCGGCGAGGTTAGTGATGTGAGGAACACCAACGTATTTTTCTTTCTTATTTTTCTTCCGGTCCTTTTGTGCACCTCGTTGGGTGCAGCACTGCTGTTGCTGACTGGCGGATTGGCGGCCCGGCCATTACCCCTTTCCCTCTATTATCCCTTCCGCGGGCCTCTCCACACTTGCTGCTGGCCGAGTAGGATGTGGAGAAAGAGCCGCATCTCAGTCTGCCCATTACCCGCGTCATCGTCATGTTGTTCTCGTCCGTTTCCCTCACCTCGCTCGCGTTACTCATCCCATGCCTAATTCAGTCCCCCAAGTGGGCATTCACACGGGATTCGACAAGAACCCAACCCCCGCATCTCCCGTGTTCTCTAAACAATGTCTCTTCGAGACCTCTCCGCGTGGGGATCGTCTGAGGGAGATACCAACTAACAACCTTTGACACCCCCAACCCATAACCTCCCAACCAACGGACCTCTTTGACTCTCCCTCCCACTCTCTTCCCTCTCTCACCATTCCCATCCCACCCGTTCTACGCATCCTTCCTTCCTTCGTATCAACCATGGCTCCATTGCTCTCCAAAGCCGGGCGAGCAAGGCGGGGTGAGTGAGGTGGTTTCACCAAGAGAGGCCACAGCAAAATACGACCACGTGCCCTGTTCTCACCTTTGTTTGTGCTCTCCTGTGCTTTGCATGCTCACTGGTCCGCCGGCTGTTCGCCCTATTTTCTTTTCAAGTCGGCTCCGCTCCGGCTTCTTTACTGCACACCTAGTATGCACTTCCATATCCCGAGTAAGACCTGTGCTTCAAAAATACGCTGCGCTTTACAGTACTCTAACTTTCTTTGCTTGGGTGGTGGGTGGTTCTTTTTTTTTTTTTTTTTTTTTTTTTTTTTTTTTTAAAATTTTTTTTTTTTTTTTCTTTTTTTTTTCTTTTTTTTTTTTTTTTTTTTTTTTTTTTTTTTTTTTTTTTTTTTGGGTGTTCCCAAAATTGATGTATCTTGGCCCTTCCTGTCCCCCGTTTTATATTTTATAGTTTTTTCTCTCTAACTTGGTTCTTCTTCAGTCATCCGCAAAGTGAGAATGTCAGCATCTATCTCTGTGTGTTGACCTAGGTACCTACCTACGTTCATCCCCACCGTCAACTTAGGTACCTTCATGGCTACATCCACATCAACGTGTCTACATCTATATACTTGCATTCGTTTCTGTCTCCATGCCTGTCTTCGTGTCAACCATTCTACCTACCTCCATATTGGCCCCTACCTACATTCATACCCGCCTGCTACAAGCTCTCTCCCTACTGGTGACAGACTTCCTCTCCCTCCCCACATCTTTGCATTTTCTTTCCGTGGCCTTTGCTCTACATCACACGCAAATCCAACACCCCCAACCGCGGGATGTCATCGCTCGGGCACAGTAAGCTCCCGGCATGTCTTGTGTTTCCACAAACATGATGGATTGCACCCCGCGTCTCACTCTTGGGGCGATCAGTCAAACAAAAGTTACGGACGCCGACCTCGGAGCGATTATCTCTCTCCAGGAAAAACAAGCCTCTTTTTCTCTGCTCTCTGGGGTATGCTACTATTATCCGCCACTACCAGCCCGAGTATCTTGTTCTACCCTTGCTTCAACATCACCAAAGTCGAAACCCATAGCACCGCCTGCACACTCTAACCAAATGCCAGGTAATCCCTTTCTAGCCACAATATGCTTTGGTACAGCCCTTCCTGCTTTGCAAAAGGCAAAATGAACACCACTACTCCTTGCCATGTTTCTCAAACTCCTTCCGGGTGAGAGCCGCACGCGTTCGTTGTTTAATTCAGTTCGGTCTCACGTAGTTCCCTAGAGAGACATTGTCAGTCAACGAGGAATCTCCAGCCTGGATCGTGAAGCCCACTCACCTGGGAATTGCCCTTGTTTCCCGTTTAATCTTCCTGTCCACCACTCATTCTCATTTTTTGTCTTTTGCACAATCTCAATCACGTCACCTGCCCGGAAGCTGAGGTCTCCTTCTGCCTGGGCCGAATAGTCGTATAACGCCGTTACTGTTTCGGCTGCCGAGGCCGGCTGCGCGCTGAGACGACTCGGCTTTGGTTTCGGAGGCGGCGGCTTGGATTTGGCGGCGGCGGCGGCAGCTAATGAGCCGAGCTTTGGGCTGGCAAGAGAGGAAGTGTTGGCAAACGAGGGAGAGACGGGTTTCGCTGCGGAAGGAATCGGGCTGGCAGCGGCAGTATAAGGAGGGGGCGGGGCATCTGACGACGACTCGCCGTCGCGGTGCCAGTTGGGTCGAGGTGATAGCGAGCTTGCCGAGGGTTTTGATGATGATGTGGGTCCAGCAGTAAGGAGGCCGGCTGGTTTGTTTCCTTCCAGTGCCGGCTTTGCGGCGCCGTACTTGGGTGGCCTCTTTTGGCCTGTCGTCTTGAACTTTACGATGCTCAGCTTCTCAGCCTGCTCCTGGATATCCCCACGTTTCTTGTGGAAAGCCTCCTCAATGTCTAGTGTCAAGTCGAAATAGCCAATATCGCAATTTTGCATCTTCTCGTGTAGTGTGTAGAAGATGTTGAGTTGCATGTAATAGAAGGATTGGAAGAGGGGCTGGATAAACTGGCTCTCAAGGGCGAAAAGCTTGGGGAGCTCATCCTTGAGCAGGTCGTTGAAGTAGTTGAACTCTTGCGTCGCCTGCTCGACGTCGTTTTCGGCCTTCCACATGGCCTTCTCGTCCTTAGCTGTCTTCTCCTTCTTGTCTTGCAACTTCTTCTGCGTCGCGCGGTGGCGGTCGTAGTCCAGCTTCTTATGGTCGCGTTTGAGCGCCGTCTTCCGGATCACCTTAATAACGTCTAGAAGCTCATTTGCTGGTCGAATTACCCTACTATCGATCATCTCGAGCTCGGGCGCGAGCGTTTCTTGGAGGTCTTTGACCACCATCTCGTACTCTTCGCACGCGCGAATGCCTTCAATGTTTCCAGACAGCTCTAGCGACGTCGGGTCCGACATGCGACCGCTAATCGGCTTGTATATTTCTGACATGGCCTTGGCGAAGTCGATCTGGTGCTGGAGCATGCTGTTAATGGCATCAAAGTACTTTTTGCTCTCATCGTGAAGCTTTTTGGTCTCGGCCTCGAGTTCCTGGAACCTGCGCTCCGCGTCTGTGTAGACAGGGTCTTTGGTGTTTTCGCCAATATTGAACTTTGAGCGGAATTGCTGCGGCGCCTGTTGACCATCCCCGAGGTCAGCCGGAGAAGAGTTTTGAGAGGGGAAGGGGGCAACATACCCGAACGACGCTCTTTTGGAAGCCCTTGAAGCTCATGCTTTCTGCCTTTTGGAAATGATTGCCTCGAGTATGGAGATCTGTCCGACCAAGCCGGCGGGGTTGTTGCGCTGAAATCGGGTGCACAATCGGGCGATCCGAGCGGTTTTGAACCAATTCGTGGTGACGACCTCCGGGGCGGAGCTGGGCTTGGCGATGACGAGTAGCGCGGCGTTTTCTCGAACGGCTGACTGCCTTGCTTAGTGCCGGTGGGTTGATAAAAGAACAGACGGTTGAGAAAACGATGAATTACGTGATCAGCGCGAAAGAAAATACAGGTCTCTAATACCTTTAAAGTTGCAATGTTTTGGCAAGTTCAGTCAGCAGTGCCGTTGAGCATGCCCAAACCCTCTCCGACCAGCTCCGTCCATGGCTGCCGCTTCCACTTTCGTCATCCTTTCCTGAATGCGACCAGCGTCATGCGCTGTCCTGAGAGGGGAAATAAGCGGGTCTGTCCAGCCATAAGCCGCCCCCCCACCAGCGGGGATGGAGCTTCTCTTGTCGGGCTTGGTCGGTACTTTTCGCTCTCTGAAAAATTGTTAGGACCGGCTTCAAGCCTCGAGTCTTGATTCCATGACAGGCATGCAAGACGTCTAGCAAGGCTCCTGCTTCCGTTTTTTGGTCGAAGAAGCCGGACCCTACAAACTCTGGTTGCTCAGAGGTGGACTGTTGGAGGGAATTGCGCCTTCGTGCAGCCATCGAGCTTTGAGTGAATTTTACTTTGCCCGAGGCTTTACCAGAGAGTCCCACGCTAGCGGTCTTTTGAAGTGGAGCATGGGAAATCCCTACCTAACACCCTGTGAATCACAGTTAATATGATCTTTAGAAATTTCAAGCATCATTACTGAGTTCCGTCAACGCCTCTTTTCCTCCGCGGATCTGAAGGACAACCCGCGTGTTTTTCTTGCTCGTCCCAGCGGTGACTCCGCCAAGCGGTCTCATCGCTGAGACGATGGATTCCGCCCGCTTCCGGCCTAACAGCCTTTAAGGGCGTTGACTGTAGCTCCGATTCACCGATGTCTCCGAGAACCCACATTCTGTCGACAAGGGTTTGAAAAGCGAGCTCCGACTTTTCTTTTCCCATTCCCGACCTTGCATCCTCCTCTCCATTCTCCAACCATGGCGAATCTTGCGCCATCAACTCTGAGACAGGCGTCGCGTCTGGCATCGAAGAGAGTCATTTCTTCGACTCGCCGCAGCGTCGGCGCTGCAGCTCGGGTGGCGAGAGCTCCTCAGAGCGTCGCCTCAACCGCACGAACCTATGTGACCCAATCAAAGCGGGACAACGCCCAGGTCCAGGTAGAGACTGCCATTCGGCTGGACAAGAAGGACTTTGAGAAAGCTGGTCTTTCAATCAGCGCCGACGATGGCTCCAATGTGCACGTCAGCCCAATGGCTGGTAAGTTTACTCCCTCTAACTCTAATCTTGATTTGTCGCTGACGCTCGCAGACGTCCTCAAGCAGGCGACAGTGATGGATGAGGGACAGAGGCCCATTTATCTCGACATGCAAGCAACCACGCCAGTCGACCCCCGAGTTCTGGACGCCATGATGCCCTTCTTCACCGGTTTCTACGGCAACCCACATTCACGCACCCATGCTTATGGCTGGGAGAGCGAGAAGGCCGTCGAGGAGGCCCGAGAGCATATCGCCACTCTGATCGGCGCCGAGCCCAAGGAGATTATCTTCACCAGCGGCGCCACTGAGAGCAACAACATGAGCATCAAGGGCGTCGCCAGATTCTTTGGCCGGTCGGGAAAGAAGAAGCACATTATCACCAGCCAGACGGAGCACAAGTGCGTGCTCGATAGCTGCAGACATCTCCAGGATGAGGGATTTGAGGTCACGTATCTTCCGGTGCAGCACTCTGGCCTTGTTGACCTCGAGCAGCTGCGAGAGGCCATTCGTCCTGACACGGCGCTGGTCAGCATCATGGCTGTCAATAATGAGATTGGCGTGATTCAGCCGTTGGAGGAAATCGGAATGCTTTGCCGAGAGAAGAAGGTTTTCTTCCACACGGATGCCGCTCAGGCCGTCGGGAAGATCCCGATGGATGTCAACGCCATGAACATCGACCTCATGTCCATCTCCTCGCACAAGATCTACGGACCCAAGGGTGTTGGCGCCTGCTACGTACGCCGGCGGCCCAGAGTTAGACTGGATCCTATTATCAGCGGTGGTGGCCAGGAGCGCGGCCTCCGCAGCGGCACGCTCGCTCCTCCACTCGTTGTCGGCTTCGGAGAGGCCTGTCGCATCGCCAAGGAAGAACTTGAGGTATGTTCCAACCTCGCTTTTTGACGCCTGCCCTCAAATGATGATTCGCTTCACATGCATGGCTTTCTGAAGTCCCGTGACACGGACTCCCTGTTGATAGGCAGCATCTTTTCTGACCTTCTTACCACAATCAATTGTTTCTCCACCTGTGGTTTGTCTACATGGACCTAACTTGAACATAGTATGACTCGAAGCGAATCAAGTCTCTCTCTGACCGTCTCTTGAAAGGCCTCCTTTCCATGGAGCACACCAGTCAGAACGGTGACCCGAATCACTTTTATCCCGGCTGCGTCAATGTTTCCTTTGCTTATGTGGAGGGAGAATCCCTCTTGATGGCACTGAAGGACATTGCCCTGTCCTCGGGCAGCGCCTGCACGTCGGCCTCCCTGGAGCCCAGCTATGTCTTGCGGGCTCTTGGCAACAGTGATGAGAGCGCTCACTCGAGCATTCGGTTCGGCATCGGCCGCTTCACTACAGAACAGGAGATTGATTACGTTCTCAAGGCTGTCACCGAGCGTGTTGGCTTCCTCCGTGAGCTCAGCCCGCTCTGGGAGCTTGTTCAGGAGGGAATTGATCTCAACACGATCGAATGGAGCCAACACTAAAACGGTCTGGGAGTCTGCAACATTTGTTTTGGGCGATGCATACATGGTCACGGTCGGTTAGGGGCAGCAAACGGTGTAACGGATGTGGATTTTCATGACCTGTTTTCACTCTCCCGGTCGGGAGGAGTGTGTACATTACGTGTACCTACGTGCTTGCAACAGAATGATACCAGAGACAGGCACCAAGCCGTCCAACGTGTTTTACGTTTTGATGCAACTTCAGACCAGACCAAACCAAACCTGACTCAGCACTTGAAGCCGCTGCCAAGCGGGCCTGATGACGTGGTGGTAAAAGATATCAGACGGAATTTTCAGCTGAAAGGTATGTGCACCGGAAACATCCCGATGATTCCTTTGCAATTCGAAGGTCAGGTGCGGCCGCGCGTTTCATTAAGTGTTTTGGTGCTTTGGTGTTTTTGGAGAAGGTGTGATGTCATAGATGGGCCGGGAAGGGGCGGCCATCTGCGGATGTGACATCATAGCCCTCACCACGTCAAACAAACATGTGCTTGCCTAATTGGGAGGGCTGCGATTGCCTCAGTTCGAGGATATAAGGCCTTTCAGCATTCTGTCAATTTGACTTTCTCCTCATCAGCATCAAAGCACAAGAACTTGACAAACACACCCACACATACAAAGCCCATTACAAACCACCTACAATTCCACCGACAATCACAACATCAACCATGTCTGACAACAACACCTCCACTCTCAAGTCGTATGTTGACTCAGCCACCGGCACCGTTCAAAACGTCGTGGGCAACCTCATTGGCAGCACCGGCGACCAGGCCGAGGGCCAGGCCAAGCAGCGTAAGGCCGACGCCGAGTACGATGCCTCGCATGCCACAGCCAAGCTCCCCGGCATGACTGCCTCTACCTCGGGCGTCGCCAAGGACCACCCCGACCGTACCGCCGGTTCGTGGAACCAGACGGCCGGGTCGGCCAAGGAGTTCGTTGGCGGAGTTATTGGCTCGGAGAACTTGAAGCAGCAGGGTCGTCAGCAGAACTTGGTATGTACCGTGTTTTCCCACCAACTGGGTGTTCGAGTCTGACAATCATGATAGGAGGGCCAGGAGCAGGAGGCGCGTGGTCAGCTTAACGATCTCGCGTCAGGAGCTGCCGACCGCGTCACCGGCACTGTCGGAGGAGCCGTTGCAGGCTTGACCGGCGACCATTCCAAGCAGGCCGAATACCAGAAGCAACATGACACAGGCAAGACGCAGCAGAGAGGTGCCGAGCACGATATCCAGAAGCAGGCGGAGGCGCAACAGTAGAGGATCGGGTTCCTTTTCGACACTGGTGAATGCATTTGATACCCCTAAGGAGTCAGGATTCCTGAGGATTCAGTGAACGGCGGTCAATGAGGCAGCTAGATAGCAATACGATTCGGCTTGCATGTTCTCATGGTAGTTCTCTTCTTCGCCCATTGTTCTCCGTTGCTGGAAAAGAAAAAAAGAATTGCAAATAATCATCTATTTTTGCCCACATTTCTTCGGACGAAGACAAAGATTATACGGCGCATCCTGGATAGGATTGCTAGCGCAGTCACAGGGTGGGGAGAACCGTTGGCTTTTCTATCGTAGAGAGGGCTTGACAGAATTCCCAAGCTATAACAAGCCGTCGATAAAGATTGGGCAGTGTTGTCCCGATTCGGCGTCAGGTGACGAAGCTCGGTGACATTGTGTGCTTGTCGTCGGGCAAAACAGGTGCTCTGGATGACTGCCTAAAATCTTGTCGGCGGCAAGAATGCCTCTGGGTGGTTGGACGCAGGGAAGATTTCCAAATCAGGTTGCTCGAAGCTGTCGGTCAGAACGGCGCAAGGAGCCAGGATGCGGGGGGATTCTGGGTGACAATGCTTTCATGGAAGGTTCTTTTGTCAGGAGCGACTGGAATCCGTCAGTGTTGACGCTGTCGAGTGTTGATGAAGCCTTTCTCCGGAACCCGAGCGACCCGGGGGTGCGATAACGCCGTCTTCCGGTTTCCGAGTCAAAGATTGTGGCACTTTGGCCCCGAAGATAGTCGGTAGAGCATCGGTCAAGCACGACTGCCTGGTGAAGGATCGCAGAGTGCAGAAATCACCCGCCGCACAGACAGAAAATTTACGTTCAGTGGGTCTTCCCGTCGGCGGAGCTCCCTAGCTCTCCCTAGCTCCCGGTCTATCACCCCACAGATCACAAATGCAGGTGGTGACACACTCTGCGCGGCGGCTTGAGCCTCACCGGCTTCCAATCAGTTGTGATTTTTTGCCAGGTACGATGTGTGATTCCGATGCGGACCAAATCTCGGCCGCAGCTTCTTATCGACACACATTTTCCACCAAAGTGTTTCTCTATTTCAGTTTCCGCAACCAATCAGTCCAAACGAGCTTCTCTCTTTTTTTCCCCCAGGCCACGATGGCCACAAGGCCGCAAGCAGTGAACAGCCGCCCCCAATCTGCCTAACAGGTTAGTGCTGGCTTAATAACCACCCACACCAGGGATCTGAGGCCTATAGCAACGTCGTTAAGCCAGAGGCGGGCCGTCCTTCGCCTTTAGCTACGCCGTACTCCGTACCGTTACGGGGGCGAACACTCTGTGGGTTTTCTGCGGTTGGTGGCACTGGGCCGTCACAACCAAGACTTTGCAAGCAAACCCGTATCAAATCTTGCCCATGCGCTGACGAGAATGCCACTCGCAAAAGTCTCCCCTTTTGTGCCTTACAAGGAGGGCATCACTTGCGCTTGCCATGACGAGATAAAGTCGCTGGTTAGGCGTATCCAGACCCGGATCGACGCATACGGTTTGCCTCAGGTCCACCTCACCTGAGCTTCACGAGCAAGCAGAATTACCTGTGCCGCTAGTCCTTCATTTGGATGCCGTGGTCCTCGTTTCTTGTTGATCCTCCCCTTCTCCCTTCCCCGAGTTGAGGCCACGCCATGCAACGCACTATCTTCCTCGCCGTGGCGTTGTACAAAGCACAATGTCCCCGACGACGCGCAAGGGCGAAACCACGCTGTGTAACAGCCATCCCCAATCCTGAGTCGAATGCAAGTGCACCGCGCTTTTCCCAGTCCATTTGAGGGCAGCCTTGGCCCTCCAAGTCATACCGTTTTGGGGTTGGCAGACTTAGACAGCAACAACAACACTATGGCGTCTAATTTTGGGCTTCTCTATTCGTGCCTTCCTCGCCAGCCCTACCTACGCTGTTATGGACAATGGAGCACGCCGGCCGCGCCTGCCATATCATACCCCTGCCTGCGCCCTTCACGAAGGCGGATTTCTCATAGTGCCGAATGACTATCCAAGGGCTCAACCGAGCAGAATCCCACCTAGACCTGTGTGGCTTCCATGAAACGTGCAAACGTACCCCCTGTCTGTTTGTTATTACTCGGTCGAGGAGAGTCTACCCTCGGCCTCGGCACCGCCAAATTTTGCGATGCCATATTCAGAACACACGAGAAATCAATCTGCCAGGCACACTGCACTCTGCGCTCTGCACACTGCCCTCGTCGATCTGAAGGGTGTTTCAAGTTACCCGAACCGCCGCCCCCAAGCAGCTGTCTTCGCCTCCCAGCGCCCACAATCTCGATTTACTTCACGGTCCTTTTGTCCTCTACCGCGTTTCCTTTCTTGGGCATTGCAGCAGCACCCATCCCATCGGATTCTGCCCGCTGCCCGTTTCGGCCCCATGGCCGAGGTACCTTTGGAGTTTGCACCAGCTTGGCACATGAGGAATCGGTGGCTTCCGCCAGTTGTCACACACCATGATCTTTTGCCAAAGCCGCATGTGCATACCACCAACCTACCCACCCCTCTTTTCTGCATCTTCCCTGCCTGGCCCTACCCCTGACAGCTTTCCGGTTCTCTGATCCGGCTTTTGCACCGGTCCGCGCCCAGGGTGCTTTCTCACCCACACGCACGTCAGTCTCGGACGCCATGTCAGAGGTGGTGGTGGTGGGGAGGGGGGCTTGTCCGGAGATATGATGTTGCAACGTCGGGGCCCCTGGCAGCAGGGACACAGGACGACCGCACCGCCGCGAACCACGGCTACGGGAAACGCAACGCATCGCATCCCTCCGAGGCCAAGCCGACCTGATGGGATAGTTGCTCTCTCAAAATACCGGACCGTGTTGGGCTCGTGTGGATCAAGGACTGGGCGGTTCACGGTACCTGACCATCCATGGTGCAGTGATGGACCACCCGTGCCACATTCGACCCTGCTCACAGGGGCTGAGGCGTGTGTGTTGTCCCGCTGCCATGATCTAACTAGCACCAAAGACAGATGGCATCGTCACTTGGTTCCAACGTCCTACGTCCTTCTCGAGGCCACTGTTCTCTCTCTCGCTTCCACGTCAATAACCGCTGAGACTCAAACCACTATCCCACGTGGCTGCCTTGACCTTGACCACCACCACACCTATTCCTGCTCCTCCTCTTATTCCTTTCTGTCGACTATGACGGCTGTGCCTCGATTCATTGGCCCGAACTCCCCTTGACTCCGGTTATGCGGAGGGGCCATAACATCACCAGCCTAACTCTCTCTATATAAGTCAAGGAACAGTGCCCCTACTCGGAGTGCATTGCGCCCAGTCCCCCTTTTGTCTTCATCTACAAACCTCATATATCACCACCCAGAGGATCATACCTGATCCAACGCATCCAGTCACCATGAGACAGAGAGCCACCCAGCCCACTATTATGAGGATCGCCATTGTTGGCGGTGGCGGCTTCGCGTTCATTCTCGCCCAGCAAATCACACAGAGCGCTAACCCAGTGTTGTTGATCTCCCGGCAGGTAAGTCGCCCCAATCGTGGTTCAGGAGCGCTTGCTGACCGGTTGTTCTATAGCCACACCCTGAGTTTGAAGCAAACTTTCCAGACTGCCAAGTTGCTGTCGTTCCTGATTTTGGCAATGTGGAGGAGCTCAGATATGCCCTCCAGGGGATCGATCTGGTCATCTCGACTATATCCAACGCTGAGCAGCTCAATCTCATTGATGCAGCTCGTCGAGCACGCGTCAGCTTCTTCGTGCCGTCAGAATTCGAAGGTGATATTGCCCACCGGCCGACCAACGACCCGCTCGACCGCGGTTTTCAAGCAGCCCGGGATTTACTCGAGCGCTGGTCTAACTCCAGTTCCCACCGCATGAGATACACCGTCTTTTCCTGCGGTCTCTTCATGGAGCGTTTTGGGCCTGACGGACTCCAGAATTACAACATGGGTTCCAGCCACTACGTCCAGGGACCAAGCGACTTTCTGGTGAACGTGGCCGAGGCAACAGCTGAGGTAGTCGAGACAGACCGCAGGGGGCGGCCCGCACAAGTTGCCGTGACATCGGTCTACGATGTAGCCCAGTTTATCGCCGCGGCCATCGAGCTGGGTCCGTCCAATTGGCCGCGTGAGTTTAGGATGCGAGGAGACCACATGACGGTGCGAGAGTTGGTGGCGACATGTTCGACTGTTCGAGGAGGTTTGTTTGCCCCTGTCATCTCCCCTAGGAATCTGCTAATCCTGGCTTCCTAGTCCCTTTCCGCATGGTCACCCGCACATACCAAGACGCCGAAGCTCAGGCCGAAGACGGCTTGCGTAGCAACAACATCCAAATGTGGCACTACTATCAGCGGTTGCTGCAAACGGCCAACGGAAGATATCACGTCCGCGGTGTCAATCTCAACGAGGCCGTCAACCAGAGCGAAGCGACTGTGCGGCCCATGCGGTTTCGAACCTGGCTAGAGCAAGTGTGGGGGCCTGAGATGTGATTGCAAGCAAGCAGACGGAGAAAGCAAACCGAGGAAGTTTCAGGACTCTTTTGCGTCGGTTTCCGTTTTGGGAATGTTCCGCTCTGTTGGTGTGATGTGGGAGCGTAGTGCTGCCACGAGAGAGGTCTTGTGTGGTTACGTTGTGATTTGGGTAAGGGCGTACCAGGGGGCTGAATCGCCCTACCATAGGGCGGGCGGGCATGCAGGCCATGCGGGCGAAAAGGCCGGATGCTTTGGTTTCCGATGCACCCACCTATGGTGGATGGGTTGTGTTTTCTTATTCGCTGAATTCTGGGCTGATTCAGCAGGGCAGGGACCGGACTGGTCTGTACTTCACCGGCGTGGATTGTAAGGAATAGGAATGGGAATGGGAATGGGAATAGGAATAGAAGGACGGGAACTCGGCTACGGCGAATCTTTCTCCATTGGGGCAGGCGGGGTTTCTTTGGCCAGACTTTCATACCTTTCATGTCAAGATTTTTTTTTACTCTTATATATTCGTGTCAAGAAATTACGGTATCGTCAGACCTTGTCAGCTGTGTGAAAGCCAATCGCATGTTGAGAATCGACTCTGCACGTGAAGCAGGAAGAGAAAATGGAAAGGAGGTGACATGATGAATCTGAGGGGTTTCATGTCTTCTTTTAATCAGCTTTGCTTGGGAGCTGACTCGGCGTCATAGTACTAGGGATGTTGAAAACTCTTGCTGGTTGGCCGAGGTACGGGCATGTATGCATATTCTCACAGACTTTGACGTGGTTGCTAATTACGTCGGAGGTTTGCTTGCTTGCGTTACTTTGGTTGCATCCCGTTTCTTGGATGAGGTAGGGTGAATCGATTTTTTTTCCTTTCTCGACTATCATTGACCCGACGTTGAAGTTTCGGCTGCGCTCATGAACTGTGTGGTGACACAAACATCCAAGGTAAGGCAAGGCTCAAGATTGCCGTAAGGCTCCATTGTGATACGGGATAGGTCGAAGCGGGGGGTTTTCCGCGATGACATACACACGTACGTCAATATGGTCCGTCCCGCGGAACTTTTGTGTATGTATGTTTGTGCTACCCTACGTTTGGTGTGGTTGTGCAAGCCTTTTCTTTTGCGGCGGCGGCGGCGGCGGTTATGGTAGTGGTGGCCTGACAAGGAAGGTCGATGGGTGACTAACGAATTGATGAGATGCTGTAGCTAAGTGGTGGTGTTGTCTCCGGCCCCCAAAACCCCAAAGTCCACCAAGTACCGGAAAGGATTGGCAGGGGTTGCTGAACGGTGGGACGGGCAAGCCACAGAGGCTGTTGGTTGGTTACATGTAGGTTATTGTACCTGCCTAAGGTTACGGGAACGTAGGGGCGGTTTGGGGCCCGAGAGTTGGGTCCAAGGAGTTGATGACCGACGTTGAGGGTACCGACTCTGTTCGGTCCCGAAAAGCCTTGCATTGCATCGCTTTGCTCTGCCCAGTCCCTTTTTGTCTGGTCTTGTAAACGGTCCTTTTTTCCCCTGTCTCTTTTTTCCTTTGCGACATTCATTTAGGAAAGGGGTTAAAAGTTTTCGAATCTATTTGCAGCATGGCTTTGCTGACTCCAATCTTTGATCCGATGTTTGAGGCAGCGATTTACTTCTGTGGCTGCGTGGTGTGGTTAGTTCCTCCCGACCCGAGGTCATCCGGCAGTTGACGGATACTCTGTTGTTCCTTCCTCGGACAGGTACACTACCCGAAATTTTCCCCCCAACTGACAAGTTCAGAGAAACTCCAACATAAGGGACTGCTTACTGCTCCATGCGGAAATGTCTGATAATCTGTTTCAACTCTGCAGACCAACCCCAGCTGGTGTCAAGAATCCTGTCAGAGTGAGGCTTGTCAACTCTGCTGCGTGTAAGCCGTGCTCCCCCCTCGCTCGGTGAGGTCGGAGGCAGGTGGGGCGATCGTGTATGGGTCCGCTGCAGCGGGTATAGGCGGGGATCTCCTGAACTTCGGCTTCATCCGCGACATCGAACCTTGGTGATATTTTTCCCTGGATGCTCTCTCCTGTCACCGAGTTCACTCCAAACCACGGAATTGAGATCCATCTCCTTCCTTCGGCTGAATTCCATCGTTGTCAGAGCGCTCGTCGGCAAAAATTGCTCGCTATCTCTTCATCCCTCAATCCTCTTCAGCCAATCGGTCAAATCACAGGGCTGTTTGAGGGTAGTCGGTGTGATGACTCTATGGATGGGATTTGACGTGGTGTACGAAGTACACGCTCGGTCTTAATTCTAGCTGGAACCTTTCACGGCCTCAAAAAGGCTTGCGAGTATGGATTATTGGCCACGAGGACGACCATCTTCGGTCTCTGGGTCGGGTTCGATATCCAAGAGGGGTTGTCGTTGGCCGCTTGTTGCAGGCCGCTGGTGGTCGATCACGGTCCCTGACCAGTAACACCAGGCTTGCGGGAGCGCCAATCTAACTGACCTCGGGGGGGGAAAAGGTGCCGCAGCCCTATGCGCCGTAGAATAGCCTTGCATAGCGGGCGCGTTGCGGATAGGGCTGGCTTGGATGCGTCTCACAGGAAGGAGTGACTTGTACTCCGTGCTTCGTGCCCTAGAGAGGGATTGCCCCTACCCCACTTTCAGGATGCCACCTCACAGGCGGGTGCTCTTTAGCTTTGCACATCTCCCGCGGAACCCGGCAGGACGACAAGAACGCTTCGCCTCAGCAGTGCGCATCCATTCACCCCAAACACGGTCACGGCTCCCGTTCCGCTGCGCAGTCGGGTTAAACAGACCCGCGACTGGACAGCGCCTCCTACTTCTTCCCCGAGCCCCACGAACCCTGTTCAGCTGAGGCTGAATCCTCGAGGCGAAACACGCCGTCCTCGGTCTCAGCGCTCGCTATCTTGGAGTCTCGTATTGGGCTGGTGGCTCTGCTCCCAGTGGTGTTCAATGAAGGATTTGCACCAAAATATAGCATGCAATCTTTTTTAGTGTTTCCTTCCCGGTCTTTTTCCTTTGACTTGTGTTCGTAAATCACATGCACCCGGCCCATGGTGCGGGAAGGAACCTGTGGCGTGAGCTTGGGAATAACCTCGTCTGCCCAAAGCTTGTTTATTTCTCGCCGACTCTGCCCCTCCCGCCCCACGGGCATTCTGCATCCTCTTTTTTCTCGCCGTGGAGTTGATTGCGCAGTAATCCCGCGGGGCGATCTTCCCTTCGGGCCTTCTTCCTTCACAGTTTCTCACCGCCCTTCTCTAACCATAGCGAGCAAACGAAACTAAGCCAAGCGAGTATTCTGGATGGTAGATCCGGCAAGAATGGAAATCCTATCGATTCAATTGGCGTCGCAACGGGATGCTCGTCCGTTTTGTCACGGGCGCGCCCTCTTCCTTCCATCTTCGATCCGTCATCCGATATTTCTGGCTCGATCCAGTGGTCGCTCTATGGAAATAGGGGGCGTGGGAATGTGACGGGATAGAGGAATGGCAAGATTCATGCCTTCTCTTCCACCAACACTTGGCATCGCATGCGTGTATCTCTGCATTCGCTTTCCACACCAACGACGTCGCCGCCTTCACCGATGATGCGCAAAAGAGTCCGAAAAGAACGGCCGGCTTGTTGTTGGGCCCCCAGCTGCGGTCCTTTTCCCCCTGGCCCTTATTTTTTTTGGGTGGTTTGCTCGACAATTCAGTGCCGCCTGACAGCGCTGGAAGCGAAGCAATCAACAGAGCCACAACCACCTGCGGCGAGAAAGCATGCAACCACTCAACAGCGTGGAGGGCATACATGGACGACATCAGCCCAATCCACACCCCTTTTACGATCGCCATACTACTGGAATTGGGTGAGAGTTACGTGCGCGTGTCTTTTTTGACCTCCCCTGTAAAAAGTCTTTGGTTGCTCAAAGTTCATTGACGATGATCTAGTGCTTTTGGGATCCATCAGTGTCTCACCTCCACATCTGGTCTTCGAAGTAAAGTTCTAATCGTCGTGTTTCGGCCAATGACTGAACAGCCTCCAAATCTACAGAAGGCCTTTGGGATATCTTCAACTAATCGGAAACATCATCGACGTCCTCACCGTACATTCCACCAAATTCTGTGACGATCCACAAACAGAATTTCTCCCACTCAATCGCCCAGTCCTGAAGACGCTGGGCCTTCACACCGCCCCCAACACTAGCCGCCCGAATGTCATTGATCCTGCTTCCGGCTCAGTATACGTCTCCCAACATACATTCGGCACGGAGTTCGCAGCCACAGGATTGGTCTTTTGTTCCAATTACCGATGGCCGTTGTTGCCGCTAATGCAGAGAAGAGACAGGTAAAACCAAAAGGATTTAACTCACCATGACTCGCTGTCTTGGTCCTCAAAGGCAGCCCAGCGAACGCTATTTTCAGCCAGGGACCCCAGGCCAGCAAGTCCGAGGTTTTCCCAACCCTGGAGTGCCTGCCAGAAATCGTGCGTCATGCCGGCGGTGTCCTGGCCGAGGATGGCTGGGTCGTCGTTGCACAGGGCACACGGGACGCCGCGGGCCAGCAGGGCCGGCAAGGGGTGGTGCATGATGCTGCCCGTCAGGCGCAGAATCTCGTTGGAGATGGGGCAGCTCTCGACGAGGATGCGACGGTCTCGGACTGCCTGGATGAGGCGCGGATGCTTGTAGAGGGAGAAGCCGTGTCCAATGCGGCGGGTTCCCAGGAGCAAGGCATCAAAGATGTTGTCGTCGGTGGCATCGCCGTCTCCGAGCGTCTCGCCAGCATGGAAGAAGAAGGGTATCTCGAGGCCCTCGAGGACGCATTGCTTCCGGAACCAAAAGAGCTCCGGAAGCAGGTCGGCCAGTGGACGGCCCGCGTCTTCGGGACCAACAAGGTCGTATCCGGCCACCAGATGCGGCCAGGCGAGCTTGGTGGCAATGCAGTTGTCCATGCTCTCGACAACGGGTCGCGTGTCGAGGCCACGGAGTGATGTCCATATGATGCGTAGACCCCAGAAGGCGGCACCTTCGTCGGTAGCCTTGAAGGCGGCCACCTCTTCCTCAATGACTTGAAACATGTGATTATAATCATCCTCCGGCACTTCTGATGCCTCTCGGCAGTAGTCGAGGGGCCAGGTAAACCTACATGTGACACGTCAGCTTTCAGCTGCTTCGGTCTCTCCCGCTGTCGAGGACAACGGCGCGTGCGGCAATGTGTGATATGCACGACATGATGTGATGGGTAGAACAAGGCAGCCGGGAAGCAAACAGAGGGCGGGAGAAGGAATATCTCCCCGGGTACCTAATGTTGTGTCATGCGACACGGACTCACCGCAATTCAACCCAGTAGACACCATCGGCGACGAGCAAACTCATTAACCGCCGAAGAAAACCGCGCCAGATAGGTTCCTAGTACGGTGAGGGAAGGTGAGGTTAGCGTTTGCTTTTCAACCAGGGGGTGCTTGGCCTGTCACTACATCACATGAGACATGTATGATCTTGCCTGACTTTAATTAAGTCGTAACAGAGAAAGCAGCGTAGTGACGCAGGTGTCTAAGCACCAAACCCGTCCGCGGTGTCAAAGAAAAAAGGGTGTTGGGGTGAATAGGAGAGAACTGTACTGGGAAAACAAGAGCTAGAAAGGAGAGGAGAGAAGGGAAAAGGAGAGGATGAAAACATAAGAATGAAGACATACATAATGAATCATACTCCCCAGCACAGCAAAACACCCCGCAAACTTGCGCCAAATCTCATCCTGGCCGTGGTGTTGTTCGACTGCGTCCGTCACTGATAGCACGCATCTGGACTTTAGCCACGCAAGGAACCCCTGTCGGCCACCCGAGGGGAAGGTACTGGCTGTGATGATGAGGGGGATAAAAGTGTGAGGTTGGTATTCTGGGCTCCAGATGGAGGGCTTTTCAGGAAGTGGTTTGCGGAAACGGATGGAGATGGAGGCGTTTTCAAGCGCTGAGGGACTGGTAAGCGGTGTGGAAGAGGATATGTGCATCCCTGGCGTAGAGAGGACCAGCGGGAGGAGGTAGTCGAGGTCGACCATAGCATCGAGGTGTGCATCTGAATTTTTAATTTTTAATTTTAGTGTCCGTCCCTTTCCAAGTAAACGAACGGGTTTAGCAAGCTGGTGGAGGAGAACATACGAAGTAATGCCCCCTTGGGCATCCGTCTAACGATCCGCCATAGCGTCGTCGCCTCCATACGCTCCTTGGCCAGCGAGAACATCATGCCGGGAAACACGGTCCGCCCCGCGGCCGGGCCGGTAGGGTCGCTGGCTAGAGACTCCTCCAGCTCAGGTGTCCAGATGGTTCGGCGCTCATGGTCACGGATGCGGGCAACGATGGCGCAGGCGCGACGGGCAATGGGGGAAAGCGAGGTGCGAAAGATGTGATCTTTTTCTGTAATGTTAGCATTCTTGGTTGGAGCTAACACAACAACAGTGGAGGGAAGGAAAGAATAACAACAAACCGCTCCGTTCCTTTTGCTCCTCCGCTTTGAGCGCCGTCCGCTTCGCAAGGTAGGTCTTGAGGATATCATCATCAAATGAGGGAAGCTCTGAAGCGACTTCGACCCACTCTTCGTCGGTGAGCGGCATTTTTATCTTTTTGTTCTTGCTTGCTTGCTTGTACAGAGTAGCCGTTTTTGGTGAAGGCGAGTTCGCAAGAAAAGTGATGAAGGGATGAAGTCGCACGACAAATGAGTCAAACGGGAATTAAATATATCTGGCTCGCTCGCTCGACTTTGCTGAAAGCGACACTTGCTGCAAAATGAAAATCCGAAGTTGAGTCAGATGTGAAATGCGAGACCTGCAAAGAAGAGATGTGAAAGGCGGAACTGTGAGATGTGAAATGTGAAATGTGTGAATAATGAGGAACGGGCGGCGGGGTCCCGGAAGTTACACGGCTGAGGAACGGGCGGATCCGCCGGGTTTGGTTGGGACCTGCCTCATCAGGACCTGATTCGGGGCCGGTCTTGGCAGGCGGCGTCACTCCGGGGTTGCCATACCTAAGGTGCCTTACCTGCCTTTGGCTATTTTGAGGGTGTCTTGACAAAATTTGGAAAATAGGAACTAAACTAATATTTTTAAGAGTGATTAGAGAACTCGTCAGGCAGCTGTGACGATGTCTACCTTGCATCGGCTGAGAACCCAAAAAAAAGTCACATCGGATTAAGTAAGACCGTCTCGGACCTCAGGTTGTACAATAATCCATTCAGATTCGCGCAGAGGCTGACAGCTTGGACCAAGTATTTGATGAATTCAGTGCGTGATCTGCAGGCATTTTTTATCCGCTGGCAGATGTATTGCTCTTAATATGTGTAACACTAACAACTCAAGTGTCTACGGCGACCCATCAAGGTTTTGAGCCTTGGCCCTCCTCATCTCTAACAACTCAGGATAGTCCACCACACAGCCCAGTTCACCCCATCCCTGCACCTCAATTTCTTTTCTCGCCCTGGAGATCCTCTCCTCTGTAATAACATATTCTTCGGGCAGCTTATAATCCATAACCCCTCCACCTGGGTAAACTCCACGCATCATCTCCACCACAGCATGTGCACTCAGTGATGTATTCGGCATACCATGGCCCGAGTAGCCAGCACAGAGGAATAAGCCCTCGCCACCTCCGAGGCTTTCCGGGATTGGACCAATCCAGGGGACATGATCGCGGCTGTAGCCCATAATGCCAGTCCACTCGGCGACAGCTTCGAGAGTTTGGCTTGTTCTGAGATCTCCAGAGGAGGGCCCAAAGTCCACGGGCGGCGCAAGCTGGGTGCGGAGGAACTTGGCAACATCTTCCTCTACCTCGTCATCGCGCCATTCGCCGACTCTGTGAGATGTTAGCACAACTCTGTTCAAGTCTGCATCATTGCATGGCCAACAGATACCCCGCTCACACCCTCCCAAAAACACGCAAGGATGGGCTGAATAAAGACGGAGAGAAACACCAACATAAATGAAAGAAAAAGGAAAAAAAAACATACCCCATCCCCTTCTCCAACACCCTCCCCCCACCAAAAATCAACACCCCCTCTTCCCCCGGCCTCTGGATCAAATAATCATTTCTCCACCAACCCCCTCCCCTATTGTTATCCCCTCCATCCTGATCAAAACCAAACGACATCCCCAGCCTCGCCGAACCCCTGGGCGGCTTTAGTGCGGAGACTTGTCCCCTTACCGGCACAATCAAATCGGCCACATCAGGCAGGAGGCGGGACGTGTAAGCGTTCGTGGCGAGTAGAACCTGGCGGGCCGACACGGTGCCACGCGGTGTGGTGACTCGCCAGCGGAGCCCGCCAGGCCCCGAAGAAGAAATGGGACGGAGGTTGGTAACGGGCGTGTTGGTCTGGAGGTTGAACTGGTCGGGGGAGAAGCGACGGACGAGGCGGGTAAGGATTGAGGCGACGAGTTTGTAGGGCCAACTATTTGTGTGTATCTGGTCAGTGATACTTCTCCAGATTGGAATGGGAGATGAAGGGGAGAAAAGAAAATGAGAGAAATAGTACAGCGATGCCGCCCTCGGCTGGACAATCACCCCCTCAACATCAGGCACCTTTAACTCTTTCAACCGCTCCTGATTTTCCGGGTAGACAATCTCAATATCCCCTGCCAGACCAGGGAAACTCTTCTTCATCCCCTCGGCTCGGGCGGCGGCGGCGGCAAAGACGTCCTTTGTCAAGAACACGCGCACGCCCGGGTGGTTGGCCCAGTCGCACGGGATATCCTCATCGCGGATGAGCCCGCGGACGAAGGCCCAGTTGGCGATCTCGAAGGCGGCTATGTGGTCCGGACCGGCAAAGACAATCGGTTGGCAGTGGCCGCCGTTCTGTAACTTGTTAGCATGGATGGGGCTTCAACTAGTGAATGAAAAGCATCTCGGTTCAGGGGTGGGGGAAGTAAATAGGGGGAAGACAAAAAAAGCCATCCGGTGGTGGTAGAAGCAACTTGGGAGAAGCAGATTCGGAACAGAGAAGGGAGGTGACCAAGTGACCCAGAAAACTGAAATCCACCACGAGAGTAACGAAATAACAAGAGCATAGAAAGAGAGAGGGAGAGAAGGAAACGGACCCTCCCCGTCGCACCCCAGCAAGCCTCCCTCGCCTCCAACAACAGAACCTCCTTTTGCCCCTCCAACAGAAACCTCGCCGCAAACGCTCCCGTGATCCCACTCCCCACTACTACGACATCCACCTCCTTCGGCAACTCCTCCGTGGTGTGATGGCCGAGCAATGCTGGTTCCGGCTGGCGGAGCCAGTACGAGTCGGAAGGGCTCGGCACGGGCAGGCCTGCCTGACCAGGAACAAGTTTGCGGATGGTCATTTTCCCTTCAACGTCCAGTTCTGCAATGTGTCAGTCCCCCCTGCGCCTCTTCTATTTAGTGTTGTATGAGACGAGAAAAAGAGAACACTCAACTCGTTTCCATCCTGGGGAAGTTATAGCTAGGTTCCAAAGGGCGCTGTGCGACTTATATACGCCCGTACGGCAGCCCAGAGACGAAAAGAGGGGTAAATCAGACATCACGTCCACCGCATCAGGCCCTCGTCCCACTGGGCGATAATGAACCAACGCAACTTGTCATCGCACAGCATTAATAGACGACAATTCTCACACAGTGTCACCCTAGATGCACATCAGGTATGATATTTTCTACCACCCAACCAAAGCCCATTCTCATTCGGGTGTCTACGCAGTAACGCTGTTTACTTCCCAATCTCAACCAAACGGACTTTCCCATCTGGCTCCCAAAGGTTCCCTGCCAATGCTCAAATGACCTGAAACCCAAACTAGCAATGCCATTTGACTCCGTACCTGACCGAAGGAAACAGCAAGGCCCGAAAACAAGGACAAGACCAATTCCAGCCTATTAACCCTGCATCTTCCTTCTCTTGCCGACCTGGGCCGAGAAACCCGTCTTGATAGCTTGTACTGACCGGCGGGAGCCGCAAGAGTTGCAAGTAATGAAGCTGTCAAAGTTAGCGCTGCCTTCTCTGAGGGTGGAAAGGAACTCACTAGAGACGGTTCTCTCCCTTTGAGAGCTCGGTATTGGGAGACCGGCAGGTCTTGCATGTCACGTATTCTATTCCCGTCAGCGCCACATCCTATACTGCCCAGATGTGGACACATACCAATAATGTAGGTACGCAGAACATTCTCAATCTGCTTCTGCTGGAAACGACCCTTGATGACCAGACGCCTCGAGCCGTCCACTGAACCGCTGGTACCCAGTTCGGCAAACAGATAAGCGGTAACGTGCTCGTCTGTCCGCTTCATGCGCTTGCAGATTTCGGCAATGTTGGCAAAGATGGTCTTCTTGTTGCCTTCACGGAGGCACTGCGGCGGAGGGATCTTGTACGACCGGGTTCCGCTAGACGCGTGGTCGGGGTTCTTTTGTGCCAGCAGCGCGAAGAAGCGTGAGAGCAGCGGCTCGTACGTAATCGTCTTGACTTCATCGTGCTGCCAGATACCCGTACCCTTGTCCATGTCACCGTCCTGCTCCGTCTCTGCTGCTGGCGCCGCTGCGCTCTCGTCGCCTTCCTTACCCTCGAGCTTGAGCGCCTCGAGCTTCTTGGCGAAATCATCCTCCTCTTTGAGCGCCTTCTTCTTCTTCTTTTTCTTCATCGTCAGGTCGATGGCTTCCTCGCCGTCAGCCGGGACAGCAGCCTCATCGCCACCCTCGCCATCGTCCTCCTTCTTGGGCTTCTTCTTCTTTTTCTTCATGAGCGACAGGTCGAGATCGCCACCGTCGGTGTCGGCAGCAGGTGCTTGAGAGGAAGCATCAGTAAACGCCCCGAGCGCGGCGGAAAGAGGCGGCGTACGCGGAGTGTGCGACATGGCTGTCTCTTTGGTGTCGTCGTTGGGCGAAGACATGACTGTCACACTGCCGTCGGCGTCCACCACTAGTTTCTCGTCCGTAAAGGCGACTGACTTGCGCGAGGCCCGCCGCTGCGATTTTGTCTCCTGCACCCGTTAGTTTTTGTCCTTGCCGAAGTCACCAAATCGGGGTTGGCGAATTGGAAAATGAGAGAGGGTTTAGAAAGAGAACCGGGGTTCTTGCGAGGGTTACGACGGTAAAGGAAAAAAAAATCACCGGTGGTGAATTCGTTGCGCTGACGAAAGTTTGGAGGGGCAGTGATGGAATTGAGAAAGGAAAATGGGGGGCGGTTTTTGGGCGAGGGGAATTTTTTGAGGGCCAAACCCAACAGGTAAATCCGATGGTGCTATGTCTGATGGCTGACTGCAACTTACTTCATCCATAATTTTTTGTATTTGGCCACCCAGTTCACCCCTTTGTCAACCTTGTCTAGCCGTGCAATTGTGCTCCGTTTGACTTCGTTCAACCCGTGTTTCCGCAGCGACGTCCTTTAAGGAGAACGGATTATAGTTGATGGAAGAGGGCTCCTTGGGTTTCCTTTTCGTGAGCAGCGGGGGATACCAATCGGGTTTCATGACGTTCATCTAGGTCTTCTCCCAGTGACTCAGGGCCTTGGTCACCTGACAGGTGGGGCTACAGCGACTGGCTACCTTCAGGCGGGGCCCTGGCAGCTGCTCGGCCAGTGCGTTCTCACCTCTGAAAATTTGTTAGCGAGGGATTCTGCTGTTCTCTATCGCAAAGGACTGGAGAAGCCGTTGGTGGGTGGTTCTTAAAGGTATTTAGCATTTTAATTCGGGATAAACCTCTCTAGCTTCTGGTAATACTTCATACAGATTTCTTGTCTGAAATCTTGCTCCGCAAAGTCTGCCAAATTCATACCTGGTCGCATGAACAAGTCTCACACTAACAATTATCTCACACCTGGCCGTTGGGAAACTCACTGCTGAGCATCGCGGTACAGCACCACGCGCATCTCAAGCTCCAACATCCGCATCGAACCGCCGAAGCCTCAACGAGTCTCTCGCCTCGCCTCCGCCACCGTATCGGCAAACCATATCGGAATTGCCGGGCGGCCACAGATTAGCTTCCGGCGCCTGCATGCTTCAGCCCAATCGAATCGCATCCGACCTGACACGGCGCACCCCGCGCGCAATCATCTCTCACAATGTCCAACTCCCCTCATCCCGAGGAGTCATTCATCCTCCCCTCCCAGCCTCCCAGCAGCCACGACGAAGATGACCTCGACGATGTAGCGTCCATCCCATCCATCTCCTCGGGAGTCCTCGGGTCCATGGACGACGAGTCAGATGCGCAGCGGGAATGGGAGGCGAGTCTGGAACAACTGCAGCTGTTGTTGACAATGGTGATTGTTCCGTTCGCAGGAAAGTATCTGGGGCGCAAGTTTGCGTACTGGAGTAGGTCTCTTGTCCTTGAGGAAAAGCACTCTGGCTGACGCAAGCAGGCTGGGCGAGATACATGGAGTGGATGCACGATGTTGAAATACGGTGGACGAACAAGGGAGCATTTAAAGCAGTTGGGGCAGTGGAAGCAGCGGCATCCTTGTAAAGTGCTCTATATACGGGATTCAAGAGCGCTGTGCATGTTGCAATGGCGGGCGATCATTCATCTGTTACAAAATGGCGTTCTTCGGACGGGTGCTTAGAAGGCAAATACGTGTGGGTTCAAAACAATCCAAGTGCATAAGGCGAATCAAAACATCTAGGCCGCGGCCTTAATTCTTCATAGCGAGTTAAATACAAGACTCTGTCGACAAGACATGTTGCCAATCCTATCCTATCCTACCCCTACTTGGTATCAGGATACAACTATTCTACAGGAAGCCACCCCAATCCCTTTGGGCCCTCTTCCTCGAGACCTTGATAAACCAAACCGAGTGTGCCGCCCAATTCCGGACCAAGCCAGATACCATTCCGATCGTGTCTGTCATTTATGCGCCAGGCTGAGTTTCATTAGGATCGGATGCCACATCCACATAACTTTCGTACAAGAGCAAAACAGTGCAGCAGGGAGAACAGAAACACCCGCATCATTAACCTCCCATGTTTCCTTCCTTTATTTTCCTTCATTTCCCGTCGTTCATACCCGGACCTGCGACATGGTTGGGCCGGATCGCACACTACCGCCCGTCCGACGGAAGCCGAGGTAGGTAAAGACCAAGCCAGCCGCGAAGCTGACAAAGAGGAACCACATGAAGACAGTCGACGCCTGAATCTCGCGGCAGCGCTTCGTGTCGTCCAGACTTCCGTAGCCAATCCACGACTCGCCCTTGTCCTTTGTGTCGGAGCAGTTGACCACCCCCAGCTTGGCCGCCAGCACGATGGCGCTGATGAAGGTGAAGAGGGTGGCGGCGCCGTCGGCGACAAGCAGAGCCATAAGATTGGCAAGGCGATCGACAAAGAGTGAGGCGAGTCCAAATATAGTGGCCAGCCAAGATATGACGATGACGAACATGGAGAAGTTGATGGCGGCTGTGGCGGACCCGGCGGCGTTGACATTGAGGGCGATGACGTTGCCGATGAGCGCTGTCAGAAGGAGCACCCAGAGGAGCTGGAGCCCGCGAAGAACGGTTGGTATGAGCTCCATGGTGCCGGTTCGCGCTTCTGTGGAGCCTGGGGTTTCTAGAGGCTAGGTGCGAATCTCGGAGGATGCGTCTTTGGATTTGAGAAGCGGTTGTGGGGTTTTCGTCTCGCAGTAGGATCGGTGAAGGGAGTTTCGGGATACTTGTAGAACGCTATTTCTTGGGTTTTCGCAGAGCAGATGGTGTAGTCTCGAGAGCAACTGGTGGGGAGCAGTCAGGTATTATGAGGAGGGAGATTGCAAAATGGAATGGGGGAGGATGCGACCATTTGGGCGTGGAATCATGATGGAAACGGCGCTGCAATCGACCGGGCGACTGGCCAGGTGGGGCAGTGACGAAAGAGTGGGGCATCTCTCTTGGCAGCTTTGATCCGTCCCGCGACAATGATTGGACGGTTGTTTGCCGTTGTATGGGTCCATGATGCAGATCTGCCTCCTCCAGCACCCATCCAACAGATTGTTTGATGCGTGAATCACCAGGCGCAACCCGCCATCCAACCAAGCGATAAAGACGTTTCCGTGGTGAAGGTGAAGCAGTCTGGAAGCATTGCGGGGAATAGCCCACCATCACTTTCCTCAGTTGACCAGGAAGCAGCGTGGTACAACGCCACCCTCCATTTGAATTTTCCCATGGCACCGTCGGTTTTTTTGTCTTCCGCCAAAAGGTTATTGTCGCATTCTGACCCGTCGCCGCGCCAATGATTCGCTCCCAGCTCTCCAATCCCCTGACAACCAACGGCAACCCGTTTCTCTTTCCCCTGCAAGGTCCTGACCCGGCAACGCCATCCTGCAGCCAACTGCCGCAAACTCCAAATCCAACCGCTGCAGCCGCAACCACAAGAAACCGGCAGCCAACCAAGTGCCCAGGCTCGCCATGAGACAAACTCGCAACGTCAAACCGGATGCCTCGGTCAAGCTGTTTGTCGATTGCAACCGCCCAGACAAGGATGTTGGCGGGTAACTTTCAAGTCCCATGGGCAGCCAAAAACCTCCTGACGCGGCCATTGCGAATAAAGAGGCTCAGCATAGCCCAGAGGCAAAGAAATGCGAAATGCGCTTACACTACGAAACAGTCGCATGGCATGCATGGTCTGGAATAATGCGGCGCGGAGTCTCGCCGATTGGTTTTGGTCCGCTCCCGTTTTTCTGCAATGCGAGTCAACTCTCTCAGCAGCGCTTGGCGATGGGAGGAGATCTAGGACTTTTTCGAGCCACTCACACGTTGGATGTTCAGCACATGCTCCTTCAAGGCCTCTTTGGTATTGCGTATAACAACCCACCATACTGAACCTGGCAGTGTAGGTATATGCCTCTGACAGATGGCTCACACGCTGACGAGCATGTCGTTGAGTTGCCTGGCAACACTTGAAAATTCCCATCTAGCAAGTGCTCGATATCCTATCTCACAACACATATACAAATCAACTCCGCTTATAATCATTCCTTCCCATAAACACCCTCATCGCACCCCCATTCCCACTCTTCTCTTCAACCCCCCCAAACCCGTTCGCGCCTCTCAAATCCGCCATCCCGTTTCCTTTACTCTCATTCGCGCCCCTCCCCGCCGTCCTCTTGAAATCATACAAAACCGACCCATTCGCGGCGGAAACATTCCTAAAATACAACTCCACATCTGGTGCATCCCCCAACACTCCCCCCCTACTCACCCCTCCAAATCGGAAAGTCTGCGCTGCCGTCCCCCACCCCGTCGCATTCATGCCATCGCCGCTCTGGTAAAAAGCTGCTACGCCTTCCTTTTGCGTTGTGAGCGCGGAGCCAATGTACCGTTTATTTCCGCCAAAGGCTTCAAGTCCATCAGGGTAGACAGTCGCGCCTGAAGATTCAAAGTGTTTTCCTTGTCGGACGTGTGCCCAGATGGAGAGATTCCCTTGCGGGGTGACAGAATAGGTGGAGTTTGCGAAGAGTGGATAGCGGTAGGCGATGCGGAAGGAGCCCTGGCCACCGGAAGAGGAGGCGGAGTCGACGCCGGAGATGGTCAGGTCGTTGAGAGCGTTGTAGCCAAAGCCAGTGACGAGGCCCTTGTTGGTATAGGAGAGGGTTTGGGACCACGAGGGGGAGATGGTGCCTGAGGAGGTCACGACGCGGCCGGTGATGCGGATGCCGCGCTGGACGTTGGTGTCGTAGGCTAGGGTCTCGTTGGTGCCGTTGGATGATTTGCCGATTGAGTGGGCGACGAGGATGGTGGGCGGAGAGAGCTGGAGTGTCGGCACGTCGCCCGTAGTGACGGAACTGGCGTTGGAATCGAGCCAGACGAAGATTTTGCCCGTGACATACCAGTTCTCGTCGACACGCTCGGTGAGGGATACGGCAGTGGGATTGGCGGCGGTGCCTGCGTTGAGACCGGCGATGCGGATGGTGAACGTGTGGTTTTTACCGTCGCAGAGAAGCGGCAGGAAGGCGGTGATGTCGATTTCTTTTTCCTTGAGGTCGAAGGCCTCGACGCTCACGACGGGTCGGTGCAGACCTGGGGAGACGCCACCCGTGAAGATAACGGGGAAGGGCCACTGTACGCCGGCGAGTTGGCCGTCGATCAGCACCTGCACTTCGCGGAAGGGGCTCCATCCCGTCAGTTGGCCGGCTGTCTTGTTAAAGGTCCAAATGTCGCTCTGCAGCACGTTGCTCCACCAAAACTCCTCAAGAGCTTGGCCGTTAGCCGAGACGGAGAAGACGGCGCGACGCACGTTACGTGGGAACGAGATGGTGTTGGTGGCGTTTTGCTGCGGGACGGTGAACTGGCTGACAGCGTTCTTGGCCGACTGCCGGGCCGAAATTGGGATGATCAGATCGCTGGGCGGGGCCATATCGGTTGTCACGTCACTCCAAAAGAAGGTGGCCGTCATGGTGGTGTTGAAGATGCCCGTGTACTTTTCATCTGCTCTGGTCAGCCATCTTCGTCGGTTTGCCAATTACGAGTGAGTGATATACTAATCAGATTCCCCAGGTCGAAAATGATCTTCTGCGGCGACTTCCAAAAGTACAGATACTCGGTCATATCCTTCAGATACGTCCAACTAATGCCGGGGGATGTTGTTGGCTGCGCGGTAGAAGTCCTCCCTACTTCCGTCAGCTTTGCTCGCCTCCCTCCCTCACGGCAGGTGATCACTTACAAACCTCGGTATCCCCAAAGTACATGATCGCTAACCGGTCATATTGCCTTCCGTGACTGACGCTCGTAAAGTTGAGCACCACGCGGTTGAACTTACAGTTTGGTGGAGTGTAATTTCCTGTCTCCATCAGCTCTTATCCCAAGCAGGCAAAGAAGGGAACCAAGACTCACCAATAAACGGATCCTCATAACTCCAGGCAAAATCCCGCCGCATCAACAATACCGTGCACGATTCGGCCGTATACACTGGCGCCGCCTTGGACGAGCCATCGCTCTCCTCGGGCCCGTCGGGCAACAGCACAGGCTGGTCGACCTCGAAGCATTTGAGAACCGTGCGAGTCGGGGCCGGTGCTGATGTCGTGGTGGTTGCGGCGTAGGAAACTACCTCGCCGGGGCTGGGGCCCGGTCGGATGTCAAGATTTCCACCATCGGTAGCCCGCTGTGCGAGGGGAGAGCGACTCTGCACCGGCTGTATGTACTGCTGGTGTCCATGTTCCGTCTGAGCATCAAGATGTTTCTCAATGGCGCCTGGGGAGGTCCAGCATGACGAGTGACTTAATCTCGCGAAGATGGTAGCGGCCGCAACCAGCGGGAGGAGGAAGAACAGCACGCGCGGCCGGCGATGTGGTGGGCGCTCGTCCTCCAATTGAGGTTGCGCTGGGATGGCAATGTCACCGGGGAGTTCGGCAACCTCATCCTGATCCCCAGGATAGGTGGAGAACGGGAGGAGGGTCTGTTTTTCGGGATCCATGGTGGGCGGCAGCAGGGGAACCCAACCTCGTTACACACTACGGATACACGTACACCACCGCCAAAGCAAAGTGTGAAACCAAGATGAAAAAGAAAAATAAAAGAGGGAAAAAAAGGGAAGAAACAGAAACGAAATGAAGCGAGATTTTTCGTCCCAGAAAAGCAGCGGTACGAAGTAGATGGCAAAAATTAAATTACCATGATGGTAAAACCAATCGACATATAGCACGAATCTGTATTCCCCCTCTCCCCGTTAACCCGCATTGCCTATCTATCTACCTACCTATCTACGGGTATCTATCTATCTCGTCCGTAAGTACTAAATCATCGGGGAAAGAGAGGGAGAGAGACAAGAATGCGCGCGGGGAAAAATAAAAAGGCAAGTTTGATATCCCCCCAAGGTCTACGGGATGGGCCAAGCCGCCGCGCAGCGCATTCAGCCATAAGGGACGGGATCGCTGCATCGCATTGCTGTTCCCCGTCCGCCCCCCCCCCCCCCCCCCCGATTGTGATGCGGGGAGTCGAGGGGGAGGGGGGGTTGATTAGCCGGATGCTGGAGCTGATGCGGGGCACTTCACTTTGTTGGAAATTCACACTGTTGAGGCGTTGAGGCATTGTCCAATGAATGTTGTGTGAAATATTGTACACGACCAACACAAAACCCAGCATCGCTAACTCACTTGTCCTTATCATCATCACCTCCTAGAAAATCCGTACGCCAGTTCTCAGCCCCTCTCGGGCCTGACGATCAGGGCCGGGTTTTGGGGGGGAGGGGCGGACCGTTTCCTCGGCAACGTTCACCAAAAGAGGTGTCACGGGGCCGAGATGATGCCGGCCCCACTAGCTCGGCCCTACCCCTGGGTACATCCTTGGTCCATTCATACCACTAACTCCCAGGAAAGACAAGGAAGGCAAAGACTAAAAATCACCACTCCAGCTTATAGTTCCGCCAAAACCTCGCGCGTGCCGCGATTGCGACGGGATTCCCGTCGAACCTCGCTTGAAAATAGTTCCACACAGAAAACTGGTCCCTGGTGAGAACATATGTCTCAGGTTCGGCCAGCACGTACCCCCATATACGCTCCACAGCCTCTTCGAGGATCTTACGAACGGTGGGCTCGCGGGCGCCTTCTTCGCTCTCACGTGCAATGTCGAGGGCGTACATGACTTCCCGGGGTTCCGGGACGAGGAGGGTGGCGGGGTCAACCAGTGGGGGTTGTGGTACTTGTACGTGGGTGAAGAAGTGTAGGGACTGGCTGGGAGGCTGAGGCTGAGATTGTCGTTGTTGGGGAGCGGGTGAAGCGGTTTGTGAGGGGACAGTCATTTGGGGTGGATGCTGTTGTTGCATTAGGGGTGCTGCTGGTTGGAGCATCTGGCCTGTTTGCTGGACTAGCTGGGGTGGCTGCATTGTCTGGGATGACTGCAACGACTGAGGTGACTGCATTGACTGGGGGGCCGGTATCGCTCGAGGCGACGGCATTGCTTGAGACGAGAGCACTGCTTGCGGTGGCTGCAGCACCTCAGCTTGTTGCACCATCTCCTCCTTCCCGGAGGCTGGAGAGGCTGATGCTGCTGACGGAGGCTTCTTCGGCTGACCCTCCAAACTCATGGTAGTCGGCGCGTCGGCGTTGCCCAGGCTCAAAGGTGTATCGGCGTCACCCATGATGTAGGCGTCGTCAAAGTAGGAAAGCGGCGTAAAGAGTGGAGGTGACGCAAATTCCGTGTAAGCTGGCGGCAGAGATGAAAAGTCTGGTGATGGACAGAAGTTGTACGGGAGCACAACCACGTCCGAGTAGCGGTCTTGGTAAAAGGATATACAGCCGGTGTATGGCGTATCGGGACTCGGAACGGGACCCATGCTCACGGGTTGCGGGTGTTCGGGGTCCATTATATAGTTGTGGTGGAGCGTTGAAGCGGTGAGAGCGAGGCACCAAGGTTGGGATTATACGACAAGGGTGACAGGGGGGGTCGGAATCTTATTTGACTGGCCTACCTGGCTGTTTGCTTTGCAGCTGAATGCCGAGACTTAATGTTTCGCTTGCTGGAGGCGGCCTCCCCTTATAACAAACCGGGAGGAGGTGGGACGGAAGGTGGGTAGGTATGGTGAACGGGCAGGGACCAGCACGCTTTGATAGCCATGGCCCAAGATCGTTTCGAAAGCATCTTTGATGGGGCAGGTTGGGCAGGAGAGTAACCAAGGGGTCTGGTTGTCTCCGGTCCTCCGCGTGGCGGTACCAGTTTCGACGGCAGAGACAGACGCCCCTGGGCGATCATGGCCGTAAGGAGTGGCATATTGAAGTTCTAGAACAAAAAGTTGGAAACTCTAGGTTGCGGCTGAGCAGGGGCTGGCTGTTCTGATGGCCCTTGATAGTGAGACTCCGATTCGCGATACCATGTCACTAGCACTGTTGAACGCTTGCTAAGCAGCCCTTGGCCAGTCTATGGCGAGCTCGGCCCTACCTGTGCTTTACGGCTGTCTTGGAGGCCAAAGAGGATCACGGACCAGTTCAATGCCCGTGTAGATTGGCACAATGGGAATGGGAATGGGGCCTCCAGGCCTCGGTTCAACCATGAGAAAGAAAACCCTCACACCCGGTGCTCCGTCACTCAACGGCAGCACCGTGGCAAGTCATGACACAAAACCCACTCTTCGAAACAGTAGGAATTTGCGGAGCCGGCTATCCAACTTATTTCCCCAGAAAACACGAGTGGGAGGCCGTCAAGCTACCACCGTTGGAAACGAAAGAAAACGAGTACGTACCTTTCTCCATGTGGCGACCCCGGCGACATCAGAGACGGACACCAAACAAGCCGCCAAACCCGACCCTGCCTCTTCCAATGCAATCCTGGTAGTGAGGCACATTTCGCTGCAAACCTTGAAAAAAAATTCTGGTCTTCTAACTGCGCACAATTTGGCGTGCCTCACAACTATCAGACCGTCACGAGCACAATGGGGTTTACGCTTTGGTTGACTCAGCCTTATATAAACAAAATCGGATGGAGGAGGTTGGCTACCTAGGTAGGCAGGTTTGACTTCACGCTCAGATGTCGTCTTTTCGCTCCCTCTTCCCCCTGGCCCGTTCTTTTCTCTATCTGTTCTTTGCATCTCCCAAACCTTCAAAACCTCCCTGTCCAGGTCCAGGTCTCGAGACTGATTCAAGACCCAAAACACTGTGACGACGACTCAATCAGAAAATGAAACATGAACAGGGAATGTACCAAAAACTTTCTTTTTGCCTTTTCCCGTACGTTACCCTCGCTGTTTAACCTTTGCTTAAACGTCACCGTAAAAAGGTTGTTTCCGTGGGGAGGGTTGTGTCTCGCCTTCCCGTCATGGAGGCGTCGTCCGTGGAAGCGAGCAAGGGAGGGTTACTTAGATCGACAATGGAGTAAAGATCCAGTTGTCTGTTTGCAACGCAATGACACCTGCTGCGCTAGCCCACTAGCCAAAATGCCAGAAACAAGAAAAAAAGAAACCTAAAGTCACTGTTCCGATCAGCAAGACATCAGAGCTGGCTCGCGGAGGGAACCTAGGCGGAAATGACCCGCGAAATCCTGCCCTCTGAGTGGCCAAAGTACGAGGTCCCCTCGTTAGCTCAAACTCTATTCTCACCTTGGGGAGATGTGATCGGGGGGCAGGCTATACATGGTAGAATGTGCGCCTCTTGGCACGCCGTTGACAGCGACATCTCCGCTTCATTCACAAGGCAACCATTGAACGGGAGGCAGCCCGGCGCCATCCGGGTCCCTCAGCTCAGCCGCTGAGCCAAGCGCGAGATTGAGAGGCTCAATCACCTGCAGCCGAGGCTGGTGAACTGGGACGCCGGCAATTGTTCGGGCTCCTAACACCACGCTTGTGGCGCCGTCACCACAACCGCCATCGCCATTGACATCCAAGCGGCATGAAGGCGTGGAGGCCTCGAGACCCAAACGCTGAATTTGTAATACACATGGTGGTGGTACACTCTATGAAGCGACGCCGTCTATACATATGCTTGTACAATACACACATACACACCAGATACGGGAACTCTTACGGGCGTCATGCACTTCAACTGAACACGGGATTCCCCGCCACTTGTGCGTCCCGACTCAAGACAATATGCGCCGTTTTCGATGCACAAATAAAATCTCACCTCCTTGCCCTCCGCTTGCCGATTTCCCAACCCCATGACCTCAACACCTTGACTACTTTGGGCAAGATGGCGGCCGTCAGAGGGACGCGAACAAAGATGAAACTCTTGTGGATGGCGTATGCAAGAGCGAGTTGTGTTGCCAAGCCTGATCAGCACGTCAGCTGCTCCTGTCTCACCAAGTTGATGTTGGGATACTTACTAGCTCCTTCTTGAGCGGTCCTCTCGTCGGCCTCCCTCACACCCCAGCCGGCCGTCTCGCCCTCGATGACCGCATCTTTGTGGACTGTCTCCTTGCCGTGCCGCCATTCGTGCCATTTGGTCTTCACCTGCTCCGGAATCACTTTCTGGACGTTGGATACCACAACGTGCTCGACCTCAGCTAGAAACGGGCCAATTAGCAATCGGCGCACCCGCAGTCAAGCCCACAAGGTCTTACCAATCTTCTCGGTCCCAACCGTCCGCACCAGTAGGAAGCAGAAGGGAAAGTCCAAAATACTGAGAGTCATGTATACCCCAACCGCTGTCCACCCATATTCCCTCGATAGCTTCTTCAGTTTTGCCCCCAATGTTGTCGGCTCGGCAGCAGCTCGTCTGGCCCGGGTGAGGTGAAACGGTCGCTTCGCTGGGAATCTAGAAGCTCGAAACGGCCCAATTCTTTGTCTCGAGAGGTGCTTAAGGTTGAGGCTCTGCGACCAGAGGAGCGATGACAGCGGCATGCGAGCCTTCATTGACACGCCTCGCGTGTTGTTGGGCTGGGATTGTGGCACCCGTTTCCCTGCCACATCCCTCGCAACCCTCTTGGCCGCACCGCTGGTGTTGAAAACGGGGTTGAATGCCCCAAATGCCCTCCGAAGCATAGTGGTGTTCGATAGACGGAGATGGGAGGGGCAGATTCGTTCGAGAGGATAATGAGCGCCGTAGAACTGCTGCAGCGACTGTTGTTTCGTTGAAAAAGCACAATCTGGGGTTAGTGTCGCAAATCCGAGCCCGGACGAGGCCGCCGTTCGTTCCGGTGATTGCTTGGTTGTGGGCTGCCTCTGCGACGGGTTTTGTCGGCCGTTACCCGCTGTTTTGGTCTGCCAACGTGGCGGTTCGGCCGGGTTCGTCGCACAGCAGGAACCGCCTGTCTCCCTGCTGTTCGGCTTTAGCTGTTGGGTGGTTCGATAACTACTCGAAAGGATGGCGTCGCTAATCCGTCGTTGCTGATGTCAGGTCACCGGAACAATTTTTGCACTGAGGCCCCGAGCTCCCGAACACCCCAGTTCCATGCGCGGTGATGCAACCCGATCATTCCGGCAGGCATGACTGGCTGGCGGGCAGGGACCCGAAGTTGACTGGCCAATTGCAATTGGCTAGATGGTTTGTGTGGGGCTGTCGCCAGGCGGGGAATTCCGTCTCAAAGCGATGGCAGCCCATCAACCCGTTGACATTCCGTTGACGAGAGACATCGGATCTGGCTGCTTGACCATCCTGGAGGGATACTACCTATTTATTCCTCAAGTGAGAATCCAAGCAGCAGGCAGAATGAAGAGCATCTCACTAATCCCAGGTGAAAGGTTTTGCTGTGTGAACAACGTGTTTGAATTGTGCCCACGGCGCAAGAATGGGGCACAGCGTTCATTAAGAGAACTTGAATTTAGAAGCTTCATTTCTCCCCTTTCGTCTTTGACTTGAGAAGTTGCAGCTCGACGAAGGAAATCTGGGGTGAGCTAAGTTCTAACATTAGACACCCCAGCGAGGACCCCTGTCGCCGATCTTCGACTGGCGCCAGCTGGGTCCAATTCTCTGTTCAAAGGCATATGGTCAACGCCGGGCACCAACACTCAGAATGTGAGATGCGCCCTGACAGTCTCCGGCCCAGGCCCAGAGGCCATGGGATGGTCTGCCGATACCGAGATGCTCGAAAACAGCGTCGACACGACGCTCTGGCTTGGCTGGCCAATCGCCAGCAACTGAGAATTCATCTTCAGGCTCTAAGCGCCCTCGTCAAACCCGCTCCCGCGCCTACAGCCCTCGCTCTGGAAGTGCACCCCTTGGCATTGCATCGCACTGATTGGACGCTCTCGTCCGCCCGTTCTGCTTTTAGACCCGCCTAATGCCACTGCGGCACCTTGCATGCGATTGGGGGACATTTGCTGCAGGTCACTCGTTGCGCGACCTCAAAAGGCAGCTCCCGCGCCAAAGCCCAAACATCGCTCTCTTTGTTCCTATTGTGCGAATAAGGCTGCGCTCCGTCCACCTCGAGTCTGTTTCTCATCCGGACACCATCTCTACCGATCTTGCATTGCAGCACAGCTGAAGGTTGCAGAGAACCAACACCACGTCCCCAGGATTCTGCCAAGCTGTGTAAGTGCGGGGTGCGCTCAGCATGCCACCTCAGCCCGCCTCGCTGACAAGCCACAGAACGAGCACCTTGGAGCTCAAAAATCAGGTCTACTTTGGTATTGGGACCTCAGTTTGAACGCGGCCATGTCTGGATACTATCCTCGTGAGTCCGAGGGCTCAGATCGCAAGATGAGCGCTTGCTGACTTGTTCCAGCCCCGCCCGGCGCCTCCGGTTCTCCTGGTACGACTCCTCGAGAGCGAACGAGCAGACAAGATGCTAATGAGACGAGCAGCTTCGGCAGCAAAGAACTACCCGCCTCCTCCTATGTCAGCTCCTCCCACGCAGACCAAGTTTTCGTATCCCGCACCTCCTTCGGGCGGTCCCGCGGGCGGTCCTGCGAGGAACTACCCCCCTCCTCCCCAAGCCTCGGCCAGCCCCCCTCCCAAGTCGTCGACACCGTCGTACCCCCTCCCGCCGCAACAGCCAACGCAGCAGCAATATCCACCGCCTCCCCAGCAGCAGTTCCAGGCACCTCCCCAACAACAATACCCGGCGCCTCCTCAGCAGCAAACGCTTCCAACGCACATGCGCTCTCAGTCGCATGCCTCGTCCAGTCAAGAATCGCCCCAGTTCGCGCCGCCCCCGGCTCCCCCAACGTATCCCGAAGAGGAGGACGATGGACAATACCCGACTGAGAAGCAGCAGCTCGAGGGTGACCCAACGGCTAGTCTCATTGCTGGCGCGCCGGCTGCAGGACAGTTCACCGGCGCCACTGCCGTTGTCGATGATGTAGGCACTTTTAACGGAGGCAGCTACCGGATCAGTCATCGCGATTGTAATACCATCCTTACGATCCAGCTTGCCATCGGCTGCCCATTGGATGCTCGAGCTGGTGCGTAACCATCTAATCCTAGCATGGACCTGTACGCTCTAACATGAAGCCAGGCGCAATGATTGCCATGTCCCCCTCCATCGTTCTCAAAGGAAACTACAAGTTCAGCATGAAGAAGCTCGTTGCCGGCGGTGAGATGAACAGCTCGACATACACGGGGCCCGGAGAATTGCTGCTCGCACCCCCCATGCTTGGCGACATCACCAGCTTGCGCCTCACTGGCAAGGAGACGTGGTCGGTCAGTCACGACGGCTACCTTGCCGCGACACAGAATGTCATCAAGGACTACAAACGCCAGGGAATTGGCAAGGCCATGTTTAGCGGTGAGGGACTCTGGGTGTACAAGATTAGCGGCACGGGCCTGCTTTGGCTCACCAGCTTCGGTGCTATTATCCGGAAGGATGTGAGTTCCTCAATGCCCGCAGCACATCTCATGGAATGACGACTGACTGGTTACGAAGTTGGCCGACGGTGAGAAATACATTGTCGACAACGGGCATCTCGTCGCTTGGAACACCAAGTATGTCCTCGAGCGTGTGACCTCTGGTGGTCTGATCTCGGGCTTCGCTTCGGGTGAGGGCTTAGTATGCAAGTTTACGGGTCCAGGAACGGTCTTTATCCAGACGAGAAACGCGGTATGTCCTCCATGTTTAAAAAAAAAAAAAA
>Ga0247765_1000128_pt1 | contig 59435 bp, 52 predicted proteins | sample UWRJL106311C6_FD_179949 | JGI IMG/M metagenome (GOLD analysis project Ga0247765, IMG submission 179949) | Plant litter microbial communities from Arlington Agricultural Research Station in Wisconsin, United States - UWRJ-L106-311C-6 | ecosystem: Environmental > Terrestrial > Plant litter >... | reverse complement strand
CTCGCATCCCCCCTCTAAAAAAAAAAAAAAAACACAGAAACCATGGTCCCCCTTCTTGCCCTAGTCACACTCTCTTTTCTCATCTTCACCCTCCTCCTCTTCCGCTGCCTTCGCAACCGCAACCACTCTGCCCTCTCTCTCCCCACCCACCCTCCGGAACCACCCACCATTTCCATCCCCGTGTGGTCTCTCCTCCGTCACTGGTCGCAGGTCCTCGAGTATTCCGCTCTCGCCAACATTCATGATGCTACCAAGGGTCAGGGCCACCCCGGCATCTTTACCGCCTCGATCCTTTTCGGCCTATTCAAAGCCTACGTTGTAACTTCCCCGTCCATAACCATACAAGTCGCCAGCAAATCGCACAGTCGGGATTTCGCATTCGTGCCACTCTTCTTCATGCTCAACATGGGTGGGATTCCGGCAGAAAAAAGCAAAAAACTCATTGGCGACGATGCCGGACAGGGTTTCAAAGATGATTTCCACGCCGCGCATGTGGGCAATCTAGCTTTGGGGGTGAAACATTATAACATCTTGGACGGGTTTCATAACGCGTGGAGTCCGTTTCTCGATGGGTTAAAACGACAAGTGGAGAGTGAGAGTACCAACCAAGGAAAAGAAGTGGACATGTGGTTGTGGTTAAAGCAGGCCGCAGCGATTTCCATCTGTGAGGCGATTTGGGGAGTGCAGTGTCCGTTCAGCGTTGAGCCGGACTTGTGGAAGGATATGTGGACTTTTGTCGAGAATTACCATCCGGCAAAGTGCCTGTCTTCGCATATGGTCCCGTGGAAGGGGATCAAGGAGCGAGACCATGTGGTTGATGCTTTTGTGAGGTATGCAGACAAGAAAGGGTCGGATGTGGCGAGTCCGTTGGCTAAGGCGAGGGAGGTGTGTATCCAGTCAAAGGGGATGGATAAGCAGGGGTTGGCCGAGTGCGCCGTGTCCATGGCGGCCGGGCAGATCACGGCAGCAGCAGCGGCATATTCAGCTCTTGCGCAGGTTCTCGCCATCCCCGGACTGGCTGACCGGCTGCGCGAAGAGATTCGAAATGCCAACTTAAAGGCCAACGACAACGACAGCAAGAGCAAGAGCAACATTATGCGAGCGGCTGACGAGTGTCCCCTCTTGTTGTCCTGCCTGCACGAGTCCCTCCGTCTGAACTCACTCGGCGCCACCATCCGCAGCATCACGCACAGTCACACGCTCACGGTCAAGAACAAAGCCGGCGACGGTCCTACTTACTTCCTCAAAAAGGACAGAATAGTCTGGGCATCGGGTTTTGCCGTCCACGGATCGCCCACCATCCACAAAGATCCCCGCCGCTTTATCCCCGAGCGATTTCTAGGGTTACGTTTTCCAGAGACGCAAAAGCCCGAGCTATTCCGGTCCTTTGGTGGGGGCGGGAATATTTGTCTAGGAAGAAACGTCATGCGGGACGCTACGACGGCGGTGCTGGCCAGTTTGCTGATGGAGTTCGACTTTTTGCCGACCGACAGCGGGGAGGTGTTGAGTATTCCGCATATATCGACTTTTACCTTTGAGCAGGCGGTCACCCATCCGAAGGGAAATACGGTCATCAAGATGAGGTTGAGGGGGGGCGATGCTGTGTAGGGCAGTGCGCAAATAGTGGTGGTTTGGCTGCTGCGGGCTATTGCGCGCGTTGCACGGTAGGTAGGCAGTTTTCGTTTTTTTTTACTTGGCAGAATATTAAGGAATCTTATCGTACACAAGTAGTTGTCATGGCTTGACATGGCGAAGTCATCACCACCTCATTCATACCAAAATGAGACTCCACCGTAACGTGTCGTTGCCATTTGTAGACGTTCTTTGGTCAATTGCTGCCCTCGATTGATGCATCATGTATCAGACATTGATGTTCTGAAGAGCCCCGAGGTGCAGTGGAAATAGCCCTTTCAACAAGAAACCATCTGACAGTCGCAACCCGTATCCGCTCCTCTTCCATTAATCTACCCGCTATGCTAGTATTTTCACGCTGGTAACTCGTTTTCAGTCTCTCCTGGCAGTTATAAATCGTAAATTCAAGAAAAAGTGTTATATGAGACGAATCCGGCCACACAAAATTTCCTTTTTTGTACATTGCCCACATGCCAGTAAAAACCCACTCTCTTCTAATAAGATCTAAAAGATCGTCTAAAGCTCACTTTCCGCGGCCATAAAGGCGGGCGATAGGATCAAAATCGCTGTTGCGTATCGTCTGTCCACCGTTGAGGATACCAACGTGATTTACGTGTTCTACCACGGTAGGATCGTAGTGAAGGAAACGCATGCTGACCTGGTCACACTCGGCGACATGTACAGGAAGATGTGCGAGGTGCAAGACTTGGATTGAGAGGTTTGTCTCTCCTTTTTGCATAGGTAGATTTGTAGATCAGGCATGTTTCCGCGCTTTTTGTGTACTATACCATGCATAGGTTGGGCATCACGGTAGACTAACATATCTCCTAATATCGTCGTAATTGCTCGATCCGTATGGCGACAGATTGGCGACGCCATGATGGAGGCTGCCGGACCAAAGCACGGATTCCTCAGAACCTGGATGGTCATGTGTGGGCGCAGTTGCACATTCGCGTGATTCATGTAGGGACGCCTGAGGCTGTGACACGTCGAGCCCAATTTGACCCAACTCTCTTTCTAAAGCCGTGCTCACGCTGACGATCTGTACTGCAGAACATTGCACATTCTTTTGACGCCATCCTTAGTATTCTCCTCGACGTACCATAATACCTCGGGCAACTTATTTGCATGGCCTCGACAATCCGTTTCAGCAGAAATGACGGCTAGGAACTCAGGCCTGCCTAGTTCTGGCTCAAGGGGATCTGGGCAGGGCACACAGACCCCTTCACAACCTCTCTCAATACCGAATACTCTCTCACGCCTCCTAGCGGGTATCCGTACTTTGGCGATCGATATGCTAGCCATCTTAAAGACGATATGGAGTAAAGCCAGTGGCTCCCCATATATAAAAAGGGGATGTGCGCGGGCCCAAAGCCTTGCCTACGCTATCTCTTCAAAACTCAGGGAAGTGTTAACAACCCAATGGGATCTTATCAGCAAGATTCTGATACTCCTCTCTATTTTCATTGCTGGCCTAACATTATGGCCCACCTTTGCCGGAGTGCGTCATAGAAGGGAGGCGAACTTGCTGGCGCAATGGACAGCTCAGAAAGAGTACTTTGTGCTCTGCGAATCAGTAGGTCCTCCACAAGATACTTACCTAGACTAATTCTAACCCCTAGCAGCGTGATTGGCGGCTTTCCAAGTGCAACGGTACCAGAGAGAACCCGCCTGGTCCTCCACCCACCATCGATCCAAGGGGCGACAAAGCTGAGAAGCAGACGAAAAACCGCCACGTATACGCTGAGGACTACTTATATCCTAACCACGCCACAGCCATGGTGTGGTCGGGATTGCTTGCGATATATGTCATTGTTGTTTCATTCAAGACACGTTTACTTCAGCGCCAGTGGCGGAGGCTCAGCAGATTTCTCAGGCGACCCGATGAGTTATTTCCAACAAGAGCGAACGCTAGCTCTCATCTCACGATTGTCGGAACTCGGCCTGTTGTTCTCCGAGACCACGCTGGCCTGGCCGGTCCTCCCCCTGTCTCGTTCGGTACTTCGTCAGACTTTGAATTCTCCTTCGGCTTAACTGAGCTATGACAAGCCGCCAAGTCCATGACACAGAACAGGGATCATAATATCGTTCGTCGATGGAACACCAAGCTTTTGACACTATCCACCACACCAGCCCGGCCACTTCTACCTCCACCACCTACATTTTCCCAGTTTGAGCTCCATTCTCAGGTTCTCGAAATGGGCTCCCATCCTGTTGGCGTACACAACACTACGCGACCCACGATTTCCTCCGCAGCGGGGAAATTTTCACCTTCCGATACAGGGCCAGCGGACCTGACCGGCCAGTCTCAGGACTTACAAGGCTTCGTTGAGCCTATTGCAGACGCTGAGTGCATATATCCTGCACCCCGTGACGCCATTTCACCCATGGATCTGAATCCCAAAACCGGGAGCTTCTTCACCTCGCCGCAAGAGGACGAGCCGTCACCCAACCGCAACACCGAGAAACCTTATCTGTGTACGCATGACGAATGTGAGCGCTCCCAGCTCGGACATGGCTTTCGTCTCCGGTGGAACCTGATTCACCATACGAGAGGAGTTCACGACGATTACAGCGATTTAGTCCCGGACGCATCTCTACATTCCTCGGAAGCAATTACATCGTCTCTTGACCGCAAGAGGAAGCTTGACTTGCAGACCGCTGCTGGAGCTGCAAGTGCCGTTAAGGCTTGGTACCAGCATAACAAAGCTCTGGAGAGACTCGTCCACATGTCCTTCGAGCCAGACGACCCAAGGACAATCCAATGCATCAAAGACGCCCAGGATCATTGCACTGCCATGGCTAGGATTTCTCATGACTTAGCCAGGTCTTCTAAGGCAAAGGCTCTATAGGCTTTCTTCCGTTGAAGAGGGCGGATAGTCGTATAAGGAAAAGGTTTGTCTATAACCACACTGCTATGAAGCAAGCCTTGCTTACCGACTTTCCTACAGATTACCCCTCGGATTTTCCGCCCATGACTTACGTATCAGCTGGACCTATCCAATAAGCAAACGCCTGGCACCAAGTACCGAGAACTACAGATATGTCCAACAATACTCCCATCTTTGGATTCCCAACAGCGGGGGATCTGCAGTCTATCCAATCTCCAGTAAGACGTGGACTGCAATGGCATCTCTGGCGGATTCGGCCACTCGGGTGATCTCACGGCGGTTCGCGTATGCTCCCTGTCAAGGTTCTTCTAAAATTCAATACGCAAAATGACCGCCGGCATATCTCCCAATCTCATAAATGCACTAATCTCTTGGCGACACGTCGGCGATGCCAAGACTCAGCCCAACGAGCATGAAGACAATCAGGGTCACTGGCGCAGAAAGGCTGTCGGTTGATGTTGGTTGGGGAATGACGAGTGCCGGGTTGTTATATGAGACGAATTTAAGCACACAAAATTTCCATTTTCGTGCCTTGCCCACGTAACCTTGCTCAGGCTCGCTCAGGCCCGGCACAGTATTTGCTCAGGCTTGCTCACCCTAATTGCCATTTTTGACCAGACAAAGGTTCAAACCCCGATAGACAGTTACGGTGAAAGAGGGGCTAGGGTCTCCGGCCACTGATGATGCGAAGCGGTGGACCCTTGAGCCTAGTGAGGAGGAGCCGAAGAGTACTGGAGGTGGAAAGCTCTTTCCATCGGTAGGGATTGAGTCTTTGACCATGAAAGTAATTGATTGGGTCCAGACCGTTGGTGACGGTGCACCACACGTGACGTCAGGCACCAGTGGGCAAGGTACCTAGACAAACTGTGAACAGCGCATTCCCAACACCGCTCACGACGTCTTCAAATCAGGCGAAATTTTGACAAGTTCCACCACATATCTCCTTTTCCCGAGTCGTAGCCATAATGCGGCTGCTTGACACGGATACACTCGAGCTCTGCGAGTTCCAGCCAGGTTCAATACCAGAATACGCCATCTTGTCCCACACTTGGGGCGACCAAGAGGTCCTATATGATGATGCGCGTCATGGTCGCGATCACTTACTGGCGTGCGGCAAGACGGAAGGTCTCGACAAACTACTGAAGAGCACTGCAGAGGCGGCCAAGAATGGTTATCAGTATCTCTGGAACGATACATGCTGCATCGACAAATCCAGCAGCGCCGAATTGTCAGAGGCCATCAACTCCATGTTCGCGTGGTATCGGGACTCGGAGGTCTGCTACGCCTACCTGGCCGACTTCGACTCTACCGAGGGGGAGCCGATAGAGTCCCGTCCAATCCGGTGGTTCACGCGCGGCTGGACGCTCCAGGAGCTCATCGCCCCCATGAAAGTGTACTTTTACGACAAGAATTGGGTCCGATTCGGTGACAAATCGAGCCTTGCCGCCCAGTTGGTCGCTGTGACGGGCATTAACGAACTGGTCTTTCGGTGGCACTTTGATCCCGTTTATTACATAGACTGTGACGGATATCACACCTATCCAAACGAAGACCATTCGCCAGGCCATTCGCCAGAGTCACGATGTACTTTCTGCCGACGAGACCTCAACCATGTCATACAGTCCTTCCGCACTGCCACTCGCATGTCGTGGGCCGCTTCTAGGGAAACTACACGGCCAGAGGATATAGCTTACTCTCTCCTGGGAATCTTTGGCGTCAACATGCCAATGCTCTACGGCGAGGGCGAGCGCGCCTTTCTACGACTGCAGCAGGCCATCTTACAAACGAGCACCGACCAGTCTATTCTTGCCTTCAATACATTTCCCTTAGGAAACGAATACGACGCCGCCTCGGCGCACGGCATCTTGGCAAAGCATCCCAAGCAGTTCCTCCATTACCAGCAGGATAGAGAGCGATATCCTTGCGTCTACCGTTACGCTGGCGGGAAGATGGTGTTGTCAAATGCTGGCCTGGAGCTCACTGTCTACACGGTGCCTGCGAAGTTGGTCAGCCAACCTAGCTCTTCAAAACCAGCTAAGGTCATCTGGTTAGCTGTTCTGAAATCTCCCGTGCACGATGGAGAGGCGGGTGCTTTAGCTATTCCGATCGCACCTCAAAACAACACTTCAGACATACGCCAGTTCTTCCGGTCAATGACTAGGGACTACCTGTGGGAAGTCAGCCCCGGATCAGAGACCGCCCGGTCATTCTCTGATCGATCGGTCGGTCAGTTTTTTCTTTCTTTTTCTTTTTTTTCTTTTTCCATGGCAACCATTTCATGGGGAGTCTTCATTTAACAATACAATACAGCAAAGATTGATCCTACACATTTAAAAGAGGAAACAATACTTCTTCAAAAACTCGAAACCGAATCTCCTATTCTCCGAATCACGAGCCAACACGTCCATGTCACGCTTGGCAATCATGCCTCGGGCTCATTGCATCTTGTAGGTCACAATCACCAGCTGCACTCTTGGCCCCATACCTTTGGCCTTCCCGAGCCTGCATGGTGTAACTACGCGAAATTCTCGCACATCAGCTTCCATCAAAACGGCTTCGTCTTTGGGGTCTCCGCCTACAAGTCCAAATCCTGCGAGGCAGGCTTTATCATCGGCTGGGGCCGCAGAGGTGCCACCCAGCAAGGAGAGCCCACGGACCCGCACAGGCCGATGGTGACGTCGATGCGTAGTGATCCTGCCTTATTCGTCGCCATTTACCCTTGGACCCCGGACGCCGACTCTAGCGCGCTGGGCGACTGCATTCTGGACGATCGGTCTGTCAATAATCTAATCAAACGGTGCCGTTTTGATGTTGTCCACGAGACGAATGCTGGCGAACTTCGGAATCCTGATCTCAGCTTATGGACAAGGGAGATTTCACTCGGGGAGAAGCGTATTGTGGTTTCCGCCGAGTTGAATCTTGTCAACTTTCTCGGCAATACGACGGTCGTCATCAACCTGGAGACTCGGGATGTCCGCCCTCGTCCCGATCCTATATAGTTGAGACCCTGTGCGACCGGCACAACACCTCGGGCAGCGCTAGACCCCCCGCTCACCGAAGAGGGAGCTCCAATTGCCGCGCTGAACAGGGGACGATCTAGTGTAGCGAACCGCCGACTCGGACAAACTGGACGGTAGCTTCGGTTGCCCCCTGGCTGACAGCACGTTAGCTCGAAGGAAGTAGCGACAACTTCCGGCGGCGGACTGCTTCGCAGCGGATCTGGCCCCGCGAGGTGCAGGACCAAGTCCTGTCGGCGTTTGAAGTTGGCAGCTTAGTCTATGGAAGTTCCTGCACCTCCGCCTGCGGCAGTGCCCGGGTTTCGATTTTCTCCTAGTTCTTGTTTTGTATAACGATTTGGGGTTTGGTGGTCCCCAAATTAATACAGCGCTTCATACACGCTCTTTTTAGTATTGGACGCGACCCGGATTTTTAGGAATATCTATTGGCAGCCTTTGCATCCACATCTTTCACTAAATTTATTTTTATTAACATTGAGGCCGATTCGTGGTATAGTGTCTGGCCAGCAGGTGAGCGATAGAGGATATTACGGACTGCTCCCAGAAAAGGTAGGTGCTCGTGGCAGCAAAAGACCGAAGGTCTCAAGTGGGCGAGAAATAGGTCTCTGCGGAGCTGTAGCTTTCTACCGGCAGAACAGGTACGTAGGTACTCTGCTGGCTGAAAAGGAATTACCCTAGTATTCGCAAGTCAAGGACAAACCCGAGTCCGGAGAGTCAACTCTCATAAGATATCTTTACAAATGTTCGGTCTTGGACAAAATGGCTGGGGTACCAGCAATTCTCAAGGCGTGTTTCTCCTTTCACCACCAGGGCCCAGAGCAGGATTTATGCAAGCCCTGTCACACAATCGCCAATATCGGCGTCGAGCACAATCTTCCATTGTCGAGGATAAAGTTGAGTGGCTAGAGACCAATATTTACCAATTGGGATCGGCCATGCAGCTATGAGGATTCTATCGAGCCACTCTGTGACGACTTAAATGGTCCATATCTTCAGGGGCTGCTGAAGAGTATCGACTAGATTGGGACTTGGACAGGTGTGTAGACTAGATCAGGTGGACCGCAGATAGTCAAAGGATATCTCAGGACAAGGGTACAAAGCAATATATGACTATCGTTACTAAGGAGAAGATAAAAAAGAAAGCTACAGTACCTAAGCCGGGTCATTCCGATGTACATATACCATGATGCTCTTAGTGTGCCGAGGGCTAGCCTTCGGCCGTGTCTGCCAAGTTCGGGGCCTGGCTGTGGAACCGCAACTCGGGCCCTTGGCCGCAGGGTTGTGATTCGGGGTTGCGGCCCACATACGACTGACGAAAGTTCTCACCGCCGAACACCACCTAACTAGGTATATGGACAACCAGGCAGCGGTAACGGCAGTCACCGGGGCGCTGTACCCCGGACGTCACAGAAAATAGCCATATCTACGTGCAAGCTATTCCGACAACTAGGCGTAAAAATCAGGATAAGATAGGTAGGTTCCCAGCCACAAGGAAAAAGAAAGAAACGAGAAAGCCGACCAAATTGCAAAAACAAGCGGCAACGTATGGGCACCATGGCTCAGGGAAGACTGGAATCAGGGAAGGCTCAGGACAAATCAGCCGCAGCTCACCCCAGCTCACCTCAGCTCAGGGCTACGAACGTAAAAGGGAATTTCGTGAGCCCAGATTCGTTTCAGATAACCAGGCAGTTATTTAATAGTAAGATAAGATTTCGTTATCCTTCTTCAGCTTATGAGTGTGGCTCCTCTTAAAACGGAGAGAATAACTGCACCAGCCGTTTTGACTTCATTCCGCAGCCTCGGACAGAATTTACCTTTGGCAAAAAATCTCTCCTCTCCATCTATATATAACTTGACAGCTGTCGGCGGCTTTGCTCCGAAGTTCGTGTCGCGGCACAGTTTCTCAACGCTAGTCTCGAGTCGGGATAGCACGGTTACAGCGGCCCATTTACAAGCTGACCCCTGTCTCCCCTGACCTATCACATCCTCTCTCTCTCCTTGATGTCAAAGCTTGATTTCGGTTATGGGATTAGGGGTGCCTGGACAACCCTGCATAGGTGTACAAAAACTTCAAAATCCCATGTCTTTATTTTCGAACATCCTCCCGTCAACATCTCACTCCAGTCCGTCATTTTTTCCCTCTCCAATCCGAGCAAACCGCCGTCTCAATCCAGTCCCTCATCTGACGCCATGCCTCGCAATTCGTTTTTGCTGCTCCTCCTCCCCCTCGCTTTTGCCAGCCATATCCCGCATGTGCCTCGGCAAACCACCCCGGCCGAAGCGTCAGCATGTCTCGCGGCCGTCATGGCCGTCGGATCGACTTTTCCCACTGTTCCGCCCGAACTGGTCGGCATAACCGACGTTAGCCCGATTACCAACCCCTGCGACTATACTCCGCCCGCGGCTGTGGCGACGGCATTCTCGTCGTTTGAATCCGTATTGCTCTCGTGGGTTTCGGAAAACTGGCCCAAAGTCACGTCGGCGCTGGAGAAATGTCCGGCCATCAGCAGCGAAGTTGCAGGGTTTGCCAAGGCTTGGGAGGGTGTGGTTTGTACGAACAAGATTCAGACTCTCTCGACTGGGACCGGCACTGGAAGTGGCGTAAAGCCAACAGGAACGCCAACGACAACGAAGAGTGGAGATGAAAGTTTGACCCGGACAGAGACCCAGACTCAGGCGACAACGACAGGCTCTGGCTCGGGTCCCGGACCGGGCGAGGTTAGAAACACTTCCAAGAGTGCAGGTGGCGCGAGCGAGACGGGTTTTGTTGCGGGAATAGTGGCGGCCGCGGGGTTTGTCGGGGCGGTGATGGCTCTTTAAGTGATTCAAGAGGGGGATTTGCATCTTTAGTTTCGTGCAATCAAAGCAAAGAGATAAAGATCTAGTTCTATGCATACAAGTTTTATGTCTCGGGGTTAATGTAACTGCGTCTTCTCCCACGTAGTATGGCAGATAGACTCAAAATTCTAGATATTTGGAGCTGAGTTGAGAGGCATAGATAGGTTAGAACGGGCGCAGTCAAGATCACTTTGCGTGCAATGTTGAGGGCATAGTCCTCTCTCAGCCAGAAATCCCCAAATATGTCATGTCACAAAGGTATATAAAAACGTTACCTTGCCATCTTTAGACGTGATATTTCCTTGTAGTCTCAGAGCAGAGTGGGGTTGACCGGGAAATCTCTGCTAAAAGAGCAAGCCGGCCATGATTGCCCCGTTGGGGCTGAATTTGGTTCATGTTGGGGCCTCCTGGTTTCCGAGAGTCGCAGGATGATTCACGCGCTCAGAAGGGAGAGACACGTGGAGGACTTTCCGATTGTAAACCCGGGCTGGCCGTGCTTCGCTGGAAGCATCATGTCTGTTTCTACAAGTCGATAGACTCGATTGACATTGAACTGCGAATCCCTTTGGACAATTTGGGAACAACAACCACGATAGCCAGGTGATAGAGAGGATTCCACCTTGTGCTTCGTCTTGTTAATTACCTATCCATGTAACTTGACGACCTCCCTGTGCCCTGATTAAAAGTACCGACCATCTAATAGGTACGCATCTGGGACGACATCTGTGCCGCAACTGTGCCCCCAAACACGAACCCCTACGGGGAAACCAAGATCAAGTGTTGTATGAGACGAATCTAGGCACACGAAATTTCCTCTTTTGTAACTCGCCCACGTGACACTGCTCACCCCGGCTCAGGCCTGGCTCAGGCTTTGCTCAGGATTTGCCCAGGCTTGCTCAGTATGCTCAACTGCTTCAACTCTAGCCGACTGGGCCTATACCTGGTCGCATATCTTGTTAGGCGTGGAAGAGTACACTAGCAACGCTTGTCGAGGTTAAGGTCAGTTCAACAAATCCAAAGTACTGTGCTATCTGACAGAAGGACAGATGGTCTTAGCAAAGGATAGCCTCGGATTTAGCTTTGCTTTGTCGGAAAAAAAAAGCCCCTTGTTTAGCTGCATCGGTGCCATTTGTTTGCTTTAGATATAATTCCTTTGCGCTGCGGTGAGCGCTGTTCTAACCGTTTCCCCATCTCCCATTTCTCGACACACAACATTGAATGCAATTCTTAGACTTTGGGTTCAATCACGGACCAAAATGACTCGAAAGGGACGGGCGAGGGCCGCGCCATTGGTGGTAGGGACCAATGGGAGCACGTTCGGCCGGCGTTGGCATGCAACAGCCATGAGATGCGGGTGGACGGCCTCACCCGATTGGACACGAGGCAAAAAATTTGGCAATCTGCTACTCGTGCACCCTGCAATAGGTGGCTGTGCAAGTGGCTGCGGATGTGCTGTTGGGCACGGCACTGCTGCCTAAAACTAAAAGACGGCCTTTTCTCGTGATGTAGCATTTTCACCTCCATGGCTACTCTTTCAAACTGTATTGTCCAGGCTGGCCGCTACAACGGGCACAATTACAACCGCCTCCTAACTACCTAGTCCAACACAGCGTGAATCATGGGGGAGAAGAGGACAAGGCAGGCTTCGCTTCCAACAAACTGCAAATTGCCCAAGACGGACAAGCAGCAGGAAACAGAGAAGGACAAGCCCGAGGAGCGCACCGCAGGCGTCCAACGCTATGCCTCCAAAGGGGGCACACGTACTGCGTGCGAAATATTCCTCGCAGCTGGGACCGTGAGCAGTTGCAATCTTTCCTAGCCAAGCACGGCGCTGCCTGCCCAGTCATCCGGTCTCTGGCCGACGAGACGGATGGACTCTCGCGCACAGCCACGGCCCTCTTCCAGGACGAACCTCCCCTCCAGATTCCTTTGCCCGCGGCTTCGCACCAGTCTACCCGCCAGCAAAGCCTCAGCCTTGACAAGGACTTTTTCGGCATCACCACACTCTACGCTCCACGCCCCTCCGATCACAAGGTTGAGTAGGCAGCTCCAACGCATCCAATGTTTCCACCGTGTGGTGCTGACTGATCTCTAAGCATCGTCGCGATTTCTGGTCTTGGCGGACACGCATTCGGATCGTTCAAGGAGAGGGGCGGAGAGCACATGTGGCTACGAGACGCGCTGCCGTATGACATGCATAGCCACGGCCACGAAAACCCCCCCGCGCGCGTCATGGTGTATGGCTACGGGTCGAGACTTGCGCATAGCCAGAGCGTACAGAACCTAGAAGACCTGGGGACGTCTTTTCGCACCAGCCTTTCCTGCTTGGCCAGCGCCCCAACCGCCAAACCCATTATACTGATCGCTCACAGCTTGGGGGGGTTGGTTGCCAAACAGGTGAGAGAGAATCTAACAAAACCTGTTGTATATATCATGCTCACAAATTCAGTAGGCTCTCATATCGCTATCAAAGTCGGCGGATGAAGACGACCGGAAACTCCTACGAGCAGTCTGTGGAATCGTGTTTTTTGGCGTCCCGCATCAGGGCATGGACATCAGTTCACTCGTCCCCATGGTGGGGGATGGGCCGAACCGATTCCTCCTCGAGTCCATCGGAAGCCGAAACCCGCAGATGCTTGGTCAACAGTACCAAGATTTTCAAGCGGCCTTGGGAAGCCAAGGCGAACTCGAGGTGATTTGTTTCTACGAAACTGTCGAGTCGCCGACAGCCATACAAGTACGTCTACCTATGTCGGTATGTGACCATCTCTAGAGCAGCTGCACTAATTTTATCATGTGCGGGCAGGACCAAAGCGGTGAGTGGAAGATGGAAGGGCCGCGAGCAGTCCTGGTAAACCAATGGTCAGCCACGCATTGCCGACCAGGACATGTGTGCGCTATCAACCGTACCCATTCGGAAATGGTCAAGTTTGGGTGCCAAGATGACGAGTACCGAAAAGCTCTTCAGAAAATCAGAGGTCTTGTGCAACGGGCACTTGCGGCACCCATCACAAAAGGTATGTGAAATGTAGCACATCGGCGCTGTCAATTCTGCTCTTGATTAATCCTGCGTTTCCAGACCCGCGAGATTGCCTTAGATCGCTCGCTTTTCCCGAGATGAAGAGTCGCTTCAATGATATCGAACATGCCGCGACCGGGACGTGCGAGTGGCTACTTGGGCACGAAAGGTATACGAGCTGGGCTGCTTGCGACCGGGGCCTGCTCTGGGTCAAGGGAAAGCCAGGCTCCGGGAAATCAACACTACTGAAATACGCCCTCGACAAACGACCCGACGCAACTGATACCAAACACGGCGACGACCTCATCCTATCCTTCTTTTTTCACGGTCGCGGGACCGAGCTGGAAAGGACTCCCCTTGGCCTCTTCCGGTCTCTCCTACATCAGGTCCTTGGGGCGACCCCTAGTGCACTACCGGACCTTATCGACACCTTTGAGAAAAGGCGCAAGGATATGGGCGAGCCGGGTCAAAAATGGCAGTGGCATCCAAACGAGCTGTGGCGCTTCTTCGAGACGTCTCTCCCAAGAGTCCTAGAGACTCGTTCCGTCTGGTTGTTCGTTGACGCGCTGGACGAATGTGCCAAAGAGGATGCGATCCAGCTCATTAGGAAGTTTAAGCTCTTGCTGGAAAGCCTCCCTTCTCCGTCTCGTGGCCTCAAGCAATTTCACATCTGCTTCGCTTGTCGCCACTACCCGGTTCTGGATGGAGATTGTGGGTTCGAATTGTGTGCCGAGGATGGGAACAAGGAGGATATTTCGACGTACGTGCACCGCCAGCTCCCTCAAGCTATGGCTACTACATCATCCTGGATCATCAGCCGCGCTTCAAACGTTTTCTTGTGGGCGCGCCTTGTCGTGGACATAGCCTTGAACCTCCGACTCGAAGGCCAAACGCAGGCCGAGATTCAGGAGGAGATGCAGCGCATCCCTGGAGAATTGGACGATTTATACAGAGATATCGTCGACAAGATGAAGGGTAAGGGGACATCGTCATCCTCTCTAAAACTGATTCAATGGATCTGCTTTGCCAGACGACCGCTGTCGCTAGACGAATTGCGGTGGTCTATGGCTGTGGATCCCGATTGCCCACCCCCGTCAATACGAGAATGCGAAAGAAAGAGGGATTATGTCTCGGACAATGAGACGATGACGAGGAGAATCCGAACGCTCAGCTGCGGTCTTGCCGAGGTCATGTCTGATACACGGGTCGTCGTCCAGTTTATCCACCAGTCCGTCAAAGACTTCTTCGTCAAAGAAGGCTTAATAATTTTGGTCGAAAAAGAACTATCCATGGCGAAAAAGGGCCCATCGGCTCCAAACACATGCTCAGGGCTAATAACGGACATGGTTAGATATGCACACTCTCGGCTCTCCAGGATCTGCTTACGCTACATGGCGATGGAGGAGATCATGTCGACAAGATATTTTAAACTTGACCAAGTGTCCAAATTTCCTTTCCTGGAGTACGCCACGACCTCGTGGGTGTTGCACACAAAGCAGGGCGACGCTATAGGTGTCCCTCAAGAGGATCTCCTGGAGTTGTTTGCATGGCCATCAAACGCTCTTGTGACACTATTGACACGTGTTGACAAGGTTATCAATCCATTCGGCCGGGATTCTCCATCAGAAGGTGCTAACCTAGTACACATTTCGTCGAGATATGGGCTCTTGGGGCTATTAATGGCCGTTTTACAAAGAGAGGGTGAAACCGCTGCGGATATCGAGGAAACAGACGCGAATGGCCGGATGCCACTATGTTGGGCCGCCTTAGGGGGGCATGAGGCCGTTGTGCAGCTGCTTCTCGAGAAGGGCGCTAATATCGAGGTAGCGGATTCAGATGGCAGGGCGCCACTGTGGTATGCCGCCTTCAGGGGGCATAAGGCCGTTGTGCAGCTGCTTCTCGAGAAGGGCGCTAATATCGAGGTAGCGGATTCAAATAGCAGGACGCGACTATGCTGGGCCGCCTTAAGAGGGCATGAGGCCGTTGTGCAGCTGCTTCTCGAGAAGGGCGCTAATATCGAGGTAGCGGATTCAAATAGCAGGACGCGACTATGCTGGGCCGCCTTAAGAGGGTATGAGGCCGTTGTGCAGTTACTTCTCGAGAAGGGCGCTAATATCGAGGCAGCCGATTCGGATGGCAAGACGCTACTGTTGCAGGCCGTCTCAGCAGGGAATATGGCCATTGTACAGCTGCTTCTTGAGAAGGGCGCCAATACTGAGGCAGTGGATTCGGATAGTAAGACGCCACTGTGGTATGCTGCTATGCAAGGAAATAAGGCTGTTGAGCAGCTGCTTCTAGAGAAGGGCGCTAAAACCCCCGAACAGGGTCTGTATAGCGTGCTGTGGGTCTTACCGGCCCCAAGATTAAGAACAAGGAGATAAACAGCTAAATACTTTAGCGATCCAGATACACCCGAAAATGAGTCGCATAATGTATTGTATATTTGGAGAGGAAATACTCTAACCTCAATATATTCAACTCCGGATATCTGAAAAACTCCGAAAACAGCACTTACTCCAGTCTTAAACAAGTTCCGACCTACACAGACCCAGACTGCGGCTCCACCCACCTGGGTATTTTAATGATGTTATTTTCGTTTTTTTTATTTTATTAATAAGGTTAAAAAGAAGAGAAGTATATTAGACAATTAGTCTTAATGATGCGGCCTCGACCTCCTGATTTAGCGGTATCTACTGCTAGATTAGGCGGCCGGACCGCTTACATCCTCTACCCCACGTTCTTTTACTTACAGCGGTGGTGTTAACGTAGCACACCTGCTCTCTACTAATCACCACTCCTTTTGAGTTATATGACACGTACCAGTAAGGAGCCCCTGTAAGTACTTGTAAGTGCTGTTTCCAAGGACAATAGTATCACCAATGGAACGTGAGTGGCTTCAAATACATTGGCTGAACCTTACGGGAGGGAAAGAAAGCCATCCTTCCTGCGCGGTGTGGAAGATAATAGTACAATCTGATTCGTCTGATAATCGGTATGGAATCGCAATGCTTCCGCCACGCTGGGAGTTGCGCTCTGAAAGTCACGTCAATTCGGAGCTAACCTCCGAACTCTTACTCCTTTCAATCCTAGCTCCTGCCAGTTGTGACGGTTGTGGGAGCTGGGACCTGGGGATTGCCCCACGCGGCCAGTGCGCAGGAGTAAGGGAATTCCACAGCTTGGGAATTCTCTTCTTCTTTTCTTTTTCCTTTAGCTTTGAATTAACGCTTTTGGGCTACGCTATCGCGCATCAATCTCGTGAATTACGTGCCTGCCGTCACACCAGTTCGTGACATCGACCTCCTGTGGCAAAAATGTAACGAAAACACCATGGGATTTAACCGTACAGCTTTAACATACCAAAATCCGCCTATCTTTAACGCTAAAATACCATCATAATATTAGAATTAGAAAAGATTTTATTTCGCTGGTGAGGGGCTGAGTACCTAGGTACTTGTTTTTTTCTTTAAATCGGGGTTTTCGTAATGTGACAGCTATTTTGGTGGTTGGGCTTAGTTGCGTGTTTCGCATAAAGTGGAAAATTTGCGGGTTTTTTTTTTGGCGCCCCACTGTACAAGGCGCTCAGGGCACCCAAAAACGCCTGTATTTTAACACTATTCTTTGGTCGCAAAGAGTTCCCATTTAGATTCAAGTTATCATTCCTGTTCTCATTCTAACGTACATGATAAGCGAGTGCACCAAACAAGCAAGTACACCACTTTCCACGCGACGCACCACCTCCACCTTCAATCCTCAATTATTCCATAACCCAATATATCTTCCACTTTAAAAGAGGCACAGATAATCTTGGCCCTTAAGGCTATTCAACGTAATAAAAACCTTACCCTACAAACCGCAAGCAAAATCTACAATATTCACTATATAATACTTATGCGACGACGCGACGGTAAACCTACACAATACAATATTCCAGCTAACTCACACAAACTTACGGATTTAAAAGAAAAAACGATTATTTAATACATTATTAAGCTATACATACACGCATTTCACCCCCAGCTTTCATACGTAAAAGATATAGCCAATCAATTACTACGCGGACGCGACGCGCCCAAAGTAGGCGTACAATAGGCTTATAACTTCATTAAGCGCCAACTAGAACTTCAAACACATTTTACGCGTAAATACAACTACTAAAAGGCTAAATACGAAGATCCAAAAGTTATTTACGAATAATTTACGCTTATACACAATATAAAGGTCAAATACGGGATCCTCGATAACAATATATACAACTTCGACGAGACCGGCTTTATAATAAGCATTATCATCACTACCATAATAATCACTGCCTCAAACAGCCGCAGCAGGGCCAAACAAATCTAACCTGGCAATTAAGAGTAGGCTACAGTCATCCAAAAAGTAAACGCCTTAAGCTAGGCCATCTCGCTATTTATTATCTTAACCAGGCAATATCACCTCACTAATTAGTATCAAAAGTACAACCTTCCGGCCAATTAGCATATTATAACAATTAATAATAACTAGATTACTAATAAAAAAGGCATAGATTGGATTCGGCACTTTAATTTCCATACAACATCTCGTACGAAGGGCAAATATCAGCTGCTTATCCTTAACAGCCACAATAGCCACTACTCCAAAGAATTTAAAACCTACTACCAGAAGCACAATATTATCACACTCTACATACCTTCGTACTTTTCTCACCTACTTCAGCCATTAGATATTAGTTGTTTTGGGCTATTAAAGAAGGCGTATAACTACCAAATTAAGCAATTAATACAAATAAACATCATATATATCAGCAAACTGGAATTTCTCTATACGTTCAGAAAGGCGTTTTTTACTTCAATCACAGAAAAAAATATCCAGGGGGGGTTTACCGGAACCAGCCTTATACCGTACAACCCAAAAAAGGTAATATCTAAACTAAATATACGCATTCGAACCCCAATACCCCCAGCCTCAAGCCTAGGTAAAATACTACCTTAGGTCTCCCAAACGCTACACAACCCTCAAGAGGCCACCTCACAATCAATATTTATAAAAACTCAAATTTCCAACTATTAGGGCAGCTCTCCAACCTTAATACTAACTACTATAAATCTATTGGCTAAAGGTACAATGGCTGTAATGCACGAGGTGGCTCTCCTACGTACGGAGGTCTCCGCACTACGAAAGGCCAATAAAAGGCTTAGTAAGCAACAGAGAGCCAAAAAAATACGTATACGGCTTAGAGGGTTACTTACTATACAAGAGGCACAAAATCTACTAAATCAGAAGGCTGTGGGTGAGCAGGTAGCCCAGGAAACACGACAAAATAGTAGTAGTGCAGGGGGGTCTCGTACGAAGATTCAGTACTGTAGCGTGTGCGGCAAGCCTGGCCATAATGCACGCACGTATAAGGAGGCTGCAAAATCGTCTGATTCATCCGTTTCTGATTCAGTTATTATTATTTCCTAGTACTGTGGTTGTGTAATTGAGGATAGTTGTGGTGGGGTGGTGGAAAGTGGTGCACTCGCTTGTCTGGTGCACTCGCTTGTCTGGTGCACTCGCTTATCATGCACGTTATCTCATATTATTGATTTCCTGGTAATTCCAGCTACTTTTCCAACAGACTAATTCCGGTTCCAAGTCCAATTCCGACTCCAACTCCGATTGAAGTTGGCATGCGTTCGTGATGCTGGCTGCGAGCTGTAGTTTTCTATTCTCCGGCAATATCAACTTGCAAATCACATCCAGGGTCTAGATTATTGTGGATTTTAGTAGCAGTCCTATGCGGCATAGCGGTTAGGCTGGAAAGCATGACACACATTGCTCCTCCCAGGCGGATGCGGGGTACTGAACGCACCATTCCCAGGTAGGTAATGGGATGCCCAGCATGCATGGTTCTGGCCCTTTTTAGAGCAGCACAACCCCGGTGCCTATATAAAGTGAGGTTGGTCGTGACCACCCACTGCAGGAAGCTGCACCATGTGTCTGATGTATCCTACTTTGCAAGAACTAAGAGGAGTCCCAAGAGCAAGAATGACGGTACCTCATTCCGGCGGCTCTGCGCCACTCCACCTGCGAAGCTTCAACGACCCTTCCGCCGCCATGTTCACCATATCAGCACTCATTTTGATTGCATTTATCTTCCTATGGTGCCGCCGGCCTATGAATCCCAGCACTGGCGTTCCGATGCTTAGCGACACACTACCGTATGTGTCCAACACATACCGCTATATGACTGATCCGCATTCTTTTCTATTGCGAGTCACGTACGTTGCGTGTTCAAGAACTGGGCATCCTGCCTGGCATTTCATTTTCTAGGGCTTGAAAAACTGACCGCACCACCATGACCCTCTTCTCCCTCACCTTAGACGGCCCCTGCGTCTCAACAAGATTTTAGGCTTCTATCTCGGTCCAATGAAGGTTTACCTCATCACAGGCCAGCAGAACGTACAAGTTATGTTTCGGAAAATAGACGCCGTCAGTTCCGACAAGTTCGGCCTCCTCATCATGGCCAATCTCTGGGGCGCAACGAAGGGGGACCTGGCCAAGTTTGCAAACGACAAATCTGGCCGACTCGAAGTACCAGAACCAAGCGAAAGTGCGAATGGCATGCAAAGTAACTTGAAGTCGCAGGAGCAACGCCGCCGATACTGGGCCGGCTTCCACCGCGTGTTGCGCGACTATCTTGCGCGGCCGAACGAGACGGACAAACTTGCCGAGTCATACCAGCGGCTCTTCGCGGAGCGTCTCGATAGGTTCGCTGTCGGCGAGTGGGCCACCATCTCTGTAGTATCCTTCATGCGGACGCACATGGCAGAGTCCGCCATCATCTCACTTGTCGGACCGCGCATCCTCGAGCTGAACCCGGGTTTCTGCCAGCTTCTCTGGGACTTTGATGAGATTTCGCTTAGCCTGGTCTGGGGCCTACCGCGGTGGATGAACCGACAGGCCTGGGAGAAGCGGGATCGCTACCGTGCCGCATGTGCGCGGTATCTTGAGGCGGCGTGGGCGGGCTTCGACCCTGCTGGCGCGGAGGCTGATTCCGACTGGGAGCCCAATTTCGGCTCACGCTTTGCGAGAGAACTGGCCAAGTGGATGAGGGAGAGCAATTTCAGTGTTGAAACCAGTGCGGGGATTGTAGCAATAACGGCGATAGCAGGGTAGGTACCTAAGCAGGAGCAGCCCCTGGCCTTTTTTTTTTTTTTGTCTCTTTTACCATCCTACCTACCTAGTTACTTGCCTAACTCTTTCTTGTAGCCAAAACGCGAACACGGTTCCGATAGCAACCTGGGGCTTTATGGAGCTGGCCAAAGACCCGGCGCTGCTTAAGGCGGTGCGGCAGGAAGTCATGACAGCGTATCTGACGGACCCAAAGAAGACGACGCAAAAGCCAACCACCATCATGGATGCGCGGACCCTGGCTTCTCTACCTCTTCTTCAGTCCGTCTATGCTGAACTCCTGCGCCTCCACGTATCAATAAATATCACGCGCGAAATCATGGCGCCCATTGTGGTACAAGGACACTGTCTGGAGAAAGGAGCGCTCCTCCAGGCGCCAACGGACATTGCGCACCTCGACGAAGAGGTCTGGCATGCCGAGGGACACGCGGCATCCGAATTCTGGGCTGCAAGGCACATCAAAGATAACGAAACGGCGGCAACACGGCACTTTGCCATGGCCGGGGGCCCCAACAGCTTCTTTCCCTATGGCGGCGGCGTTTCCATGTGTCCGGGCAGATTCTTCGCCAAGCAAGAGATCATTATCACCCTCGCCATGCTAGTTGCCAAATTTGACGTCGAGTTTGTGGAGTGGACCATGGCAGATGGCCGGCCTTCTGATAGGCCTGCAAGGAACGATGCAACGAGGACCGGAAGTGTGGGCGTGCCCCCTGATCGTGACATGAAAGTGCGGTTGAAGCGGCTGTGGTAAAGTATTCGAGTGGAGGTCCACTTGGTGGAAGTTTATGAGACTGTGTGGACAAGAGCTATATAGTTTGACCTTGTCCCTATCAAATTTCTCAACTACGCAAATTTTGGTGATTAATCCAACTACGCAGATTTTGGTGATTAAAAGCAGCTGTGCTATAGATAGGAGTAATCATTATCATATTAAGCCCTTTGATCAGAGAGCGAGTGCACTGTTACTGAGTTTATCTCTCTTTCACTCCCCGTTTTGAGGATGGGAAGCTAATTCGACCCTCAGCACCGTCTGGTTGCGCAACTTGTAATTGACCCCGTGGAACCCTCATCGCCTGCATGCTCGCCTTGACAAGCCGGGGAAATTACTCCCGAAGTTTGTGCTGTGCCCTGACGTGAGGACTGTTTCCCCTCCTTTGGGGAGGGGGGTGCCACTTGATTTTGATTGGTAGTCGTTTCACCGATATCAAGTCAATGGATCTTGGCGTGAGGTACTTTGGTCGTGGCCGGCAGGCTGGCGGTCTGTTCCCCGCCTTGAAGGGGGGGGGGGGGTGCCACCCTATTTCTGATTAGCGGTCGTTTCACCGATGTCAAGTCAATAAGGTAATTGACCTTGGCGTGAGGTATTTTCGTCTTGTGCGACAGGCAGGCGGCAGTGATTCCAACAACTGAACGTCTGCCGTTGTCGAGTATCACAAATCTCCTACGCTCGAGCCGCCAGCTGTGCACTTGCTCGCTCACACTTGCACCGAATTGCAAGGCAGGAGGGTCGGCCACTAACACCCAGACAAGGGCATCAACGCGCTGCATCAACTGAGTGCGATGCCGGTTCTGTTACACAAGAACCATGCAGCCTCAATAGTGTGTGGCCTTGTCTCTGGGGCAAGTCTCCTGCTGCTTCTGCAATACGAGATACCGCTCGTCCCTCTTGGTGGTGTGGAAATGTATCGTCTAAACCGAGCTCGATGTACTGGAATCACGCGCGATGTTGGACATGCTGGGGGTATTAAAGGATGTTGGGACGTGTGCCGTGAATCGCTCTTCTCGCTCATCGTCGATGTACCCTCAGTCATCCATAGCCCTTGCCCGTGACTTCAGCGCTCCATTCGCAACTCCTCGGCTTGATAATCATCAGGTACAGAACCATCATGGCTACTATCTCGTATTACCCTGCGGAGGCGGACCCTCTTTCCCTTCGAGTCCTAGATACCTCTTTCCCGACTGCGGCCACCGACATTTCCCTCCAAGCTAGACCCTCCGACCTCACCAACGCCACAAACTCGTCCAGCCCCGAGATGGGCGCCAAAAGCACTGTTTCCACCACCTCCTCCATCCCTGTCACTCCTCCTTCCACAGCGACAGGCGCCGAAAACGGCCGGTCCTCCTCCTCCCTACCTACCACGGCCGCCGCCGCCATCGCCATCTGCGGTCTCGGTCTCCGCCTCCCCGGTGGCGTGCACGACGCCTCGACCTTATGGTCTGTTCTCCACAACGGTGTCGACACCCGTAGCCCCATCCCGCCCACGCGCTTCAACGCCTCCGGATTCGATGCCTCCCTGGGCTCTAACACGGGTACCTTTTCTATCCGGCATGGCTACTTTTTGGATGACGACCTCGGTGCCTGTCTCGACACGTCCTTCTTCTCGTGCTGTAAGACAGATCTAGAGAAGATGGATCCGCAGGCCCGGCTGCTGCTGGAGGTGACGAGGGAGTGTCTGGACAATGCGGGCGAGACAGGGTACAGGGGGTCGAGGATTGGGTGCTACGTCGGCACCTTTGGGGATGATTGGATGCTGCTGCAGGCAAAGGAGGGGCTGCAGGCGACAGGGGGCTATAGGTTGACGCTAGATTTGTTGTTAGCGAACAGGGTGTCGTACGAGTTTGATTTTCGGGGACCAAGGTGAGTGGTCTGTCTGTGTGCTGCATACCTAGGTACCCCATCGAGGAGGGGCTGTGAGATGGACATGGATGGGATGCTGACGCGAGAGTTGGAAATAGCGTGGTCATCAAGACGGGGTGCTCGGCATCCATGGTTGCTGTGCATGAAGCTTGCCGGGCGCTGCAGGCGGGTGACATTGAGGCGGCAGTGGTGGGTGGAACCAGCATCATCTTGAGCCCGTACATGTTCTCCATGATGGCCACGGACGGCATTCTCTCCCCGGAGGGGTCCTGCAAGCCGTTTGATGCATCGGCCGATGGGTTTGGCCGTGGCGAGGCCGTCAACGCTCTCTACCTCAAAAGGTTCGAGGACGCTGTGCGCGATGGCAACCCCATCCGGGCCGTCATCCGTGGTTCTGGGACGAATTCAAACGGACGAAACGCCAATGGTCTGATCTCGCCCGACTCCCAGGCGCAGGCTGGCCTCATTCGCTCCGTTTATGATGCCGCGGGCCTGGACCCCTGTGAGACGGCATATATTGAGGTACGGTAAAAACACATATTCGGCTGCAACCACCATGCTTTCGCCCCGGGGAGGGACTCTCTCGCTGACAGTGGAGAGCGTAACAGTGCCATGGCACCGGCACAGCCCAAGGCGATCGCGAGGAAGCCCTGGCCGTTGCCGATGCCTTTGGCAATAACGGGATCCACATGGGCTCGGTACGCTAATGTTCCACAACGTTGGGTGTATTCGCACTTATTCAATCACCCTCTAACATGCCCACCGCAGCTCAAAGCAAATTTCGGTCATTCAGAAGGCGCATCAGGCATCACAAGCCTGATCAAAGCTGTGCTGTCTCTTGAGAAACGAGCGATTCCGCCACAGATCAAGTTCAATACGCCGAATCCCAACAGTAGGTTTCATCAAAGTCGCGCCCCGTTTTCGCCTCAGCCACATACCTCACATTGACATGACACAGTTCCCTTCAAGGAAAAGAGACTTGTTGTACCGGTGGAGCCCACACCATGGCCGATTGACCGCAGCAAGCGTGTTAGTGTCAACTCGTTTGGAATCGGTGGGAGCAATGCCCATGTAAGTGTGGTCAGCTGAGGCAAATTTTTTTTCAATGTCACTGCCAAAAACATTCTGATAAACTTTAGATTGTGTTGGAATCACTTGCCAGCTTTCAATCCGAACTCGCTGCTCCTCTCGGCCCCCCCAGGGTCACCCTCGAGACTGGAAACGCCAGCAGCCCTCCTGCTCTTCTCGTACTGTCAGCGAACTCAGCAGGCTCCCTTCAGCAACTTACCGACAGCATGGTGGAATATCACCGCAGTCACCCCGAATGTCTGCAAGACCTTGCATACACGCTTGCCTTGCGACGGGAAACGCTACAACAGCGTGGTTTTGTTGTCATCGGCCGTGATCATAGTCCTGTCCATGTCGCCAACGTTGTTGGTCCAGAGTGGAGGAAGCCAGACCCTAAGTCCCCTCCCAAACTGGCAATGGTATTCTCGGGCCAGGGCGCCCAATGGCCTCAAATGGGACTCGGCCATTTACAGCACGACTCGGAATTTCGAAGCGACATTCTTTCTATGGATGCCGTCCTCCAGGGCCTCCGTCATCCCCCATCTTGGTCGTTGTATCAAGAGCTTGCTAAAGGCCCCGAGACAAGCCGCATTAACGAGGCCGAGATTTCTCAGCCCCTCTGCACCGCACTGCAGGTTGCCCTTGTTCGGTCTCTGGCAAGAAAGGGTATACGACCCGATGCGGTAATCGGGCACTCGAGTGGGGAGATAGCTGCGGGGTACACGGCTGGTATCCTTTCCCTTTCGGAAGCCATCACGGCTGCGTACTACCGGGGGTTCGTCATGAAGGACATGCCGAGAAACGGTACTATGGCGGCCATTGGTCTAGGCTCCGCCGACGTCGCCCCATTCCTTGTCGGAGAGGGGGCGGCCGTTGTTGTGGCGGCGGAAAACAGCCCAGACTCGACTACAATTTCTGGTGACGTGCTAGCGATTGAGCATGTCGTATCCGCCATCAAGGAGACCCATCCCGAGGTGCTCTGCAAGAAGTTGGTGATTGATAAAGCGTACCACTCGCGCCACCACATGACCTCGCCGGCAACCCGGTATCTGCAGCACCTTCAGGAGGATCTTGAGGCCATAGCCACAGGTACACCGCGGCTGCCAATGTACTCAACCGTCTTTTGCGGCGCACCACTGGACAGTAATCCCATCGAACTGTCCTACTGGAGTGCCAACCTGACCTCTCCCGTCAAGTTTTCCGCCGCAGCAGCCGCCTTGATGCAAGACCTCCCCGGGTGCATCCTGGTCGAGGTCGGGCCACATGCTCAACTCAGGGGCCCTCTCAGGCAAATTGCATCGGCGCAAAGGCTCCCTGTCAATCACTATCTCCCAACCTCCATCCGCAATGAGGATTGCCAAACCGTCTTTCTGAAAGCACTCGGCGGCATGTGGCAGCTCGGGTTGCCCGTGAACTTGGCATCCTTCCTCTCGGGGGGTAAGACGCTCTGGGATCTGCCCAACTACCCCTGGGACCACTCAGGCCCGCGCTATTGGCATGAGACGCGCGTGTCCAAAGCATGGCGCACTAGGGCGTTTGGTCATCACAGTCTCCTCGGCCAGCGCATTCCCGAGACATCGGACCTCGAGCCGTCCTGGCGCGTGATTCTCGACCTCGAGAACGAGCCTTGGCTCGCCGATCACAAGGTCAAGGGAGACATTGTCTTCCCCTTCGCCGGCTATGTCGCCATGGCCGGCGAGGCCATCAGGCAGCTGACACGAGTGGAGTCGGGGTACAGTGTGCGGCATGTCGTCGCCAACAGCGCCTTGCTCCTCCACCAGAGCAAGCCGGTGGAGATGGTGACGTCTCTTCGGCCACACAAGTTGACAGACTCGACTAGCTCAGCCGTCTTCCACCGCTTCTCTATCGCGTCTTTTGCCGGCTCAAGTTGGGTCAGCCATTGTGAGGGGCTCATCAGGCCGAATGACGGGCCCCCTCCGGAGACGGCAGACAGGGCAGGCCGTCGTCAGCCCAGCTTCCCCAGAAAGGTATCGACGCAGAAGCTGTACGCGAGCTTTGGCCGAATCGGGGTGCAGTTTGGACCCGCGTTTAAAAGGCTTTTGAGAGTGGAGGCGTCGACAACCGAGGACCGCGCGGTAGCCGAGGTTGGACTACCACCTGCTGCAAAGGGCGGCATGGACGTAATAATCAACGAAGCGCCGTTCCTGATGCATCCAACAGCGCTGGACGCCTTCTTCCAACTAACCCTGGTAGCCATGGCACGTGGGAGCGGCAAGAACATTCAGCAACTCGCCATCCCCTCTGTCATGGAGGAGATCGATGTCTTTTCCCCCTGGGACGACACCCAACGAGGTGCATGCGACGACGCGGTGGTGGCACAGCCTCCTCTGTTTTATGCATCAGCTGCTGTACTTGGTAACCAAGACCACCACCAGAACACCACCACGGTGGAAGCCTGGACTGCGAATGGCACTCCTGTGTTTAGACTTGACGGCTTAAAGTTCTCGCGGCTCGACGACGACGACGACGGCGACGCGTTGAACCCCGACAAATACTTCAGCCGACATGCAGCATGCCGGCTGGCATGGCATCCCCATTTCGATTTTGTCGATGCCTCGACACTGATCAAACCGCCTGCGGTTGATCCGGACGCGCGGCTCCTCCTCGAAGAGCTGACCCTCCTGCTCGTTCTTGACGCCGAGGCCATAGTTGGAGAGCTTCCTGAACCACTTGAGCCTACATGTACTCGACAACATCACCAAAAGCTCAAACAATGGCTTCAGCGCTCTCGGCAAGAGGCTTTAGAAAGCCGACATCCCGTGATTGACGCCACAACCGTCGCGACGCTTGTCTCGATGGACTCGTCCCAGCGCGCCGATGCAATCCCTGCGCGGTTTGCCGAGCTCGCCCCTACGTACTGCGGAACCATTTCAAGCGTTATGCGACGCGTGTATGATAGATTTTCCGATCTCATCACTGGCAGGGTCGAGGCCATCGAGCTGCTGATGGCCGATGATCTACTCGCGGACATGTATTCCAGTATCAGCTTCGACGTCTCACCTCTCGTCCATTCCCTCTGCGTCACCAAGCCTGGGCTGCGGATCCTCGAGGTCGGCGCCGGGACGGGCGGGACTACAGCCGCGATTCTGGGGCGCATCATCACGCCAGGCGGCCATCATCCCCCGTACGCCACGTACATGTTCACCGACGTATCTGCCGCTTTCTTTCCCCAGGCGCGGGAACGATTTAGCTTCGCGCCAAACATGGAGTATGCGACGCTCGACGCTTCTGCGAACCCGCTAGAGCAGGGTTTCGAAGCTGCGTCGTACGACTTGATCGTCGCGTCCAACGTCATTCACGCACTGCCGTCGCTCCGGACGGCGCTGGAAAACATGCGGTCGTTACTCCGGCCCGGCGGTGGTGGGCAAATCCTGCTGCAAGAGCTCTGCGGCGTCCTGCAGGCGCCAACGTACGTGTTTGGACATTTTTCTGGATGGTGGCTTGGCGAGGAGGACGGCCGTTTGTGGGCGCCTCATGTTCCCGTCAAGAGATGGGATACCGAGCTCAGGATGGCCGGCTTCACCGGAGTCAACACGGTAGTGCTGGACGCCGAGGCTCCGCTGCATCTCTGCGGAGTGATTGTGTCCGCGACGCCTTCTCCTCCTCCTCCTCCTCCAGTGGGGGGCGAGGTCGTCGAACTTGAGCGTCATGATCATCATGGTGCCGTTTATAGAGGTGGTGCATGTGGGAGGAGGAGGATTGCAATTCTCCACACTGACCCGTCGGCGCCCGTAATCGCAAGGCTCACATCCGATCTTGCATCGCAGGGTCATCGCGAGGTCGTCATGGTCAGGCTAGGGGATCTCCCTCCACCCGATGCCGTCGTGGTCGCGACGTTAGATCATGAGCCACCCTCGCCATTTTTCGACAATATCTCGGCAGACCGACTCGGCGCTTTTCAGCATCTCTGCAGGAATTATGGCTCCAAAGAACTTTTATGGCTCATGCCACCGACGGGGGGCATTGACTGCCCCGACCCGCGCGCTGCGCAGACCATGGGCGCGCTCGGCGTTTTCCGAAACGAGAACAACTTGCCGTTTTTTACTCTTGGGATCCGTGCTGACGAGGAAAATCTGACGGGGCTGGTACTCCAAACCTTGAACACAATCGGGAAACGGGATGACGATCGCAGCGTCATGGCTGATCGCGAGTTTCTTGTCCATGGGGGCCTAGTCCACGTCGCACGCCTGGAACCCTTCTCGCTCAGGGAGTTCGAGCCATCAGTGGCAGTGGCAGCAGACTCGGCGGCGTCATCGCCAGGAACAGGAACGCTGAGAGCAAAAGTACTTGAGGTGGGAGAAGTGGGGGTAATGTCCTCACTACGCTGGAGAACTCAACTCGGCCAAGCGCCGCCCAGGGACGGGGAGGTTGCCATTGACGTAAAGGCTGTGGGCCTCAATTTCAAGGTGAGTGCAGTCTTGACACCCTCCCCAGTACCCAGGTGATCTTGGTATATGTGTTTAATGATGGTGGGGTTATGTTAGGATGTTTTGGCAATCCTGGGAGCGCTTGACTTTGGCTCCAGCAAAGTCTCACCGGGCCTCGAGATTGCAGGCGTCGTCTCGCAGGTTGGAGACAAGGTTGAGAATGTGGCGGTTGGTGACAGGGTCGCTTACTTCTCCCCGCTCGGCTGTTTCTCGACAAGACTAGTAGTTGACGCCGCTGCATGCGTCAAAATTCCCGACACAATGGGGTTTGAGGAAGCCGCGGCGGCAACAGTTGCTTACTTTACCGTTGTGCATGCCTTGCTTGACGTCGCACAGTTGGATGCAGGCCAAGTAAGTTCACATATTCACTGTTCTATATTAATGCATACCTACCGAGGCTCTTTTTATCTGCAGAAAATGTCTCTTGGGGCTGACTGCAAAAATGTGGCAGACCGTATTGATACACTCGGGTTGCGGCGGCGTTGGGTTAGCTGCAATCCAGCTATGCAAGATGATGGGCGCCGAGGTATACATAACCGTTGGCACACAGGAAAAGATTGGATATGCAGTCAACAAGCTGGGAATCGCTCGAGATCGCATCTTTAGTTCTCGTGACGATTCCTTCGTCCAGGGTGTCATGCAAGCAACGGGCGGTCGGGGCGTCGACGTTGTCCTCAATTCGCTTTCCGGCTCGCTTCTCCACGCATCTTGGAGGTGCGTCGCCGAATTTGGCAAAATGATCGAGATCGGTAAGGCCGACATTGTTGGTAATGGATACCTCGAGATGGCACCGTTTCTCTTGAACCGATCGTACTGTTGTGTCGACATGTCGGCGTTGGCGCTGAAAAGACCTTTGGTTGCTCGTCGGTGAGTTGGCGCGACCTCCTCTCCTCCCATCTGCTTCTGGGGAGTGTATATTTGCTGCGGGGGACTTACACAGCAGCTCTAGGGCTCTCGCTCGATCATTTGAGTACATTAGCCAAGGAAAGCTAAAGGGCCCCGATAAGATCACGGTATTCGACGCGACCGAGGTGGAGAAGGCGTACCGGTGGCTGCAAGATGGCGACCACATTGGCAAAGCCGTCGTCAGGATTTCAGAAATTTCAGCTATACCGGCGAGGCCCTCAGACCGCCAGCGCTTGCGCTTTGATTCGGCCGCCACCTATCTGATCACAGGCGGACTAGGGGGTCTGGGCAGGTCCGTGTCGACGTGGATGGCAGAGCAGGGCGCTCGCAGCATCATCTTCCTATCCCCAAGCGCAGGCAAGAGCGCCAAGGATAACGACTTTCTCCACGAATTGGGGACACTGGGGTGCTGCGGTATTGCCGTGGCTGGCCAAGCCGAGGTGCTGGACCATGTTCGACACGCCGTCTCGCAGGCGCCGAGTCCGATCCGAGGCGTCATCCACCTCGCCATGGTGCAGCGAGAGGGAATGGGGGTGGAGCTAAGCCACCATGACTGGCAAGCAGCAGTCAGGCCAAAAGTCGACGGCGCCTGGAACTTGCACAACTGCCTCGCCGATACACACCTCGACTTTTTTATCATGACGAGCTCGGTGCTCACTATCGGATACCAGCCCGGCGAGAGCAACTATGCTGCGGCAAGTTCGTTCTTGGAGGCATTTACACAGTATCGCCGCGGATTAGGCTTGCCGTCGTCAACGTTGGTGGTCAGCGCACTCGCTGAAGTGGGTTACATTGAGGAGAATCCAGCGGCCATGAGGAAGGTACGCGGCGGAGGTTACTATTTTCTTGCGGAGAGGGAGTTCCTCGATTTTATGGAATATTCCATCCGGCATCAAAAGCCAAAAGACGACTACACAACAAACAAGGAGAATTCCGCAGGCCTCATCAGTGGTGGCTATGTTGCCATGGCCATCCACTCCGAGGTGCCACTGTCAGACCCGCAATGCCGTGTCTCATGGCGGCGTGATGCACGGCTAGGCTCACATCACAACTTGCGGGCCGAAGGATCTAGTGAGTCGCAGCACCTTTCTACGCTAGGCGCTGCGGCCGATCTTCTCTCCCGGGCGCGTGTGGACCCACGCGTGTTGAGCGAGCCAGCCACGGTGGATATTGTCGCCGTCGAGATTGGCCGGCGCGTGCGGACCATCATGATGATGCAGAACCCAGATGATGTAGATGTCGGACAAACGCTACAACAGGTCGGAGTGGATTCACTGATGGCTGTTGAGCTCCGGCGTTGGTGGAAGCTGACTTTCGGAGTCAACATGACGACGCTGGAGATCATGAGTGGAGGTACGCTCAGCGATCTGGGTAGCGCAACCGTGGAAAAAATCAAAGTGATTCTGGGGGAGTGAGTGAGTAGTAGACACTCGCATCACAATTTTGTCCACAACTCTTTGTTTGTGGGTTGTAGGGAGGGCACGAAAAATAGCATCTCTCGGTCCCTAAAACTTGGAACCTTCTAACCAACGCCAAAGCCGTGTTGTGGCGCAACCACGTGGTTAAGTAAGGAGGTTCCGAAAATACATCAGGGAAGATAACGGCGATGAAACGGTCTGACAATAATTGCCTTGTAAAACCTATGAGCTACTAACAAGCCCCTTTCCTTTACAGTCTTAAACCATACCAACCTACCGCTTCACTACCTAGGAAGGAAGCAACGTCAGCGAATCAACTACCGGCTCTCCATATTGAGACTCATCTTATTGCTAAGTCGCTCCGTGGTCGCCACGGTCGTATTCCATGGTCTCCACAATCACAGGAATACTCTATAGGCCAGACCACTGCAGTCACGTAGGTAGATTGAAGAACCAACCTTCTTTCTTTGTTTTCGTTTCTTTTCATCACCATGCCTGCGCCATGCCACAAATACGGCAGTAGTGGGTATGTATCGTGGTGGTTTGGGTGCCCAGGGACAAATCAGCCACAGCTCACCCCATCTCAGGACGACGAACGAAAAGGAAATTTTATGTGCCCAGACCTGTCGCAGACAACCAGGCTGTAATAAGCCGGCTAACCTTAATTCGGTAGTGCGTATCATATCCCCTGATATACGCCGCAATACAAAAAATGGTTCAGATGACCGGTAGGGTCGAGTGTGACGTGGGATTGGCAGCATAATGCTTGGCAACTGGGTATCCCCTTTTTCATTCTCACGTGGGGTGAGCACTATCCCCGATCCTGGGACGGAGAGTCAATGGAAATCAGCCTTGCCTACCAGGTCAGGGCAATGCGGGAGGACGCGTGGTTACACTCCGTGCCGCAGACAAGAGTTGCGCGCAGTTATCAGATGAACTGATGAGTTTCTAAACGCCGTGATGCGCGTTTATACACGAGTCTCTCCGAATACTTTCCGGCGTAGATACGGACAAGTTGAGCGCAACTTCACTGTGCCGCGTCGCATGTTGAATACCTAAGTGAGCATGACGGTAAGCGAGCGCTCGTGATGGTACGGTCCGTATACTTTACGGGTCTTTTCAACAAAGAACCCAAGAGGAGTACGGGCACAACAAGTTGAAGTATAAGTATCCACTCGATATCCCTTCAGTCCCTCCCAATTCATATCCCACAACAAACTTGGTCTCATCCCAACATCACTCTCGCTCTTATCCCTCGCTGTCACCATGACTCGCTCTTTCTCTCTTTTGGCTGCGGCCAGCCTCGCCTCCACGGCTATAGCCCACTCTTTTGTCAGCTACGTCAACATTGAAGGCGACCACTACTACGGCTACGACCCGCGTACCGGTCTCCCCAATTCACCCAACCGCATCGTCTGGTCTCACAATGCACCCGACCAAGGCTGGGTCAACGGCAGCCACTACGGCACATCCGATATCGCCTGCCATAAAGACGCCAAATCCGTCGCTGCCCATGCCACTGTCCGCGCTGGCCAAACCGTTGGCGTGCACTGGAACGGCTGGCCGCGCATCCACAAAGGCCCTGTCCTCTCCTACCTTGCACCCTGCGAGGGAACCCGAGATGGATGTGGTTCTGTCGACAAGACATCTCTGAAATGGACCATGGTGGACGATTCCGCCCCTGGCCAAATCAGTCCGGAACCCAGCAACGACAACGGCACTTGGGCGACCGATTTCCTCATCGGCACCGATGCTTCCGGCCAACCCACCACGCGCGCCAATAACACCTGGCAAGTGCGCGTGCCCCTGGGACTCAAGCCGGGACCTTATATTCTTCGGAATGAAATCATTTCGCTGCATTACGGAATCGTCCCGTCGGAAGGTGGAGCTCAGCATTATCCCATTTGCATTAACCTATTCGTGTTGCCTCCGGCGAGCGGTACTCCTTCGCCGTTTAACCTTGTGGGGACCCCATCAAAGGATCTCTACAAGGTCGGACACCCAGGGCTGTTTTATGATATTACCGCGAGACCTATGCCGAAATATGTCCTTCCCGGTCCGGGACTCGCCAAGGGTGCCGATCCCGTGAAACCCCAGCAGCAGTTTGAGAAGGGGTATGTGAAGGATGGAGTTCCCGTGCGCGTGCAGGGTACGACTACAGTGCCGTTTGTGGCGAAGCGGACGGCGGAAGCCTTTGCTTCGTAGGAATTTGGACTTGGGGATCAAATACCTACCTAGGGTATGTTTAGCAGGATGGGATTTAGGGCTGATTCTTCTTGTCACTCGTTTGTTATACTTTCTAGCTGTAGACTTTGGATCAAAATGATCGAGATTATCTCAATTCATCACCAGTGATGAATTAAGTGATTCCAGTCCATTGCGTCCGTGGTCTGACTCTAGCTCGATGACTTTTTTCTGACCTAGGGAAGGAAGCAAAGCCAAAGAGACGTCCCGACGGGGACGGAGATGGGTACAGGCACGGGCACAGGGCGGTGGATCTCCGGTAGGTAGGTATATGGAGGCGTGGAACTTGTTTATGATGCAAAAATACCAACACTGTCTTATGCGGCTCAAGAATAGCCCAAAACCAAAACACGCCCTACCGTAGATTGGTGCCCAGGTAGGTAGGTTACCATTTACATGTAAGCCGGGACGGAAATGCGGGGAATCCCCTTCTCCACATCCCCAGCCATCATCCCGAGAGTCCGTTCCACTTCCGTGTGATCACGGCGCGAGAGAATAAGCCCGGCCTTGAATCGCCCCGTCACCGCGGCTTATCATGTCGTAATCGCAACATCGGCTTCATGTCGGGCAGTGCATGCGGGGTCGTGCAACAAACAAAAAAGTAACCACATGCACATGCCCGTTTATTTTAGAGTTGCATTATTGAGGGCTACTCGTGTGTGGAACCAATGGGGCGGAAAGGCGTGCTGCAAATATGGTGTTATTCATCTCGTAAGACAGAGATCAGAGAGGACATTGGTGCCGTCGTTCCGTTCAGTTTTGAGTCCCGGCAGATGTTGTCATTTCCGTGATCAGGCAACCTAGGTTGTCGCTGTAACGTAGGTTGTAATTTGGCATTGAGACGAGGCGAGGGAAGGCGAGTGAGGCGAGGCGAGCGGGGGCGGAAAACAAAGTATAAAGACAGAGAGGTTCTTGCCCCGTCATCTTGAACTGGAAGACAGACAGACAGACAGATCCTCAGCTCCGAAAACAACAACCCAACTCTCAATCAAGTTCCAACAATGCGTCTCTCCATCGCCCTCACCGTCTTTGCGACCCTTGTCTCGGCCTTGCCTGAGCCGGTAGCCGCGGAACCTGCCGTTGCTGAGGGCGCGGCATTCCTTGTAAGTGTCGATAACATCCTGCACAATCGCCCTGGACTGCCACTGATATTTTGAACAGGACAAGAGAGCATGCAGTTATTCTTGTGAGTACCATCATCCTCATCCACCACGCATCACGAAATGTACGCTGCAGAACATTGACTGAACTTGGAAACAATAGCTTGCGTGGATTCCTGTTGCCGTAGGTCGGGCTGCAATGGCTTTCTCAACTGTGGCCGGTCCAAGGTACGTGCCCTACCTAATATCTCACCACATGACTCTGCTGATGTGAGATGTGGATACAGTGCAATGGCAGCACCTGCGTATGCAAATGCCAATATAATTAAGTCCTTTAAGAGTTGGTGCAGTTCAATTGGGGGAAGGGGTATGATTACAAAGATGAAGCGTGGTAAGCGCTGTTATCCGTCAATATTTACCTCTGTACCTTATGTTGGCTGCCGCAGAATGAACCTCCTTTTGACCACCGGGGGGGTTGAGAGTTGACCCTTTCTGTGCGTATCTGATGCTGCTTCCCGTGAGATTTGCCATATATCTAACTCCAGCTTTGGTCTTGTCACAACCTGACCCGAATGTTCACCTATTGTTTTGCTACGTGACATTGAGACTACAACAGGCACTTACCCGACGCCAAAGTTTTTCATTACAGCTCTTCCCGTAACTTAATCGGCGGAGGGACCCCCTCATAATCCTTGAAAAATCCCCTCAGACGCTCAAATTCTTCGCGAGAGAATCTTCGACCATTGATCTCGATCGTCTCGGCACCCGCTTCGGGTTTCTCCTTCGCCTCTTTCCATTGTTGCTCGGCCTGATCCCTGGCCTGTCGCTCGGTGTGTTTCCTGACTTGTCGCTCGGCTTCCTGGTCGGCTAGGTCCCATGGGCCAAAGGACACGAGGGGTCGGTCGGAAGGGGGGAAGGAGATTGCCACCTGGAGGGTAACCGATGTTAGTGGACTGTGAGTAACAGCAAGGAGAGGGACAAGAAGGTACAGAGCGAAGTAAGGCTAGAGCAGAGGGAAACAAGGGCTGTAAGAGGGGCTGGAAGAGGGAGAAGAAGAATCATGCCTTGTGAAGTTCCTCCCCTTTTCTTTTCCCCGCCGCATCGATAGTACCCTCGGCCCATTTCAACCTTTCCATCGCCTCGCGGATTGGCGGCAGGGTAGTTACGCGAACCACGCGCGGACAGGGGTCATCATCTGACTCCGATCCAGACCCTTTTCCTCCTCCTCCTTCTATTCCCTCTTTGACAAACCAGACGCCATCCACGATTATTGGCCCCTTGACTTCTACCTCGCCTTGATTGTCGATTTGAACCAAACTCGGAATCTCCCGGTTCATCAACGTCTTTATTGTTTCTCGGATATCATCCAGCGGCTTAACCACCTTGGCCAAGAGCTGCTGGTCAAAACTCTTGAAACGCCGGGCGAGCGGGAGCAGCGCGGTGCGGTCGAGATGGGCGAGAGCGTTGGCGGCGTTAGCGTGGCGGAGGAGGACGATTGTTTCTTTAAGGGGTTCTTCTTTTTTCTCGCTGTCGTTTCCGTCTTCTCCAGAGGCAGGTTTGGAAGCATCTTCCCCAGCGTCGTGATTCTCGCGATTCACCCTCTCCCACGCTCTCTCCACCGCAGGATGCATTCCCAACACCCTCGCCGCCTCTTTCATTCCCAACACCTCCCCATGGATTTTTCTTACTTCCGCCACCACTTTTCGAATATGTCTCTGCACCACCGCTACATGGTCAATCCCACCACTTCCACCGCCACCATAAAACCCACCCTCCGCTAGTAGACTGGAGGTCTCACGTCCAGTTCCAGATTGGGAGAAAGGAGGGGAAAGCGTAGTATTCAGTCCCAAGAGTAACATGCGATTACACAGCTGATATTCCCGTAACCCCTCGGGCTTATCTGAGCAGTATCTGACGGTTTCTAGAAATTGTCGTATGCGCGAGAGGTAATTTGCGGAATAATATGCCCAGTCATATCCGCGTACCGTCTTGCTCGTATCTGTTCCGGTATTGGTTTTGGCCAAGGCCACGGCACCGGCACCAAACGTCATGTTTAGATACGCGAGCTGGTAGCGCGTGTCCTCGGCGATTTTGCCGTTGCCGAGGGCCGAACAATGCTGTTTCATTTGAGCGGCGGCGCCAAGGTATGTTTCCTTTTCATATTCTGGAAGTGCGGAATCATCACGGAATAACTTCTCGGGAAAAGCACAAGCCATGCGGATTTGCCGAAATGTTTCATCGAGGATTTGCTCCACGGGGACTTGCTTTTGCTCTTGCTCTTGCTCTTCCTCTGGAGACATGGTATCGACAGACACATGCACCGAGAGATTACCATAGAGTAGATACGCAGGAGGGAGGGTGGCGAGATCGATAAAGGCGGACTCTATCTGGTTCAATAGCGGCGAGGCGGCTCGTTTAAAGACAGTGTGGGGACAAGCATCGCTGCTCGTGAGATCCGCTGCTGCATGTCCATGTTCATCTTGCCCGTCCTGACGGAGAGATGAAGAGTGAAATCCACGTTCTTTGAGCCGAAGGTACGCCGCGTAAGCTAGGAATAGGAAGCCAACGTTACGGGCCACTTTGAGCATTGACCAGAGCCGGCCGCGATCACTCCTGCGTTGATGACGGGGGTTCGCATTTCTCCTGTTGGTCCTCTCGGGAGACGCGTCCTCCGAGAAAGGGGTGTGCTGGCGGTTTCTGCGTCGATGGCGTAGGCGGGGGGTCTGGCTGTCTGCCATGGTGGGAGAAAAAGGTAATTAGTTTCTGGAGAAAACTGCAAAGGGAAACTGTTTAACAATGTTGTTGGGCTGTGGGTTGCTCAGGGCTGACTCGTGACTCGTCCTGAAAAGTGACGGACAAGCAATCTTGCAAGTTGTTGTTGGCAGGGAAATAAAAACATGGGAAACGAGGAGAAGGAAAGGAGCAAGCAAAACAACATTAAGACAAAGGCCATCAATTCATTCCGCTTCCGGTCGGAACCCGTTCGAGTGGCACTCTTTGTTATCATTGGAGTGGGCGGCCGCGGTATTCGGTCTGCGGCCTGACTCTTCAAACACAGGAACTGTTTCTTTGACGGAAAACTGTCAGCGTCAAGCAGGGGTCATCTTGAATGATACAGTCTCGCACCCAAAACGCCAGGGGTGACTAAACGACCAAAACAATCCACGACCACACGCATGCAAGGAGGGCCGGGATACAGAGAGATACTTTGTAGCTTTATAGGCTTAATATACTAGAAATCCAACAAATAAATACTACAATCGGGTATGGTGCAATGGGGGTATGGCTGACAAAAAAAAAAAAATTTCACACTCAGCGGCATTTTCTTTACTCTACCAGCCTCGGCTATCTTAGAGATCTCCTCCATCTACATGGGCGCTAGGGTTGGGGTGTTAGACCACCCGGGCAGGCGGCCATATAACGTTGAAGTCAAGGGCATGATGCAAGATCAGACGCTTGTTGGCGTCTCATAGCAACCGTCGCCCACTTTCTGTCGGAAAGTTTGCCCTCTCTAACAAAAGTACCATGCAATCCGATCTCAGATTCACTAGCAGTGAGACTATTTCGTTCTATGGCAGCGACAGCAACTCCCAGGAGCAGCTCACTCCCCAGCCGGCGCACATGCATCCGCAGCCGAACCATCTATCATTCATCTTTTGGACAGCCAAGGAAGACAGTAGGGTTGGCGGCATAGGTAAAGCTATAGGTTAGTACATTTTTCGAAGGGCAGAAGGAAAGAAAAGAAAAAAAGGAAGAGAAAAAAAGGAAAAGAAAGAGGAAAGGAAAGATGATTCAGGCACAGGGAATCGAACTCCTGTTCTGCTGGTGGAGAAACCAGCTATGCTACCATTGCACCATACCCGATTGCAGTATTTCCTTTGTGGGACTACAGAGTGGCTCAAGTCTATAAACCACGTGTGCTGGATCAATGACGCGTAGATCGAAAAAAAAAAAAAAAAGAACATAGTTCAAGCCATAAGCTGACGTAGTTGCCTTGCCTGGCCTGAGATCACATACAAGGAAGGCTCCAAGTTTGCACGTGTGATGGAACCAATTTCTTCAAAGATTTGCAGACTTCCATTTCTATGAATATTAGGCCTCCGTAGTTTTGTCGTGGTGAGTAATGGGATCTTAGGGTTGCGCCCAGAGATACTGGGTGTGTTGACAGTCCTCACTCTGTGCCTGCTGGTCTCGAGCAAAACACCGGAGGTATTCAAGGGGGCAAGCTTTATTCGTCCCCAAACTAGTAGGGAATCGGGTGGGTTATGTGGGATGGCATGGAATGGAGCAGAAGCGGCAAGACACTACCGGTTCTGGACGGATGAGAGGTGGAAGATAGGAAGATGAGATATACCACAAGGGGGATATTTACACGTGAGCCGCACCGACACTTGGTCGTCGGGAGCATTGATACATTTTTACCCTCGCTCCGATCTTTAACCTTTGTTTCCATCCCGCCGACTCTTGCCTCTTCTAGAATACAAAGCATCTACTGTCTCGTTCTTCCTCATGGGCACAGATTGTCTGTGCGAACTCGGTTCAACTCAAGTCTTCCACGACCATGCAGGAGTATTTACACAATGAGTTCTGATATCGAGTACCATGCACGCCTGGGTCTGTGTGTCTAGAGAAGAAAAAGTCACGTTTTAGACCCCAACCTCAGAGAAAAAAAAAAATTATTGCATTGTGCAGTGCGCACAGAGTTTTCGTTGACTCAGGGATCGGAGATCCCCAAGAACAGCCTCTTGGCATGCATGGCCCGTCGAGGTGCCGATCACGGCAAGCCCAATCAGATAGCATCATGTCAATCATTAATCGACGACGTGCATGCGCACAGAGCGGTCTGGCCCGTCCAGCGAGCCAGCTCACCGCTGAGGGACCAACTCGGCAGTCCGTCCTTCCAAGACATTGGGTATTGCAGATAAGACCCCATAAATAGGTATCTTCCCGTCTGTCCATCCGTCCACTTTTTACTTTTTGACCTCATCTCTTGGAAACGCCCGCCAACCTAGGTAGGTAGGTATTAAACACCGTCGCCATGGTAGGCTCTGACCAAAAAGAGACAATGGGCACGTCGCACATAACCCCCTCGCGAACGCCCGACCCCGAGAATGAGAAGATGGCGGAGACGGAGCCGAAGAAACCCTCTCCCGACAGCGAAAGCGAAAGCGAAATCGACAAGACAGCCGAGTCCCGTCTCCGCACCAAGATGGATCTGTATCTGCTGCCCATGATTATGCTGCTGTATCTGATGAATTTCATTGATCGGACAAATATTGGTGAGTCTATCCCTTCCTGATTTCCTTTTTTCCTTCCCGCCCCTCCCTCCTTGTCCCGTTAATGCCCAGACTCTGTGCGTACGTGGGCGCGAGCTGATCAGGATCAAATTCCCAGGAAACGCCAAAATCGCCCGCATGGATTTCGACATTGGCATGGTAAACTACGACTACAATATGATTCTCTCCGCATTTTATATCGGCTACATCGTATTCGAGCTTCCGGCTATCGCCTGCTGCAAAGCCATTGGCCCCGGGTGGTTTCTTCCGATAACTTCATTCTTGTTTGGCGCGTGTTCGATTGCGACCGCCTTTGTTACCACAGTCCCGCAGGCGACGGCGGTGAGGTTTTTACTCGGCGTTTTCGAGGCGGGCATGTTACCTGGAAGTGCGTACTACCTCTCGCGGTGGTACCGGCGGGCCGAGTTGACGTTTCGGATATCGCTGTATATTGTGACAGCGCCGCTGGCGGGTGCCTTTGGGGGGTTGTTGGCAGGGGCGATTTTGGGTCTACCGCGGATTGGATCGGTGACGTCGTGGCGGATGATTTTTTTGATCGAGGGAATCGTGACTATGGGATTGGCCTTGATTGCGTTGGCAACACTGCCGAATGGGCCGCACACGGCAAGGTGGCTGACCGAGGAGGAAAAGACGCTTGCGGTGTCGCGAATCCAGTCAGAACGGGGCACAACTGCATCGCCGCTGGTTGATAAAATGAGTCGCCAACGATTCCTTCGGGGTGTGGCCAACCCTGTGACGCTCAGCACGGCTGTGGTCTTTCTATTTGATGCCATCACGGTGCAGGCTTTGGCCTTCTTTTTGCCTACCATCGTCAAGACCATCTACCCCACCGAAACGGTTGTGCGACAGCAGCTTTATACCGCCCCTCCGTACCTAGTCGGTGTCGTGCTTACCGTCGGACTATCCTGGCTCAGCTGGCGCATCGATCGACGACAGGTTTTTATCATTTTATCGGCACCGCTGGTCATGATCGGCTACGCCATGTTCCTTGGGTCGACCAACCCCCGGGTCCGATACGCCGCCACCTTCCTCGCCTCGAGCTCATTCACCCTCGGGGCCCTAACCAACGCCCAGGTCAGTGCCAATGTGGTTTCGGATACCGCCCGCAGCGCTGCCATTGGCGTCAACTCGCTATTTGCCCACCTCGGCGGTCTCGTTGGCACTTGGGCGTTTTTGCAGTGGGATGCACCGCATTATCCTATAGGGAACGGACTCAATCTTGCCACTTCGACCACGCTGCTACTTATTAGTTCTGCGACCTTGGTTTGGATGAAGCGCGATAACAAGCAGAGGGATGCGAGGGCGGTGAATCCGGGAGGGGTAGAGGGAGAAGGGCAAGCGTTGACATTGACGGCGGAAGAGGCGCAGGATTTGGACTGGAAGCATCCTGCTTTTCGGTGGAAGCCGTGAATTTTGATTATCGTTAGTTTTATAGGTCAAGCTATTTGGCAAGCGGTCCGCATGCAATAGACAGGCTGTTGAGTTGCGGACATGCCACCGGGTGATTCTCATCGTCCTATTGTAGAGAGATACGTTGGGAAACACTCGTCGACACGCTCGACTTGCCGTGCCTCCCCAGCTACGTCATGGGATCAATATGATCGGTAAAGACAAAGACAATCCCCACCCTCCACATACTAGGTATATTTATCATCTGAAACTCTGTTCTCAACAACCACAAAGCATCCTGTCTTTGTCATAAGGAGAAAGGAGAATTAGCTCAGTGGTAGAGCGTTTGGCTGCAGAGTCCACTTAAGATTGTGTAGGTTCCAATTTGTCACGTGTTCAATCCACGTATTCTCCTTTTTTTGTCGGGTTCTTAATGTGATGTTGGGGCAGCTTGATGATAAGATACACTTATCGTGGGCCCATTTTGCTGATGTAATCCTGTAATCGGCTGGTGGCGCTGCAGATCTTCAACGACAGTGGGATTTATCAACAATTGAGGCTTGTGCAACCCCTGAAAATGCGATTTTTAGCCTTTTTAGCTCTCAAACCCCTGCAATTTGATTTCTCAATTGTTACGGCGTTGCCTGCGTTGCTTAAGGCTATTTACAAGTTGGTTAAGGCTCCTGCCGGCACGTATACGCTTTACCTCCGCAATAGCCTCGGCTTCGCTTCTACCCCTGGATATCCGCGAAGAAACTGCATCCCAGATTACCTTCCAGCGACAGAACTGTACCTTAATATTACTACTAGGGCGCTAGCGGCTTCCCCATTGGCCCTTTAGCTCCTGGATTGCCGGCTGGCTTGCAACGCCTTCTTTTTACTCCCGCCAGATATTTTTAACCGTAAATAGCTTCATTAGGCTCGTAAGGATAGGGGGGGCTGTAGGTTGGCTAATTGGCGCTGGCTCTAATAAAGGCCCTGGGGGTATAGGCGCTAGGGCCGGCGTTGGTACCGGTGCTTTTGATATTAGGTTTAGATTGGTTCCCAGGTAGCCAGTAATAGTAAAAGGGACCTTGCCAGAGAGGAGGGTATCCAGGATTTTGCTTTCCTGAGTGGCTAGTTGGTTGGCCAGTTGGTTGGCTATTTGATTGGCAATTTGTTGGCCGGTATATAGGATAGCTAAGCGAGTATTTTCTATAAGCCTATAAAGCTCTGGCAAGGTACGTTGTAAAAGGAGGCTTAGTAGTTCTGCTATATCCGTAATATTGGCCCGTACTATACGTATAAATTCCTCCTACTCTTTACCGTAAAAAGGGGGGTAAGAAAAAAAGGGTAAAGATGGATATTGGGGCTGTAAAACGGCGAGATCCTGTAAAAGTACTATACGTAGGCGCTTTATAAGCTTAAAGAAGCTATTACCAGCAAAATCGTCTTCGTTAAAGCCGCCTTATACCTACTAGCAGCGCCGCGTACGCGTATCAAAACGAGGCTCCCACTCTTCGATCCACGGCTAGAATTGGCTTTGCAAGGTAGTTGGAGGATCGTATACTACGTACGATAAAAAGTAGTCCCCTAGCGATTCAGAGAAGCCAGCGACGATACGTATAAACTGGCGCAGTAGGTGCGTAAGGTAGGCCTGGTACAAAACGCTTTAATTCCAACGGCCAGCTTATAAGATCTGTGCGAGCGAAGTGCTATATATTTCTGCATTTTATACTTTAACTCGCCGTAGTAAGTGCGTCTTTTTCGCTATAAATAAGCCAACGGCGCTAAAAATACGCCAGGTATCCTAAAGTTATATACTATAAGAAAGCTCTTCTTCGCGCTTTTAACCAACAAGGACCTTAATTTTATACTAATCCTAATAGCGGCGAAAAGAAGGCGGCGGCTCGCCGGCAACGTACCATCGCCAGAAGAATAGTTATACCAAGGCGCCCTACGTGCAAAGAAGGGGGTTCTTGTAACGTAAAGATCCCATAAACTCCTTTTTAGCTATCTTATTTATTTTACCGTTTTGTAAAAGCGAAACGAGGCAGCCGTACTGCGTAGGGCCTTTGGTAGAGGGATAATTAAGAAGAGAAAGGTCGGTAAGCTTTATCTTCCGGCGGTTCTCTCCGCGTAGGAGGTAGTAATAGCCGAAAAGAAAATCAATACGTACGTATAGATTCTGCGGCGTAACGGCTACGCTGTAGAGTAGATGCTTTTAAATTACAAGCCACTCAGCAGTTAAATACCCGGCCTAAATCCCTTCGGTACCGCGATCTTTAAAGCTGGCGCGATTGTAGCGATTTTTTTAACGGCCGCGCTGATCCAGAAAGCCACGTACGGCCACATTGCGTAGGTTTTCCGTATTCTTACTGCCGTGCGCCACTTATAGGTTCCAGAGCTCCATTACAGCAGCAATATACGTATTTACCGTACTCTTGGTAAAGAGGGTACCTTCCTTAGTATCACTAGTACCGGTTGCCGTAGCTATAATTAACAGTAGTATATAGCTTTTACGGTTATCGGTTAAAATTTAAACCGCTTCGGTAACCGGTACTACCAGCGTTACGGCAAGGGCTTCGGCTTCCCGAAAGGCGGCCTACTTATTAGCCGGCAGTAGGGGATCCGTATAGCCGTCGCCGCGGCTACGCCGCTTCTTCGGCACCTTAACACGCCGTAAAAGGATGTCTTCTTTCAGCCAAGCGGCCAATTTATTAGGTGTAATAAATTCGCTATCCGGCTACGTAAACAGGGTTCCATCCGGCGCCGCACGCGGCGTACCGCACCAGGTCCTCTACTCACGTTGCTTTGATGCGTAACTTCTTATTATATTCGCCGGCTATTCGTTCTTCTTCGCCTGCAGGCCGGCCCTCCGCGCCTCCTAAGCGCGGCCCTTAGCAGCCACATACAAGCTATCGGCCATAATAGGATATCGGCTAGTGGTGATAGTGGTAATGGTAGTAACGGCGGCGATAGTGGTGATCGTGGTGATGGCAGGCGGGGTAAGGCGGCCTTACGGCGCCTTATAGTGGGTAGTGGGGGATCCGGTTGCGGAATCAGTAGCCGGTAGCGGTCGGCTTCCAGCGGCCGGTAGCGGTCGGAAACAGGCGGTCTGTAATAAGTGGAAAATCGCTTATCGACGGAAACTTATCGGCGGCCTGCAGGCGATTACGCCGATTACAAGGAGAGGGTTATTGGTGGTAGTGGGAGCCGGAAATGGTTTAGCGGATTACGACGTAATTGCGCGCCCCCTCGATAAGACTTGATGACTGTTGATGCTCCTTGGCCCAAGCTCGTTGTGGAGTTGCTTCCTAGCCTGTCTTGCCAAGTCGCTGACATGTAAGCACTGGATCTTGCTTACATACCATTATTAATGTCTACTTGCAGTCAAGCCAGGAGCTAGCCTATCACGTCACTTCTTTGCCTCGCCCAGACTGCAACATGCGGGACTCAAGGGACATGATGGTTGGGGCTTGCCTACTTTGCATATTCGTCTGTGCATGTAACCAACCTCGCTGTTCGAGACGAGGGCGAGGGTTGAGCAAGTACATAAACTTGAGCCTACTTCAACCAGGACAGCCATCATCGCAAATTCTTGCCTGTACTACACTGACATCTCACGCATCAACATGTGGTTAAAGAGGGTGTTGGTATTTCTGTTCGTGGCAGGTGCAGTCAGCGAACAACTTGAACACAAGCGCGAAAACTGCTCCCCTGTCGTCTTTAATCTCCCCGTCGTCGCGTCCAACCTCGCGTTTGCACGAAACCCCTCCAACACCGAAGCTTCTGTCCAAGATTTCCTCGTTGCCCTCTTTACTACTCCCACTTCGGAATTCATCACAGGCACTCACCCTATCAACTCCACCTTCGCTCTTCACGGGGTATATTGCACACCACAAATCCACAACCAGCACAGCAACACGTTGCAAATCCTCATCCATGGCATTACTTATAACAGCACCCTCTGGTCCGGTTTCCATTTTGGCTCTCAGTATAGCTGGCAACACCACTCCACTTCGCATGGATACCACACTCTCGCCATTGACAGGCTCGGTCATGGTCTCAACTCGCGGGAACTGGATCCTACTTTGACAATCCAAACGCCACTGCATGTTGAAGCGCACCACCAGCTTGTTTCTACCCTCCACTGTTCCTCCTCTTCGTCCTCCTCTTCCTCTTCAGCCTCACGCTCTCGTCCGACCACGGCTTTAGGAAAGCCCAATGTTCCAGAAGGGGTAGGCCGCTGTTTCCACCGCATAATCATGACCGGCCATTCCTACGGATCGGCCCTCATCGCCGCACAAGCCCGCCACTATCCGTCTGACGCAGACGCGCTTATCCTCACGGGATTCAGTACGTATCTCTCCGGGACGACTACCTCTTTGGAATTCATCTCCGCAAGTGTCCACGACCCAAATAGATTTCGTGGAGTAGGGTATGGGTATATGACTTTTAAACATAAATCCGATCGCGACGCTTTCTATCTCTCGGGACATTACGACGAAAGAATCGCCCAAGTAGATTGGGATACCCAGGATATTGTTTCCACCGGAGAATTCGCCTCTTCTTCTGCGGAGATTCTATGGGGCGCTGCGAAGGGGTACAAGGGGAATGTGGTGATCGTCACGGGAGTTTATGATAAAGAGTTTTGTAAGCCGACGAGGAAGGAATGTGAAGAGATTTTAAAAGAGACAGGAAAGACGCTATTCCCGGATGTGAAGACGGTGGAGACTCTAGCTGTGGATGAGACGGCTCATAATTGGATGTTGCATTTTCAGGGGGGGAAGGTGATGGAGAGGGTGCATGGGATTGTTGGGATGTGGTAGAGGAACCGATCAAGCGGGGAGTCCAATTAGGGTTATGAGACACAGCTCACAGTGGACTTGAACCTTTGCCTAACAACGATGCACTTCTTTTACTCCCTACCTACGCTACCTACATCTGGAGAGACTGGTAACACCCGCATACCACCTACCCACCCTCGGCTCCTTCACATCCTGCTCCTCTGTCCCAAACGCTAAATGCCCCGTTTCATGCCCCGTTGCCTCATCTACCCCGCTTCTGCCCGTGTGTCTTTGCATGTTTACCTCACCCCACTTTAACAACCCCGTAGCTGCCGTATTTAGAAACTCCTGACTCTCCTCACATTCATAGCTCTTACCCTTATGCCCTGTATATGTTGAATCAACCCCGTAGAGACCATCCCCGTCCCTATCTTGCTCCTCTACCACAGATATATTCCCTGTATTTGAAGGAACAACATGACAAGCCGCTGATATGACAACCGAGTTCCCCCCTGCGAGAACCATATTCCCAGGAAGTTTAAACCCCGCGAGGATGAGGGGGATAGCGGAAAAAATTATTGATATGACCAAGGAAATGAGGATGGTCAGGACTGAATATTGTAGGGTTTCGCGGACGCGTATGTGTGGATGGTCTCTGTCGTCGGGGCGAGATGGAACAGAAGATGGGAGGTAGGCCCAGTCGTAGTCTAATTCAAAACAAGTGTCAGTAGATTGAATCGACAGCCATACTTGGCGGGACTAGGGGGGTAAGGAAAAGAGGGAGACAAACTCTCATAGATCCCCAGATAGATACAATTCGAATACAACCAATGCAACAAAACGCTGATGATAATCAACGGAACGGAATACCGATACGGAAGCTGCAGACGATATGTAGACCGCTGCCGGCCGCCTCGTGGAATGGATACTCGCAAAGATTTATACTGCGTGCTGAAAGATGCCCATTCAAACTCGGCAATCATTCGGGTGTACAGACCGTTATACACCAGGTAGCAGAGAGACAAAATGAGCTGAGGGGTGTTGGCCATGAGAGCGAGTTGGATGACGGAAAGTTTTGCAAATCTGGTATTCTCGACTAGTGCTCCGTGAGGGTCACTGCCGAATCTAGCGTCGGCCCTGGAAATAGTTAGTACTGAAGTTACGGCCCGCCCCTCGGAGGAGGAAAAAAAAAGATTGAGGACGGGGAGGTGACTGGGAACGTCGGGACGATGGCTTACAGATCTTGGTTTTGAAGACCCAACCAGAGGAACACACAAGCAGCTATCAACGAAAGCCCAATCAAAATGCATGAAAACGCCCAGATAGAAACTGGCACAGCGCGGCCGGCTCTTCGTTTCGGAGTCTTCCACTCCCTCGCCATCGTGAGACGGGAAAACGCCACATCCTCGTGGGATTTCGAAGGCGCGGCCAAATCGTGTCGGCTTAGTGCACACAGGCCGTCAGTGTGAGGATCGGGTTTCGTGATGAACGAGTCGATAGCATCTCCAGACGTCATAAGCAAGTCTTCCGATTTCCTTTCGTGGAAGAATAAAACCAAAAAGCAGAGGATGCCCTTGGCGATACACATGGCCAAGACGATGGCGAATAACGTATTCTCCACCTCCAGTCGACAGGGCACCTCGAATTTTTCGGACAGACAGTACTGAACCTGCAGGGGCCGGTATCGTTCCGTAATCCGCTCTGGGTCCATGGAGATAGCCCCCTTGCTCAAATCAAATGAAGAAACGAAGCCGTCGCTGGTCATGCCATATGTGAGATTCATGTCGAGCGTCGACCAGCGCTTTTCATGCGTGCCACGCAGCGTGGTTACCATCCAGAGGGCATTCGTTCTGTTGAAAGTTGAGTTGATATTAGGGATATCTCCCTCCTGCCACCACTTTAATGTTGGTGGAGTCAAAACCTGCGTCATGGTCCAGTTTCTCACAGAGGGTATTAGAGGGTTGGCGTTCTCGATAACCATAATCCCATGTCGATATGTGGTGAGAACCGTCCCAGGGGTGTTATATCGGCCAAGACACTCTTGGAAACTAATCCGATCCCATCGCTGTGCTAAATCTGGGCCGGAAAGACTCGTTGCTATCTCGCGTAACGATCCCTCGTAAGAGTTGAGGTCTCGAGAAAGTGCATAGACTTGATTAGCCACCCCCGGCACATGCAGCGACCCCGTCCTGCCGCTGGCAAACGACTCCCTGGCCAAAAGAAACAAACTATCAGTCGACGCTCTGGTTTGGATAACAACCGAGTTGAAGACCAAATGTAACGGTATGGAAGTGATCCCAAACAGTAGCCAAAACACGCGATTCCGCCACGGCAGAACGAAGAGGTTGCGAAACGACTGGACGCCAATCTCGAGATATTTCCCGCGGGCATGAGCGCTATCGACCTGCTTCCGGGTCGGGGCCGAGAGGATCTGCATGAAGAAGTTGGATGAGGAGAGAATACAGGATGCGATGGTGTTGATGGCGAGATGGAGGAGGATGTTGGCTTGGGACGCGACTTTGCAATCACCCGTGTAGATGGCGGTGCGTTGAGTTGGGGTGTCGCCACCGCTGACCCGGGAACGCGAGTATGATGTTGCGACGAGTCCGAGGAGGAGGATGGCGAGTGTGCAGGTTAGGATGGAAAGGGTGAGTGCTAGACCACGCCATCCTGACCATCGTCGGCGTTGACTTCGGGAGTGGGACATTGTCGTTGATGTTATCGGGAAACTAACGGCGCCATAGTGTTCGTGGGTAAGGTAGGTCCTTTTGCTCGTTGATATATTAGGGGCCTGAAACGTAAGGGGCGATGCTCGGGGAAGCAGGGCTGGGATATGTTGCTGAATGCGAGCCGTCCAATGGGTTGATCAGCGCTTCCAGACCGGTCAGATTTCCTCGGGAAGGAACTTTGAGCCGCAAATCGGCATTTCGGCGCAGCTGCATCACACGGGCCGACGCACCTGACGACCATCTCGCGTGACGAGACCGGGGCGTTCCAGAAGTTCGGGTTGATCTTACCGGTTGTAATTGTCGGACTCTATGTGGATTGCGGCAGAATGCGTCCGTAGGTAGCGCCGCCACTGAACTGCCACCGACAGCGGCACAGACTCCCGGATTGGAGCATGGCGGAGCGGGCCATTGCCACAGGCTGGCCACCGGCTGTGCTACCACTGGCCCCATAATACTAACCAGACACCGGCCGGATCCGACGCGACCGGATTTGACCCACCCACCGCCACAGGACCCGCCCCGATCCCCACCCGGAGACATAACGCCGACCATCGCGGTGGTGTAAATTTCTTACTTTTTCCGTACTAGCAGAGCGTTGATAGTGTGATCCATGGACGCTGTCCTTTCAGCGGTCAACAAAGTGCAGCCCATATGGCAATTGAAGTGCCATGGTTTCATGTTCCAGTCGATGCGTAGGATTTGATAGGGAGGAGCAACCGTGCAATTCACTTGAAATACTCTATCTATCAGGACCTAGTGAATGATGGCCGACGTGGAATTTCGGGGCTCAGCCTGGACTTGACCAGGGTTTGGTTGAGTTAATCAGTGGGGCGCTGTATCGAAAGCATCATCATCTCAGGATGGCCCTGTCTCTGCCAAAATGCCTGTCTCTGTCAAAGAGGAGAGTCAAGAAACCGAGAAGGACTATGCCGTGCAGGTAACGGCCAGGTTCTTTGTAATTAACTCCCGTCTTGAGGAAGGCAAAGGAGAAATCTCTACCTGGGTGAAAAAGCTGACATAATACTATTGTCTGGCCTCGAGTGGTAATGTACGATGATCCATTCACTTTGGCTAATAAGAACATGACCACTCTGCCACGATGGAGCGTATTTCCCTTGTTCTACACCAGCCCCCCTATTCACTCGTAGACGAACCTGACAGGTAAGTATTCACTTCTCTCGGGTTTGTTTCCAAAGTGTGGCCCTTAAACTGGTATTTATTCCAGCAACGGTAAGTCTTGTAATCTTATTCTCTTTCGTAATTCCCCATCGAAACCATGGATTCAACCACCAGAGTCACCATGGAATCCCAGAATCGCAACAACACCAGATTTACCCCCGGAGAGCGCCGTCTTATCCAACACATCCGCTACCTTTTAAAGTCTCAACTTGAAGCCAAGCAGCGTGTCAACCCCAAGGAAATGTCGGCAGATGCCAAACTTTTTAGCCAGTTCATCCAGCTGCCAGATGACGGGCCCAGCTTCTGGGAGTTAGCCATGCAAGAGGCGTCCGACGTTGATCTTTCCACCTCGCCAGAGATTGAGGCCCCACGGCTCCCACAGCAATCTGTCACCAGATTTATTTCTGGTCCCATTATCGGCAACCACAACGCTACAGTTCGGCCAGAGCAGCTTCAGAGAAATAGCAACATGGACTCTCACATCGCAATCATGGATCCCAACACCACTCAGTACTTTCCCCAGACTCTCTGCAGCCAGAAGACCTCTCAATCTTGGACTCCCGCTTTTCTTTTGCCATCCCATTCTTCTCCTTCGCCATTATCGCCACCCGAGCCACCGTCATGCTGGACCGCCCACAGCATCGGTGATCCATTTCTAGGCATGACTGATGCCGAAGACACGGAGATGCGTTCTCGTTTTGTTGCCGAGAGAGTCACCGCACGGGAGAGGGGCATTCAGATGGGAAAGGAGAAGCTTACAAAGATCGCCAAAAAGCTAATGCTCTCTGACGTGGTAGCGGACCAGCCCTTTTCGGCCGAGGAGATTTCCAAGGTATTGACGCGGCATATGGAGGGTGATGAGGATGAGGACGAGAGGAGGGACTTTTTGCATTATCTCATCTCGTTGGGGGAGGAGTAGTTTTGAGGGGAGTGGTTTATGGTCTTTGCATGAGGTTTTGGAGCTGGGGGCGAGGGGTTTTTTTTTCCACGTACATCTACTCGCCAGGCCCTTGCCGAAGAGGCAGAATCCTGAACTGTTGGGGTACCTACCCTTTAATCCTAGATATGTATCTTGCCCGAGAATGACACCAGAATTAAATTGAATAATCCGTATCCAATATGACTGTGCATGCTTCTTTACCTCCCAGCAACGCCAACATCGTTTCCCAGAGCGACTCAATTTATGGCTAACTAAGTCGCCGCTCCAAGCCCAACATGGCTATGTCCCCGGCTGGCGGGCCACTGTGTTCCTGGTGGTCGACGACAGCGAGATAAATGTGTCTTGTCCATTATGTTTGCCAGCTGCAATCATGTTTGTGCTTGCTTTCATTTGATAACGGTAAGGGACCGCCGTGGGGTCTCCATTACTCCATGTCGTGTAAATGAGATCATAAGGTGCCTATCGCGTCATCTAGTGAAATCCAAAATATGACGCCTTGGCTGACGCCAATCAGAGTGGTGAAAACTCTACCGACGCCATCCGGAATCCTTTTATGAAAAGATGGCGAGGTAGGATACTTGGATATAATCTGGGCGTTTGTCTTTTTAGGATTTCTTTTCGCTTACTCCATAGACTTGGGGTTGTTCTCTGTGAGCATATTCGTAAAGGCACGTTGTGTGGGAAAGTGATATTCTCGGACCACCGTAAAATGTGTCAATCTTCAACACACAAATTTTCGTGAGTACCAGGTACCTAGCTTCGAGTAAAGGTAGTGGTATGGAAACAATAAACTTTTATTTTCGGAGTGGAAAGGGAAAATTGCTAGCCTATTTAAACTCCGGTCTCCATCCCCCCAGTACCCTGCTGAACCCTCCTTTCTTTTCCCGTCACCATATATCCTCCTCGTTCCTCTGGTTCAAAATATATGCGCGCTGGATATCCTGGACATGGCTAGAAGTACTATGTACTGTGGATTTTTGTCGCTCCCGAGCGAGCTCCGGAACCAAGTCTACAGGCTCGTCTTTTGTCATGCGGACATTATTCGCTACACGAAGCCGGATAGTGACGACAATGGCACAGTGAAGCTGAGCGGACAGTTCCTCCGCACATGCAGGCAAATATACAACGAAGGCCTGTCCATCCTGTACGGCGACAACACATTCCACATTGTGATCCCTCCGACGGTGACGTCGACTCTGACGCCAACATGAAACCGGCCATATTTGCCCCTCCAACGCTAGATGGCCTGATCAACGGGGGATCACCATCTGCAACTATCGGCGACACTGCAAGAAGGAATCCGGGGCTTCTCTACCTGTGGAGGTTTCACATTGAAATCCACTGTCCCAAGAGAAAGCCGAAGCTCTCGGACAGGTACTATAAGCGGCTACAACATCATCTCCGCGAAGTGGTGGCTCAGCTTCAAATACTGCCAATCATTGACGCGGTTTACACTGGATTACCAGGGAGACTGGAGGCACGTGTCGTCGTCCATATTCGAAATCGAAGAAGAACCTGAACCAACCGTACACATTGTGCGCATCTGGCTTGGCCAGCTATACGTCAAAAAACCGGCAATAGTCAGGGGATTTCCCGCCACAACCACCAGCACTCTCCTCCAGAGGTTGAAGAGCCCGATATCTCCCCTCACCACGGCGGCTCAGCTTATCGCTTTGGGCGAGGCGGGAGATCTGGACAAGGCCATGGATGATTCCGTCAAGGCCGGTGTGGACCGAACTGACGAATACATGTCTGCTATCAGCAACAACAGCAACTACAATAACACCGACAAGAGCAAGTTAATTTTTTTTATTAAGTTTTTCTTGCTGAACCATATTAATCAAATTATTTTCTTTTATTACAAGTATTGACTTGGGGCACACCCTCACATGGTGGTGTTCGTTGGAATTTTTGGTCCTGTCACGGCACCAAAGGACGCAATGCGTAAACACCACAAAAAGTGGAACGTTGTGCAGTCAGGGCACCGCACCGTAGTCCTTCTACATCTAGCTGCGTAGCTACAGGCAGGCAGCATCACGGTACCGTGACAGTGAGCGAGCCAAACTTCCAAACAAACTATATAGAGGTTAGTCTTGTCACGGGTCCAGCTCACGTGCATGCAGCTATGTACTGTGGGACCGAGTTTCCTAATAATCGAATACGTTACTTTTTTTTTAGTTATTTAGATTGTACTTAGTTTTTCATTCTTTCTTCAAGGACGTTTAAAACTTTTAAAATACATTATTATGAATTGAATCGGTAAGAGCCCTCCCTCAAAGCCGCCTTCAGATCAACGCTGTACGCGTGCTTCTTGATCTGGTGTCCGATGGCCAACAGCTAATATGCTGACAATTATACCTGCAAGGGATTGGCTCTGCGGACCCACAATCTGCCACAGCTGTGAGGTGCCAGTCAACGTATCCTTCGCACTTCCTTGCGGCGGAAATAAATTTTCAACCTAAAAAATTGAGCGGCCAGCCAATGCTTTGGTGCCCCTCTGGTTCCAAATCCATTCGCATGCCCCGCCAAAAATGCATATTTCCTGTCCCATTTTTATTTCCCTTAGTATCCAAATTGACAACACTTTCCTCATCTCTAGACACCAGCGCAGGCGTTAAAACTAAACCTTTTGAAGGATGGCCGGACCCGCCCCCTGCCCTCGAAGATGGGCTTTGCTGATTGGAGCTGGTTACTACATGACGGGCAACGCCAGGACAGACAGCTCTGGACGCACCGCCCACTACGCCAGCCTTGGAGGTTGTGTCAATGATGTTGCGCTTGTCGAATGCTTTCTCAAGACGGAGCTCGGCGTCCTCGATGAACACATCATCAAGCTCACGTCGACGGCGCCAGACTTGGACCATGACGCCTATCATGGCCGACCGAAGGAGGATATATCGGCCTGGCCAACCTACCGCAACATCGCTCGCGCTTTTGCTAGGCTTAGCAGGGAGACGCGTAGCGGCGACTTGGTCTACATACACTATTCGGGACATGGCGCCCGCGTGCGCACGGCATACGAAGGCATCAAAGGACAAGACGGCATCGACGAGGCTCTGGTTCCTGTTGATATCGAGGTCGTCGCCAGTGCGGACATGGACCAAGCCAGGTACCTACGTGACGTGGAAGTTGCACAGTGGCTTGCGGGCCTTGTCGGAAAGGGCCTTGGGGTGACGGTCGTCTTGGACAGCTGCCACGCCGGGGGCTCGACGCGACGAAAGGAGAGTGCCACCCCGCGGGGGACTGGCTTCATCGACCGCTCTCTGTTGCAGAGCGACTTGTGTGTCGGCTCCCAGCGTTCATACGGTCCGGCTGCGCCTGCAGGCTTGAGACACGGCCGGGTTGGCAAGAGCTGGCTGTTGGAGGCGTCCGGGTACACTCTCCTTGCCGCCTGCACTGCTTTTCAGAAAGCATATGAGCATACCTTTGCCGAGAGGCAACATGGAGCTTTGACGTACCATCTGATTGATACACTCCGCCGCTACGGCCAGGACTCGGTATCGGCAGAAGCTTTTCTGAGCCGCATCGCCATCATGGTACAGAGCTACTTCTCTGAGCAGACACCACTGCTCGAGGGCGAGACAACCATGGCTTTCTTTGGCATTAGCAGCAGCAGGAGCAGCAGCCGCGCTTGCCACGCTCACCGCCCCCTCGTTTTGGCCGTGGACGCGGCCAGCGGCGTCGTCGACCTCGATCATGGCGATCTGCATGGCGTCCACGCTGGCGCCGAATATGGTATATATCGAGATGATGATGGCTCTTTCCCCTTGGATATGGTTGCTAGGATCCGCATCACGAAACCCCAGGGACTCAGGGCCACTGCCGCTTTCATGGGCCCCCACAAGCCGGCCGACTGGGCGGCAGTGCAGCCGGGCTTCCGGGCTTTGCTGCTGAAGCAAGCCCCGGAGAGGATGGCGGGTGTCCGGCTCGTTGTGCCGGACGGGACAGAGCCAGCCGCCGAGCATGTCCGAGCTCGACTAACCAGCCTGCGGCGCCACATTGAGGAACAAAAACGGCCGCCTTCTCTCTGGCGTCTCTTGCCAGAAGAAGAAGAAGAAGAAGACGGCGGGGGGTACGAGAGCGTTCCCCTCGCACTCTCCGTTACCATCAACCCCGAAGGTTTCTACGAGCTCTTAGACGCGTCGCAGGCTGCCCTCCCCAACCTGCCTACAATTCCGGCAGCGAATTCCGTATCATCATCGGCGAGTTTGCTGGCATGCCTGAACCATGTAGTGCAGTTTCGGTTAGTTCAGCGCTTGAGGGCCGATCCGGTCTCGGCTTTGAGGACGCCGTGCAGGTTCGAGCTGGTGGGTAAGTCAGCCGAACCCCCTACGGAGGCGGATGTCGGGGATGCCCTCTCCGGGGAACTCGTCTTCCCTGCCGGCTTGGAGCCCGCCCCGCTCCACAATGGCGCATACGCTGTCCGCAGCGGAGAGGTCGTGAGCGTCGAGTTCGAAAACAGAGGCCAGTCCGCGGTATATCTGACCGTACTCGACCTGAAACCACTCTGGGGGGTTGAGAAGCTGTACCCTGCAGGCGTTGGCGCGTCCGAGTGCGTCGGGCCGGGCGAGAAGCGCACGTTGCCTATCCAAATGGAAATCCCGACGTACCTCGTGGGGAAAGGCCGCACCGAGATTACCGAGACCCTGCGCGCGGTCGTTACCGTCCGCCACACATCTCTGCAGGCGCTAGAGCTGCCCGACATCCACGAGTCCTCAACGGCCAGGCACGCTCATTTCCCCGAATACTTCACAAGCGCTCTCGATCAGCTGCTGGAGGATTTTTCGCCTGCCAGCCGCGATGTCAAACTGAAGGGGCGCACGGGTGGTTCATGGCAGATGTACGATATCAATGTGCGTACAACTACCTAGGTAGCGGCGCAGCACAGAAACAACCAACCCCCCCCCCCCCAAACCTCTCCACGCCGCGGTTCTAGCAGGCTGCCTTGGGTACCTAGGTACCTTTTTATATTTGGCGTCTAGAAATTACCGCGTCTGTCTATCTACAGGTATATCATCCTTGACCCCGAGGTACCCAAGGACCTAGATAGGTACCTAGGTACCTAGGTAGTCTAAGCTCCATAGTGAACATAGGGAACCCAAAAGGCATTTACCAGGCCTTTGCTTTTGTGCGTCCCAAACCCGAGCAGCTTGCCGTCCCTCGAACCGACGCTGTCGCTGTTGATTTGCCTATCACGCAGCGCTCGGATGGCCATGTGAAGGCCGAGGCAAACAGCCGCATCCGTCATCCCTTGGCTCCCCAGAGTCTCGTAAAAGACGCGTGCAATGTCCGCACAGTGGCTGTCGGAAACTTTCCAGAGCGTTCCCACTACGTGGCGAAACCCGGCCAGCTGCAGGGTGCTGACGAGATGGATGCCTTCGTCTGCGAGCCTGTCCGCATCGCTGGCCCCGGTCGAACAGGCAGAGAGATAGCCGAGAAAGGGTTGGTTTTCATACAACTTGCAATCTCGAAGGTCCCCCACGGTCAGTGGGTTTTGCTCCCAGTCTTGGAGCAGCAGGCAACTGCGAGAAGGGTCCGCAGGGTCCGACCGACCGTGGCCCGCAAAGTGGAATATCGTGCACGATGCCAACTCGCCGACGACGGCGTCCTTGAGCGGCAGCGGACAAACGGGCTCCAACCCAAGCGACGACTCGCACGTGGCTCGCAGCACAGAAACTTCATCCGCAGCAAAGGGGAGAGCCCCGGTTGCTAAGCCCGGCGTTACTGGCATGGCAACCAGGAGAGCCCGGTCGACCCTGGGTGGTGCCGAGGACGCACAGGCCGAGTCCGAGTCCGAGTCCGAGGCCGAGGCGCGGGCCCGGGCCCGGGCACGGTCGAGGCACCCGTACTGCATCGCCTTGATAGATGAGGAATATGACGACATGACCCTGTCCAGGACGGTCTCGGTCGAGCCTTTGCCATAACGTCCGGCCGCGTGGAGAGGAAGGACGGTGAGAAGGCCGGTAGGGACCCACCACACCCGGGCCCAGCTGCGACCCGGCGTTGGACAATCCGTGAAACCCAGCGCGTCGAGAATCGGGCGGCAGGCTGCGCTCCATAGCCACTCCAGCATGGAAGAATCTACCGCTACCGCATCCGAAGAGCCTCCCAGTGCCGCCCGGAGATGTCTGACTCGCTTTTCGGTATCCTCCAGCGTCAAGGCGGGCAGCCGCAGCAGCCTGATCCCATCATGCTCGACAAGGAAAGCGTCGCAGCGGTAGGTGCTCAGATTGATGACGACGATGGGGTCCGGATCCGCCAGGGATTGGATCTCGTCCAACGTGGCGGGAAGGAGAAAGTTGCCAAATCCCGGCTGCTCGCGAATCCTGGCAACAAGCTCGCCCAACTTTTGATCCGACTCGTGGCGTCGTTTCGCTCGCGACTGCCAGAGCGGCGTGCTGCCGGTGGTGGGCAAGATAAAACCGGCCAGGGTTTCGTTCGGGCTATCCAGCTCGTCTCGCAAGCGCACAAACGCAGCGGCGAACGCGGGGTGTTGCCGCTCGAGCTCGGAAATGTCGGTCCGCAGTTCTGCCAGGGAGCCGAAAATAACACCGCGACCGACCTCGAGAAGCTGCAGGGCGTAGCCCGGGTCCTTCCCTGCGTTGAGGGCCACCGCCGTTGCCGTGCGGGCGAGATCGGCACACGACGCAAGCATGCGCTGCTTGTCCGTGTGCCGCAGCGATCGGGGACTGAGATAGCGGACGAGGTAGACAGCTTCGTGGAGCAGCCAGCTCGCCTTCTCCCATTCCGACTGCGAGGCGAAGATGCGAGCAGCTCTCTGGGCCAGTTCGATGCGTACCGAGGGCGCAGCTGCATCGCAGCCCCAGCCTTCCAAGTACGAAGCGAGTGCACCGGCTAGGTCGTCCGCTGAGCAGCCCCGCCCGTATCCTTCCTCCAGCCGGGCTCCGAGATTGAGCGACCAGCGGGCTCTATCTGGTTCGTTGTTGTCTGTCGCGCGAACGGCGGCCCTCATGTAGTCGATAGATTGGTTGAAGAGCTCCTCTGAATCTCGTTGCTGAGCGACACAGGCAACGATGATTCCAATGTCATTGTGGTAACCAGCTCGGTCCGGATGGCCCGAGGGAATGGCGCGCACCGCTGCCTCGAGCTTCTCGGCGGCCCGTTCAAGGTCGGTATTCGACCCCGATCGTTCGAATCGTCTCCAGAAAGCGTTTCCGAGGCTGTGGAACACAGGTGCCTGGCTTGCATTTCCCTCGCACACCTCGTTTGCTGCAGTGCTGAGAACGTCAATAGCTTGATCGAGGCTGCCTGCGAGGTCGGTTCTCTCGTATCGTCTTACGAGTGCTAACCCGAGATTGTTCAGGCGGTTGGCACGATCGGGCGAATCGCGTGGCGTGCTCTCGGCCGCGATCCTGAGATAATCGATAGCTCGATCGAGATCTTCAGTCGAGCCGGTCCGTATCGACCGCTCTGCAGCAGAGATGCCGAGATTAGATGCCCTCAAAATCCGGTCAGGGTGGTCATGGGGGGTGGCCTCGAATGCTCTTGCCGAAGACTCGACGGCATGGTGCAGGTCCTCCACCGAGCCAGTCTTGGCGAAGCGCGCCGCCAGCAGGATTCCGAGATGGGCTAACCGGCCAGCGCGAAGAGACTGGTCGGCGGGAGTAGCTTCGAGTGCCATGTGCACGAGGCTGATAGCACGGTCAAGGTCTTCCGAAGAACCGGTCTGGTCGTGACGGCTACCTAGCCAGCGTCCAAGGGCCGTGAGCCACATTGCCCGGTCGTAGTGATCTTGAGGCGTGAGGGCCAATGCTGACTCGGCATTTTCGATAGCCTTGTCGAGGTCACTCATCGAACCCGAATGGTTGAACCGTTCGCCGAATTTGTTTGCCAGGTTGTGGAGAATGGCGGCTCGATCCGGGTGGTCGAAGCGGATTTCCTCGGCTGCTCTCCCCGTGACCTCGATTGCGAGCGTGAGGTCATCTATACTACCAGTTCTTATGAACCTCATTTCAAGCTGACTTCCAAGGCAGTTGAAGACGGTGGGCCGGCTGGGATGCTGTCGAGGTACGGCTTCCTTGGCCGCTTTGAGGATCTCGATAGAGCGATTGAGATCCTCCACGGAGCCAGTTCTCTGGAACCGTGCACCGAGCCTGTTCCCGAGCGACACCATCCAATTGAACCGGCTCGTCAGGTCTTCAGGCGCGGCCTCGACTGCCGCACCCGCGACGTCGATTGCTTGATCAAGGTCGTCGATGGAGCCAAGCCGTTCGTAGCGCCTGCCAAGCCACACTCCGAGGTTGTTCAAGCGACCGGCTCGATGAGCATCGTCTGTGGGGGTAGCGTCGATGGCCGTTTTCGTCGCCTCGATAGCCCGGTCCAGATGGTTGATCGACCCGGTCCTCTCGAATCGCTTTCCGAGTCTGTTGCCGAGGTTGGTCCAGATCATGCACCGAATCGCATCGTCTACCCTCACAATCTCGGCGGCAGCCTGGATCGTCGCAATGGCCCGATCGAGATCTTCCACCGACCCGTTCCGCTCAGATCTTCTTCCAAGCCAGCGTCCGAGGTCATTCAGCCACGTTGGCATCTCGGGGTGCTCCTTGGGCAACAGATCCACCGCAGCGCTCGCAATCTGAATGAGGAGGTCTATATCATGCAGCGAGCCTGTCTCCTCAAACTGTGCCTCAACCCCCGCTCTCATGGCTCGAAGTTGTTCGACGATGTGGTCGTGGCCCTCTGGTGCGACACCCACCGGCTCCAATTCGTCCATGGCAATTCTGCCTACCTAATGTAG
>Ga0247765_1000127_pt1 | contig 59476 bp, 78 predicted proteins | sample UWRJL106311C6_FD_179949 | JGI IMG/M metagenome (GOLD analysis project Ga0247765, IMG submission 179949) | Plant litter microbial communities from Arlington Agricultural Research Station in Wisconsin, United States - UWRJ-L106-311C-6 | ecosystem: Environmental > Terrestrial > Plant litter >... | reverse complement strand
AACAAGAATTGCTGTTTCTAAGTTTATCGACGCGTACCTTGCTTAACCGCCGAGTTTAGTTTGAGTAGACGTGCAGGTTCTGGTGATATCTTGGCACATGGTGCGGGAACAGGGGTCGACATTCATTCGGTATGGTGACCAAGAGCCGTGGAGCATTTTCGTTTAGCAGCTGTCTCTACAAACATGACCAAATTTCTGGGTCGTCGTGGGAGGCTGACATACTGTGACACTGCCAGTCAGAAAAGGGCAAAAAGAGCGTGATGAACAAGGCCAAGTCCAGTGTGGGTTAATTTTCAGATGCTTCTCAGTCTCACCCCTGGAGGGAGAGACAGGCCCGCCATTGGCCCGCGAGCCGCAGATGCAGCCGGCGCGTGGGTTCTCAGAATAGACTGCCGTGCGTATCGTGGGGAGCACAGCGGTCCGTGACACCCTCAAGTCGGGAAGAGCCCGCGTTTAGCAGGCCGGGTCGGCCAATCACTGGCCAGCTCACCAGGGACGCCAGGGTTGGGGGTACATTAAAACTGGGCAAATTCCTAAAAATAGCAGACGAAAACGGGTAAATTATGGTCACAATACTAGCCAATGGCCGTCCGCGGACCGGTCTTCTTCCTGCAAGGAGTCGACAAAATGCGCAGATTGACGCATGTTACTCACCAACTTTCCTCTGTTTCCCAGACTTCTCGTGCCAGTTAGCTGCAGCACGGCGACATTATTGCAGGGACTCATGAACGGGCTCAGATGCTGCTTGCGTGTCGGCGTGAGGTATGGGAAAGGCGTAGCGGGTCAGGATCGAAACAGATGAAACCATCAAATCACTTGATCCAGTCGCGCAGCTTTCGTGGAATTTCCATCCCACCCTCCATCGAGAATATTGCCCAGTTTTGCCTGTGGCTTGGCGCAGCCTCGTGAATTTTACCCAGCTGGTGCACTGCTGGCCGCACCGTTTGTTGGGTCTCTGGCGGCAGGCATTCATCCCTCCACGAAATCGATTTTTGTTGTTGTGTAGCTTGCTGCTTGCGCAAAATGGCTGGCCCACTATGACGGATTGCAGATGGGATGTTGCATCGCTACATCATAACTCCTTCCGTTATTCTAGCGATATCCTTGTGCAGGGGATTACGTTGATGAAATTGTCCGGGCAAGGTGCCGCCGTGAGGCTGTCTACATTTATCTGTCTCAATGTCAAGCACCATGAATCTGATACTACACTGGTTGCTCGATAATGGCACCGTGGCGTGGCTGGCCTCAACCATAAAAAGCAGGTGATTTGTGTTTTTGTTGGCCGACTCGTTAGGCCAATCAACGTCCTAGCCTTCCCATGTGAATGCAATCTCTCTAGCTACCAACACCATCGCTGCACCGTGATGGGAGGGGTAGTTTGACTATGCCCATACGCAAGGCTGTCCTGTTTGTGGGAGGCTATACGGTCCTCTCCGCCAGAAAATTTCAAATGCCACCGAACCGTTGCAGAGCGGAAATTCAATCGAACCGCAACGCTGCACCGAGCCCGCCGCCGTTATCCGTAAATGAATTCGGAACGTGGATGATGTGGAAAGTCTGAAAGCTCTTTCCCGGTTATATTGCTGGGGCGAGATTTGCCAGTTCCACTGTCCGGAACCATGTCTACAGAAAATCCAGTACTCGACCCCATCCTTTGTTATCCGACCGTTGGGTCCGTCAGCGACCCCGAGGACGGCCTGTCGCTGCCTGGCGGGGAGTTATCCCGTCCAGGGCAACTTTTCCAGTGCATTTTCAGCTCCAGGTTACAGCTTCCGTCCAGTGCACGTAGTGCGAAACGTTGAATGTCGGTCTGCTGAGCTGCCAGCCTCAGATCCGAACAGCCCGAACAGTCATTGCGATTCTGCGAGCCGGTCCTGTTAGCGGAACACCGGAAACGCACCACGGGCTGGTCCCAGTCGCAATGAAAAATACTTCCGTCGCCATCTGTTGGTCACTCTGTTGCAGGATCGCAACGCGGAGTCGACACTGGCCTGTACCAGTTTCAGGGTCGCGGAACATCGATTGGGAGGAGAGCTTGCCCGCATTCTCAGGGGGAATGACTTTCCTGTACGGGCATCACGTTCCAGAAGGGCGTTGGTTCGTCGCACGGGTCATATGTGGGTCCCGGACAGGGTTCTTTTTCTTTTGCGGCCAGTCAATTCCCGCAGCGGACCCCTTGGTGGTCGCTGGTGTGCCAAGACTGAATCGTGGTGCCGGCTCTTGTCCTGCACATGCCCCACCCTTTAGTCGACGCCAGTCCTTCCTAACCCCCAGAGGGGGCCCACGGTTTTCGAACTCCCACCCCTCGCTCCTTCCTATAATTAGATCACGAATCCAGCCTCCATCTGTGTGAACTGCAGCAAAGTATCTCTGTACCTTTCCTACCCTGGATATCGGCCAGAGGAATTGACGACATTCTCTACCTTGTGCAAAAAGGCACAAAAAGAGGCCTTCGCCCTGTCATCGCTGTCGCCAAATCGGTGGGTCCAGGCATCACGGCCACCACCGACAAAGCAGTTGCGACCCTCCTAGGTCTCGAGCCAAGGTCCCCGCAAAGGCATCGCAACTTTTCCTGTGGTCGGTGACGCAGTGTATAGTACCTACAAAAGCGCCATCTCGAAAGCTTCGACGACGCCCAGTGACGCCCACGGGGAAGTGTAATCGCCTTGTGTGTCGCCGATTGAACTGAGGCCACTAGCCAACGCCACAAACCCGAGTCCTGATCCGCCATCTCCATCCGTCGCATATCCGACAAGATGGGCCGAAGAAAGATCGAAATCAAGGCTATCAAGGATGACCGGAATCGCTCCGTGTAAGTAATCATGATTGCTGAACCTGTGTTTCGATTTGGCCACGGTCGCTAACTGCTCTTGCCCGCGACAGCACCTTCCTAAAGCGCAAGGGCGGTCTCTTCAAGAAGGCCCACGAGCTCTCGGTGCTCTGCTCTGTCGATGTCGCCGTCTTCATTTTCGGCAGCAACAAGAAGCTCTATGAGTACTCGTCATGCGACATGCGGGAGCTTATCTCACGATACACCTTTGTAGGTCCCCTGCTAATTGCGGGCAATAAAGACGCAACTGACACGAACTCCCTCTAGCACGGTGGTCCGAATGAACACAAAGGGCCATCCGACTTCAACGGTGGCGCCGAGGATGAGGAGGATGAGGATGAGAATGGTACTCCCCCACAAGTGGAGGGCATGGATCCTCAGATGCTCCCACCTCACTTCCAGGGCCAACCTCCTTTCGCGCACATCAGGCATCACACCCCATCCGCATCACCTCCGATTCCCAATGGTGTCTTTGGCGCGCATCCCGGACACCCGCGTGGGCACACTCCTCAACCGGGAATGGGCTCCCGGCCGTCATCGAGGAATGACATCAGGAGGATGAACCCAATAGTCAATCAGGTGGTCGGCCCGCAGGGGCAGCCTCCACCGCAGGCCGTTAATGGCTACGCTTTTATGCCCCAGCCGGCTATCTATAACCCACAGAACCCGGCGAATCTACAACCGAACATGCCCCCTCACGCCCTGCCTCAGGTTCACTCCCAATATCCCTATCCCCCACCACAACCGCACGCGCACCAAATGCAGCCCTACCTAGAGGAACAGCGGAGATCTTTACCCCCTAATTTCCCTCCTCAACCTCAGGCGCCGCCGGCACCGCGCCACTCGGTATCTCCCCCACAACCACCTGCTCAGCTTCCGCCTCAGCCTATCCAGCACATGCCACCTACTCCTCCACAACCTCAAATTCAGGTCCACCCCATGCGGAGCCCGCCTCAACCTCAACACCAGATCGCTCCACCACCACCACCACCCCCTCCGCAGCATCAACAGGAACAGCAGCATCTGGCGCCGCCATCGGAACTCCAGCCACCAGGACCAGCAGATCCAAAGACAAAGGCGGAACCTGTCGAGAGACCGAGACAGTCTCTTCTTCTGGATACCAACATCAAGAAGCAGCCGCCACGTGCTCGAGGAAGCATCTTTACTCCGATTGATGAGAACCGGTCTATTCTATCTCAACATCTTGCCGCCTTCAACCCCGATATAAAATCGGAAACAAGCAATAACAACCGGTCGCAATCCATCGATGTCGGAAGCGTCTCGAGGAGCAATATGACAAGCTCGCCACCGCAGCTTCAGCGGGCAAGCACGCAGGGACAACCTATCATCAAGAGGAACGGGTCCATGTCTTCCATCCCGGAGACAACCTTTACACCACCATCCCGGTCTAACAGCCTGCGGGTGGGTGGTGCCGGCGCAGCTCGACCTCGGCTAACGGTGCAGATTCCCGACGAGCCTTCGGACGGTGGGAGCGCAACTAATGAATCAGCCTCCCCCCGCGGCACGACATCGACGGATGTCACCTCTCAGCCATCTCGACGACCCACAGACTCGCATTCTGGGGGAGTTGTTCTCCCACCTCCATCACCTTCAGCATCGGCGCTTCTTTCGGCAGGAGCGTCAGGGCCACCTAATCCCTTCGCCCGGCCTCCTCCGCACCAAAACAACAACAGCATGAACATCGATACCCCTGTTTCTGCGCTACCCTCTCGCTTCCTCAACAATGAGTTCCTTCCTAGTCCCAGCAGCTTCTACCCAGAATGGAATTTTCGAGGAAGTGACAGCAACACCCTTCCTAGCCCATTGAATTTCGCGACTCCTGTCGTTGGCACTGGTCCATCGTTCCTGAGGGACGACCCGGGTCTTCACAAGAGAAAGAGCCCAGAGATCAGTGGCAATGGATCTCATCACGACCACATAGACATGGGCAGCGAAGCAAAGCGGGTCAAGGTTGACTCTTGATCCAGGATGTGCGAGAACCATTATATTCGTCTTGTATCATATTTGTAAGGCGTTAGCAAAACACTAGGCGGCGAGTAATAGCCGCTTTGGAGCTCTGGGTCAACGTGTGGGAAAAGCAGCAGATTTCATAGCGGACATCGGGCAGTTTATTAGTTTTCTTTGCAGCATATATTGCGGGTGTCATTCCCGGCGTCATGCATAGGATGAAGGGATGAAGATGAGGACGCTAGCTGGAAGCTTTCGATTTTTTTTTTTCTCGGTGGTAAACTTTTTACATTGGCTTAGACATATGTATGGCGTTGTTGGGTATGTGTGTTATGTTTCTGTGGCGACAGGTCCGATCCTCTCATCTTTATTGGAGACGGGATGAGCCAAGTTTTGAATACAGATAATTGTCAATGTCCAGACTTTTGAGATATCATTTGTGGAACGAAACAAAGTCGCGAATTTCAATGTCCAGTTCTTACAATCAATGACGAAACACGGCTGGGTCCCATAGCCTATAATCCTCCGACTTTTGATGTCAGTGCCGAGGCGTGGCCTACGGATAGCGTGCATTGGCTGAGGACTTCAGCGTTAGTTTATCAGTGTTTCGGGTATAGCCTGGCCCACTAGTTCTGGTGTAAGGCGGCGTGCACCGGCTCCCCAAGCATCACCAGCCACTAGATACACTCTCCGCGAGCCCGTCACGTAAAAGCTGAAGCTTTCTTCAGCTCGGCCAGTCGGGTCTCTCAGGAGTCACACTTCGGGAGCAACAGGGCAGAGGCGTGAGGAATTACGCAGTGTCGTACACACCAGTCCACAGACCGAGCACCTTGTTCACTACGTGCAGTAATGCGGGGTGCAGTGGAGTTGAGTGAGAGACGAAGATTGGGAGAAAAACATGCTGCATGCGACATGCTGCAGGATGGGCTGCGGGCTAAGAATAGAAACACGCGGCGGCTTCTTCCTTTCCTCATCCGCTCCTCCGCTTACTGCGAGGTGTGACGTGTGTAGTGTGTGTGCGTATGTCGGTTTACTGGGTAACGGTGTCGGTAATCAGTCGGGTGTGGTTTGATCCCGATTGGTTGGGTTTTGATATGATGTCGGGTGTTGTAAATTGTTGCAACGGCGGTGAAGAGGTGTTCGATGGGTTGTCAGACCGGCGGGTAGCCATGTGAGAGGCAACTGCTTGATCCGAGGATCATATTTTCCTAATACCTTCTGGTGCAGCAGCATAACTGAGTGCTATAGTAGCCGGAAACCAGATATCATGACAGTCTGCGATTTACATGGCTAATACGCGACACATTCGTTACAAGATATCCAGGTATCATTGTACTGGTAAACTCGGCAACTGATAATACCGTAAAGCGCTGACTGGCTATTCAGCCAGGTAGTCAATAGACCTAGTGAATATAATCAACTGTACTTGTCATGTTTGCTCTTCACTTTCATGTCGAGCAGTACCTCGTGGTAATCTCCTTCCCTCTTGGCCTTCTTCAGCCGCTTTACTTCGTCCTCGTTTAGCCTCCTACCCATCGCCTCCTCTAACTCACGGCGGCTGATTTTCTCTCGCGCCTTTTCCTCGCGAGATGCCTTCAGCCGCGGTTTGAAGCTCGCCTGCATGCGGATGCGCAGCGTCGTGTTGAACGAAACATCGTCAGCATCGCCACGGACTTCGGGCACGGCGCCCACCTTGCGGCCCTGGTTGCTCTTGATGGTAAGGAATGTATCGCGCAGCGTCTGGACTTGGAAGGTTCCCGTAGTATTGGCTGTAGCGGTTACTACAAATGATTCAAGCGGGGAAACAGCTTCGGCAGCGGCGGAGAAGAGGCCGATCTTGTCGCAGCTCAAATACCTGTTCCCATTTTCGCGTAAGCTGGATGTTGGATTTCTTGGAAGTGCTGGAGAGTATATACTTCCCATGGTGCCCCTTAAACCGGTAGTGCTCCGTGCCCACGATTCGATTAGCCACCCAGACCTGACGCACGTCGTGAGGCTCTGAAGTGGCGGGGTTCCCATCGATGATGTTCTCGATAGGCAGTGCAAAGACCTTGCCGTTTGCGTCACAAGCTAGCGCCGTTGGAGGTTCGCTCGGGAGAACAAACATCACTGGTCCAACTAGGTCGGTCACGACCTCGGCCGACACCCAGCCGTCGTCGTCGTCAGGGTTTTCGGGATCTTCTTCTTTGGACGCTTTGCTGCTCTTGATATGAGGCTCGCCATTGTCATCGGCTGCGTCGTCGCCCGTCTCAGCGGCTCGCTTCCTCTTCTTCGGCTTCTTCTCGCCTTTGAATGTCAGTGGCTTTACCATAATGTGGACTGGTTGACTTCGTGATGATGTCTTGTCGCAGTTGTGCTGGTCGATGGACGGGGGATGTAAAAATATGGGGGCGGGGTCGGAAATTCTTATCGATACGAAGTCGAGTGGCGCCAAGTTCAGAGCCCCCCCTGTCGGTTACTAGAGTTCCTGCAGCGCCCTCTGTACACTCTGCCATTGAATGCTCGCATGTAGAATATTGGAGTGTCTTCCACGGACCTCCCAACTGGCTTTGAAGAAAAGTGCAGAGATTTGGAAATCACAGCGTCATCAAACTCCAGGGCCACACATCTTAAATACTTGGCTTGCTTGAGGTGGTTTCAGTGTCCGCCCGTTTCCCAGACCATGCAGGTGACCAGCTCTTGGGTTGGTCTTGGCAGGCAAGTTCGTGGACTTTACCTGCCAATTTAAGGCTACCGACTGGTGCCCTCTGTCTCAAATTTGCGTCACTCTCAACCATCATTCATCTTCCATTTGTTACGATTTGGAAATGGCACCCCAGGTACAAGCTGTAACCGTTTCGCTCCAGGACCTCAAGGACGGTAAGAGCTCCAATGCAGGGGAGCTGCACTCTATGCATGTGTATGTGGGAACATAACTCATGTCTCTACGTACGCAGGAACGGTTTCTTTTGAGGCGTTGCGTGAGGCGTTCGGTCCCGACTCTCTCGGAATTCTCATCGTGAAGGATTTGCCGTCAGAATTCCCCGAGCTACGGCATCATTTGTTATCGTACTCGTCGTACTTGGGAAACCTGCCTAAGCCAAAGCTCGGTGAGTACGCATAGAGCCTCTTGAGTTGTGCATATCTTACCAACTCCTAACATGATATCAAGATGAACTTGAGAATGAAAAGGCAAAATATCTCACAGGATGGTCTCTCGGAAAAGAGACACTCAAGAACGGCCAAGTGGACACGCTGAAGGGCTCCTTTTACGCCAATTGTGCCTTCTATGTCGACCCAACATTACCATGCGCTCAGCCAACGGAACAGTTCAATGACGACAATTTCCCAGAATACCTCTCACCGAATATCTGGCCTACAGATGAGACACTGCCCGGGTTCAAAACAACATTTGAACGGCTGTGCCGGTTGATCATCGATGTTGCTGCTCTCGTTGCATGTGCATGTGACAAATTTGCCGAGAAGGAAATTTCAGGCTATCCCAATGGGTATCTAGAGCAGGTCGTGAGGACCTCGACTACCACAAAGGCCCGGCTGCTGCACTACTTTCCTGAAGAGCCTGCAACTTCTGCTTTGGTCGCGGTAGCAGCTGGCGAGATGGCTGGCGAGAAGTCTAAGGAAGAGGACAAAGATGAGGACGACTGGTGTGCCACGCATTTGGATCACGGATGCCTCACTGGTCTGACGTCGGCCATGTTCATCGACGAGGCAAAGGTATCTCCAGTGGCTGCCATCGCAGGGGGGAGGTCAACACTACCTCCGCTCCCCGAGCTCGCGGCGTCCCCGGATCCAACAGCTGGCTTGTACATCAAATCGCGGACTGGAGAGACGGTGCAAGTTAAGATCCCTAGAGACTGCATCGCATTCCAGACAGGTGAGGCGTTGGAGCGCATTACAGGTGGCAAGTTCAAGGCGGTTCCGCACTTCGTGCGTGGAGCGAAAGCTACCCGGAACGGTGGGAAGGTGGCGAGAAACACGCTCGCCGTTTTCACGCAGCCAAATCTAGGAGATGAGGTTGATATTGGGCAGCACATTACCTTTGGCGAATTTGCCAGAGGGATTGTAGCAAAGAATACGGTTTTGTAGCAAAGGGCATTGTACAGTCCAACCCCTGAAAGATTGTTCGCGCGCTACTTTGCGGCTTGGATACAGCCTGTGGACCAAAACTGCCCCGGCATTCCTTTTCTATTTTTGAGGGGTTGATGATGGAAAGTTGAGGGTTGGATTGTAAATCGATTCAGTTGGAGACGCAAAAGTTGTCCACAAAAGCTTGCGTCTCAAGACAAATCTTGGCCCAACCCCTGTGGGATACCCCTGCTACAACCCCTGTCCCAGGTGGGCAATCGTGGAAGCTCCACCATGGATGGCATTGCTTTGAAATTGCCTTCGCGCCGACACTGAACAGCTTCCCGTCAACATCGTGAAGAGCTGAAGATCTTTTCGGCTGTCCAGTCGTTTCTATCGCCATCCCGGTCTTGGATATATACGGCATCAAGTTGATGTTTTAAGCTCGTTCAATTGGCTGAAATTGCCGAGTCTTCTCATTGACTTGAGACTAACACGCGAACTCCATAACGCCAGCCTCGCGTCTAGTAGTGACAACCCATGCGTTCCTCAACCATTGGCCTCGCGCTTGCGGCGTGGTTTTTTCTCCTCCTCAATGGCGTCTGGGGCGCGTTCGTTCCTAAGCTTCTTCCTCGCCAGACGCAGTCTGCAGCGAACCCCACTGATCTTTGGGTCACGGTAGACGAGTCGGGGCGCCCCAAGACCGTGACACCCATCCTCACAACTATAAGCGGCACGCCAACAATCATCTCAGGCGCACCCTACCAGGTTACCGGGACGGTATTCACACAGACTCGGGCCGACGTGAAAATCACCACAAGCACCGGGGCCGAGCAGCCCAAAGCAACCGGATCTGATGGAAGTGGCTCGTTTGCCCTCTGTCGCAACCGTGACGGCGACCACGCTCCATTCTGCGAGCCAAAGAACAATGCTACTATCTACCCCGGCGCTACGCATTATGTCACCTGGGACCCATCCTTCTTCAACACCACCAACACCACCGTCCGGGTTGTTGGGTTTTACAATGAGACAGAAGAGGCTTTTTCGTCGGATCTCATAGCTGCTGGCTGGGGCTTTGTAAGTTCACGCCGGCGTTCGAACCAGAAAGTCAGATCTGACCAAATCACTCTAGTACCAATGGGCCGTCAAGTCGGAGCTCTACTCCTCCAAGCACAAGCCTGGCGTGAACATTACATTCCGTCTCGCCGCCCTCCCGGTTGGCAAGTCGGTGCAGTGGGTGCCTGGGCCCACTGTTCTGGTCACTACCTCACCAACCCCCATCCAAGAACCCTCAAAGCCACCATCCGGAGAGGCCCTTTATATTGCCATCCCGACGGTGTTGGGCTTTGTTGCCCTGATGGTGTTCGGTACTTGCATCTGGAACCGCAAGGCTCGCAGGATTGAGTTGGGTAACATTATGGGACGAGGACGCGGCGGCTACGGCGTGGGCAAGAGCCGGCGGCAGAGAATGTTTGGTAAAGGGGCGAGGAAAGATCGGATTCTGTTGACAGAGCAGGAGGGTAGCCATGTCTACCAGGATGAGCCGGTTGGAGATCACAATGATTGGAAGCGGGAAGTTCCTGGTCGAGTGGATGGTCTACCGCGGCGTGATAGCGACGCGTTGGGTAGTTTGGTTGGAACACCGACTCAGGACCGGCATTTTGATTTCTCAAGGCCTGGTCTACGGAGGAATTGACCACTGTTGACGGGCGTTCACGCGAGTACACATTTCGCCGCGGCCCACCATTGGATGCGTACCTAGAGCTCTACTTAATGGCACTTGGGTGCCTAACTAGGAGGAAGCAGTAGGACTACGATTGTATATGAAAGTTTACCTTGATTGAGAACCATGAGGATTTTGGTAGTGAATGAATCTTTAGAATCCAAACGTTGAATTATTTGAAAGAGAGCAGCCACTAACTTTGGCCCTCTCCTCAGAAGCGGGGTTTCGGGTCGCGTGGACAACACTTGCTCATGCTACTTCTACAATTTTATCTCACAGGATTTGCCATCAACGATTGGTTATTCAGGCAGCTTGGCCGAGGGGTCTATGGCGGCGCATTTAAGCTTTCTCAGAAGCTCTGCGCTCTCGCAAGAGGCGCGGGTTCGAATCCCGTAGCTGCCAACCATATTTTCTTTTGTTTCAGGCTGAGAGGACCACCTTTTTGCTCCTTCCGGCATTAGGATACTCTGCATACCTGACTGAGTTGTAGCAACTGCTGGGAATTACTGTTAATACTGTGCATACAGCCCAAACAGCCAAGCTTGTCGGTCTTCATTGTATATCAATAGACTTTGGCATAAAAGACTCAGCATTCGCCTCGCTGAATCCGCCTGAACGCAGTGGCACCAAGGGATTCCGAGGCACATACGCCACTTTCACCCAAGCCATAATTCTCGTGCACTATTTTATCACTGGGTTGATACGTTGTGAGACACGACTCGGGGCCTTTTCTGCTTCTTTCCGCTCCGCTCCCCGCTCTCTACCTGAGGAACCTGAAGACCGTGAATGCTATATGAAGTGGACTTGCCCGCCGTTTTGGCAAGTAGGTAGGCTGACGACGACTTTGGTCGCCGTTATCACGTGGGAGGCTTGTAACACTGCCGCCAACTCCTTGCGAGACCCCGTCGGCGGTTTTAGCGCCGTAGCGAATGACACGTCCGCATCAGCGCAACTACCTACATTTGCAGCGTGAATGCGCCGCACATAAGCCGTTGGCATTACGAACCCATCACTGCCACTGTGTAGTGGATCTGTAAGGCCACCTCTCAATTCCTCCGACGATCCGGACACAGACATCAACAGGCTCTCCGTTCATTATTCGACATCATCTTCCGACTCTGCGTATTTCCTCACCCTCCAACGAGTTAAGTGTCTTTGAAACGAGTTTGCAGCGCTATGTCCGCTTAGCAGTTGCCACACCTTACCCCCTGCTTTGCCTCGATGCCAGGTCGCCCTCTCTGTTGCAACAACAACGAAACTTCACACCCATTGTTCTTCGCACACTCCTTCCGCCGCGGCCGACGGCGAAACCGAATTATCGAACAATTCCAAGAGCACGCACGGCATTTATATCCTTCTTCGTCTGTTTCCTTGCGGATCTGCTGAGTCGTTACGCGGTCCATGTGTCTCACGCCTCAAATATAATAAGTTGCGTCCTCTGAAACGGCGCTCGAGGACCGCCTCCAGAATGAAGTTTTCAGCCCTCACAACGTTGCTAAGCCTGGCTGCCTGGACAGCAGCATCCAAAATCGCGCCTCGGAATTTCGACACCAACGATTATTACGTTCTCGAACTCGACGCGCAAACATCTCCGGCTGATGTAGCACGAAGCTTGGGTCTTGAGCATGAGGGGCCCTTGGGCCAGATCAAGCGGCACCATGTCTTTGTCGCGAGGAAAGCCGAACACGATGTTGTAAAGCGAGAGATCAAGGAGAGGCGGCGTCGGAAACGATCCCTGGGCGAGCGCGATGTTCTGGATGGCGTCCTCTTCTCCAACAAGCAGCTGCTGCGTGCACCGTGGTCGAAGCGAATCATCCCTCCTCGATACGGCCCCGCCCGTCGCCTTAACAAGTCGCCGCCGGTTGCCGAGGCTGTGCAAAAGCAATTGCACGTTGCCACGGCCCTTGGGATTGTGGATCCCATCTTCAAAGAGCAATGGCATCTTTTCAATCCCGTCCAGGTCGGCCATGATGTCAACGTTACAGATGTGTGGCTGCAGGGCGTCACTGGCAAGAACACGACCGTCGCCATAGTCGACGATGGACTGGATATGTATAGCGACGACCTGAAGGCCAACTACTACGCACAAGGATCCTATGATTTCAATGACAAGATGGACGAACCGAAGCCGCGGTTGGCCGAGGATAGGCATGGCACCCGTTGCGCCGGCGAGGTGTCGGCCGTCAAGAACAACGTCTGCGGTGTCGGTGTGGCATACGACTCCAAGATCGCTGGTCTTCGTATTCTGTCAAAGATAATATCCGATGCCGATGAGGCCGTGGCCATGAATTACGACTTCCAGCACAACCACATCTACTCCTGCTCTTGGGGGCCTCCAGATGATGGGAAGAGCATGGATGCGCCTGGAATCCTCATTCGCAGGGCTATGCTGAACGCCGTCCAGAATGGGCGCGGCGGACTCGGTTCCATTTACGTATTCGCCAGCGGTAACGGTGCGCCTAGTGAAGACAACTGCAACTTTGACGGCTATACCAACAGCATCTACAGTATTACTGTCGGTGCTATTGACAGGGAGGGGAAGCACCCCTACTACTCGGAGAAGTGCTCGGCCGGCCTGGTTGTCACATACTCAAGCGGTAGCGGCGATGCAATCCATACTACCGACGTCGGAACCAACAATTGCGCCACTAACCATGGGGGAACCTCGGCAGCCGCGCCTCTGGCAGCTGGCATCTTCGCTCTCGTTCTACAGGTTCGCCCTGACCTGACATGGAGAGACATGCAATACTTGGCCATGGATACTGCCGTGCCCGTCAATGTTGATGATGGATCATGGCAGAAGACCACCATCGGCAAGCAGTTCAGCCACACCTTTGGTTACGGGAAGATTGACAGCTGGGCTATTGTTGAAGCCGCCAAGACGTGGAAGAAAGTCAAGCCCCAGTCCTGGTTCTTTTCTCCCTGGATCCACGTCAACAAGTCCATCCCAGAAGGTGACAAGGGTATTGCCGTCACCTTTGAGGTGACTGAGGCCATGCTCAAGGATGTCAACTTTGCGCGCATTGAGCATGTGACCGTTACCATGAACGTAGAGCACACCCGCCGTGGCGATATCAGCGTTGATCTCATCAGCCCCAACAACGTGGTCAGCCACCTGTCGGTGACACGTACCCCAGACAATGTCGAGGCTGGTTATGTAGATTGGACATTCATGAGTGTGGTGCACTGGTAAGCCAAAATGTATACAAGGTTTCTGAGAAACTCGCTGACTCGTGCGCCAGGGGGGAGTCTGGTGTCGGTAAGTGGACAATTATTGTGAAGGACACCATCAAGAACAAGCACCACGGTACCTTCACAGACTGGCATCTTAAACTCTGGGGAGAGTCCAGGGATCCCTCGAAGGCGAAGCTCCTGCCCATGCCTACTGAGGAAGATGACGACGACCATGCAGTCATACCCACCATCACCGCGCCTGCTGCCACAACCACCGTGGAGCCCAACCCAGCTGGCGGCAAGCCTGAAATCACGTCTATTGCCACGGATATCCCTGATCGCCCTGTCAATACAAAGCCGACTCAGACAGACGGCCCTTCGCCTCCCTCTGCCTCTCAGGATGAACAGACGGCGGATCCCACCGCCACCAACAGCACCTGGCTCCCTTCATTCTTGCCGACTCTCGGCGTCTCAGCCAGCACCCAGGCCTGGATCTATGGCTCCCTGACCCTCATCATCATCTTTTGTTGCGGCCTTGGCGTCTATCTCTGGATTGCTCGTCGCAAGCGTCTCAGGAATAGCGCTCGAGACAACTACGAGTTTGAGCTCCTCGACGAGGAAGAGACCGAAGGGCTCGCCAGTGGCGAGAAGCTTGGCGCGGCGGGTAGGCGCGGCCGCAAGACGCGCGGCGGTGAGCTGTACGATGCTTTTGCTGGAGGCAGTGACGACGAGGATGATGATTTTGAGTCAACGGACCAGTACCGCGATCGCGCGGATGAGATCAGCCCGCGGGTAAGCGAGAAGCGCGACCGTGCTGAAGTTAGCGATGATGAAGAGGGTCACCATGTCGTGGGTGATGATGATGAGGAGGATTCTGATAGCGAGGAGAGACCTCTTCATCAGGGGAGCGGTAGGTAGAACAGACTACTTTACCGGCCAAGAGAAGATGGCTGTTTTTTTTTTCCTTTTGCCAAGCACTTCTGACTTTAGCATCTGTAACCTAAGGATAAAGTTTTTTGTTTCATTGGGCCGAAGGACGGAAGCCAGGGAAAACTAGAACGGTCAAGTGTCTCGGTTGCGCTCGCTAGTTCTTGTGCCCCTTTGCTTTCTTCCTCGGTCTCGGTCCAGTATACATGTACATAAAGTCTACAAACGCGGATCACGGACAAACATATGGCTAGATCGATATTCGATCTTGACAGGGTATAGCAGGGCGTTGAATGCATCATCTATTTCTTCATCCATTCATCATCACCGTTGAATCTCTGCTCGGTGTTCAATGGCGATCGCGTTCAAGGGGGAGTAGAAGAATTGTCCCCGCCAACCCAATCTATTCGCGAGGGCAGGTAAGTCCATGGTTTTTAATTGGCCTGGGACTTCGACTGCCTGATTTATGCCACCAACTCGCCAGCCGACCAGCCCCCCTTCCCATTTCCCATAGCTGATACAAGTACAAGTTGCAAATCCAAACATGGTTTGTAGCAAGAAGGATGGATATCATGAAACGCCACGTGACTTCCCCTTATGGTAAATATTACAGGGAAGGCGATCGTGAGGCAAGCCAGGTCTGGACAGAGAGTGAGGTCAGACTGGCGACTAGCTATCTTCATCCTCCTCCACCAGCATCGGCAGCTCTGAGGAGGCCGGTATGTATGACTCAAAAACACCATCCATAGTTCTGACTGCAATACTCGCGCATGAAGTTGCGGGCGTCGACAAGTCTCGGTCCGTCGAACCGGACAACTCCACAGGCTCCTAAGCCGGGAGAACGACACCCTCCTTCTCCATCTCCAAGACGTAGCGCTCCCAGATATCAATGACATCGCTGTAGAAACCAATGTGTGAATCTGCCAGCCCACCAAACTGGCGCTTGAACTCGATGCGCTTGATCCACTCGAAGTTCTCAACCTCGCGCACAACCTGGTCGGCAAAGTTGTCGGCTTCATTGCGTGCCACTTCGACCTCCCGCGTCAACTCGTCGATGCGCAGCTCCAGCTTGCGCTGGCGATCGCGACGGGCCTGTTCGTGGTCAACGCCCCGAACATCTTCGATCTTGGATCGGATGAAGCCACCAGCGCCGCCGAGTGCGGAGGCTGAGCCGTAGCCGTAGCCGGATGCGAGCATGTCTCGGTCGGCGGTACTCTTGTTGAGGTATTCGGTGAGCTGCTCAAAGTCGAGCTGTTTTTGTTCGCGGGCCTTGAGTAGGTTCTTGAGAGCGCCGCTGTACGCGACCATATCGCGCAGCGAGCTCAGGTAGTCCTGATCTGTGTGGTCTTTGAGCTTTTTGAGTCCTGCCGCCGTATCCTCTACCGAGGCTGCAAAGGTGTGAAGAGACGGCTCGACGCCCGGCTCCAGGGTAATCAGTTTCTGAAACTGTTCCGCGAGGTCCTTGAGGTCCAACTCGAGGTCGCCCTCTCGTCGTGCTACCCTTGCTACCACCTTCTCAACGTGGTTGAGATCCTCATCAAGCTTGTCACTCTTCTCCTTCACCTCAATGAAGCGCCTATCTGGTTTATGCACTTTCGTAAAGGCATTCATGAAGCTATCGGCAAATGAGTCAAAAACCCCTCCACCTCCACCACTACCGCTGGGACCCCCCGGGGGACTTAGTTCACCCCCTGTTCCCGGCGACGCAAGTGAGCCCCGTGCCGACCGACTGCGCATCGTGGCGTTCCAGTCCGGGCTCTCGAGAAAGGTGTGAAAGATGTTGGCGCGACGCAAGATTGGATGCAGGGCTAGGCGTGACAGAAACCGGTGCAGAGAGTAGCCGCGGCGGTTTGTGAAATCGGCGCCGAACCGATCGCCCCGAACATACTCCATGCGTTGCTTGTCCGGTAGCGGCGGGACGGCGCATCCCTGGTATTCGCGGCATAGTACCTTATAAAGAAAGACAAAGTCGGTAAAGCGCCTGCGTACGACGGTTGTAGATCGCTGGAAGGTGGGAAACGTGGACTGTCGGACACGACTATCAGCCATCCGCAATCATGTTGAAGGCATCGGAAGGAGGGGGAAAGGGTACATGTGTATTGATCTGGTAGGAGACGTATGCGTCTTTGGTGCCGTCATTTTCCTTGTGAGGGTCCGAGACAGAGCACTCGAGGATCTCACCACCGCGGACAGGTTCAAGGTTGGCGTCTTCCCCTTCAACCGTCCTCCCGCCCTCGAGCCTCGTATTTCTGGGTGGGGGATCTGAGCTGCTGGTGCCATGCGATGTCGTTATCGTGCTCGCTTCTGCAGGCCCCGCGTCCTGCTCGCTGTGCCATGAAATGTTTGAGAAGGTATCGTGATCCATCACGGCCATAATAGCTCGGTCATTCGCGATGACGTGGTTGTGACCGGCCGCACGCCTCGGCTCGTTAACTTGGTCGTGCCCGTTTCTACGCAGACGACAAAATGATACGAGTCTTGCTTCGTGAGGTGGGCTTGTGTCGAATTGATTCCAGTCTCTTCTGCACAAGGTGATTTTGAACGGCGCACTGGATGTCGTGGGCTAATTTTTTTTTGGGAATTTACGTGGGTGTTGTGGCATCGGCGCAGAACATTGTCCTCCAAGACGTGTGGACTGACGTATTCAGCTTACGAGGGCGGGGAGCTCAGGGCTGTGGGTTTGGGGGGGGGGGCGGGGTCCCATAGTTAGTCATGGAGGTACCAAGCAAGAGCTCTGCTCGGGAACGCGAAACTTCAAATATTGCTCTACGTAGTCTTGCAGTTCCCGTAGCATTACATTTAGCGAGTTTCGATAATCTAACATGTAGGACTGCAGTGTAGTTGCCTAAGCTCGTAGATTTTGCCAGTTTGCTCAGCGGAGATACACGGGTGCTTACTGGTTAGTTATGGTCAGCGAGCCATACGCAACCTAGATCACTGCTAAGAGGTGGCAATTGCAGGCATCCAGCGCCGAGCCGCCTGTTCAAGCTCTTTAAGGTACACGTTACAGATGAAAATACGGCCCCTCCAGCCATTTCATGATTTCCCACGCTGGCAAACTCATTACTCATCTTCTGCAGCCAGTTTCCATAAACTCGCTGGTGCTGCTCGCTTTTCTATACCTACAGATAGATGCTTGGACGAGCAGGATGTCTAAACCGTATAAGAAAACGCCACAAAAGAGAAAAGGAGCACCATGGCACACCTTAAATGTATGCAGTTCTTGAGCACCTTCAACATGGCCCCTCTACTTGTCAGTCCTTGGCCCGCTCATCTGTTCTACCTTGGCAGCGTCGATGCCGTCTTGCTCCGCTTCTACCGCCTCAGTTACCGCCGCCTTCTCGACACCGGCCGCTTCGGCATGGGCTGCCCGCTCCTCCTTGTCATCGATATCCTCTGTGTCCCTTGGTGTAGCGAATCCTGTCATTTGGTTCTCCTGGTTTTGCTGAAGCTCCTCCTGAATGAGCTCTTGCTGCTCTTTAAGGACCTCGAGACGCTGCTTGTTAGTGGCAGCACCTTCGGCGTTATGAACCTCCAGCTCGATCTCGTGGAACAGCTCCTCCGGGATCGACGACAGCACGCCAGTGAGAGCTTCAATCTGGCTCGACACCTCACCGCCTTCCGTCTGCGTCTGGCCATACATGTACGCATTGCTAAGTACAAGCAGCGTCGACGGTACGCCATCGCGGAGTCTCAGGTCCAGCCAGGTTTGGAGATCCTCCCTCAGCCGGGCCGGCGACACGCCGTGGGTCTTGATACCACGACTGGCGCAAGCCAGCTGGAGCTCCGCAACTGAAAGTGAATCCACACCTTCATAGCTAATGGCGCGGTCGTCCCGCTTGATCTGGCGCATTCGGTGACGGACTTGGTACCGGAGCATCATGTCGGTGCCGAACGTGTTCAAGTTCAGGTACCGACACATGGAAAATAGCTGAGGCCGTGACAGGTTGTCAAGCGTCACGTCATCCCTAAAAATCTTGCATACCCTGATCACATCCTCGGCTGTGGGGGTCTCTCCGGTAGAGCGGACCTTGCGGAAGAAGGTTGCGAATTCCTCCTTTTGTGCAGTTGCAGGCGTTAAGGGTAAACCCGTCTCCTTGAGCGTCTGCCGCAGGAAGTCGCTAACCTCCTTGCGAGTAGTTCGGAGAGTCGTGGCCTTTGCGTCCTTGGACTTTTGGGCTTCGTATGTGCTAGGTAGCAGGTTGGGGAAGAGCTTGAGCGCAACAGGGAGGAGAAGCTCAGCGAAGGGCACAATGACGAAGACCGAAAAGGGGACCAAGCGGCCGAGATCCTGCACCGTGCGCTGAAGCTGGCGATTTTCTCGCCGCGTGAGCTCGTACCCAGCTGCCATCTTCAGCGCAAGACGGGAACTGATCTTGACTTCAGTGGCTAGCAGCTTTGTCCCGTCCCAGTAGTGCTGCGCCTCCCTCTTAATCTTCTGTCCTAGTGTGAGCTTCTTCTCCTCGGTCTTTGCCTCCAACTTCCCAGCCGAGCCTTCTTTCTGGGCAGCAAGCTGGGTGAGCGACGCGCCGTCTCCTAGAGTCGGCCCCGGACTCTTGCTCGCAGCGTCCTTAGCTGTAATGTCGCTAGAATCCGCGGCGCCCGACGTCGTCCCCGTGACATTGTTCTCTCTTGGGAGGGGTTTCTTAGCCTCCTCCGCATTGAACCCTGGGGGCGGCCCCCCTGGTGGACCTGCGTGGGTGGCCGTCCCAGTACTCAAGCTTCGGAGGGGAATTAGCAAGGCAGTCGTCGGATTGTTGAGGAGCAGGTTCCGTGAGTTCCGCGACAGGTGAATCGACGTGGCGAGCAGGGCGGACCGCGGCAGCGCCTGACCTAAAGCGGCGGACATCAGCGACAGCGACATGATATGCGCCCCTAAGCTTAGTATGCGTACCGGCACCCATAAACGGGTTAACTACCAACGCCCGGCGGGCGACGCTCGCTGATGCGCTCATGATGCAAGAATTTCACTCCAATGATGATGCCAATTGGGGAATACGGTGAGTAAAATGATCAATCGAGAGAGTTCACGGGCGATATATATCACGACACCCAAGTCCTGAGCGGGGGGGGGAGACGCCCGAGAACAAGTTCGGACGAGCGATGGGCCGACGCAGTGGTCAGGATGAGATTAGTGTAGGTAGTGGTCTCTTTGCCCCCTGAGGATCTGAGCACGAAAAAGCGACGGATCAATGGGAAAAGAGCGTCGACTGTCGAGAGAAGCGATTTCGACTATTAAAACGTACAAGTGAGAAGAATTTGTGAAGTTGGTAAATAAAAGAGCAGAACAGCCGACAGTGAGGTCAGCCATACGAAGTTTGGAAGGAAAGTTGATGGGGCTGATCGAGGGTGCTCAAACAGGTGACATCAAAATCCAAGTTGTTTTCCCGCTACTATCCAGATCTCGGTTGCCGCCTAACCGGGAAGGCACCCCACCTCTACTAAGGCCCACACCGGGAGTTTGATTGGACAAACTAAGAAATTACTAAGGCTTGGAACAGTCTAGCCTTAAGAGATTGTTTGCGCGATACATGACAGTTTCGCAGCAACCTAACTGTCTCGGCATTTTCTTCTTTGTATGGGTAAATTGCTCGAGAACAAAATATTAAAGCTTTAGTGACTACTTTTAAGGACTTGGCGTGAAAATAAAAGTCCGTGAACTTATATCACACAGCCCAGAACCTTTTTCCAATGTAAAACGTTCCTAAGCTGTATAAACATTGCATACCCCCGCTTGAAGCATGTAAAGTCCAACGCTAACAATCTTCCAGGGGGTAGATTGTGATTGCCGATTAGGTGAGAATCTGGGCCGGATAACTCAGGCCTCCACCACGGGTGTCAGTCACGTGGCGGCAATTGATGATGGCCAAAAAGGTCCAGCGAAGGCTTCTCAGAATTGCAGACTTGTGCCTTTCAAAGCATCCGGAACTTTCGGAGCCGGGCAAGCTAGGCTCCGGGTAGTTGTCATGCACGCAGTTAAAGGTATCAGTCAGGCTTTTTCTGCTGCGATCTACACTGAAAATAGTCGAACCGACACCTTCCATAACGTACTATGTTTGCAGTTTTTCAAAACACTTTTTACTATTACACAGTAGGTCTGACCCTCTGCTGGTTCATCTGAGAATCACATCCCCACAGAACTCAAAACAGTGCGAAGATCCGAGAGTTCTTTTGATCGAAACAAGCTCCAGGCTCGTGTCTGGTCCGCGAACGGTCTGGCTGGCCCTCCGGACAATTCCGGAGTCACTGACCACCAGCGGCCCAGGGTTAGCTTGAGTTCTTTCTCCCACACCGCAATCGGACCCCGAGCGCCGAGCCTCAACAAAAACCGCCGTTTAAGGAATTTGCTGAGTGCCGAACCCAAGGGGTGCCCTTGTCCGTCCGCGCAGATTCCCTGTCCGCAGTCGCAAGCGCGGGCTGAAATTCTGCCCCCGGGAATTGTACACTAGTACGAAGTAACCAGAATCCCGATAAGCAAAATTGAACAGTGGGAATTAACTAGTATCTAACCAGGGGCTAGGTACTGCAACAGGAACACTATCATGGTGGTGTCCCCCGCGTTGTTGTTGCTACCTCTTTGCGGTTGATCCCTAACCTGGACTGCCTGATAAGCCTTTCCCTTCCCCGTTGTCCCGTTCCCGATCTTCTTCCTTCCTGCCCTATATCCTAACCTCGAAATTCCCACACATCAAACGGCACCATTTTACCTAAAACCTTACATTTCACTAGTCCAGCTAACAACCATGGACCTCTCTTGACGCGTGTGTCAGGGTTGCATCCCCTTCCCTCACCCATCTGCTAAACTCGGTCCTCGGCTTGTCCTCGAAGGTTCCCCGCAATCCGCCCGCACGCATGCGTGTGCTTTTTACCCCTAACTTGCCTACACATCTCCGACCCTGTTGCGGGCGCATACCACGAAAGGGGCGCCATTCTGACTCTCTATTTTGTCTCCCGTAACGGCGAACTTTCGATCCTGAGACCCTTGTGTTCAATAGCGGCTTATTTTCTCTGGAATAGTAAGGGTACTTCGCGATGCGGCTTAGGAAAGCCGCACGAGTCATTTTGGTGGGAGCGCCCGGTGTCGGAAAGGGAACGCAGTCTGAGCGTCTGCTGCAGAGATTCCCCCAGCTTTCATCCATCAGCTCAGGAGACCTTCTTCGGCACAATGTCAAGCAGCGCACCCCTCTCGGCAGGTTTCAAGTCGATCAATTCGGGTCCTGAAGCAAAGCTGACAAAGTAACAAGGCATCAAAGTCGAGAACACCATGAAATCCGGCGGTCTAGTCCCCGACGACCTAATCCTTCGCCTAATCCGGAACGAGCTCAACCAACGCGGGTGGATCTTCTCAACCCACCCTGCCAGCGATGTCATAACCCTCACCTCGTCCGCCGTTGATCTCAGCACCGGCACTGGTAGCACCGCCGCCGACGTCGAAGCTTTCATTTCATCCCCCTCCCACGTCCGGGGATACCCCCCGGCGCGCGCATCCGACGACCCTTCTGCCTCCTTCCTCCTCGACGGCTTCCCCCGCACCGCCGCGCAGGCTGACCGTCTCGATGAGATCGTCCCCATCAACTGGGCTGTGTCCATCAAGACGCCTCTGGACATCATCCTCGAACGCATTTCTGGGCGGTGGGTCCACGAGGCGTCGGGTCGCGTTTACAATACAACATTCAACGCACCCAAGGTGCCTGGGCGCGATGATATCACGGGTGAAGTGCTCGTTCGTAGAGCGGACGACGACGAGGCCGTGTACCGTGCAAGGTTTCGCAAGTTTGAAGAGACGAGCGAACCGTTGCTGGAGCATTATGCGAGGAAGGGCGCCCTGACGGAGATTGAGGGGTTGAGTAGTGATGAAATTAGCCCCAAGCTGTTCGCCGAGTTTGAGAGGCGCTTTGTTGAGTGAGGAGCCATGCACTGCTCAAAACTGTGTGCGATTTATGTGTATATAAATGATACTTTACCAGGAAAGGGGCGGGTGGCGTCGCGGCGTTGTTTCCGGGAGCTTAATGTTGTTTATGGGGATACCTTGATAGGTACGCATTTCCAGGGGCTCGAATCGGCCATGGATCTCTATTTGTTTGGAAACGTTACTACTTTGCCACTTCGGCGTCATTCTAAGTTATGGAGATGCATATCTACCTAGGAATTTTGTGTGTGCCACCTCCAAGAATGATATCAGATCAGATATCGCACTCGGATACCGGGGATGTGGTTGTTCATGCAACATGCTGCGGTGCGTTGTCGCGTATGCGACCTCGCTGCAAGCCACGATCTTACATGCAAGATCCAAGGATCCCGCTGGGTCTAGACCATGCAATTTGTCGAAAGCAAGAACAGTTGCTGAGTTTATTCTTCTGCCCATGGGGGGTCTGCGTGCAATGGCAGTGTTGCTATATTCCATCATTCATGGGCAAGTTGGTCTTCACTATCTGCATCTCGGCTCTCAAGTGTTCGTCAGGGCATCATATTGACTGATGACTGTTCAGCCCTTGTAACAACTGACGCACCCAATCAAGTCCGTCCCCATCAGCCCACTTATGATCGGATATCCAATAAACATTGTCATCGAACAACCCAGCATAAACACCTGCTCTCTGTATAGCCAGGCCTCTATGCCCCATAGCCTATTGCACGGCCATTTCCGCTGTCGCCAACAGGAATTTGTATGTGTACTCAAAGCACATATATCTAACCCATCTTCACACGGTCAGGCCGATTTCATGGTACCGGGGTGACGAACCTGCCAGATAGCCTCGAAATCTCCCACAAAGCCCGCAGAAGCGCAACCCCTCCGCTCTGCGTCTCGACCGTTCTTCCCCTCCCCCGATCATTGGGGTCGGAGAAGTCTTGTCTCCTGCGCATACCACCCATAGTTGTGACCTTTTGTCCTGGCCGGTAGCTGGGTTGTTTGGGTCTCGTGCCGGGAATCTTTCCGGGCGGGCCTTTCGGGCCAACCCAACGGGGATCGTTGGGTACACCTTCGTTGCGGTAGTCAGTCGCGTTGGGCGTGTCCGGGAGAATATCTGGGGTCATGACGATGCTAGAGACAGGCAAGTTTGGAAACAGACCAATGGTCCACCACATGCCAAACTTGCCGTCTGCATCACGGGTTGCTAAGGCGGCTTGGGCGTTGTGGTCAAGCCAGTTGTAGTATTTCCTACAAGAGTCGAGGTGGTCCTTGTTGTCCTGTCGCCACCATGAGGTGGACGGGAATTCCACCAGTGGCGGGTCAAGAGATGCACAAAACGTGGTGAAGTGGTGCATCCAGATGCCCTTGAAGGTCTGGGCGTCCTGGGAGCAACTGCCCAAGATGTCGCAGGCCTCCTCGAGAATCCCAGCACGGCCGAGACCATACCATCGAGGAAACTCTGCCGTGTTCCGATCTGAAATGTCGTCAACAGGGGCATCTTTTCCTAGATGCCAACCTGTTGCTGCAATAACGTTTCGGATAAGACGGTGACCTTCCCGAATGTATTGGACTTTGCCAGTGGCTTGGTACAGACCACGCTGGCCAGTGAGAATGACACCTTGGTTGTAGGTGTATACCATCTCATCTCGCTCATCGCACTTGGTGTTATTGCTCGAAGGGTATCCGGAAATATGAAAACCATCCGCAAAAAGGCCCTGTGAGTTTGTCATTCTAGAGGAGGCCAGCCACTTGTACGCATCGATAGCGGCTTCGAGATATTTGGGATCCCTTGGGCCCCAGCCCCAGTTTGCAGTTCCCTGTGGATTGGGCGGTTTTGGGTCAGGCTCGAGGGTAAATGGTGACGTGTTTTCATCACCAGGGAAAAAAAGGTACATGTTGACAGACGCCGCGATGTACAATTGGTTGGTGATGGCGTTTTTGTAAGGCGTCAGCCTCGGATTCCAGTTCATACCGCCGCCGCAGAGCTTGGTGTCCCATCCGGCCGAGGCCAAATGCCAGAAGATGCGAGCACGGTGGGAGAAAGCCGGTAACCAGATTCTGCCATGCCACCCTTGGGGCGGGGGGGCGCCAGGTCGACGGAGCCCACTCTCGCTCTTGAAATGATTCTTGTTGTACACGTTTGCGAAGCGGATAGTATCAAGCCAGCCCAATACCACCCACAACATGTCGTCAAAGGCCTGGTTGCGCAGCGAGAAGGCATCTTGGCCAAAGTAGAAGCCAATCAGCTGCGAGTAGTAAAGGGAGACCGTGTTCTCCCTGGTGTTGAGCTGGCTTATCCCAGCAGCCCGCGGCCCATCCAGACCCATCGCGATCGACTGCAACGCCCCAGCAACATGCGTTCCCAGAACCGCAGCAGTCCAATCAATGGCGCTTGGCCACGTCCCTACCCATGTCTCAAAGTACGACTCCTGCATGACCTGGAGCGCGTCAAGCACCCGATCATAAAGTTCATAGTTTGGTTGCCTCTTCCTGTCCTCCGGACGCATGCCAGCAGAGAGGAAAGACTGCGTAGGGGTTGCGGCGCAGACGCCCGCGGACACTGCTAGAAATATTGGCCATTTCACCATCCTGCGGGCTGCCGATGAAGAGACGAGTGAAGAGAAACGACACGAGTGTGTGCGGTGCGGTGATCGCAGCTCGCCGTTGACCTGTCCTGCCGGGGCGCAAAATGTACGAAGCTGAAAATGATAATCACTCAGGCCCAACAGAACCAACCGTGAGTGTACGAATAAATTAGGTGATTTAATATCTAAACGAACCGAAGAAAAGATGGACGGCGTGAGGTCCAGCCGAGCAACGGTGGTGGGAGAAAAGGGGATGGATGCAAAACTACCCTCTTCTTCTTTCCCTTGACTCGGATTGAAGAGACATAAGAGGCATGGGAGGTGGTCAGCGGACCCGAATTCCCGTCACAGGATTTCCAGGTTGGTACACTTGCCAAGGAAGGAGTCGGCGTCCCAAGCCTTTCCCGTCAGCTCTTAACTGCGCCTCGCCGCTGGGGAAGCTCCAATCGGGGCTGCCCCCCCTCCACCCCCCTCCCATTATTAAGGAAGTGAAGGGGTATTGCTCCACCATTTCGGGCCGCAGCCTACCTCAAAGCAGTTCGCGGGAAGTGTAAGCCGCGCTGCCGCAGCGCCGCCCGTTTAAAGCTGGGGAAAAGGCACGTCCCCGCATGATGGCGGGGTAGCACCTTCCTGTTCTCCACAACGACTAGTTACCACTGTCAGGCCCCCGTTCACCTGGGACTGTTCTGGTGGACACTTCAATGATGAGGATGGGACGGTGTTCCAATTCATCTAAACACTGAAAGGATTTTTGTCTTTATAAGGCCGCATGTGATCGATGAAGGTTGAATCAAGGGATGACCCACTGCCAGCACTGGCCAGCGATGAAATCACTCCCGGACGAAACTAGCGCTAAGGTACGGGGTAGCGTCTCCCCAAAATCCCACGAAACAACCCAGGTAGAACTGGGTATTACAACACAGAATGAGACAAGGACTATTTATATATGTATTCTTACCACTACCAAGAATGAAATAGCCAGCTAACTAGACCCAACCATAACTTACGAACACTCCGACCAGGCTCATTCTTGACAAGACCACTCCGTACCGTACACCAAAACCCACCCTACCCTATCTCGAGAACCCAAACCCGCAAGGGAACAAAGAAACCAAGAGAGAAGAGGCACGAAAGGAGAGAAAGAATGATCCCTGAAATAGGAAAAACAACTGGGTGCAAATCAAAAAGACATCAGCGAAATTCGCCGACTTTTCCCTTCCACCCGCTCCACCAAATAGGCATCGAATCCAAGGAAAACTAAACACCAAAGCCGCGGGCGGGCAACAAATGGCGAGAACAGGCGCCAGCCAGAGCTAAAGAGATAAAATGCATTCTTTTCTTTTCGTATCAATAGACAAAGAGAAAGAACGTATAAGATCGACTGCTCCAGAATGACGTCGTAGCCAGCATGTTGTCTCAAGGTGCTTCGCCACGTGACAGCCTCTCTCCCGATACAGATAGTTGAATGCACGCCTCCAGCTCTCCCCAGCTCCCCAGTATAAAACTGAAGACATATTAAGGCCGCTTCAGCACCTAGCGTTTGCCACGAAGCTGCTCGCTTGCTCTGCGTCGAGATCGTCCCAGACCTGCTCTTTCTCCGTTGCTCAGTTCCGCCCAATGTCCTTAACTCAAACCCACTATTCCTAACCAATGAGCCCCAATGTAAATCGATACCTACAGACCAACTTCACTTGGTCTTTATGTGTGTTTCTTTTCATTGAACTCGTCTTTTCGAGACCCCGCTTCCGCATCCTTGAGCCAAGAACAACTGCCCCTCGCTCAGCCCCGGCCCGAGCTAGACGCGGTTCTCGCGAAATATGTTTTTGCGCAGAGTGGCCCGTGGCTAGTTGACTTCGTTTCCACACACAAGGCACTTCACTGGCTCGGTCCACGTCTTCTCCCCTCCGACAATGCCTTCCCTCAAGTCTTTGAACTCTAGGAGCGGGGGCCCTTGTTCCACCATCTTCAAGGTCACCTCAAATAGACCTTCCCATGGCCGGGAGCTTTCACCATTGGCCTCTGATGGCCTCTTACGCGGCCTGCCCGGCTTCCCCTTCCCTGGCGTCTTGATTGTTGCCTTGTTCAGTGTGCTAGAGTCTGATTTCGAGGGGGGCTCGACAGATGGTTCGGCGATCGAATCCTCGGGCGCGCCAGGAGCATCCTCGTCTTCCGACTGCTTCACATCCACGCTATCCTTTGTGTTCACTTGCACCGAGTCCGAGTCGCCGTTCGCCTTCACGTCAATGGAGTGCTGGGCGGAAACGGCTGCGCCAGTCTCAGTAGGGCTGAGAGGGCGCTTCGCCTCATCGTCATCCTTGTTTTCCTTGGCAGTCTCGGGCTTGCGGTGCGGTCTGTCTCTGCCGAGTCGTCTATAGGTCACTCGGAGGGCCTCATCCTTGAGGCATTGTTCGTGAAGCCACTTCTTGCACGTGTCGGTTGTACAGCCAACGAGGAGATTATCTGGGTGTGCGGGGGTGTTGCAACTGCAAACAAGCTCCACGGTCTGTCAATTGGGCCAGGTTAGTTGAGTGAACAGTCCAGTGGGATGGAAATGATCTGCGAGAACTCACCGAAAGCTCATATGTTCGCACATCAAACGCCTGTCTCCAGTACAGAGCTTGTTGAATCTCATCGTCGTTCTCCTCATACCATTGTTTGACCTGTGCTTGTGACGTGACGCTCACAACATTAATAATATCCACTATTTTCGGTTAGCCAAGTTCAGCAGTCAAGATACCCGGCAACGGCGGCACCGAGACATACTGTGGTTGGAAGCGATAAGCTCGTTGACGCCGTGGTATGGCTGGCGGCCCTGAACAATTTTTTTCCCATCGTGTGTGCCTTGAGGCAGCTCATCGGGCCAGTACATCCAGTAGACACGGGCGTAGACGTGATGCTCATCGCTGGCGCGAATCTCAAGAATACGAGCAACCCAATCGTCATCCGACTTCTTCCTAGGTTGCATCATATCGGCGCCGGCTGCCTTTTGTCGCTCGAGGCTCGAGTCGTTGGCGACATAGATGAATCCTTCGCTAAAGTACTTGACACCATTGACTAGACGTGGAAGCGTCAACTTGCATGTCCTTAAACTGATGACAGGTGCCATGGAATAGGACTTACGGACGAAACTGTTATATCTTGTCATGTCTGTCCACTTCTTCGCCGGTTCAACCTGGTAATGGAGATCCATCGTTTCGTAGGTCTTAAACTTGCCGCATGGCGCGAATGGGGACATCTGGAGGTTGACTCGCTGGACGGTATCATCGTCCTCGCCGCCGTCGGTACGCCTGCGCTTCTTCTTTTTCTGTTCCTTGTCTTTGGGATCTACAATTTTGATGGAGAAAGGACATTCGGCCCTATTGTCCTCATTCTCGACTCTCGGTCTCTTGCGCGCCGAAGCCATGGCTGATGTCGGGTGGCTCGCGTCGCAAAGGGAGGATGCTCGGCCGGGGTGAATGCGCGCGACGGAAGGTGCGAGGGGTAAAGAACCAAAAGAGGCTAAATCAATAAGAAGATAAAAACTAGACTTCGCGCAGAGATGGGCACGCGACTTGTAAATTGGTGATTTGCGTTGGTGGAAGATACGGATGTCGCGAAGTGTTTCCTCGAGCGGGAGATGCGTCAGCTCGCAAGGAATCGGGAGAACAGGATGGGATCGCCCCAACCGCGGTGCGGGCACGGGTTGCCGGTGGCTGGCGAGCTCTCAGGCACCAAAAAAGAAAACGTGATCCAAAGGTCGGCGACCGCTCTCGAGAGCCTGTCGAAGCTGCAAGCGTCAATCGCGGCCAAGCAAAGACGCCCCAGCGATTGTTCCCCGGAAGAGATTGCCGGGATGCCAATGGGAATCGCGAGTCCTGATTGCGCAGAAGAAGTTGACAGCGAATTCAAAATTATCGCGACGCCACTTGCCACGGGAAAACCTGAACCTAAACACGGCCCAGCCACAAAAATGGGTGGCTGGGGAGCATTCTTATGTCCGATGGCAAACAGCAGGAGCCGCGAGGGGGCTCGTGCGTCCAGGCAGGCCTGGAGTGCCAAGACATTTAGCTTGTTATCAAGCTTGTGGAAGATATCACGCCATGCTGGGGTGGCGCTGTTCGATCATCCCGGCTTGGTTCATCGACTGCAACCGACTGAGCATTTGAGACCATGAGATGCAACAAGTCCGTTTGCAATGTCAGAGATTCTCGAATCTTGCGTATGCCTGGCCCCGCAGAATCAAGGTTTGGCCGTTTTCGGGGCAGTGTACGAAGTAACCGTCTTCGGATAACTGATGCACGATTTGCCGGAACAATTTTTTGGTCCTGGAGGGGGACTGCGCCGTCAGCCGTGTAGCGGTCCAATTACCCATGTTGACTTGTAAGAACAATCTCGCCCTATGAACACCGTTTCTGCCATATTACATTACGGTGCAGCTGAACTTTGAACAAACATTGAACCCCCAACGCCAGCGCTATGCAAGGCTATCCGAGAAACCGATGAAATGAATCAAACCGCATGACTTCTGTGATCACTAGTCTTCCTCATACCTCGAGAGTATTCCCCTACTGTCACCTTCACTTGTGTCGTCGCGTTCGCTGGAAGAGGCTTCCTCACCGCTGGCATCATGTTGGGCCTGATTGAAGCCTTCGATGATCTCGGCCAGCTTTTCACCTTCTCTCTTGCCGCGGTCAACGTTGATGAACCAAATGAGTGGGGCAGGAAGGCCGACAAGTGCCGCGAGGAACCAGAATGCCGGCCGAATCTCTCCCGAAGCGTCGATAATGGCGCCCACAATAGCCGGGCCAAAGACACTTGAACCCTTATCCGTAATGGCGTACAGTGCGTAGAATGCGGCTTCCGATCCGGGTGGGATCAGTTCACCATAAAGCGACCGGCAATAGCCACCCAAACCACCCAACACAAAACCGTAGATGGCTGCCAGCGGATACATCTCCCACGGCTGTTGAAGACCGAAGACGCCCCAGTTTTTGACAAAGGGAAGGTATCCCATCAAGCCATATATAGGTATGAGCTCAAACAGGGCGATGCAAACGAGGATAGTCTGGTGGGCCTGGAGCTTGAATCTGCGTGAAATGAGTGCCCAGGAGAAGGCGCCAACAATACCAGTTGCCGTAGAAATAACATTAATCAGGCCAAGAGCCCAAGGCTCCATGTGAAGTTGCGTCTTGGCAAAAAGGATCGCCGTAGAAGAGGTTGTTGCAATGGCATCCGAGAGCAGAAACCAACCCCCGAGAAAGAGCACAATATCGACCAGCCGTCCCGCTAACCGAGCTGTGCGAAAGAGGGATTTCCATGCGTACACCGTATATGAGATCCAGGCTCGAGCTCCCCTGGCTCCTAATGACGAAGGGAGAGCCGGTCCTGGACGTGGTCGAAGCCACATGGCCGCCGGAATAGTAAATACTGCCCACCATACGCCGATAACGCAGAGCACGACCCTCTGGGACCACGTCGTGTTCTTCATCTTGATGAGGATAAATATTGCCACGCATTGCAAGAACAATGCAGCGATATATCCAATTCCGATGCCCCTTGCTGAAATTTGCGTCGACAAGGTCAATTCTTGCGATGTCTGCTCTTCTCGAGTACGGACACGTGAGATGGGGAATCCCTCTTCATCACTGTTCCTCGGCAATAGGGCCGCTGTCGAGTCATAGGCTCGGTCGGCGTCAGCCTCGAGCTGTGTTGAATCTTCGAGCGGCTGTGACTCACTGCCAGTGGCCGCGAGATCTGGCGTCCGGTCGTCGGGGGGGGAGACGATCGATGGATGGTGTCTCACGAGAAGCGGCAGGAAGGAGTTGAGGAGGACGAAGGAGGCACCGAAGGACGTGTTTGAGATGATAGCTAAGAAGGCGCCGAGTAGATATATGGATTTGGAGACGAAGATGTAGCACATGACACTGAAGCTGCCAACCCAAGCGAAGGTGAGGAGCAGCTTCTTGCGGTAGTTCCCGTGATCTGCCGCACAGCTGATGCTGACGACTAGGAGGGCTTGTAGTAGAACGCTGATGCTGAATGTGTACATGGCGAAGCTGGCTGTGTTGATCTCCATCCCCAGAACGTAGACAATGCACTGCCCATCGACATCGGCATCTTTATCGGAGCTTGATCCGCACGGCGACTTTCGGTCGGAAAGCAAGACACCATTCTCGCGGGCTAGACTCTCGAGAAGGATGGGGATGAAAGATCCTGCGAATTGTAAGCCTGCAATGTAGGGAACAGAACACACGCGAAGTGCAATATACCGATGGCTGTGTACCTGCAGTCAGCGTCGGGAGCTCAAAGGTGTGACGGCCGAAGGGACTAAACTCACCACAGACAACATACACCTCAGCGGCGAATGCATATGCATACCAGCCGGCAAGCTCTTTTCCGCTTGTTGGCCGTGTGTCTTCGCCTGGATAACGCGACGAGCCTCCGTTGGGGTTAATGCGGAGACGGTGACTATCGATACTACTGCGGCCATCGCTGCTAGCGCTGCTAATGCTTCGTCGGCCTGGCGTCATTCTACCAGAGGCTTCGGCAGATGCTGTGCTAGATCGTTCGTCGTCAGCCTCGAAAGACGACGAGTTGGACCGGACTGAGTGTTTGGACGCGTGCGAGAGACGCGATATTGGCGTTGGACGAGCGGGTGCTGGCTCCTCGTGCCGCGGCGCCATTGCTCGTGGTGCCTGGGCGAATTGGGGAAGGCCCAAGCTTCTTGCTTCGTCACTCGTTCCGATCCACTGTGACAGGCGGTTGCACCTGTGTCGGTGCGCCCAAACTGACGAATGACAGCACCCTGCGACAGCTTTGAGCTGCCGGCTTGCGGAAGTGACGACAAAGCCAAATCAAACGTCGCCGCTGTCCGAAACCTCGAGACGACAAAATAAACGAGGGAGTGATGACTGCGGAGAGGGGCAGAGAGGCGGGCGAAAGAATGGCAAATGGTCAAGCTTGGTCAGGTGCTAAAACAGAGTGTCAAGGCATGCAATGAAGGTAAACCCATCCTGTGCACGCCCCTCACAGCCCAGCATGTTACCGACAAACACTCTTCTAACCTCGACTCGACTCTCGTATCCAGTCGGCGCTTCAAGTGGGGAAGGGAGCAGAGAGAAAAGGGGAAAAGAGGAGAGGGACTTGAAGCTTGACACCATCCGAAGCCCCATTGGCCCCAGTTATGTGTAGTTTATGAAAAACAAGGGAGCTCACCGGCTCGGCCGGGTGAATAGGCAAGATCGATCTGGGGAGCACGCCCGGACACACTCAAGCCATGCCCATGGGGAAAGAAGGTGTGGAGGTTTGCCGCTTTGCTCTTCTTGTGTGGGCGGGATCCGTTCCATGCCTCCAACGAAACACGCTCCGTGCCCGTCCGATCCTCCTTTCGACCTGGTCCCATTCGATTTGCTTCTGACGTTGGTTGATTACCTATGTCGAGCTTCCAGTGTCTGCTCTGGTAGCTATTCCCCGATAGGCGCTCCTAGGAATGCCGGAGCTTGGCTTGATCGCCTGCCCGCAGATCCCCGGATCTAGGAGTCGCGGGCGTGCCAATTATTATCCTGCAATGTCAAAGCGGACCAGGACAACAAGCAGCTTAACGAAACAGCTGCCAACTTTCAGCTGTTAGTGTCCTGCGAGCTATTCCGCCAACCAGCCAATGGCGGGAAAGCGAGTAGCACAGCATCCGCGCATCAATTGAAAAACGCCAGACGCAAGAGTTCCCCGCAACCAGCCCTTCCACAGCCACCAACCAATCCCAAAGGCCTGCCTGCTGCTCGCGATCTCTGCCAAGCCCAGACGCAGTGAGGGGTAAGCCCTGTCCGTGTGACTTTTGCTCGCAGGCAATTGGCGCTGCCGTGCCAGTGCGAGTCCATATCCTGGGTCGTGGAATTTTGCGGGCTGTGGGGAGGGTTGCGAGGAGGTAAAAAGCCCCATGGTAGTTCTAGATCCTGCTCTCGATCGAATCAAGATCGGGGACCTATTAAATCGGACAAAAGACGCAGCCTACGTTGATAGTTTACGGGGGGTCTGTCAAGTTGGACATTGAGTACCTATCTGTCACTTCTTTTCGCGATGGAACACTCTCCTGGATGGTGTAGCAGACAAGACGTCGTCATCTCAACTCATAATTGGGAGTGTGTGTGGGAGCTGCAATTGGGCACTTGGATCTCCCATCCTGCATACGCAGTATGCATTGGCACGCAAAGCAGGCCGCCCGTGCAAACAACGGCACCACCTATTTCGGGTGGCTGGCCGCTGTTAGGGTCTCGTATTGAAACGTCAAGTATGAAGACAGACTCAGACAGGGTGCTACTACATAGTATAAGCTCGCATAGCCGAGTAGCAAGAGTTGTCCCAAGCAATCGAGAATCGGACGGGGCAAAATCTGATCATAGCTGTACAAAGATCTGCCAACAGCTTCCCAGACGAAATATCCAGTTCAAAAGGCTCCTCAACCTCCTCAGCCGGGTATAGATAGATAGATCGGAACTGCTTCTGTTTTTGTGTGTTTTGTGCAATGGGTATTTTTGGTTGTGGTATCGCAAGTTGCTGAAGCAAAAGAAAACGACTTCCCCTCCCCCCAGCACCGGTATTTCTTTTAAACTACTTCTTGGTGAACCTGCCGAAGATCTTGGCCTTCAACTTGTCGGCAAACGAGATGGGACCTCCTTCGCCGTTGACCTTCTTCTCGGCGGCTGCGACATGGGCGTTACCCGCGCCGCCGCGGCCCGTGTGGTAGTCGGTGCCATCGGAGCTAGGCCGAACGGCCGCTTCGGGGACCACGTCCTTGTCCGCCCGGACGGTGGATTTCTTCCCAGCGTCTCCGATGTTGGCGGCTCCTGTGTCAAGAAAACCAAAGGTGAAGTGTGTTAGCGGTTCCGTTCCGGTCGATCTTGATGGGGAATCCACCGGGGTGGACCAAGCGAGCTCTCGTTTAGTTGGCTTCTTATCGCTACCCTGGTCTTGGCATGCAGAGCGCGGACCTTGAAGCTCTCCTTGGATAAGGAGATGACTTGTATGCACCATGCTTGCTTTCTGCCTCGCGCTTGCGAAAAGAGCCAGAGAAGGCCGGGATCACGCCCAGGAGAGGACGGCGATGTGGGGAAACGAGATTCAATCCGTACCTCCGCGACCAGTGCTGAAAGCGCCATCTCCGTGGCTGCCTTCGGCGCCGACCCTGACAACCTCGCCATCAATATACTTGGTGTCGTCTGGGTTGATGTTACCGGCACCACCACGGCCGTGAGAAACTTCGGGGGCGGACATTGCGAATAACTGGAATAAATCCCTCAGGGGCTGATTTGGGGGTCGTTGCTGTTGCGAGGATATCTTCGGGGGTTCAGGTGGAAATCAGCTGAGGGTGGCAGCTGCGCAGAGATCGAAAAGAAGGGGAGGAGAAATTGCAGGATGCTTTGCGGTAAGGCGAGCACTCTATTATTAAGAAAGAAAAATAAAAACAAGCAGTCGGGTTGGATACCTGGAAACAAAGCACGCCCAGCCTGGGGAAAGACTCAAAATGGGTGTGGGATTGGCAGACACAATGGTTCCATATCATGAAGCCTGACGCGGGAGATAACGGGACACTCCCTGAGCCTTGCGCCAAGACAAGGGAAGTCCAGTGCATGGGGGGGTAGGCCGCTGGAGCCAGTCATGGAGCACGCCCGACCCAATGACGAAAACAAATTGCAAACCTATCATGACAAACGAGCTCATGCCACGGCGAGTCGGAGCGACCATAGGGCTGCCGCATTTTTTGATGCATTTCGCACCAGAGCGCAACAGAGCATGAGCTGAGGCTATCCCACTGCACCTTATCACAGCGGCAAGTGGCTTTTCCACTTTTTTTCCAGGCCCCAACGCAGGAGTGGCGTAATTTCCCTTTGAATATCGGGAGCGATAAGCTCGCACTTGGTTTTCTTAGGATGATGTCGCCATTGCTGACTACACCCATCCAATAGAAGCTGTCAATTCCCAACGCCCACCTTCACGCCGCTCCGGGAAATTAACATGGTGCTGGCTCTTCAAATCGCTGCCGCTGCATCATCATCATCACCGCCGTTCTTCCTCTCAACCCAGTATATCTCAGCTAAAAAGCCCCCCCGCTCTTCCATGACTAGATTGAACCACCGACGCTCCGCTGCGTGTTTCGTCTCCAGCTCAGAGGCAAGCCTCGCTAACACAACCTCCAACCGTTCAAGCGCAACGCCCATGGCCTCGAGGCGGGTTGCGTACTCCTCTCTCATCTCATAGCGAAAGCTCTCGATATCCTCATGCTTCCGCCTCTGCCATGCCTCCCGCCTGGCGGCGTTCTGGGCCAACAGCGCCTGTAATAGGTCTGCATGCTCGCGTTCCTTGGTCGACCTGTTTTCCCAGGCATCCCGCAACACTATGTATACTCATTTTCTAATCGCCGTTCCCATGACACCCGGACTCGGCAATCTCGTTCCCATGCTGATTTGTGATGCTGGATTTGTTCGGTCATTTCAGCCCCGAATTGGTCACGCTTTTCGAATTGCTTCTGACACAACACTCGCCGCTGGTGACTTGCCTTCATTTGTCGACCCTTCATCTCCCGCTGATGATGCGGTTGAGACATTCGCATTGATAGGTGTTCGCCATTGCCAGGGCGATTTGCAGCTCCTGGTATCTGAGGTCCAAGCCCTCTAGCCAGGCCTGCTAACGACGCAATCTCTCGACGTCTCTCTCCTCGGGTCTTTGCTCTCCAGGCTCTCTAACTGCCCAGTCTCCTGGTCTCTACGCTCCGTTTCCTGTTCGAATAGGCACGTTGCTTGATAGTAGCGAGTTGTCCGCCTGTGCACTCGCATGTCCGCCATACCTTGCCACAGATGTAGCAGAACTGAGTGCCGCACTGGCATGTCATGTGTCGGCATGCGTCCTTATGCTCCACCAATAAGGCGCAATTGGTATATTGTGCCGCCAGCCTCCCACTTTTCCAGCGTGTCCGCCATACGGCGGCCCTCATCCTGGGGGCACAAGGCGTTCTTGAATGTGGTTTACCCCGACACATGACGCGGAATTTATGACCTTTGCTGCCGCTTGCAGTCTTGTAAGTCTTGTTATATTTCTTAATTCGCCGCAGTCTGGAGTGCTACAATGTAGACGCTCTCCAACCGGTATGGCAAGCTCTTCTTCCTTTTCTCGGTACCGCCTCAGTAGCTCGAGCTTGCTGTACTTAGCTCCTCCGAAACTGTACTAGGTTCATAGAGCACTTCGGCGTCCATTGCGCCTCGTTTCTGGTGCTGTCACGATGAGCTGCTGGAGGCAATCGCTACAATAGCAATGGCATGGCATCTTGTTCGCACCCTTTGTGGTGACCTCATATGGGTATGAGATGCACTCACTGACGTGGTTCGGACTTGTCTTCCAAGCTTATCGGTCAGCCAGTTCACCCGGCGCCGAAGTTGGCTTGGCGTGCTTATGGATGAACTGCGTGATGTGTTGGGGGGACGATATGACGACGAGACTGGTAGTTTCCGAGTCGATATCGGCGAGGTCGAGCTCTTGATGATAGTAGAGATGCCCTGCTAAATTGGTCTGAGCTCTTTAGAGGGGTCTTGATGGTCTGGTAGCCGTAAAGTACCACATGAGCACAGATACAATCTTTCGGCGGTTGAATTTTGTTTGCTTCTCTTACCTACACCGTTGAATGAATGGCTTTCTTGGGCACCTAGAATGTCCCAATCTAAAGCTTTGAGCCTTGCTTGGGGCTAAACTCAACCTTGTTTGTGCAAGTGCCAATGTTCTCAAGCTCCACCTCGACGACATCACCATCTTTCAACCACAGCTGGGGGGTACGGCCCATACCAACTCCTGCAGGTCTAGTTTCTTTTAGTTCCGTCCAGAAAGCTTAAGTGTCAACGAAGACTCTCACTTACGTCCCAGTGAAGATGATGTCTCCAGGCAGTAGGGTGGCTCCCTGGCTGAGGAATGCAATAGTCTTCTTGACGCTGAAGATCATGTCGGCCGTATTGCTCTCTTGCACAACCTTGCCATTGAGCCGTGTTGTGATCTTGAGCGTCTGGGGGTCTCTGATCACACTGCTACTGACAAGGCCTGGCCCGTATGGAGCCCAGCCGTCAAACCCCTTCCCAAGCGACCACTGGCCGCCACCTCGTTTGATTTGCCACTCACGGTGAGAGACATCATTCCCAACAGCATAACCCAGCACGTAATCCAGCGCCTCTGACTCGGGCACGTCGGAGCACTGCTTGCCAATGACTACCACAAGTTCGCACTCGTAATCAAGTCCGGTGCCTTGCTGTGCCAAGGGGTGCACTGGAATTGGGTCCGTGGGGCCGGAGAGAGAAGTGACTGGTTTGTACTGAGCTGATTTAATGATTACCGCTTCACGGGGTCAGGGTGTGTTCTACTCACAAACAGGACGGGATATTGGGGGATGGGCATTCTTGACTGCATTTAGTAAGTACTCCCATTCCTCGGCGCATATTATTGAAAGAAACACACCTCCTTCGCATGCAGCTCATAGTTTAGGCCCAAGCATCTGACAGTGCGAACATCCTCCAGAGCAAGCGGAGCCAGCAGCAAGCGGATGTCAGCAACTTGATCGGTGACGTGGTGCTTGCCAAAGATGTCGCCCTTGAGCACGCGGGCTTGTTTGGCCCGGCTGATGTCACTGACACCTCGCGGGAGGACGGCATCTCCGTAGTAAGTGCGTCCGTCCCGGGCTAGAAAGCGGACGAGTCTCTGGGCGTAACGACGCACTGGTTAGCGTCTGGTGTAAATCTCAGATAGGAGCTCGACGACGCTCACTGCGAATGATGCCATTGTGGTGAGTTAGGGGAAAATCGCCTCGTTTGGCAGCAATTATGTGTCAAGCTGGGAGGAAGCGAGGGCTAAGGATAACCACTTAACCTAGGCTGAGCTTTGACTCTGACGAATCTTGTCGCCAATCAGCCTTAAACCGACCAGGACAAGTAAGAACCAACCAGTCACCCAGTGGCAAGTCGACGTTGAGAAGTCGCAAGGCCGACAAAAATTCCCGGCACATGACGCATCCATTGCCCTTATCCTGGCAGCTCGGGTCGGTTTGGTGGGCGGACAGGGGGTCTTCCAGTGGGCCCACTTGCCTTGACGCACTAGCACCAGCGATGTCTTGGCGCGTCATCGATATTTGATGGCCCCTGAATTCTGTTTTTATTCTCTCAAATGTGTCAGTCGTGCTACCGAATCACAAGTAAGCAAGAAGACGTCGCATAAGCCATGGCTACTGTATTTCGGTTTTCAGGCCTGCAGCGCGAGATTCTAGCGCTATACAGGCAGTGTCTCCGCGAGTGTCGGGAAAAACCAGAGATCAATCGAGCTCATTTTAAGGCATTCGCCCGGTGAGAAGCAGACCCCTAAAGTAGCATTGATGCCGGAACAGGATTTAATAGAAAGCAGGCACGAATTCGACAAAAACATACGTATTGACAAAAGGGATTTCTCAGCAATTGAGTTCCTACTGCGCAAGGGCCGCCGTCAGCTGGAGACTTACGCTTCTCCAGGCATCACAGACATCAAGTCAACATGATGCGAGGGAGGCCCGAGCCTTCCCCAAACAGCAACAAGGCAGCATCCGTGGCTCCTGCTCTACTGATTGACACTATGAAGTCAATCATGGGAAGGCTGAGGGTTTGGTCTTTCTGCCGTAACTTTGCCTCAAACTTTCTCGTATTGCAAGCCCAGCAGCCCTATCATTGCCTGGCGCAACTGTCTACTAGGTATTTCGGAGTGGGATTTTGGAACAGAATGGCTGTTGATGAGCACCTTCAACTCAGCCTAGAATAGGAGTCCGCCTTGTCGGCCAAAGGTCATACCATCTTCGCTGGTTCCCGATGCTCCTCCCTCCACAGTTTCAGCCTGGCACATCGCGGTGTCGAGGAGGTCATGCTTGAGCCCCTGGGCGAATATCTCCAGAAACTTTACAGGGCGCAACGCGCTCTCATACGGCGGAAACGCCGAAGAAGGGACCGTATCTCGTTTACCCATTCCACCACCGGCCGCGGGCCCAAGGCCGGCGAAGCGAAGCGGTCGCCACGCCGTCTCAAACCAGTCGACACTCAGCAGGCTATTCTCGCCGTGCCCAGGTCCTTGAAAGATAACGACATCAAAAAGAACGTCCAATCGGAACAAAATAACGGAGCCTACCTTCTTTTAGGCTGGCAAGATGTTTCCTCGTCCAAGAACGAGTCACACCGCCATTCCAACCCTCCGAGAAACGGCCATGTGGCGCCTGGGAATAGCAGCGAGAATTGGACACAATGGGGAATTGTCACAAATTTCCTGTCCCGCTCCCGCCGAGACCAGAAGTAGAGCGACTGCCACTGGAAGTGACACCCGAGCATGTTCGAGACGCAAATCTCGCCGAGAAAACAACATCTCCTCTCGCCGCTTGTGCTGGGAAACATTTCATCGAACATCACGGATGCGAGAACAGCGAACGGTGAAGTCGTAGTCGCGTCAACCAGATCGATACCCGTAACACCTGCATCAGGTGGTATGCCTTCGTTACGAGACCAGTCATCGATCGAGCAGAAATCTCTCGGCGGGTTTAACAGGGAACCAGAGGACTATAAAATAGTCACAGGAGACGTTCAAAAGCGCAGAGTCTCTACGCTTTCCACCCCAGAAACGCATGTGTCTGTTCATATGGTACATGATCTGCTACCATATCGACAACAATTTGGAGATGCAGGGCTCGCTATCATGTCTGCAGACCAACAAGCACCGCCAGTCAGTATCACGACCAAACGGCACCACGACAGTGGATCGAAGGATGCTCGTTTTCGGTTCTCTGGAGAAAACTTGTCCACTCGTACTCGTACTAAAGACTGCACTGGTGATGGAGTCGTAGATATTTTCACAGTCGGCCCGCTTGCTTTCACTGGTATCGATACCTTGCCTCCAAGTGAGATGGAAACAAGAAAAAAAAGAGATCAACAGCCCCTCGATCCAGCATCAGGAAAAGCTGGAGCAGGCAGACACAAAACTGCAGCATTCTCTAGGAGATGACAAAACCGCCCAACGCCAGCCCTCTACAATTGCGTTGAAGGAGAGATATTTGCCTGCACCCACCACAACATCCCAGGACACGGAGTCGTCGCCCCAAACACGCACGATACCACTTGGAAGGACCAGAAAATGCATTTTGCACCAGAGGGAAAGGACCGTCTTGGAGATACAGAGCACAGTGGGCGAAATCATACGACCGTCTGACCAAGTGAAGGAGACGGGTACGGCGAGCGATACGAAGTTACCTGAAACATGGAAGAATGCCGCTGGGGCGCCATCTTCGTTTGAAAAAGCGCTGGATGATGTGGTTCAGAAGTTGGATGATATGAGAGAGAGTGGATGCGCGGCTGATCCTGAGATGGACCGAATTAAGTGCTGGAGGGGACCGCTGAGGCAGCTATCCCCATCTCAGAGACTGCAACGGGCCGCTGAGTTACGCCGCCAACGAATGGCTGAGGCCGTAGTAGCTCCAACTTTGGTCGTGCACGAGGACAAGAACATCAACGACAAGGATGTTCTCAAGGGATTAAGTATTATATGCGCCGTATCTGCCGACGCAGAACTTGATGCCTGGATCCAGGCCAAAACGGGGCTGCGTCTTCGGCGTTCTCTCGCTGACCTGAAGACATTTGAGAGTTTGAATCGGGATTGGATGGTTGAGGATAATGTCATGGCTCGGTGCACCACCCGGCTGAGGAAATGAAAGGGGATTCTAAAATAAAAACGGGGCGGCCACGGAGATGTCAAAAATGATGGGGACTTCGAGTTCGCGATCATGAATGGAAGAGCCCTCATTGGTTGAATTGCCTGTTACGTATATGGGTGCAAACGCTAGAGCTCTGGGAGCTTTGCTGTCCGAGGGGATGATTACGTGTATATACACTACTGTTAGCTCGTGTACTCCTGGGCGTGAACGCTAACGTTACGTCATCGAACTTGGGGTGCCATTGGTCTGTGCAACAAAACTTGGGACGTGGGGCTCACGCGAGAGTTTGGAGGGGCAAAGCCGATTTCGCAATCGAAGGTCATTTGTTTTCAAAAGCCGCATCACTCAATTGGCCACGGCGCAAAGCTGCATTTCAAAACATCTTCAGAATAACCAGCGAACGCATTTAACCTTGTTCTACCACCTGCCTTGGCAGCAACCATTCCTGTGACAGGGTACTTTTTGTTAGTCACAACCACTTTCACAGTGTGAAGGCGCAAGCACAAACGCCACGACGGATCAATCTCCAGGCGGGTGGCGAGTATTGCATCTGCCAACTTATACCTACAGATCTCAACCCCCTTCACACAATAATTATAAAGTGATTATCTTTCGTCATTTTGAGCCTTCATAGGTGGGCACCAACGATGTCAGCCATCCTCTCCGTCGACGATCTCAACGACTTCATCTCCCCGGGCGTCGCCTGCATCAAACCCATCGAGACCCTCCCGTCCGCACCACCACCCATCACTTCCAATGAGAACCCCCTCGAGTACGAAGTCATCCTTGACGGGCAACCGGGTGGTACCGCCCCGCCCGCCCAGGTCTCCCTAACGGACTGTCTCGCCTGCAGTGGGTGCGTGACCTCAGCCGAAGCGGTGCTGGTCAGTCTGCAGAGTCATAATGAAGTGCTGAGTGTGCTGGACGGAGCGGCCGCGCTGCGGGTGGTGGGGGATGCCAAGGGAAATACATCTATAGTGGAGGGGCTCCAGGATGATTCGGCAAAGTTGCTGGTGGCGAGCGTGTCACCACAGACACGGGCGAGCCTGGCGGCGGCTTGTGGAGGGGGTGTGACGGAGCAGGCCGCGGGGCGGATGATTGAGCAGTTGTTTATGGGGGAGACGGGCCTGCGCGCGGGAGGGAAGCATGGAAGCGGGTTTACGTGGGTGGTGGATACGAATTCAGCGAGGGAGGCGTGTTTGGTGGTGGGTGCAGATGAGGTGCTTGGAGATGGGGGTTCTCGTTCTAACGCGTTGCAGCCGGCGGACAGGGCGGTGGCGCCAGTTCTCACCTCATCATGCCCTGGGTGGGTGTGTTACGCGGAGAAGACGCACCCTTATGTCCTACCACATATATCGCGGGTCAAGTCACCACAAGCACTGATGGGAACGCTACTCAAGACTACTCTAAGTCGGACGCTGAATATTCCAACCAGCAGGATTTGGCATCTCGCTATCATGCCATGTTTTGACAAGAAGCTCGAGGCTAGCCGCGAGGAGCTCACAGATGCGGTCTGGGCTAGGGATGGCAAATCCGGGGGTGGAGTTCGGGACGTCGACTGTGTTATCACGACCAAGGAGATTCTAATGCTTGCGGCGTCAAGGGGTATAGATTTCTTCAATCTTCCCTCCTCCCTGGTATCGCAACCAAGGTTCCCTGATTCAGAGATGCATGACTTTCTGTTCCCCCCCCAAAAATCCAGCCAGCTTCGCGCCGCTGGATCATCTGGTGGCAACCTGCACTTTATCCTGCGAAGCGTTCAATCAAGGCACCCCGGCTCGCAAATTAAGACTACCCAAGGGCGCAACGCCGATGTAGTTGAGCACATCGTTATCGCGGCCTCGGGCGAGATCGTGTTTAAATCGGTGCGCTATTACGGATTCCGGAATATTCAAAACCTGGTCCGGAAGTTAAAGCCTGCCAAGGCTTCTCGAATGCCGGGCGGCAAACCAATCGGCGGTGCGAGGGGGCCGGCCGTAAGAACCGTACTGGATTATGCATATGCTGAAGTTATGGCTTGCCCGGGAGGGTGCACCAACGGCGGCGGCCAAATCAAGGTTGACGATCAGGTTATCATCGACCGCAAGGGGCTCACGGCGAAGCCCGGCCCCCAGGAGCAAAAGACGTGGTTGGCCGAGGTAGATGAAGCCTACTTCTCCGCCGACGAGGGGGACGCAGCAGGCAATAAAGATGCCGATATCGCTAATCAAGGCAAGGACGGCGTAATAGATGGCATATCTCCCTCACGGGTCTGGAATACTCTGGTACACTGGTCCAGTATAGCGGGGGTATCGTTGGATCAATTAGTATACACGAGCTATCGGGAGGTTATAAGCGATGTAGGGAAAAGCCAGATGACGGACACTGAGAGAGTGGTCCAACTGGCAGGGAAACTAGGCGGTGGCTGGTAGATGACCAGCACGACGAGTGCAGATAAGAAATCAACATTCCCGCGCCCCTCTCCTTGAGAAGTTAAACCCACCTCTGCCACTACCATCTGGTCCTCTAGGTGCGCGGATAATTTGATCTTCCTCACGTGGCGTCTCTGACCGGGATATTCGCTGCGGAGAAGCATCACCGTCGCGCTTCTGTTGGTTAAATCCGGGCTTTGGAGAGCAGCTGGGGTCATAGAGTTCTCTCGTCCCTGGCGGTGGGTTGTTTTGAGGACGGCGATTCTGATCGTCTTGCCTGTAACCACGTCCGCGACTTCGCCCCCCTCTTCCGCGGTGGTTGTGCCTACTGTCACCGCTTTGTGGAGGAGTGATGTTCCCTGGTGTAGACTGGCCCGATGATGGGTTCGATTCACCGAATATCTTGGCTCGTGCTTCATCATAGCGTCGCTGCTTCTCTTCGAGTTCGCGCTGTTGGCGTGTGCGGATTTCCTCTGCCGTCTCCTGCGGTTTCTCGTTCTCTTGTTCCTCCTCCTCGTCCATGAGCATCAATTGTTCCATGCCGGTTACGGGGTCTTTCTTAGCGATCTTTCGAGGTGCTGGTTTACGGCTGAGGAGCTTCACAGCGGGCTTGAAAGGTGTCGCGAGGGGTACTGAGGTTGTTGCCGCGAGGTAGTTGATTTCTTGGGACACTTCTCTATTTCGGGAAGACAGACTGCATTAGAGTCGCAAAGGAGGCGGCTAGGAAAGTTCTGCATTTTGCTACGGGGAAAATACATACGCAGACTCCCAAAGTTTGCGCTGTTCGTCGGCGTGCTTGGCGAGGCGTTCTGCGCGTGTCATGGGCACTGGGACTTCAGGTTGCGGTTCAGGCTGTTCTCTCTCAGCACGGTCGGCAACTATCTCCCAATCATCGTCCCATGCGTCTGGAACTTTGGTGTTTTTGGACATGGTTTAAGCGCTAACAACGAGAAAGGATAGGTAACGTTGTGCTAGGTTACTTCTTCTGAGGAAAAAATGGGCGAAATGTTGTAGCGCTGTGAAACCGTGGTGCACCTGGCGCTGCCGCCTAAAAAAGAATCACCCACGAGTTAACTATGGCTGGATCCCTAGTCGTTCCAATAACAAAGTGGTTTCTCCTCCACCCCGCTTCTGGAACACCGAGGCGCACGGACCGTAGCATGGGTACGAGGGGAACCTGCTGGCGCATCCAATGACATCCTCAGCGACCTATGCCTTGCTTCAACATCATGTGAGGTCGATAAAGGGGTCGAGGCAGGAACAAGATATTTGTATCAACGCCTACATGTTGTCACGTATAAGTGAATATTATTTTGAATCTTCACTCATCAATCCCGGACGGTGTGCCCGTTTCTGACAGCTGAAGCTCAGACCGTGGTCAAGTTTGACCCCACGCCCACGCATTCACACTAGTTTCCCTTCCATCCTCACATCCCAAGATCCCATCTGAAAATCTTAGGAGAAGTCATGGACTCAGACGACTTTATGCCGGATACGACCGCGCCAGTGAGCCACGTCGTGGCCGGGCGCTCTCTCGCCGACCCAAGCAAGGCTGATGCACAAGCTGGCAATGGTGGTGGCGGCCCCGGTGCCTGGAACACCAAGAAGTTCCGTGACGAGTACGAGACAGTCAAACAACGGCTGATAGACACAAAGTTCAGCTGCGGTAGGTTTGGCCCTAAGATTGCGTGGCTGGACGTGGGTATGGATATATACTGATGGCCGATCCAGCGCACTACCCCGATCCATTGCTCCATAACAAATCTCGTCCCAGAGATGCTTCACGTGCTGCTGCTCTGGCTGAGAAGGAGCGTATACTCAAAGAGGTCATTGCCCAGGCCAAGGCTAGTGTGGCTTGAGGGAGAAATACTGGGGACTTCAGGTTGCATGGGCGTCTAGGAGGAGCCGATAAGCTGAAGGGAGGACATCGGGACATTGCGGTTGCAGTTTTGTTTCGTTGGGTTACGGACTATGGGTCGCTGGGGTTGCATGGGAAGAGGAGGTGAATGCCCAAACTGGACATGATGCTATGAACTACAGGTGCCAATGAGGTCATGATATCGATTTCCTTGTTTGCCAAAGTGTAACTGACTGTTCAGAATCTGTGGTGCCAGAGAGGATCAAGACCGCCCGTGAGGCTGACTCAGAAACGCATCGGGGACAGGTTGTTGAGACAGCGTCTGTACTCCCCGAGAATCTTGGAACATGATGCAAGCCAATTTGAGGTCGGTCCGCGGGGCTTGCCGTGATAACTATGTGGGCAAGAGTCCTGTTCCGAGCTGCAAAGGTCGCAAAGGGTGGAAATGAGGGCTGGAGGGCGAGGAGTGCAGACACAGCCACGCGGTTCCCCCGTATTCCAATCCAGGTTATTGCGGAAGGAGGACAAAATGGAGTTTCTTAGTCGCCGATGAACGAAAACGGCTGCGAGTGTGCCTGGAGAGACTGACATGCCCAGTCCCACTTACCTCGCGTTTCGGCCGCACTCCAAAGTATCTGAGATGCAGCTTCTCAGACCTCTGTTGCACGGCTAGAACGTAGAGAGTGAGGCAAACTTCGGTACCTAGGTCGTACACGGCCAGGTGCTGTCGAGAAATATTATCCTTGGTGATTGCTAGGAGCAACGACCGAAGGGGGTTCCTGTCGCCAATTTGCCTCCATTAACAGGTAACCACGCCCTCCTTTTGCTTGGCGCTCATCTGCCGCTGTCGCTTCATGCCAGAACTATACTCGCCTGAGAATTGCTAGACATTCTACCCGCAGCAAGTGTTTCCTTGGCCACCTTACAAACCGTGCATCCGATTGCTTCTCGTTGAATCCCTCTAGACCACGCTCTTGCCAGGCTCAGTTGCCGTGGCTCTGTGCGATGCAACGGGGGACAGCCCAGGGACAGGAGGTCGCTCGGCTGGCAGTTGTGGTTTCCGAAACCTTCTCTCTACTCTCCCGCCCGCTTGGTCGATACAACCTCGACTCGTGGGATTGCTCCGTGACAGAGATGCATACTGTGTAGTATGTAACTAGGTACTGAGCTTGGGAGGTATGAAGTCCCCGGCTTCGCTGACTTGGTTCCGTCTGTAATTGGATGCGGTTCGGACTAATCGGCGCGGCATCTAAGCTTGTCTTGCACTAAATGATCGGATATTTGCAATCCAGTGCAGCCATGCATCTTGGTCTCGACTGAGCGCCTGTCTCGGAACCAGGTCTCTGCCACGCAGTTTTTTTTTTTTTTTTTTTTGCGCCCAATGCCTCCTAGGCAGGTATTGGGAGACTGTCTTTTCATCGGCACCTGAGATATCGACGCTGAATCAAATGGAACTTAGCCAGACAAGCTTCCCAGTCCCATCCAGCGGATCGGGTCGTACGGGAGACCATCATCGGCCCTAATTGCCCTGGGGTTTGATAGCCTGATAGGAAAGTGTCATGTCTGTGACCCGGATGATATATAAAGAGACACGGCAACCTCAAAAGACATAAGCGACATCGAGGGCTACACAACGTTCCATCCGGACACAAGCAACAGCTAACATGATACGGGCTTCCCGCGTAAAGTCCACGCGCAACATGAAGCGGATCAGCCAGTGTCAATACTTTGCTACAAGGCAAGAAAACTCTGCTTATTCCACATTCAAGGCCGAGTGAGCCTAAAGCAAAGGGGGCGACTCATCCAGTGCTGAGAGCTGAGGTCAAAGTTAGAACCGCGCCAACCTGGGACGTTGGGCTTGGCGACTCTCTTGGAACATGGACAGCCTAATGCGCGCGAGCTCAGGCCCTCGGCAGCAACGTCATTGTAGAGTGCTACGTGGGCTCACCAAAACTTGGAAGGTGCTATCGAGGTCGGCGACCGATTCTCTTCCGATCCGTGTAGACCAGGTACCTCTTCTGGAGTACCGTATCAGACATAGGTTGCGTACAGCAAATGAAACACGGCGTAGACAATGTGCAGTTCCTGATGGTATATTACCTAGGTTGTTAGTCGTGGTCGGCTTAGTGGCTTGTGGAACGCGGAAAGCATAACTCTCTCCTGGAATTGTCATTTGTCCATTTTCGGCGCCCATCACACCACACTCAACATAATCAGCAAACCGGCTGCCAAATCGATCCGCCTGGGTGCGCGGCTGCCGCTTGCTCGAGCCCGAAACGGGAATTTTGACGAGATCTCGCGCCACACCCCAGTGCCAGCGACTTGGGGACCTTGGTTTGGTGGATCGCTGACGCACCTTCCCATTTGCCCATGTTTGCTACGCCGGGAGGGTGTGCTGTGGGCGGCTGTTACCGAGGGGAATTGAAATATGTCCACGCTGTTCACCGCTGGTGACCAACCGAGTCGAGAATCTCTGTTGTTGCGGAACATTCTGCGCTGATTTGCGTTTGCCATTCCCCGCCTCCATACGCAGATGTTGGGGTCTAGTGTAATTCAAGCTGGACCCAGTGACGCGGGACGCTGGATCCCCGTCACATAGGGGCCAGCTTCCGCCTCACCTCATGGAAAATAGGCAGCCTTGACCAGTGCGTCCCTAGATTACCTGGGAGAGGTACCTTAGATCCAGTTGTGGTCGTTTTGAGATGTACTTGAGCCCCAACCCCAGCAACGGCGGTCCCATCTGATAGGGCAAGTCGTTTGGGTCTTAAACTGGTCGATAGTCGCTGGGCAGGACACACCTTCTCATTCACTATTCGCGAGAAGTGCGGGGGGTTTTGCGATTCGCTGCCTAGGTTTTAAGCTAGGACACACCCGGCACACACATCGAGGTTATCTAGCATCAGGCCAGCGTGTGTCGGCCCTATGAGCCCGGATTCTTAAAAGTGAAACTGGAAGAAAGGAGCCAGGAGAACGCAACAACAGCCCAATCTCGTTTTCTCTCGCCCCCACCTCGAGTACAACAGCATTCCTCACCCTGGATGCTGCGATGCCCAGTGCCTAACAACGGTTCAAACCCGGCACATTTTGCGAGCTCGGCGATGTCGCTACGACCCCCGCCCGGCTTTCAGCAACCAACAACATATAACTAGATTCCGTCCATCTCGTGCACCGCAGTCGCCGGGCGGCGGCTATCAACAGGCTCCAATCAAGCACGCTGGTGGTGGATCCATGACAGGTCGTGGACTTGCCCCGCCTTCCATGACTGGGCTCGGGTGGCCTCGGCACCTGGCAGTCATCACCTTCCAGTTACCCGCTAAACGCACGGTAGTCGTCGCTTTGCGCTGTGGCCTGCGTCAAGAGCGCGGGGCTCCCTTGGACCAGAAAGCCCGGAAACCCCACGGTAGGCGCTCAGCCAGCCGCCATTTTAACTCTCCCAAGGCCCTCCCTCGCAAAAAGGCCTTGCAACCAAACTCCCAACCCCAATTTGACCCGTAAACTCTCCCTCCTGCAAACCACCAACGCACACTCATCTTCGGCCACCGCACTCGCACACACGCGATTATTGTCCCCACAGTCTGATACCAACAGCACAAGCAGCCGACCGTGGCCACTCGCATCCACGACCCGGTCCAAGCCGGCCTCTCTGGAAACTCCGCCTGGCATTCGCGGTTGTCGACCAAGGCAGGCAGAATGTCGGGCCCCGCAGGCGAAACAGCTCCAGCCTCTGCCAGTGGTGCGGGCGGTTTCGACCTGCTGCGGCGAGCCACGCAGGCCATGATGTCAAGGTATGTGCTTTGCTTCATTCGTTCTATTCACCCTCTGCGTCCTCAAACCGAGACCCAAGATGCTTCATGCTCGTTTTCCGCACCATGCCCCCCGGTAAACTTTGTTCGGTGCAGTTTCCATCCCTTTACCCTGATATTGCGGTGAGCTTCCCGGGCTTCCAGAAGCTCGGCAGCATTTTAGCCACAATGTCACCGCCTGATCGTTTCCGGATCCTCACTGAGCCCCAACTTCCCTCCCCTGTCTCTCTGTCCTCTCCCCACCTACCCCAATTGTGTCGCTTTGCTGGCAGTTGCTGGCTGGCGCGGGAGCAAACCTGCGTGGCCGCAGACCTTTCTTCGGCCACTCCCTTGACGCTTTGCTCGGTCAGGGCCTGGGCTGGGCTGAAAAGCGGTGGCGAACTAGCGAGACGCTGCCAGCAGCTTCTCGGTGCGCGCGCACAGCCTCGACTGGAGCGGGATTTCACTCGCCTCGGCCGCCACTTGCTTCACACCCCTCTTGCTGCCATTCACGGTCGAGAGAGGCCCAGGAGGGGCAAAGGGGTTGGTTGAGTCAGCCAGGCTAGCGCCGTCATCGCAAGTGCTCAAGCGGCAGGGCTCAGGTCTTGTTCCAGGCCACTGTACTCCCGTACCTGGCTCTGACCCAAAGCCTGGGCGCTCCGCCTACCGGATGTTGCCTCTTCGCGAAAACCACCACAGGTTGCGGGCACACCATCGGCCGCATCAGTGCGCGTATATGCCGCATCAATACTTCATTTGCACATGCCAAAAACCCACCATGTAACCAGGATTTACAGCGGTAACGGACGCTGGACCGGAGGAGGCTTATCAACCTGAGCAGCCTGACTCGCTGAGTGAGCGAGCTGTCACCCTGTTCTTTCCGCTCCGCGCACACCCTCACACCCCAGTTCCCGACCCGATCTTGCACTTGGAATTAGGCCACCAGATGCTGGGAATGGTCCGAGTCGGCCACTCCCCCACTTCCAGAAACCCCTCCCCCCCCCGACAGCCACATGGCCAGCATCAAGGATGCTTTGCTGTGCGCTCGGGGAGAAAGGGAGAGGAATAGAGAGGGGTGAAGACTCGACCTCGAGGGTTTTGGTCCATTTCCCGCCTATCAGAACTTGTTTCTTTTCGTTGTCTCTGCTTGGCCTCGCCTGCCTTCCCTGTTGGTCAAATGAGATCTTTTTGGCCCATCTCGTTTGCGCAATTCAGTGCCCCTCTGTCCTTTCTTCGTCATAGATGCATATCCACCCACTCTCCCGAAACTCCTTGCCTCAGCTTCCTCAGATTTCTCGCCCCAGTTCAATTTCTCCATCTGTTGAGCAGTCATCATGAGCTAGCAGAAATCCCCTCATCTGTCATTTACCTTGCTCATTTTATCTTTCCCCGCACGCCTCCCTATTTCTGACCGGGTCTCGGGTCACCTATCCCCCTCTGAGCGAACGTTGTCAGGTGTTGCGATGGAGGGTGTTAACCAAAGCAGCAGGTCTGCCGCGGCGGAGGACGATGGTGTTGACCAGATCGGGCTCGAAACACCGCGTTCGGGTGTTGCGACTCCGCAGCCGGATCTTCACGACAAGCGGCTGCCTGGCATCATGAGCTATTTTAACCAGGTTCGTTCAAGCTCTTTTCAGCGGTTTCTTGCCGGACCTTTCAAGGCCAGTGGACAAGCAACCACGGCCTCGGGGCCTGCAGCCTCCAGAGTCCAAGAGTCTTCATACGTCGTCCCCACCACCTCCTCTCAACTTCCTCTCAGCCCTCTTGAGCCATCTCGGTCTGCCCCATTGGACCAAGGAGCCCCTCTCTTGGCTCATGAGATGGCGGGAACTGCGACCGAGACACTGCCTTCAACAGGCGACCAGCTGCACCCATATCCGACACCACCAGCCTCACAGCGGTCTTCGCTGCGCAACTATCAGGGTGATTCGAGCGGTCAGAAGTCGAAGGGCGGGACTCCGCCGGCCTCGCGGCCGGTCAGTCTCCGCAACTTCAGTGTAACGGACCTGGGAAAAGGGAAGGTGCGCCGGTCATCTCTGCTCGCTCCCCTCACGTCCGCCGTTGACGCGTCGAGCGTGCCCGCCTGCCACCTATCCAACCCCACAAGCCGTCCCTCCACAGTCCCCAACTCTCCAAACTGCTCCCGCTTCATCTCTGGTGCCGAGGATGTTTCTTTCGAGTCCGCCTCTATCCTGCATCTCAAGAAGCTAACAGACGTTTCGGCCATCAAGAGCGGTACATCGACCCCTACCCGCGCGCTGTCTTCGTCGGCGCCCCCGCGTAGCGGGAGCCAGGAGGATGCGGCGCGAGAGAATGGCGATAGGGTTGACCGGACGGCCACCCACACGCCCACTCCGCCCGGTGCTCAGGCGCCTGCTGCCAAGGGTAAACTTACAATAAAGATTGCGGAAGCGAGGGGATTGAAGATGTGCCGGGATCCTTACGTCGTTGTCGTTTTCCAGCGGAGCGAGCTGATTTCCGGAGGTCCTCACCCCCCTGAGGAGGATGATGATGCCGCCATCGCCGCTGCTGCCATGGGAGGCATTCCGATTCAACGACAAGGCAGTGATTCCGGCAGACCAGCCATGGCTATCCCCATGCGGAGCAGACAGAGCAGTAACACCAGCATTACCGATTACACGACGTTCAGGAACCGAAACGCGCGCCGCTCTTTCACTAACCCCAAATGGGATGCTGAGGCTATCTTGTAGGTCCTGCTTTGATACCAGGCAAGTCTATGTCGCTGACGGACTGTAGCGATGTCGTAGACTCAGATATGCGGGTAGATGTTTCTGTTTACGGCAACACACCATCGGGTGAAGAGCTTCTGGGCCATGTCAACTTCCAAGCTAGACCTTCCGAAAGGGATGGCCCCGTTCGAGGTTGGTTCTCCCTCAAGGGACACGCCGACACGATGGTGGAGAACACACCGACAGGGGAAATATACGTCGAGGCATTCTACCAACGGACTGAGCGAAAGCACTTTGGCCCGGAGGACTTTGAGATCTTACGCTTGATCGGTAAGGGCACTTTCGGTCAAGTCTACCAGGTGCGAAAGAAGGACACGAAGCGGATTTATGCGATGAAAGTTCTCTCCAAGAAGGTTATTGTGCAGAAGAAAGAGGTGGCGCATACTGTTGGGGAACGCAACATCCTGGTCAGGACGGCCATGGCGGACTCGCCATTCATCGTTGGCCTGAAGTTCTCCTTCCAAACTCCATCGGATCTATATCTGGTGACAGATTACATGTCTGGCGGCGAACTTTTTTGGCATTTACAAAAGGATGGAAAATTTGAGGAGAAGCGCGCAAAGTTCTACATCGCAGAGTTGATTCTCGCCATTCAACACCTACACGAGAACGATATCGTCTACCGAGACTTGAAGCCCGAGAACATCCTCCTCGACGCCAACGGCCACATTGCCCTCTGCGATTTTGGTCTGTCCAAGGCAAACCTTACTAAGAACGACACAACAAATACATTCTGTGGCACCACGGAATATCTCGCCCCCGAAGTTCTTCTTGATGAGGCTGGATACACAAAGATGGTGGATTTCTGGTCCCTGGGTGTCCTCGTCTTTGAAATGTGCTGCGGTTGGAGCCCTTTCTATGCCGAAGACACACAGCAGATGTACAAGAACATAGCCTTTGGGAAGGTCAGGTTCCCCCGTGACACCCTATCTCTTGAAGGGCGTAATTTTGTCAAGGGACTCCTGAACCGCAACCCCAGACATCGGCTTGGTGCTACAGATGACGCCGAGGAGCTCAAGCGACACGCTTTCTTCAACGACATTGATTGGGATGCGCTTTCCAAAAAGCTAATCACGCCACCTTTCAAACCGCAGCTGAAGAACGATACGGATGTGTCATATTTCGATCCCGAATTCACCAATGCCCTCGACAACAATGGATCACTCAACGAGCGCGCGGCTGCATTGGCCCGCGGTTTTGCTACTTCCACGCCTCTCTCGCCATCTGTACAGGCCAATTTCCAGGGGTTTACATTTGTTGATGAGAGCGCTCTAGATGATCACATGAGAGACCGATATGGCAACAAGTATGAAGATGAGGACATGGACGATGTCTCAGACCGCAAGAAGGATGATGACTGGGATGATATGAATGACTTCGACCCGCGAAACGCACATCGTATGAGCGGGATCGTCAAGACGAACACAAATGACGAGCAAATGTTTGGGGCATCTAATTTCGACATTTGAAGGGAGACCGTTTCCTTCTCTCTTCGTTCCTACTGCGGCTTATTTTGTCGCCGGGCTCCTCCTCTCTTAATTCTTCTGTACCTGGGTTCGGACGCGCCGCAGAAATGGCCCCAAAAAAAGAAGTTCTTTCTTTCATTGTTGATGACTTGCACGAGCGCCATGGCATATTGCATTTAGGGTGGTTATATTGGCATGGGGGGGTTTGGTTGACCAGAGGCAAACTTGGCGGGGCGTTTACGGCGAGAAAGTGCGGGTGTAATGGGAAACTGGTATTTGAAACCCATGGCAAAGAATGACATGCTACTCCTGCTACTGCTTTCCGCGTTGAGATTCCCTTGTCTGATGTTGGTAGAAGGAGTGAGATAGCAAGTGGGGAAGGAAACAAAGTAAACTCAGTTGTATGTGATTGGAGCGTCCACTTAATTTACGTGGTCTGCGCTGCGTTTCCTGTTGCTTGAGGACAGGGGCGGTCTCAAGGCCAGTTTAGGGTGTATACCTCGGGCAGGGTCGAGAGAGTTCACCGTGTGTTCACATGAACTATCAAGCAAAAAAGGGTCTACTCCATTTGTCGAAGAGCTATAGTGATACACAGCTTCAGAATTCTGAGATCTTGGGCTCGGTCCTTGAGCAATGTTGTCTGATATCGCAGTCGGATCCGGACGGTGGCGGGCGGCAGATACCTACGAAGATTCGCGAGTTTTCTTTTTTTTATGATGAGTATACTGCAAGTACCCGATGCTGCTGATGGTGGCGGCAGTGACAATTTCTTGCCCTAGATTCCCGCTAGGTCGGGACACGGCTCCGTCAGCGAAGCAAGTTTCTGGCCCGTCATCCTCGAAGCTGGGTTCTCCGCTATTTCAAAGCAAGCCTTCCGTAAGGCCTGCGGTCTTGTCACGAGCGGATAATGAAGACATGATATTATGAACGTTGGGGACGGTGATCTTATGACAAAGACGGAAATAACAATGTACACGGATTAGCCCCTCCGAACAACCCTCGCTCGCTCTCCAATTGCCAGCCCGTTTAGGCCCAGTTTTCTTTACGCAGCAAGCGTGGAGGGCAGGTTCTCACACGGCGAAGACACAGCTCCGAACACGACTACAGCCAACCGCGATATCCGGTCCATCGGTTAGATGGCGAGACAGTAAGTTTAGACTCGATTCCCAATTGACTATCGCTGCGCATTGGAAGCCCAGAAAAATGTTAACCGCTCATGTCTCGGTTGTTGGTTGTCGAGTGGTTCAGTGGTGGGCACTCTCCTCCTCTTCCTCAACGAGCCAGTCTTCGAGAGCAGGAGCCGGTTTGCTAGCATCAGCGCCTTCGGATCCCTCAACTTCAACCGCCATCGACTCGTATTCCTGCAGGCTTGAGGAAAGATCGGCTTCTTCGGGGCATTGGGGCGCCTTGGGCAGGGCGAAGGTGGCGACTTGGCCAACCGAGTCGGTCGCACTGACGGGAGTGGGCCTGTACGCCTTGAGCTCTTTGAGATAGAGCTCCTGGACGAAATCGGCTACAGCAAACATACGTTAGCGTTGAGTCAGAAGTGGGTGGACGCATTTATCACGGCATGGCAGTAGTCGGCTCCATGTGCGGCGGACGTTCGGAGACGACAGGGAAAACGGGAGATCCGTCTTTAGACTAATTGATGCGGGAGAGGTGTGGTCGTGGCTCGCAGTGATCATGTGTAGATATCGTGGGAGAAAAGGACGTATCGTCGACATAGTCAACATCACCAGCCAGCCTTGCATCCATCCTTGGGGCCTGAAACACCAGCCGCAGCTATCAGGGATCTGACCCCAACGCATTGCAGTCAAATCGCCACTACCGACCCGACGGCGATAACGATACACGACACGTACCTCTCCGCGAGACCGTCGGGGCGATGAAGGTCCTCATCTGAATCTGGGCGGCATTTCGGCCAGCGACTCTGGAGATTGCAGAGACAGCCTTGCGGGCGCTCTGTCAAGAAAGCAGCTTCGTCAGCGCGCATTGCTCATTTTCTCCCACGAGCAAATCGCTCAATTAAGACGTACCAGAGTTCTGGAGAGGGGATAGAGCATCTTGCGGGATGGATGGGTGGGTGTGGATGCGTAATTGACGGGAGTGAGGTTGGGGTGGGTTGCTGAGAGGTTTTCAAAAACGACAAGCTGAAGGTTTAGCGCCCCGGAGTGGGCACGATGCTGGGTTTGGTGGGTTGGAGCTTTCGAATCACGTGATCTAGTCTGCCTAAATGAGAAGGCGAGAAGGAGACAAAACATGAGATTCTTCCAGGTGCAACAGCAGCTTTCTCTTCTTCATCTCCTCATCAAGCGACTTTCCAGCCCTGATGCAGAGCATGAAATAGCAGTTAGCAAGCAAGTCCCACTAGGAAGACCGTCAATTTGAGACTTCCCAGTACGTCAAATCCGCCGCACCAGTCTGCGAACTTTTCGGTCTCTGATCAGGCAGAGCCAATTGGCGAGACCCGACACCAACTTCCATCACCAAACTACCATTGTAGATTTTGTCATTGTTGCAAGTACCTTATCCCTGTCTCACGCTAACGGTATTTCAGCGTTTGAATCAAAGGCAGCCAAATCCAAGCTCCTTCAAACGTGTTTGTCGCGACTCCAAATGGAAGATCGGAATTACAACTATCAACAAAAGTGACAGAATACACATCGAACAAAACAGATCAGCAAAAAGGCAAACGTGTAGAACGTCCGCTCTAAAGAGCTGAATAGATTAAAAGGGCAGATTCCCAGATTCCGAATTATACCCAAGACCAAATTACCTTTTCTCCAAACTCCCAACCTCTCTGTTGCCGTCTAGGGTACCACCAGGAGCCATTCCATGTCAACCACTCTAGCGTTCATCTCGCCACCTATTGATAGCGATCGTCCCTGGACTCCTGATAGGGCCGCCTTGGGGGCTCAACATAGCGGTCTTGCAGAGGCGTGCCGACCTCCTTCATGTGGCGGTTGTCACCCTTCTTGTTCCTCATCTGCCTGACACCCTTGGCAGCAGCCCATGCAAGGAAACATCCAGCAGCAACGACTGCATAGGCAATGACGAGTCCATCACGCTCCTGCACCATGTTCAGGCCAACACCGCCGTTGATGACGCCAAGAGCGAGCAGGATGCGTCCATACCAAATGTGCGCATAGCTGACCGGGCCACGGCCACCTGTTGCCACAAAGTGTTTGTGGTGAATCATACCTAAAACAGGTTGGATGGCAAGCAAGCAGACAACGACGGTACCAAGCACGGTGTGAGGATTGTTGAAGAGCTGAAGACTTGTTAGCCGCTAGGGGAGGGGGACAACCAGGGCGGGCGAGAATTCGCTCACCTTGCTGCGCTCATTGGCCGCGCGAACACCAGTCCCGAAACCGACCCACATGAGGATGAAGGCAACGGTCTGCCAAGCTGCGTGTAGCCACCACTTTCCGAGCAGAGGCATGAGAAGCGAACCAAGAGGGTACAAAGCAGCAAAGACCAGTCCCATTACTACTCCGTGGGCCGCCAAGATGCTACGGCTAATGGTGTTTGCCTTGAGAACGGTGACACCACCTGTGTTCGGGTTGTTCCCTCCGCTGTTCGAATTAGAGCCCGTTCCGCCCGATCCCGGCCCCGACCCGCTACCAGCCTCTCCATCGGTAAAGGGGTTGCTGTCCTTCGCAACAGTGGCTTGTGTGAGATCAATGTTGAAGGTCACGGTATCGTCATGTTGGATAATGCGAGCGTTTTGATCCGTCGTTGCCAAAGAGGATCCGGACCTCCATGCGCCAACCCAACCAGAAGATGTGCTACCCAGCGACATGGAACCTGCGCTCCAGGTCTCGCAATTGGAGCATCGGACATTGGCAATCATCGTACCATCGCTCACGCCACTACCGTCGAGAAGGACCAGCTGCGCTGCGGTGCTGCTGGTATCAAGCGAAGGCGTCGTGTGTTGGGTTCCTCGACGTGGCGAAAGCGTTATGTTTCCGTTGCCGTCTTGGTACATTACGAAGAGGTTAGAATCCGACATCATCGATCCCGTGCCCAAGGATACCCAAGAAAGCGATGTCGGAGCCCGAATCTGGAAGTAGATGTCACCAGACCCCTGACTGGCCGATGAAGTCGGGATTGCAACACTGTAGCATACGTTGTTCGCATTTGATGGGCAATACGATACGGCGGCGCCTTGGACGGCACCCGCTCCTGTGAGAGACCACGGTCAGTTTGGTGTCCGCCTCACAACCCAGAAGCAACTTACCCGAGAGGGCCGCCGCCAGCCTTGAGATCTTGTTGGTCTTCATTTTTCTTCGCGGTTCTCTCAGCGGGACAGTATGAAGTGGACTCAGACGCCAACTTGAGGGTTGATACCAAGACCTGACGCTCAATTGATTGAGAATACAGACAGACGAACGATTTGACGCAGGAGCAGTATATCAGTGATATTATGCCCTCTCAACAAGACGGTGGGCTTCGATAGATCCACCGTGTCGCGACACGCCGTTCCTTGTTGGGATGTGCGGCGCCACTGGCGGGCTCGAATTGGGCAATGCGCTCAGTGGACAAAGGCCAACAACTTTCCGTTGGCCTGAAGATGGGCAAGTGTCTAAAAGCAGCAGTACCAATATGAATCTAACAAAGGAGGGAAATCGGCAACAGGACTAAGTCAATGCTGAAAACCGTGAAGAATAAATTTTCTGGGATTTAATTGCTGGACATGGGCATTGGGGGCGTCTTAAGATCTATTGGTAAGCCTTGCGCACGCATATCCCATTGCGGCCATGCATAACTAGGGGGTGTGAGACCGAGAAGGCTGTCCCGGGCTGATGGTGGCTTTCAGGGGTTCACCAGACGCCAGCGCATTGGGACGCGCTTCGTCAGATGCGGTCGCCCAGTACAGGGTCCTGACCGGTCTGCTAATTTCCACCCGCCATCAGCTTGCTTTTTCTCGAAATGACGATCCTGGTAGAATAGTTCAACTTCTCCAGCTCGCCCTGACGGTGATATGTAGAGAGCCTCAACTAGGGATGAATGTGAGTATTTTTTTTCCCCATCGCAGGAGGTTCCTAGGCCGCTGTGGCAGTAAGTTGAGCGAGCCGATTCAGTCATATCACCAATACTCGTCATTCAGCCATAGATGGCAAAATTTCCTTTGAGAATGGCGGAGCCGCCAAGTCTAGACTCTTCGTTCGGGGGGTGTCGATAGCGGCGGGAGCAGTGCCAAGACGGTGTCCTTCCCACACAAAATATGTACCACCCAGCCAGTTCCAAGAGGCTTTTGAGCGGACGGCATACCAGTTATGCGTCTGAGACAATTATCAAGGCCGCCTCAACTCTCGGCACATGGCAGAGAGCAGCCAGCATGCCCACTCAAGGAATGGTGAGCATGTGGGAGCGGACTTTGGGGCTTGGAAATTCTGTGTGAGGATCTGCGAGCGCTGAACATTCGAGCCGACTTACAGATTCAGCGCCACCCAAAATAGAATAGACGTCAGCTTGCGCCTTGGGCCCCAGGCTTGCCTCACCAAGGTCACGACGGATTGTGGAGTGGAACTGGCCCAATCCACTAATAAGGCCCGGAGCGGGCACTTTCAGCCCAACTGGAGATGGTCCGGACTTTGCTGGTGTCGCCTCAATTTTATCGAGCCGTGACCTGCATGACACCGCCATTCTGATTGTTGATCGACGTGCTGCTGACGGTACTGTCAGGAAGGAAATTTACGGCCCTTTCCCGTCTCCCAAAGTTTTTATCACCGAAACGCGAAGTCCACCGTTCCAGCAGCTTTGGTCGCAATTTGTCTCGCAGCGATGTGTATCAAGTATGAAAACCAATACAACGGTCCGGAAGATAGGAGGTGTCATGTCCCACTGCCACTTTTCTCGGCGCTGCTTAGAAGGAACTTACACTACACTCTTCATGCCATCTTATCGCAAACCGTCCTGCAACACCTGCGAACATTGTTCCCTCTCTCACTTTCCATTCGTCCACGCTGTCATAAATTTTAGGTTTCTTTCGCAGTTCGACACGACCCAAGCTGTGTTCTTCCTGGCGGAAGCTGACTGACTTGCTGCGTATACACCAGCAAGCGGCAGGCCTGTACTTCGTAACTAGTGTATAATTACATCGGCAAGCGGGGACGACGCGTATTCCCTCCCCATCCCGGGCTGTTGAAGTTCTTGGCCAGGTTCTTGGCTTCCCCTAAATTGTCAACGCAGCATCCACTGCTCCCGTTTGATCAACCTGTTTGGTCCGTCTTCCGCGCTGGGCATCACATCCCGTTCCCCCCCCCCCCCCCCCCCCCCCCCCCCCCGCGGCGCGCGGGCC
>Ga0247765_1000126_pt1 | contig 60051 bp, 62 predicted proteins | sample UWRJL106311C6_FD_179949 | JGI IMG/M metagenome (GOLD analysis project Ga0247765, IMG submission 179949) | Plant litter microbial communities from Arlington Agricultural Research Station in Wisconsin, United States - UWRJ-L106-311C-6 | ecosystem: Environmental > Terrestrial > Plant litter >... | reverse complement strand
GGGGTGGCGAACAGCGGGCGGCGACAGCGGGATGAGGGCACCCAGAGAAGCTGGCATGCACGAACGATGCAAAGCCGCAGGCCCGACACCCTTAAATACTGGAACCAAGGCAGCACCAGTCTTGATGCTCGCGTGGTCAGGGGCAACCTCCAAGTTGCAACCGGAAAACTCGAGCGTCGGTAGCACAGACAGCGCAGAGGTGCGCGCAGCTCCTCGAACGTGCGATATTAAAAGTGTTGCGAAGGGTGCGAAATGGATGGGCTCGAACACGGCCAACTGCAGTTCCCTTGTCGAGCGGGGCATTCAACCCCCCTCGTCCTCGTCGGTGCCAAGAAACCCCGGTGCGACGTTCCTGTCCCCCCTCCCGGTGTTTCGCTACCCCATCGAAAACGGAGAGTGGCTGTCATCGAATTCCAGACAATTTCCATCTTGGCTAGCGAAGTGCCGCAAACAAAACACAACACCATACAGACTCTCTCCACTAAAGTTTTGTACTATCACCTTGCACCCCAGTCTGAACATAGCTCCAAAAACACCATTGAGGGCGCATATAGACACGCAAGCTGTTGACTTCCGAAAAAATTGAACCTCTACCGGATGTTCCGAATCGAATGACGTTCTATGTGAGACAAGGCGTCCGCCGTCACCACTACATTGACCACTCTCATGTAATTGCGTAGGACCCTTAAGCATTCATGTTGCCTTCAGCTGCCTGGCTCACAGCGGACTCCTGGTGAGCCAAACGGTATCTGACGTCACATGTGTTTTCGAAACATCTGCATACGAAGAGCAAGAACGCCTCTTGATTCTGTTCTGCGACGTGCGCGTGCTACGTCCGTATCCCATCAAGTCGCTATCCCGTGTCCCGCTTCTCTGACAACATGGCCTCAAAAGCAATCATTTCACGCTCCACGAGCCACACTACACCCTATCTCTTATCTCTTCATGAAAACCATTTCTTGGTTCTACTTTCCTTATTCCCCTCTGGCGAATCCTACTGTGCTTTTGCTCTATGCGCACGTGCGGGGTGTTTCCTCGTCCAACCCTACACTCTTCAAGTCTTAGCTTCAAACACCATTCAGTTGTCATCTTGCCAGGCAAGATGCTACTGTCATTGCCAGCACGATAAGCCATTGACGCCTGAATCGCTTGACCATCTAGCGAGCTCTCTCGAATGGTAAAAACATCTATCGCTGGATAATGAAGCTCTGCCGAATCCCGTAACTCGGTACCTAACCGAAATATCCTCGGACCAACTGTTGAGCCTCTGGCGTGAAGTTCTGCTGGAGCAATAGCGCGCCGTCGGTGCTGGTAGCTTCGAGGAGCCGCTTCGTGGCAGTAACTACGTGAACAGCAGTTTGGCCACCCAGGGCATCAGCTTCAAGCGCCTGGCCAACATAGACAAAGACGGCTGCTGGATTCGAGATTACTACTGGGTGTTGCCTGCGAGCGTTTAGCCAAGGTCGAATAGAAAGTGTAACAAACTAAATACTCACTTCTCAATGAGTTCGGCAAGGTAGGCGTATGCATATGGTGCGGCCTCCTCGTCATTGGTGATGGGGAGATGCTTGAACCATTCTGCGATGACCTGATCGACCTGCGGCACGGCACTGGAGTTAAAGTGCAGAACTTTGGCGATGGCAGCACATGCATTCTCCGTAGCATATACATTATCCTCGTTCCGGGCATCAGGGAACTGAAGAGCTTCAAACAGGACCTGCATTGCACCACCCAAGAAGGCTGACCAGGCCGCGCCTCCGTGATGCGCAGCAATGCCGATTCCGTATGCTGCTGCTTGTCGGATGGCAGGTGAGCTGTCGCGGCAGCCCTGCAGCAAGGGTTGAGTGATATAATTAGCGTAGTGGCTGCTCTCTGGCCCGCAATACTCTAGGACGTCATCCATGATACAGAGACCCCATTGGCGCTGGGTGGGGTCAGTGGACTTGAGGAATGCCTCGTACGTCTGGATCAGGCGCTCCCAAGGACGGAGGAACGCCTTGCCGTGATACTTGAATATGCAGTGGAATGCCTTGTTCATGTCGGAGAGCAGTGTCTGGTCGTCTTCGATTGCCATCAACAGCTCTTCTTGTTCGTCTTCAATGTCCTCAGCATTCGCTGCCTCCTCAGCACGCTGGGCCACGCGATCCTTGTAGTCCTCGAGGGTGGAATGCGCCGCATCGATGAACCGCTCCATATGGTGTTCCGTCAGACAAGCCCCACCAATGACCTCGACCGACTCGTAGAAACACTGGTACATCTCTGCTAGCGTGTCAATGGCGGGCTCCGCGCTGAGAACCTCCAGCAACTTTTCGACGGTGCCATTCCAGAGCCCATTCAACTCGTTCGAATTGGGCCCGAAGTGCTTCTTATAGGAACTTAGAAGGTAAGGAACAAGTTTGGCCGACACGACCCGCACAGGGTCGTGGAAGAAGAAGGCGAGACCAGGGATCGCGATCTTCTCCATGATTTGGGCAGCGAAGGGCGCGAAGTCGCCCTCGAGAACCTGAGCATAGACCACAAGGAGCTCAATCGCCATGTACTTGTCGTCCATCGAGCTCGTCCGGATTCCAATGGTCTTACCGCGGAGAGGCACCAACTCCCACCCGTCATCTTGCTGGAACTGCTCAACCTGCTCATCTGACTCGAGGATTTGAACGTCTGCCTTGGCACTGGCGAGTTCGAGAAGCGGCGGCATAACGACGTTGAGGAAGGGGAGGAACTCTTTTCCCATAACCCGACACATACGGCCCCAGCAGTGCATCAGGTAATTAGCTTGAGGATCATCCGCATCTGTAATCGTTTGTTGAATTTTGCCGAGAAGCTCAACCAGCATCTCAGCATCACCGCCCAAGCGCTCCCGGCCGACAGCCAGAGCAATGAGCGTGGCACACTCCATGGCCTTGGCCCTCAGGAGTCGATACTCCTTCTCGTTTTGCCCCTGGAGAACGTTGACGAGCAAAGGCATGAGAGAATCGTAGTACTTGGCGAAGTTTTTCTCGGCCGCATCGGCGATGGTAGCAATGGTCGAGAGTGCCTGTTCTTGCACATATCGCTTCTCGTTCTGAAGGAGTTGATAGAGACTCGACAGCAGGCTGTCCAGGTAAGGCTCTAAGACGCTCTTTTCTGCCTCCTCGCAGAAGTTGACAAGAGCAGCGGCAGCATGAGACTTGACGCGGGCCTCCGGGGAGTCTAGAACCGGAAGTATGGCATTCAGAACGACATCATAGTACTCCTTTTGCATTGTTGGCGCAAAGTCTGTGCTCATTTGGCCCATAGCATTGCACCCCGCCCAGCGGACACGTGGATGAGGGTCCTTGAGGGCCGGGATAACGAGAGCGAGAACCTGCTTGAGCTCGCCGATCATCTGCTCCCTGCAGCCTTCCGAAATTGCCGAGATTGCCATCAAAGCAGCATGCTTGTCCCTCCAGGCCATGGACTGCATCATGCGGGGAAGCCAGCTGAAGGTAGGTTGTAGAATGACCAAACCACCGAGCTTGTTGGCCAGCCGGTCCATGCAATGCTCACCAGCGACGTGGTTTTGATCGCTCTCCTCTTGGTCAAGCTGCGCTACGTTAGTAAAAGCGTCTTGAATTATGAGCAGTTGACTTACATCGTCAGCCGCTAGCCATTCCGCCGCATCATCATCATCTTCGCCAAGATCCGTCATGAGACTCAAGCATTGCGTGATCATATCGTTGGTGTAATTTGGGTCCCTCTTGCACATCGATGGCGCATAATCGGCAAAGGTAGCCATGAGTTCCAGGGCGTTCTGACGACAGAGATCATTGAGCTCCTTGTCTTGGATTACTGAGATACAGAACTGAACTAGGGTGTTGAAGACGTTCTTGAACATCTTAGGAGCCCCTTCAGCTAAATCGATAAGGGCGACGAGGGCTTTGCTGAGGTCCTCCGAATCATTGGATTCCTTGATGGGGGGTAGGATGTTCAGCACTTCCGGTAGGAGGTTATGGTATTTGCCCTGATTCTTTTTGTTAAGACTGCGAAAGAAAGCGGCAAATGCTTCCATGGCAGCAAGTCGGACCTGAGAGTACCGTCAGCACACAGGCGAGCACGACACAAGACAGAGACATACCGAAACAGATTCGTCCTTGAATGCGCTAGCAAATGCCTGCGCCACAGCATCTTCATGCTGTTTTTCGATAATCCCAGGTGTGGTGGTGAAAACGCGGAATGCAGTTTCTCTCTTTCCCGGATCAGGGGTCTGGCTGAGAGTAAAGAGAGCTTGGAGCAGCTCCGGCCACGAGTCACCTAGATTGCTGGTCAGCATTAGAGAGTTTCGCAGAGAACATGACCAACTGTTGTCTGAGTACTGTCGGCCGACCTCGGCGACAGCATCACTGATCTTATTCCGGACCATTCTGTCACCTTCCTGCAAGAGGGTCTCCAGTAACTTTGTGCGGATAAAGCCTGCGTGATCCTTGGACAAAGATATAAACATGTCCGTGTTTTCAGACGTGGGAGTTTTCCGCGTCTTGGAGGCTATGCGCCGAAAGATCACGGCTGCGAAGGAACGCGTCTAAGGGAACATATCACTTAGTACCGGTTGAATCAGAGATTGAGAACGCGTTGTGTTAGACATACCGATGTGTCCCTCGCAGCTCCAATCTGTTCGGCCAGGCCCATCAGCAGGACTTCTGGTCGCGTGTTTGTCCAGTTGTTCTGCAAATGCTCCTCGGCCTGCGATCGAATACTATTGTCCTTGGACTGAAGGGCCTCGAGGAGCCTGCCCAGCTCCGCGTGGACGTCAGCGCCCAACATCGACATGGCGACCGCGGTGCTGGGGTTGTCCGTTTAGGCAGAGGTGTATCAGAGGAGAATGCTGCGGTGACCACCGCGCACTTGGTTATATCGCTGTGGCGCACCCGAAGAGTTACCGACTACTTCGAGATCGAGACGGTTTAGCTGGCGGGGAAACGCGTTGGGCAGAGGGAAACAACGACCCAGTGAGGGTGAAGTTGAAGGGCGCACGGTACTGCAATGCGGGCGGATACGGGCAACGCGCGTTTGGAATTGAACCGTGAGCCTACTCAGAAGCTGGAAAGAGCGAGTTGAATGCCGAAGGAGCGTGGGAAGAGGTCGGCGCGAAGAGGGGAGCGTGGTGTTCGGTCGATTATTTTTTTTTTGATTGGGTCAAGGTGGGATGAATGGAGGGGTATTCGTACTGGGGGCAGGGTGGACAATTTTCTGCCCGCACCCAAGTGGGCCTCCACCTCTCAACGCCCTCTCGAACTAACAAGCAGCCACCCAGAGCCCAACCAAGCTTCTTTTGTTTATAATTGTCAAAATTTCCCTCCTGGGAAACCATACAATGCCCCACAAAGTCTCACACTCGAGTGTTCTTTATTCACTTCACTCAGCACCGTCCAGGCCTGGGAATTTCGCGTTCTGCTCTGGCTGGTCGAGCCAGTGAGGAGAGGTCGGGAAATTACTATAAGGTTGGATTTTGTGCTTCGTACGATGGTGTTAACTGCGTTCTTCTTACGAAGTGTGACTTGGGCAGAAAATGCACGGCCAGCAATGTTCTGTAGCCAGACCAGGCTGCCAGGTGAATGAGTCGGGCTGTGACGGAAGCGGGTGTCTTGATTGCAATTGCGTCAGATTCTGACATGATATCAACTCGTCATCTGCCCTTGGTGCATTGCTGGAGCGGCTGCGGTCTACACTTTTCTATTGCCATCCAAACCAATTCATGCACAGTCACCGTTTGGCTTTGAATTGTGACACTCAGGCATGGATTGGCGCTGTGATCTGGACAGCAAAGGTTGAGCGGTTGGAGTCGGCCTAGCACACCCTCCACACCCAGGCTTTTAAGACTGCACTGTGACAAGTAAGCAGCGTGAGTCCCAAAAGCGAGGGTGCAGGGCTCGTCTCCCATCAGGCGTTGGTTGTCGAGTTTATCGGCTTCAGCCGCGCAAGATACATGTACCTTGAATTCCCACATGTACAATCCAGACTTTGATCGATTGTTAGTGTTGGACTTCCAGCCTGGCAATTCTCGCCTCCCTGTGGAGAGTACTGCTGTCAGAGGCCTTTTTTTCACAATTTGAATTTTGAAGACCGAGATATTCGAGATATTGTGTAAATGCCTTCACAGTTTTGTAGCCGCGGAACCTCTTGTCCCAGTCGCTTGCCAACGTTGTCAAATCCCACCCTAACAATCTTTTCAGGTCATTCGACACGCGGCAGGGATCCGAGAGTTGCCCCGATAACGTCCGGGGCCAGGGGCTTTGAGGTGAGGGGCAATCGGGCCGGGGCTATGGTTATTGTGGCGTGACAGAATATCGGACCGGCCGACTTGCTGAGGTCGACCTGGTGATTGATAGTCAAGGGCAGCGCGCCTCATGGCATGCGTAGGAGATGCGCGACAATCCATTGCACAGAAATGCAGACGCGTTGCTGGAACGAGCGCAAGCAGCTGCTGAAGCTCGAAGCGACAATAACCCCGCACCTGCAGCACCCGACTCGTTCGTCATAGCCCCTGCTTGGGAAGTCACCAGGCCACACTCTTGCAGCTGAAGCTGGGTCCTCCGAATCGCAGTCACGACGCGCGATCGAATCGAATGTTAAGCTGGCGGTTCGCTGACCGCCCCATTCTTCGAGGTCTCTTTCGATGCTCAGACACTGCAGTCCCAACAACTTTTTTACGCGTGCTAACTCCGACACAATTCCAACCCGCACCCATGGACAGCGCAGATTCTTCAAAGTCGACGCCAGGGAGCAGCTCCAGCGCTTCCAACAGCTCCCTTGCTGCGGGAGCACCTCTGGAGCGAAGCAGCTCGCAGTCCAGTAGCCACAAACCAAGCCACATTGCTACCCACCGACAGAGTTTTGTGGAGAACCAACGATATCCTCCATCGCCGCGCGCTCATAGACATCCCTCGTTTACGCAACAGGCGATTCAGGAGCTCCTTATAACCCCGCCTGCAAACCGACATGCCAACCCACGGTTTGCAGGGAGAGATTGGCGAGATATCTCGCTCGGCGAGCTGTCCCCAGACGAGGCACGGTGGGCTGACTGGGAGACTAGTGTGGAGGATGCAACCAGAGTGCGACTGCCCGTTCCAAGACCATGGTCCTGAGACTAATACGCTGTACAGACGCTACTCAAAAACAACCCAAGCAACGTTGTACTTGTTCGAGGCTCGCCCAATTCCAAGACGGCTGTCTCGACCTTCGATACGAGTGATCTGAACGCCTATCTTCTTGTTGTTGTCGGACTTGCGAAGCCTGACGAGACGCAAATCGCTTCATACAATGAGATCGCCAAGAAGGCCCAGGCCCAACAAGCTATCACTCTGCGGGAAATCCAGTCGCTTGCTCGAAAGGAAGAACTGGTGGTGCTGTCAGCAGACTCGACGTTAGACAGAGCTATGGAAGCCTTCGGGAGCGGGATACATCGATTGCTAGTAACAGACCAAGCCGGAGATGTGACCGGAATTCTCAACCAGCTTCGTCTCCTGGAGTTCTTCTGGAATGAGGGCGTCAACTTCCCGATTATTGATCGTTTATACGGAAGCCTACTCCGTGATCTGCAGATTGGAACACAACAGATCATTGCAATCAAGTAAGCAACCGCTGGGGCCGGAAGGAAATCAAACTGACATGACGATAGCGCCGACGCACCCTTGGCGGATGCCCTGCTCCTGATGAGCAACGAAGGCCTTACCTCGGTTGCTGTCGTGGACCATGGCTTGAACGTTGTCGGGAACATCTCCACGGCTGATGTCAGACACCTTACCAATGCTGCGAGTCTTCCGTTGTTGAAGAGTTCCTGTATGCACTTTATCAGCGTGATCCTCTCGGAGCGAGGGGTCGAGCGTGGCCGAGACTCGTTTCCCGTGTTTCATGTCAACCCATACTCGACTCTCGCCCACACGGTCGCCAAGTTGGTTGCGACCAGCTCCCACCGGATGTGGGTTGTCGAATCGGCGTCTCCATCCCCAAGCGCCCCTGCAACGCCGCTCCTGCAACCGAGCCACCCAGTTTTGACACCTTCTGTGCCGTCAGTTTCAACTGCCACGGCCGGGGCAACCCCACCTCCGGCAACAATCATCGTTCCCCCGCCTACCACTGCCTCTGGTCCACAGTCACCCCTCCCGGGGCAGAGCCTCTCCTCCGTCCCATCGGCTGCGCTCCCCGGCGCGTGCTTGTCTGGTCGTCTTACAGGCGTTGTTTCCCTAACAGATATTCTCAATCTCTATGCCAGAACCAGTGGTCTGCATCCCTCGGATCCCTCTGAGCAGCGCGCCCGTAGGCGACGTAGTTCGAGCAGTTCGGTTCGACCTAGCCTCGACATCAGCAGAAGCAGTGTTGACATGAGGAGATGAAATGGGGAGATGTTCAGAGTTGGTGGTGGCGATACACTCAAAAGCGTAATATCGTGGTGATTTAGACGTTCGTGTCGAATGGATGGGTCACTACGATTCTTTTTCACAGCGTTACCGATTCATGCTTATTTGGGCTTTCTCTTTTCACCAATAGCTGGTTTCTTCATGCCGGGAACGGTAGAGGGATATGGGCATGGGAATGTGGAGAGATCTCTCTTTAACCCAGTCATAGTAACTTAGGCGTCGTGGCAATATGCGCGGCATCTTACGGATGACACAGTCCCAAGCTTTTTCAGAGGATATCGTGCAAGCAGCTTGACTAAAAGGCATCATAGATTTGATTGCTCTGCGATATTTTCACTCTGCCATACCGGTTGCAAACTCAGTACAGTTAACGCCTCCTTAGCAACTAGCACCTAAGTTAGGTTGGTAGGCCATGCTAAGTATCATATCCACATCCCACCTTCAGGTTCCTAGCCGCTTCCTTTATCCCATCAGTCGTCCATCCATCGGTCAATCCATCCATCCACCCCACTAACTCCACTGCGTTGCCATCTGCCTCGTTGCATGGGCGCGAAGCCCCTCGAGCAAAGGAGGTACATGAAGACCGGTTTACATTCGAGTCATTGTACACAGAACCATGACGGATTCACCCCAGGCAAACCAACCTATATCGACCTAACCGAGCCGAACCGAACCGGGCCCAAACAGCCCGATATGAAAACCAAACGCGCCAAACGAGTGAAGAGAAACCAAAGACCATCCATTCCTGATCCCCTTTCCCCCTATAACCCGATCCCTTGTCCAGTGGAGTAGTGATACATAATAAACAATACAGTGCTTCGCTTGCCGCGTTATGTGTTGCTTGGCAAAGCAATGCAAGAGATGGAACATACATACCGCCTGTAGGCGTTCTCGTTTCCCCATTGTCGTGAATCTCCTTTTCGCTTCTCATCATGTTGTGTTTGTTTGAACTTTTCCCAGAACGGGGGTGATGGTCGTACTTGAATAACAAAGTGAGAGTGTTTCTTAGTCCACTCCCAAATTCCGACTCCAGTCCTCTTCGCTGGGCCTAGGAGGCTTTGTGCTATCTGCCCTGTTAGGTTCTTCTTCATCTTCGTCGTCGGATTCAGGAAAGCTCCCCGCCATTAACCTGACCCCCTTTCTTCCCGGAGGCCAATCCTCTTCAACGGATGCCACTCCGGTATCCTCATCGTCAGACCAGTCCCATTGTACGGGAATCTGCTCCCCCCTCTCGTTCGTGCCAAAGACCAGACCGCGCCATTCGCCAGCCACAATGCGGGCCGCAACTTTCAGCATCAGGTTGATGAGGTGTGACGGAGGGGACATGAGGATCTCGCACGTCTTTTGGATCACGGCCATCGGAAGCCGTTTTACTGCAGTGAGGGCAGTACTGGCTGGTATGTGTTTAAAGGCCGTACGTGGCGAGAAGAGATTAGCAGCTGGCGGTAGCGGGGAGAGAGCTCTACGGCTGGGTGAGATACTGCTGCTAGCAGTTGCGCGGTGGCGGATGTGAGAGCGGCGGGTAGTGCTGATGGAGGTACAAGAACTCCTCGAGGACCCGGAGGAAGAAATCGAGAGGTTGGAAATGGACTTAGTAAGATGGGTATAATCAATGGCAGGAGTAGTGGGTGATGTCGGTTGTTCCAATGAAGCTGTCCCGTTTAATGCTGAGGACGATGGCAAAAGCTTGACATCACAAACGGACGAAGGGCCAGTCGCGCAGTCGCTCGCCGCAGTAATGTCCGTAGCTGTGGAGCTGACACTCCGGGTCCGTGAGACATCAGATATCACTGTTATGTCAGAAGAATCCTCATGGTGTGCCGTTTCGTCAGCCAGCTCGCTGTGCTGACTGCGGGGAGATGCCACAGGAGAAACCGGCTTGGATTGAGGTGGCGACGGCGGGAATGCTGCTGAGTGAAAGGACTGCGGGCTATGGAAAGAATCTTGGGACTCGGCCGGTGACTGGGCCCCATGTTGCTTCTCCAGATCTCCCTCGGTGGGTTGTTCCACAGGCTCCCCCGTGGGCTCTTCAACGACCTCGGTTAGTTCTGTGGCGTCCAGTTTCGATGCGAGCGTGAGGTGTGGAGGGGCTGTAACACACCGGCTCGCATAGAAACCGGTCAGTTTGGCGACATTCGACTGCGTCGGGCCCTTCACAAGAATGTTGACGGGCGATGCGTCCTGCTCGTCAAGCAAATCCGTCTCTTCGCCCCCCTGAGCTACCGCCTCAACCTGCAGAGGTGTCTCTCTCGAAATCTCAGCCTCCGGCTGATCGTCACACTCCAGCAACGACACTGGGCTATCAGGTGTTGTTGATGGAAGTTGCGTCGTTGCCCTCTTCAGAATTCGGGGCATCTCGCCTGGTGTGACTGGTGTAAGGGGCAAGGAGGGCCCGTGTCTTTGCACCGGCGTCCATGGCCGTTTCTTCACCGGGGTAGACGGTAGCTCGGGTAGTTCAACGGTAAAGCTGCGCTTGAACGGGCACTCCGTCTTCTCAAACTGCAAGATTTTGTCGAACACTTCCCTTAGCAAAAGAGCCCGCCGCGCATCGTCGGGCTCAGCCACTGGTATTTCTATCCTCCAGTATTGCGGCCTCCGTATCTGCAGGACAAACTTGCTCGAGGCCTCGTCGACGCACCACACCTGGCTCTTGGGCAGGATAGGTTGAAGGGCAGAGCCGCAGCTGAGGAAGGCAACTGAGCCTGGTGCGCGGTAGATTCGAAACGGTCCTGGAGGGAAACAGTAAGCACAAATGGTTTTTCCTGCCAAAGAAGAGAGCACACACCAACTGCTATTGTCCTTTCGAGCTGTGAGGTCCAAGCCAGACTCCCAGGTTCAATCTCAGGTGCCGCAACTCCGGTTCTCGGACCGAAAGTTGGCCGAGGTCCTGCTGTAAAAGACACGATCTTGACAGAGGGATGGTCGTAAAGTGTATCGACCGATCCGCCAGCTGATTTGGAAGATGAGGTATACTGTTGGAGGCTGGTTTGTATCGGAGCTGTGAAGGCGCGGCGCGGCGCGGGCATTGCGAGGCCTTGGGGAAGCGAGGAGTCCATTCTGGTTATTGCTTCAATCTATCCGTGAATCATCGCGGAGAGTCGGTCGAAACCACCATGACGGGAGTGAGTGCTGTCGCTGAGGAGCGGCGTGCGGTGACAGAACGACTTGAGCTAGTTCTCCGTGCCGTCCCGCCTTATGCTGCAAGGGATGGACCGTCTCAATATGGCACGATCGCAGGAGTCGTCAGCAGATTTCCCAGCTAGCGATGAGGAATTGAGACGACAGATGTCTCCCTAGCACTAAAGGTCGCTAGAAAGTGCAAGATGTGGTCGAGAGAGAACGCAATGCAATTGACAGGAGTTTTGGGACCTGTAGAGAGGCTCGAGTGCTGTGAGCGAGGCAGAGAATGATCCTTGCTCGAGGTCAGTCGGCACTGGCGCGTTCAGGAAGCCGGGGTGCCTGAAAAAAACGCGGTCGCCGGTCCCCCACCTTTGGACAGCCGGCGCCTGTGAACCGGGAAACGGCTCGGCGATTCCAAAGGGCCTCAGAATCGATCTTCAACGACATCATCCTGATCGGTTCTGCGTCAGTATGTCATCTTTCCTATCTAAAAACCCTAGCCCCTCCTTTGACCTTTACCTTGTCATGCCGTAGGCCATAGCTCCCATCTTAACACAACGGACGTTCCATTATTCATGCAAGCAGCAAGCTCCACCTTCCAGTCAGATGCAAATGCGTTTTACCGCTATCATACCGTGGTAACCTCTGCTAGGGTGATGTGGGTGACAGCGGCCGAACTCAGCTGCTAAATGATGAAGTACGATCTCAAAAGAAGAAAACCCGAAATTGACCACTCTGCGCTGGTTCAACCAGTTTGTTTATCAACAAGAGATTGGGCTATCAAAGGAGCAACAGCGACCACAGCCGTTTCAGAAGGGCGCGTGGGTGCTTCAAAGTGCGACAGCGTCCAGGCACTGTGCGCAGACCCTAGTTTGTTCTATTCGGCCTAGCCGGAAATATGGGCTTGGCACTCCCAGCCGCCTACTCTGACATCATTGTTCCTAGCTGCTTTTGTGTCAGCCCATTCCACAACCTGAGCCCTTCTCTGGCGTTTCAACTGCTGAAGGACGATGGCTTCGGATCAGAGACAACAGGCTGAGAAGGAGAAGCTCAAGAAGCTATTCGACGTATCTCATTTCGACGTCAATGCGATAGTACGGGGAATTCAGCTCACAGGTGTGGGCGGTATGTGTCTCTAACTCCGAGAGCGACGCTTGGCATCCGAACTGACAGCATTGGCAGCTCATAGAGCTCTTCAAAATCCAAAAATATTCACCTCGCGGCATTACAAACAAGCTGCTATTGCCGTGGCTGCTGGATTAGCTATTCGTCTTCTTATTGCCATTCCTGTGGGTGTCCTGGTTAGGATTCCCAGGTTCATAGCTCACGTTCGTCCTAGATCTATGGCGTCAAAATTCTCCTCTGGGCCTCGTCGCTATTCATCTCCCTCGATCATACTACATGGGACGACAAAATTATTGGTGGCTTCGACTTTATCGAGAACCACGTCCTTCAGGCCCCTCTGTTCTTCATGACGTTGATGCGCTACCTGACGCCAACCCTAGATGATCTGTTCATGGACTCCCTCCGATGGGTCGATACGACATATGTCCAGAAGCACAAACACGATGAAGACCCCAGCAAACTGCGTGCCATGTACTACCCGAACTTGCAGCACTATCCGGTCCGGGACGGGAGCACGAATTCGTCAAGCACGGCGGAGGCGCTTTCCATGTTTCTCTACCGCTTTGCAAGAAAGGCTGTCATCTCCCTGGTCATCTACGGAGCATCTTACCTGCCTGGCGTCGGATTCCTCGTGCTTCCCGCGGCCAGTTTCTGGACATTCAACAAGGCAGTTGGTCTTGGTCCAGCGTCCATCATATTTGGCACTGGCGTCCTGCTGCCCAAGCGCTATCTGGTGATTTTTCTGCAGAGTTACTTTGCGTCGAGGAGCTTGATGCGGGAGCTTCTGGAGCCATACTTTGCAAGGGTTCACTTCACCAAAGAGGAGAAGAAGAAGTGGTTCCGGAGCCGAGAAGGACTTCTCTTTGGGTTTGCCATTGGCTTTTATACCCTTCTTCGCGTTCCGCTACTTGGGGTCTTGATTTATGGCATTGCCGAAGCTGTAAGTGCGATCTACCATCTAGTTTTCTTCGTATACTAAAGCACAGTAGAGCACGGCTTATCTCATCACCAAGATCACGGATCCGCCTCCGCCGGCGACGCAAAGGCAAGAGTTTGCTGCAAGTCAGGTAGAATGGCGGAACAAGCAGAAGTTTTTGAGCTTGCCACTGGCAAACTTGGATAAGATTCACGACAAGCCGCCCCCGTACTCGGTAGATGATCCTTTCCCTCGAGCCTCGCCTCAGTGAGTGTAAGCGCTATACGGGCTGGGAACATACCTGTCCCGTCACGGCCACATCACGCCCGTGGTTGATCCAGAAGGTGTCGTTTAAAAGAGAGCACGGGTTGAGCTGCAGCAGCACATTCTTGACGATTTGCCCGGCCATGACCTGGTGTCCACAGCGCGTCTAAAACCTCGAGTTGAGCAGGCTGCGGAACTTAAAGACATCAAGCTAATCCATTACCTACGCCTTTTCGGCTTGCCCAGGCGCTTATCAAGGACGAAGGGTTAGAGTTGGGGAGGAGTGCGGGGGTCATCTGCTGCAGCGACTTTCCAGGATGCGGGTCTGAGCAACCATGATAAGCATTGCATATCTGCAACGCATGCCGGTCGTCTCATTGTAGCTAGCTAAGAGGTGAGAAGATGTCATTACGTTGAATCGGGGAAGCTTTATGCTTTTGGTGCGGGGTCGTGTAGGCGTGATACAAGCTCATGCATGCAGTTGGAGGGATGGGTATAAGAGGGAATAAGACCTGCATATTATTATGTTCCAGCTGTGTTCTCTCAACTTCACTCGACTGCCCTCCTCGAGGGATTTTCCTATTATATTATCAGATAGGTATCTGTGATAGATCGGGTTGCAAAGAAAATGGGCAAAACTGCGATCCGGACCGTCTGCAAGGTAGACTTCGACAAGCCAGCCGCTGAGCAGCCGTACCTCCATGTAGGTTCTTTCTTTTTTTTGGATGTGGTATGTGTTGAATGGATATGAAAAGGGACTGATGGAATTACCTTCTGTGTCTATCTATTCTAGAACCGATGGCACCCCGATAGTGAGTGCTCTCTACCCCCCAGGACCAGTGCTCTCAGAGGAGACGACTGACTAACATGACCAAGTCCCCTTTGCGGGCACCATTACCGATGGCGAAACCGTCAAGATTGAGTGTCTCGACTGGTACGCTCCCAGCTAAGCAAATTCCTCACTGGAACGGGGGCTCATCAAATGGGAGACTGCAGGACTGGCGGACAAATCATCAACTCGGATGACGCAGATGATGTCCGCAACGTAGACCTTACTCAGGTCCATTACCTGTCGGGCCCATTCGAGGTCCAGGGTGCACAGCCCGGGGATGTGTTGTTGGTGGAGGTGATGGACGTCCAACCGTTTGAGGATCGGCCTTGGGGATTCACGGGGATTTTTGACAAGAGGAATGGGGTGCGTTTCCCTCCTTTGTTCGCTCTCTGATATGATGGAGGACAGTTGGGGGATGGCTAATTCGTTAATGCAAAAAAAAAAAAAAACAGGGCGGGTTCCTTGATGAGATATACCCCTCTGCGTGGGTTTCCTCCCCCCCTTTTTTTTCTGTCGGGGGTGGTCCATGAACTGATACAAAAACACAGAGCCAAAGCCATATGGGATTTTGAGGGCATCTACTGCACCAGTCGGCACATCCCTCACGTCAAGTTTGCCGGACTAATCCACCCTGGAATCTTGGGATGTGCTCCCTCGGCAGAGGTGCTCGAGACGTGGAATAAGCGCGAGGCAGAGCTCATTGCGGCGAATAGACTGGCAGATCGAGAAGTTGCTTTACCGTAAGCCTTTTTTTTTTGCCTTCCCTCTCTCTCCGCCTCTACAAGAGAACCAAACCAGACTTGCTGAACAATCCAGCCCCCAACCCATCAACGTCCATGCCGGCAGCGCCCCTCCCGACCTCAAAGCCCGTATTGGCCGCCAAGGAGCCCGCACCATCCCCGGCCGCCCAGAACACGGAGGAAACTGTGACATAAAGAACCTTTCCCGCGTATATATGACTCTTTCTCTCTAAACCCACCCACCCACTCTCCTTTTCTAATATTATGCATCTAACAAGACACTGTGATGTGCAGGGCTCCAAAGTGTACCTCCCCATCCATGTCCCCGGCGCTGCCTTCTCCGTCGGGGACCTGCACTTTTCGCAAGGCGATGGTGAAATCTCCTTTTGCGGCGCCATTGAAATGGCTGGAATCATTACGCTCAACTTCCGCGTCATCCCTGGCGGCCTCGCCTCGCTAGGCATCAAATCCCCCATCTATATCCCCGGTCCTGTTGAGCCGCAGTTTGGGCCCTCGCGGTATATATATTTCGAAGGGTTCTCGGTTGATCAGCATGGCAAACAGCATTACATGGACGTGACGGTGGCTTATCGGCAGACGTGTCTCAGGGCGATTGAGTATCTGCGGAGATTTGGGTACAGTGATTATCAGATTTATCTGCTGCTGGGGTGCGCGCCGGTCCAGGGACATGTGGCGGGGATTGTGGACATTCCGAACGCGTGCACAACCTTGGGGGTGCCGGTGGATATCTTTGGCTTTGATATACTACCGGGGGCGAAGGTGGAGGAGGAGCTGAAGAAGGATATGGGCAAGTGTGCGTTTGAGAAGGGGTTGACTGAAGGGAAGGTGGTGTTGGAGGAGGCGGGGAGGAATAGTGAGGTTAGCTTTGGAGGGGGGATGACTTATAAGGAGTAGAATACCTAGGTAATAAGCATGATCTGTTTCAGCAGCAGGCAAGGTAGGTAAGGTAGGTACCTACATAGGTACCTAGACAGGCAGGCAAGAGGAACACGGGAGATGGTGGTTTCATGTACAAGCAGCTACAAGCAGTTATTTACGAGTTGTCCTATTATTGAGAATATCCGTCCAATCTAGTGAATCGCCATCTCTCCAAACTGGGAATGTTTCGTGTCCTTTTCATGCTCCGCCGCCTGCTTGGTTCCTTGCCCAATCCAGCCGCACACTTCACACTTGATGACAAAGTCGGTCGTGTCCGTGAAGTAGTGCATCTTCTGCAACTGTTGACCCAATTGGCGTGCCTTGTCAAGTACCTCGTCATCATCTGTGCTCCAACGAGTCTCGTCCACCTCAGTGGGATAGCTGAGGTCCATGCAGAAGGCGATGCGGTCGTAATGGATGCCCGAGTAGAGGATGACAATGCGGTTTGCCATGCCCTCGCCAAATTTGTACACCTGGAGTGACTTGACATCGATGGAGCAGATCTCGATCTGATAAATGTCCGAGAGAATCGTCAGCTCGATAGCGCCACCCCACGTGTCCATTTGCCGCATCCGGTTGGTGTAGATGGTAGGGCTGGAGCCCAAAATGGCTTCATTGTACTTGTCCGGGTGGGCCAGGATGTAGTCAGCGACTTGTTTCCGTAGAGCCCGCGCCGGGTTGTCCAGATTGAGGGCACCGCCGACAGCAGTGAACATGCAACTGTTATCATCAGGCATCACACGGAGGACTGAAAGAGCAGGTGAGCTATGGACTCAGGTCGTTGCGAGGAGGATAAAAGGGGAAACATACCCAAATAGCCACCCCTCTGGCTCCATTCCACCGTCGTCTCATCGGGCTCGATCCCCTTGGGCGCAAATTTCGGCTTGGTCTCAGCGACAACAACGGGAGCGGGGGCTTCAGTGGGAACAAGGACGATGGTCTCTCCGCGCAGGTTGAGTTCCTTGATCGTTCGCTCTTGGGCGTCAAGGCTGATGTCGAGATTTTTCAGCGGATAGCTATACTTGAGCGTAAAGTCGACAAGGCTGGTCTTTTCTTTGATCACCCGGAGGAGATCAACGAGGCGGCTATCTTCCGAGATCTCAAGTCTCTCCTGTCCGCTGGGTGTCCGTAGCCGAATCTGGATTTTCACACCCATTGTTGGCTTATGTCTTTGGAGAATCGAGGGAAATTATAACCAGAATATTACAGCTCACGGTTGGAGTGAGGTGTGTGGTGTGGTGAGGAACGCGGAGGGGAGGCCCCGCCGGGCAAAAGAAGGCGGAGAGGATGAGCAGGTCTCACTGAGTTGGGTAGGAGAGGTAGGTACCTATCCTCGCCAGCACCTTCAATTTTGGGGTCTCGCAGTGTAGGGAATCGAGAGAGTATGTATCTTTTGTGCTGTCGAAAGGGAAGTGCAATCTTGTCTCGTAATGTGCAGCTTGATGGAAAACGGCAGCTATCACTAGCACTTTTGTCTAGCAGAAAGGCCTAACGCATGCGCATTGGATGAAGGGAGGTAGGTAGGTAGGTAGGTTTGGATGAGACACAAGGGATTTATCATAGGTATATAATAAACCAAAATTTTTTGCTTAAACTTTTATTCCCCAAAGTTGCGGGCCTCTTTCATGAAACTTTGTTCATCAAAGTGCAAATTCAGGTAGGTTCCCGTCTCTGGCATGCCCAACATCGTGGAGAATGGCTTGTGGGGAGCTGGCGGCAAATCACTGTCCGCCTAATCCCAGTCTTGATCTGATGAGGAATCTTAGCGCAATACCTCATGTGCCTCATTGTGGAAGTATCTTGGGAGACCTCCGTTGACGACAAGCCCTCCCAAGGTCACTTGATTATATACCCCCAACAACGTGCGTCGGTTAAAAACCCGTTGGCTTTCACTTCCGCCAGAAAGTGGGGAGTGCGCGTTTCTGAGGTTGTGATTTAAACCTGTGTGCGCTCTGGTAACCGCCTAACAACGCCCGCTTGCTCATGCCCGCGCAGCCAAGCTGCAGTCCGCACCACGCCCGAATGAGCGAATTGAGCCAGTGTCTGGCAAACGTCGGGTGTTGAGCTGCAATAAACTGACAGTGCCCAGCCAATCTGCCCAGAGGTTTATTTTGTCCACACACGGCTGGGTCCACAGAGAATCGTGCGCTCCTGGGAACTTAGTTTCCTTGTTGTTACGTTAACTGTGGAAACGACGGTCTTGACAGCCCAGAATGTCGCCGAGAAGGCAATGCTTCCACATCATTATCATCATCATGCAGTCGTGGCTTGAATGTCTTCGGTATCCGCCTGGTCAGTGAAGAACCGTGATGCCAAGAAGGCTTGACCACCCTGGTAGCCCACAGTTTAAATAATCGGCTGCATTGTGTGCTTACCGTAGCATCCCGACGCCTTCTCCAAAATTGGTGTCTGGCATCCGTTCCCTGCAGAATCGCGACAGAACCAAAGTCGCGAGGACACAACCCCCCACAGTTCTCGATCCAAGTGGAGGCTTTCGCGGTTTGCCCTGACTCGGGCGAGGTACCGTAGGTAGCCCCCGTCTCCCAGCTGCTGTCTGATACTCTACGGGTTTGGCCGCGCCATGCCCACTTTGCGCGAGCGATCGAGCAGAGGCGAGATCTCGCCTGCCAAGAAGACATCTCCCACGTCGCGGAAAGTCACGACGCCCCGAAGCCAGAGAAACGCCGCCATGGCCGGCGATGCCATCGAAGTGCGCGAATCAATTGAAGCCAAAGGCGACGTTGAGATGCAGGACGCCAACCCTGTCGCGCGACGCGGTCCTGACCCCAGCCTCGACCCGGCGGGAAGCGATATCGATGCAGATGGCGATGTCGACATGGACGCCGAGGGCTCCCCCGACGACGATAGCCGCCAAGCTCAGCAGGACCAGTCGTCAATAGACCTGCTGCAGCTCATTAAGGAGGTGTCCGAGTATCTTTGTCAGGTCAAAACCACCATTGACGGCGAGTAAGTTTGGCCAGCCTGCACCCCCGTTGCGTGTTGTTCGCATCGCTAACACATGGTCCCAGGGAACACGAGATCGCGGCCCCCTTCCAGCGACTCGTAAACAAGCGCAGCATGCCCGATTATTTTGACGTGATTAAGGAGCCCATGGCCTTTAGTACAATCCGTGTACGTTGTTTCTGCGCAGCCGATTGACCCACCGCTGACTGATGCTGTCCACGCCATCAGGGCAAGATTGGTAAAAAAGTGTACGAGACCTTCAACCAGTTTGTTTGTGACGTGACGCGCATCTGCCATAATGCCCAGGTGTACAACCGCGCTTCCTCCCTGATCTTTGCCAACGCCGCTTCACTCTTGGACGTGTTCAAGAAGAAGCTTGACGAGTTGGTCCGGAATGGAACTATCAGGCCCGAGGACGCCGTTATGCCCGATTATGGCCCGCTCCCCGAAGTCGAGGATTCTCCACCACCTGCTGATGATGAAGAGGAGATTGAGGAGGATGAAGAGGAGGAGGACGAAGACGAGGAGGAAGACGATGATGATGACGAGACCGATGACGAGAGCGGCCGACGTCGTAATAAACGCAGGCTGACCCAAATCGGCCGCCGGAGTCGCGGCGACGGCGATACTACCCATCGCAAAGGACGCCCCCCAAAGGTTCTCACCCCCCTGGAAGGCCGCATCGACGAGATCCTCAAGGGACTACGCAAGCACAAGAACAGCGGGGGTGAGTTGGGCATTTACCAGTTCGAGCGGCTGCCCGACAAAGCCGAGGTCCCAGACTATTTTGCCACCATCCAGGAGCCTATTGCGCTGGACTTGATCAAGAAGAAGTTCAAGCGTAAGAAGTATCAGAATCTTGACCAGTTGCTGCGGGACCTCAACCTCATGTTTGACAATGCAATGAGGTATAACGAGGATGGAAGTGTCGTGTATGAGGATGCCCAACAGTTGAAGCAGCTGACCCGACAGCTTGTTGAAGAGCAGCGAGCGCGGCCGGATGAGGAATTTCGCGATGAGCACGGCAAATTGCCGCTGGCTGGCATTCAGCATCTCGGTCGCGTATTCGTTGTTGGTAAGTTGTTATCTGGCAGATTTGATGATGCTTGGCCGTGATTAACTCTTGTGCAGGTGACTGGGTGCACATTCGGAACGCCAATGATGTGTCGAAGCCGATCGTTGCGCAGCTTTTCCGTCTCTGGTCCGACCAGTCTGGCCAGAAGTGGGTGAACGCGTGCTGGTACTATCGACCTGAGCAGACCGTGCACCGACATGACAAGCACTTCCTGGAGAACGAGGTCTTCAAGACGGGCCGATATAAGGACCACCGCATCGAAGAAGTGGAGGACATCTGCTACGTCATGTTTCAAACACGCTATTTCAAAGGTCGACCGCGCGGTTTCCCCCCGGACAAGAGCGTTTACGTCTGCGAGTCGCGCTACAACGAAGAGAAACACACCTTTAACAAGATCAAGACTTGGAACAGCGTGCTTCCTGATGAGGTCCGTGACAGGGACTACGAGATGGACATCTTCGAAGCCCCCCGGCCGATCCGAAAGGAGCCGAGCAAGATCAAGCACCTGCTTCAACTTGATGCGAAAGAAACGGATGACTTCCCGAAGCCAACGTGGGGCGCTCCAAATGCGCCGCCCATGATTGGGGCGGTGCATCGCCGGCCCCGGGGCCCGAATGTAGGCTTTAGATCTTTTGTGTTTCCGGAAGAGGAACAAAGACTGACAGATGCTCCCAGGACTCGCCACCCCCCGAGGAGATGCCCCAGCCAGCAGTGCGCCCGCCCATGGGAACGTACCTCGCGCCGGGCCAGCAGTCAGCGGCGTCGCCTGCGCACTTCCAGCAGTTCCAGGTTGCTCCGCGCCAGGTACCGCAAGCCGTCCCTGGTCCCCACACCCCGGGGCAATTTGCGCCTGGACAGCTGCCGCCTCAAATTCATGGACAGATGGCACCCATGCCCCACATGCAGCAGCACCCAGGAATGGCCCACATGCAGCCGCAGCCGATGCCAGTGCACATGCAGCCTGCGCAGCACTTCTCGCCGCATCCTGGTCCCGGCCCTGGCCAAGCTTTTGCACCCCAGTTCACCGCGCAGCCTCCCACTCCGCAGCAAATCCACTACCAGAGTCAAACTCACCTGGCGCCTTCTTTTGACCCCCACCGTCAGCAAGTTCCTCCCTCATTGACTCCCTCGCGTCCCTCCCCAATGGCGCACAACCCCACGCACGGCAATGCACCCATGGCGTCTGCCAATCCCGGTGCGCCTGCCGTCTACAATCCCCCGCGTGCCCCCGAGGTCTACACGCTCGCCGACAATGTCGACGCCGCCATCCCCAAAGAGGTGCGCGATGAGTTCCAGCGCGACGACCAAGGTCGCATCTTGTTCTTCACTGCGCCCCCTCTCAATCGGCCCAACAAGGGCGTCACTGAAGAGTTCGCCGGTCTCGGACACAGCGTCAATTACATGGCCGGAGACATCCAGAAGCTTCGCGAGGAGCGCCGGGCCAAAAGAAGGGAGCGTGACGAGAAAGCGGCCGCGCTCGAGGGCCATGCTACCAAGAAGGCTCGCGAGTACAAGGCGAAGAGAGAGGAGCAGCAAACCAAAGCCCGGCTTAAACAGTACGAGGCATTTGGCGAGATGTGGCTCGACAAGTGGGTCAAGGAAATGAACGAGGGCACCATGGCCATCATGGAGGCTTCTGGAGCCATCTACCATGCGACCAAAGAAGAGAAGCTTGCCGTCAAGAACATGACACAGGAGCAACGCGATACCTATCTCAAGAGGCAGGCTGGAGACACCTTCTACAGACGCGGGACGGGGAGTGCCGATTGGACAAAGCAGTATGGAAAGAAGACGGAAGCCAACGATACTGTCAGCGACATTGTCGGGGTGGCACAGCCATGAGACCTCAGTTCGCGAGCCCTTGGTTGAGACCCACGTCTATCGCACCATAGTTATTCCCCGCTCATCTTGATACCCCATGTCGATCTCACATCGGTTGTCTTTTACTGGCTTAATGGGTTAGGATAAGGTCTCGCTTTTGTCTAGACAGATGGAATCCTGGAATCGGAGTTTCGGAGGCGGCGGTTCGGAGGTCTTTACGGCTATTGGAAAGTAAAAAGTTCTCAGAGCATTGGCCTGTATCTTTAGTACTAAAATCAGTGGTGCATCTACTGGCCTGGACTGGGTTACAGTCATGGTGCAAGCTCTCCAGTAAGCTGATTCGGAGTTTGAGAGCTTTAGGTTAAGTTTTAGCGGTGTTATAATTAGCCAAACCAATAACTTAGATATTGTGGTTTTGGTGTTCTGCACGTGGTTGCCAGCTCCCCACCGAGAGTTGATGGTTGATGGCTCACGATTGATACAATCTAACCCGCCGTCCCTGAAAGACTGCCTGCGTGGGACTTGGCGGGCATTTAACAGGGGTTACTACGATTTGAATGCTTCCCAGCTGTTTGCGAGGGGCCAGGATGATATAATTAAGCTCTGGTTCTAAATTCAGAGCCTTAAAATTCCTGGTCGAGGCCTCAAGCTTTCCCCATCGAGCCTTTGATAGCACCACCTAGGTAGATACAACAATCTGGTATGTTTGCCCTTGGTCTACCCGGGGTTCCGACGGCCGCCAACCTACCATAAACTACTGCGCGAACAATCTTTTAGGGATTAGATGGTACGGTCGAAACCATGTTTCCATGTGTTTACCATGAGTCACATTTCACGGCTCTATGCAGAGCTAGATTGTCTGGACCTGTTGAGGCGTTGGAACGGGTCGTTTGACGGGCGTATAGGGCTGGAAATACCGGCTTACCGGCACCGGTTAGCTCATCAGTGACTGGGGTAACTTTAGTTTGGTAACGGCCAAGCTACCCACTTCTAGCACCCAAATTGGATCGTGAGGCCTTCACTAGGGCATATCAACAAGTGACTGTGTCGGAACACCCTTGCGCCGATCAGCGAATCGCGAGGGCTCGCGGCTCTGCAGCATGGGCGCCGTTCTCGCAATCTGAGTGGGTGCCCCGCTTTTGCCCCCTGCTGCCCTCCAACCCCCCAATCATTGCCCCACACGAGTCATCGCCGACTTCACTTCTGCCCAATTCCAACCCAGCACTCAACTTCTTTCCTCCACCACTTCCACCTCACGAGTGAACGCAACTCTCTTCACCCCGCTGATCCTTCCGCCTTGCGAGCTATTGGAAATGCCCTGTCTTTTGGCACGCAATTCCAGTTCTGGCTCCCCACTCGACGCTTAATTCTCTCTCCTCTCCCTCACACCACTCGCGCTCCAATCTGTTCGTGCCCAACGACGACTGGAGCGCCCGCTCGCAACACCCCTCCGTCAAACCACAGATCTTTCTTCACTCCATACTCTTACGGAAATTCTACTTCTTCAAAGCCGACTTCGCAATCACCCTCGGCATTTACCACATCTCTTGTATCCCGACAAAAGATCAATTTCCTACCCCGCTTCTCCTCACGAGCTTTCTGTTGTAACTCGCAACATCCAATCCCCCACAACCTATCTTTTGCGGTTCGCAATTGCGTACTCCTCCAACCGATCGCATCTGATTTGGTACTTTCCTGTCATTGATGTCAAGAAGTCAAAATGCCAACCACGTTCTTCGGTCGCACCGAGTCCAACGGCAGACGCCGGTTGGGCGATGATTTCGATCTCATTGCCAAATGGCTGAGCGCCGCCATCCACATGCCCACTCGCAGCTCGTATCTGCTTTCTCAATTCTCTGCTGCCGATCAACGCAAGTTTCTCACTGAACCTGCATGCGAATTCCGAATCAATCATGGCCCCGACAACACCGTGAAGATCGAAATGGTTGATGGCGAGAAGACGGAACTCGACCCTGAAGTCGAAGCCATGCTCTTCAATGACAACTATCAGCGAGGTTGCGCCAAGCACCTTGATCTGTTCACCGCAATGGAGGATGCCTCCCCCGAAGCTGATGTCATTGAAGCTGCCGAATACGAGAGATCCATCTCCGAGGGACTCGACATTGAGGCTGCAAAGCAGCGCGCGGAGGCAGCGTTCAAGCGCCACGTTGACAAGGCAACCCTCCGTGTGGTGGTCCAGTGGAGGCTTGAGAACTTACGCAGAAAGAAGCGTCTTGGCCAAGACATTGTCTTTGTTGATGGCGACAACCCTCGGCTCGCGCTCCGCGACACACTTACAGACGACGAGTTCTCTAAGGTGCCAATGACCGACGCTAAGCCTGTCGCCAATGCCCATGCTGCTACTCACAGCAGCCCCAAGATCAAAATGTCCTTTGACAGGACTCCTGGCGCCGGCAGACCTGTGCAGCGGACCCCCGAGAAAGCTAGCAGTTCAACAAGCTCCAGCCCCACACACGGAAGCGAGACTTCCGTGCCTAGCCTTTCGTACAGCAGCCCTCGTTCCTCCTCTGACGAAAGCTCACCCAAGCTGGTATCCACCCCCAGACCTGGCGGATGGCTCACTACGCAGGCAGAGCATCTCGAAGGCGCGAGTATTGGCGCATTCGATGGTGGTTCTCAGCATACGACAGCCCAATCTCAGAGCATGTATGGCCATTTGGGCAGCGGCCTGACTAAGGCGTTCCTCGACGGAACTTTCGTCGCACCGTCTGGATTTCAAGCAATTAACAACTCTCTGTTCATCTCGAACCAGACAACCAATGTGTATGGTGGTGGTGTCGCTTTGGGCACGCCTGCGCAGCCTCTCTGCGATAACGCCAACTATTACAGCGCGTACAATCAGTACAACCAGTTTAGCCAGTTCAGCCCTGGTGGTGGTAACATCATGGCGCCCCAGTCCGCGCCGTATGGCAATTTCAAGCCGCTGCAGCCTGTGCCCGAGACGACGGCACCCACGGTGTGCAAGTATCCGCCTCCTCCGCCGTTGCCTAAGGCGCCTATTCCCCCCAAGAGGGCCAAGTATCAGCCTTGGTCCGGCATGACTTGCTACGAGATGGGATACCCATCCTCTCCCGACTTCCTTGTCCCCGAATACTGGACGACGAGAGACTCGAAGACCCGGTACCTGCACCACAAGATCCACAACCTTGTGCAGGAGGATGTGGATCTGCGGCTGAAAGTCACACACAGAGCGACGTGCGAGCCAATTCATGTGTTTGTTGACCTCTCCAACATAATCATTGGGTTCTATGACTGCCTGAAGATGAAGCGCAGCATTGACATTCGCAAGCGGGTTAAGACCCCGGCTTTCTCCTTTGAAAACTTTGACGCTGTTCTCTGTCGCGGTCGAGACGCCGCCAAGAGAGTCGTCGCTGGTTCTTTGGGTAGCTCCAACAAGCGACGTCCGGAGTACATGGTGGAGGCTGAGACTCTCGGGTATGAAATGAACATTCTGCAGCGAGTTCCCAAGCCTGTTTCACCACAGCTCCGGAAGAAGTCAAAAGGAGGCCGTGATGTCGAGTCGGCTACTTCGGGACCAGAGTCATCTGGAGACGACAACTATGTCGGCCCCAAGAAGAACGGCGAGCAAGGTGTTGATGAGCTCCTTCACCTCAAGATCTTGCAGAGCGCCCTCGATACTTCTACCCCTGCCACAATGGTGCTCGCCACCGGCGACGCGGCCCACGCCGAGTTCTCGGATGGCTTCAAGAGCAACATTGAGCGCGTCCTGGCGTTTGGCTGGTACATTGAACTGTACGGCTGGAGCCGAAATATCTCATCTGCTTGGCGCGATGAGGCCTGGACCAGCAGATGGGGCAAGCGATTCAGAATCATTGAGCTTGACCAGTTTGCTGAGGAACTATACGACATCGCTTTCGAACCGCTGCAGCGCTAGGATGACAGTTTACTGTCACGCCACAGGACCTGACTTGTCATGTTTTATGTTTCCAACTCTTCTCTCTTTTCGTCCTCCCCGGATTTCAGCATCTGGCTGGTTGTCCAGATCACAGACGTTACTGTCGATCGCATGGCCAATGCATAGACTAGTGCGCCATTTCGTCGACTCTCTTCTTTTCATTTCTGTCTTTATGTTTTCGTCCTTACCTCCACCATGGGGCATTTGCTGTTTCGACACATTCATTCATTTGCGCCAAACACAACTGGCATTCGACTACTCGTCACTCGGAGATTGCTACCGACTTTCGTCTGGAGCACTCTAATCAGCAAACTAATATTGGCGACTGTCCCAATGGGATGCTCGCACCGCCGCACATTCTAGAAACGGGCTCGATAGACGTATATGGCAGCTGGCACGGTGCCCAACGGCTCACTCGGATTGAGTACAGTTGGTTGAACGACACAGCCTGGCGTTCGCTTTACGATAGCCACGAAGGATGATGACGACTTTATGACTGGCAACACGATCTTCAGATGGGATTGAACCGCATTGGGGCGGCATTCCAGGGATCAAACAAACAGGGCATAGCATGGCATAGTACGCGCATAGCATATGGGATGGACATTGCATGTTCCGAATCGGTGACGATACACGGTGGACAAGGATGTCCGATACGGCGAAAAGTGGCGCGATCTTTCATACAGCGAAACAATGACGCGGATCTGGCGGTTTTCTTGTTCTAGACGCCTAGTTTTGGGGGTCTTTGGCGGACATGGCATGGAATCGGCGGAACGGTGGATACATTGCGCTGAAGATACCCGCAGCACATAAGTGTTGCATCTGCTATTTTTTGGGGGAGGACAGTTTTTTTTCTTTCTTTGGCTGGATGAGGCACGCTCACCACAGGAACACTACACGCATGGCATACTCATACTCTTAGTACATCACAGCACACGGCGTCATGGTTTTTTTAATTACGAGTTATAAGGGCGGGGTCATGACGGGACACGTTGCGCATGGAAAGTATGGTAGCATGGTGTTCTTTGCGGCCGGATAGTACAGCGTGGGGCCAGCGTTAGATGATAGCGCTAATATTATTGTTGTTACTGCAATTTTGTGATTCCTGTGCTACTCATGGTACGAAGTGGGGCTGAGTGGTGGTGATTTGGGGGATGTGGTCTCGACGGCGGAGGCAATGAAGTGGCATTGGTGGTGTGGAAATTGGTTTCAGATGAACGTGTCCCGGCGACAGCATCCCAAAGGACACGCGTCAAGCCCGAAGATAGATATTTACGTAGCTAGATCGAGAAGACTACTTCGAGCTAGAAACTACTGAGACTACTAGGAATGGCTCAAGGAGGGGAGACTTACCTTGGGAGTTGGATGGAAACACGACATTAGGGCAAGATATCTCGAATTCTGCAAAGCACAACGATCCGGAGATGTGAGCATTGAAAGGAATCTGGCCAGCTATATCCCCTATCTATACGTACCTACTACCAAGAAACTACCAAGAGCCCGTCTCCTCTCCCCTCTCCTCTCTCCCGCCAACTCGTCTCCCCTGCCCCAGCTCCGTCATAATCCACTCATATACCGCCCACTGCACAGCATTGACCACAAATGCTCGCACACTGCATACTAGCAACCCCCGGAAGAAAGGCCGCACCCCACCCTCGCGATATGTCTGGCGCACTACCTCCCACGCGGTGAGACGATGGGGTTGTTTGCTGGGGAGGAGTGGGTCTCTTTCCGTCCATATCCGTCCTGGTTCTGTGGAGAGAGAGAGAGAGGGAGAGCGAGAGCGAGAGGGAGAAGGAGAAATAGATAAAATTCCCTGCGTCTGCACCCGCGTCTTGATGACATCCAACGGGAAGATGCTCGCCCAGGTGACGATTCCGGCAATGCCGCCGCAGAGGAGGACCTTGGCTGTTTCTCTTTTGGTTTGCCAACCCCCTGTTGACGCTCCAAGCCCGGGTCCAATATCAGACCTTACCCCAGCCCCGACTACATAGGGTGGTGGTGGTGGTGGTGATGATGACAACGAGGGAGACGAAGAAGTGAAAAACGCATCAACGCACCGTCCTGCCAGCTCATAGCTCCAAAAGTAAAACCCATACCCGACGCTATCGCGGAGAGCGGTTACTGCCCCGCCGAGGTACAGTCCACGGAGGCCTTCTGTGCGGAGGACGTGCCGGGTTATCGCCCAGGAAGAGCTGCCACCTCCGCCTCCGCTTCTGCTACCGGCACTGGTACTTGTGTCTCCCCCGACAGCTGGCAGTGAACTGGAACCGGAACCAGAATTAACCGCGGGAGAAACAGAACCCAATTGTGCCCGGCACTTTACTAGCTCCGTCGGCGTGCTCACTACCCAGGTGGCAAGTCCGCCCACTGCGCCAGCAAGCCAAGTTGTGGCCAGGTTTGAGCCCGTTGCAGTCGGGATATGGAGGAGCGAGTTGAGCGCGGCTTCGGTGCGGTTGTAGCTGACGAAAAGAAGGGCGTTGAGAGCGCCGTAGCCAAGAACAGGGGCGGCAGTACCAGTTAGGAAGGGGCGGAGGCAGGATGTTGTGGGTGAGGGAGTTGGTGAGGGAGAGGGAGAGGGAGGAGGAGATGGGGGGGAGGATGATGAAACACCGGCTTGGAGTTTGACTTTGAGTACATCGAGGGGGTTGCCGATTATGATGCCGACGGCGCCGGAGATGTAGCCGGCCCAGAAGTCGGCGGACATTATCTTCCGGGCCGTGGGTATCTATCTCTCCCGCCCGTTTGATTTGGGCTAAGGTTGGGAGGGAGGGGTTGGTTGATTAGGCCTGGGCAGAGAGAGTTGGGCCGAGGTGGTTTGGGTGAGGGATTTGTCACCTGAGATGGCACATCGTGTTTGGGGGGCCTAAGGAAATTGAAAGTTGAAGGTTTACAGTGATACTGGGGGAACTATACTATCATTCTCGTTCACTCCATCTCACGCTGGTAACGCGGCATACATCAGTCTATGGCGGGGTGGGTTGGACGGCTATGGTGGGACTGTGGGGTCGCGGGACAGGGGTTTCATTACTGTCTTTGTGAGCATGTAAGCGCATGGAATTTACCATGACGCACTGTATTATTAAATACCTGGCTTGCCTGGCAACCTGGATAGTATTAATTGATGGATGGTGATGATGATGATGTTGTCAGGCGTGATGTTCGTGCGTCTGTGGTTGGAACCTGCTGTGCAACAGTCTTTTTGGTTCGCGCGACAGGACCCTGGAGCTCTTAGCCCTCCCCCTCCTCCCACTCTACAATCTTAACCCTGAAAGATTGTTAGTGTGGGACTTGGTGAGTCCGAAGTATCTAGTAGCGGTTCATGCAATATGAACAGCTGGGAAGCTATTTTGCGAGGGGTCAAGCCAGAATATTTAGGCCTTAACTCCAACATTCACGGCCTTGAAATTTACTCCTTAGGGCCTCAAGTTTCCATCATAACCCGTCAAAAACGGGATGCCCGGGGCCTAGAAGCTGCAGCTAAGCCGTAAAGTACCGCGCGAACAATGCTTCAGGGTTGGACTGTACATCTCTGTTGGGGTATCAATGGTTAGCGTGGTACGGCTAGGCCACTAAGTGCCACAGTTTACTGTGGTATTTTGGGTGAGTGGGAGTGTAATTTTCTGTCTAGATCAAGGAAGTGTTTGCGCCCCGCTGCTACAAGAAAATATATGTCTTGCATGAGAGAATGAGCAATCTCTGGCTCGATAAATGCCTGAAACATTCGTTTGCTTGCTTGTAAGGAGATTTAACATCATCTCAAATCCAAGTGAATTCTAGTTCGAGTCTCATCTCGTTGCTAATACCAGGTCTTTCTTCTCCTTGCTCTCACTCCGCGGACCCACTATTTTGTAGCCGCGCTTCAGCAAGCTCAGCTGCACGTCACCCTTTCAGCCTGGCTCGGCAAACCACCAACTCACCGCGACGATTCCCATCCCATTACATCCAGCAACCGCCTGTGGACCCCAAACCACCACCCCAATAAGGGAGCAACAAAGAACAGCTACTTCACCCGGACGAGACCCCCCAAGAACCCAAAGAAAAATGGCCGAACGCCAACTAACCCAGCTCCTCACCCAACTCAAATCCTCCTCGCTCCCCTACCCAGCCGCCTCCTCCCTCCTTTCCAAGGCCAAAATCCTCCTCCTCCAGCTCAATGCCCTCTCCCCCGACACCACAACAAACTCCTCCCACCTGGCCCTCGCGCGCGACGTCTACGAGCAAGGCGCCCTTGCCTCCATCCGCGCCAAGAACCCCGACGCCTTCACGCGCTACGTCAACCAGCTCGCGCCCTTCTACGAGCTTCCCCCCTCGATACTCCCCCCCGGGAATTCCGAGCGCGCCAAGGTGACGGGGCTGTATCTCCTCCTTCTGCTGACGCAAGGCCGGTACGCCGAGTTCCACAGCGAGTTGGAGGCGCTGTCTACGGCGGGGACGGTGGATGCTGAGCGGGATCGCTATCTGGGATATCCGATCCGCCTGGAGCGGTGGTTGATGGAGGGGAGCTATGATCGGGTGTGGAAGGGGATGAAGAAGGGGGAGGTGCCGTGTGAGGAGTATGGTGTGTTTTCGGATGTAAGTTCACTCGATTGCTGTGTGTGTGGTAGATGGTTGGCTAACAGCCGGGATGAACAGATCCTCACATTCCAGATCCGCTCCGAAATCGCTAGCAGCAGCGAGCGCGCTTACCCTTCGCTTCCCCTGTCGTCGACCAAGTCGCTGCTCTTCCTCGACTCGGAGGGCGCCGTTATTGATTTCGCCCGGAGCCGCGGCTGGCTGATTCGCGATGGAACCATTTATTTCCCTTCGGCGAATGCGGCTCAGGAGGCAGGCGAGGAAGCCGAACAAGAGAAGGAGACGAGCCAGATGATTATCGAGAACACGCTGGGATATGCCCGGCAGTTGGAGACTATCGTGTAATGCACAGCATGGAGAAACCGGAGTGCAAAGAAGCAAGCGCAGGGAAAAGGAAGGCACAGAAGAGCAGCGCATATCCTTACAACACCCGCTGCTTGTACTAATACGCTTAGATCTTAGACGGCAATGACAACTAGGTCATGAACAGACAAGATTCCGGATGAAACTAATTTGCTTCATTGCTACAACTCGGAATTTGCTCCACATGATTCAGACAGACCCCCTCTCCCATAATGAGTTATTCTAGAACGCTTGACTTTTTTTTGACGACCCCGGAAACCTTCCACTCGCCTTGTAGCAGCCAAGCATCATTAACGATGCTCATCTTATATCATTCATTAACTTTATCCATCTACGCAAACAGTTTCAGCCCACTGCCGTGCTTGCCAACTTCGCACACCTCGCAGACAACGCAGATGGTGCCCTTATACTTTGTGTGGTACTTGGAGCCGTCAAATGCGCATTCTTCGTAGCTGGTACCGCTGTAGATTGGCGTGTGGCTAGCCGCGCAGACCTCAAACTCGGCAAACTGATCAAATTCAATCTCCACCGTGTCGTGAGGGTTACGCTCGCACTGAGCCTTAGTCTTTCTAGCCTGTTGGCGGTTTAGTAACTCATGAGAGGACAACGTGGAGGGCCAGAGGAGAAACTTACACTTTCGAGAATCTTGGTAGCCCCTCCGTTGGCTAGTATCCTGTTGGCAAAGCTGAGAGCCGAGTTGTAGTTCTTGCTCCGCATGGCCAGGTTCATCGCGTTGAGCAGTGCAAGCTGACGATGAGGCACCTCAATCTTGGGAATCGTAAAGTATGCTGACAGCTCCAAACTCCTCTTCAGGAGCTGTGGGTCCTTGGTGACGGCATCCGGGGCACCGAGCGCTCTCCGCTCGAGTTCGATGGCCATGGCGACAGCATACTCGCTTGCCGAAGTGATCAGTTTCTTGGCTTCAGTGACTTCGCTGTCACTTCCGACAGCATTGACCAAGACGGCATGAAGAATGCTCTTGAAGATCTTCAAGCCATCCTCTAGCTTATTCGTTTTCATCGAGTTATAGCCGTGTTGGAGATCATTCGCGGCAAGATACTCCAAATCCCTGGGGATGATGGGGAGAACCTTCCTGGGATCCGACTCCTCAACTGTCCTGCGGACATAGTTGATCAGGGATGGCAGCCCAGCTGACGCAGGGAGGTACGTCTTGGATGCTTGGTATACCTCCAAGAACCTGGGTTTCAGAGGAGCAAAGTTTACAGCGCCAACCTGGCGGTTGAGAAGCTGCATGGCTGTCTCGAAGGAACCGCCGGCAACATGGTCTACGGCCAGTGGAGAGTTGCGCGCCCACAGCTCGGCCTCGCTGCTACCCGCGCCGCCAGCTTCGGCGTTCTCGACATTGACGAACCCTTCCTCGACTTCAGGAACAATATCCTCGCCGAGATCCCAGCCAGCGGCGTCCTCGTCCTCCTCAGCATCACCAAGGCCGCCATTCCGGTTGGCATCATCGTCGCCACCGGCTTCCTCGCCCAGCCCATTGGCAGCTGCAGAAGGCTCATCTTCTAATGAAAGACCTTCAACCTGTCCCAGAAGTGCCTTCTCGAAGAATGACTGCGATGTCGCCTTGGTGGGCCAGTTAGAGTTGTACGTTGGCACAACTGGCTTGGGGGTAGTGAGGGGTTCGCCAAGTGTTGGAAGGTTAAGCTGTTCTTCTGTGAGGCCAGTCGCTTCGAGGATTGACTGGCATTCCTCTTCCAGGCCGTGAGACTTTGCGGCGACATACGCAAGGGGGTCTTGAACCGTCAGTAACATCTCAAAATAGGGAGAAATCAAACTCACATAGATCGATCTCCTTGAACATTTGAATCCGATCTTCAATCTCGCCGAGGTAAATTGAGTTTTGGAACCGGGAAGTGAAGTCTCCACGATGTTCGGCAATCTTGGCCATCTTTGCCAGCTTTGTGTTGTCGCCCGTAGCAAGATAGAGGAACGATAGCTTGTCGAACTGTTTGAGTTTCTTGTAGCACATCTCGACGATGCTGTGGTTTCCATGGGCCAGAGCCTCGGTACCAAGTCGTGTCCACGACTTGGGTCGATCAAGCTGTTTTGCCATCTCGACGGCAACTTCAAGATTCCCACATTCGATGGCAAGTTCAAAGCGAGTCGTGGGGTCTTGGACGAATTGAAGTGCAATCTCTGGATATCCCTTCTTCTGGAGATAGGAGATAATGGACTGTCCGACAAGGCTGGAGTTCTGGATAATGTGAAGCATCTCCTCATAGTTGCGCTTTACAAGGGCAAGCTTAAAGCGATACTCGGTAGGGTCGATGACGAGAATCTTGGGCTTGGCGGCGCGGTCGAGGCAATAGACGCTTCGCCCCTTAACGCGCACCAGGTAGACAGTCTGATCAAGAGTGCGAACAATGCCGTTGTCGCCGTTCAAAAGTGTGTACTTGACATGATTCAAGGTCGAGTACAGGAGAACACCGGCATCGTCCCAGGCAGCGCTCTTGATGCGGATTGTCTCGTGGAGCGTGCTGACCTGCTCGAGCGTCTTGGTGACAATCGTGACGTTGTGCTTGCTAAGTAGAGCGGCATAAAGATTGTCGTTAGACCATACGACATATTTGACACCACTCACGGTCAGCTCTGCTGTGGTCTTCTTCTGCTGAATGTCGTAGAGGTGCACAGCGGTGGGAGTGATAATGAGGAGGTTTCCGGTGCCGCCAAAGTAGATGTCGGTCGTGCCGATGGGGGGCTTGAACGACCTAGTCGTATTGTTGGTCAGGTCTTTGATATCCACAGTCTGCGATGATGTGTTCAGGACAGCGAAACGATTGCGAGCGACGAAGATGGCCGAGTTGCCTTGCCCCCGTTTTGATTCGGTGGGTTCAATGGCGCCAGAACCATCGCGAGGCAGGTTGATGAGCTCGTAGGAACCACCGTCGGCAGGTGACGTGACTAGGACAGACCGCTCGGCGGGGTTGTAAGATATGGTGCGTGGCGGCACCCATGGGCTGCCAAGCTTCTTCAGAGAGAGAAGCGTTGGTGACTCCACGTTCCTTTGGAAGTCGTAGGACTTGACATGCTTCTCCTTGGTGATGTAGAAGAGTGTGTTTTGGTGGACGGCAGATGCTGGCCTCTCACGTTCCAGCTTGAACACCATGACACCACTAGGGACATATTAGTGGGCAGCTTCTTCCAGAATCATGGTGGAAGCACATACTTGTCGTGGCCGGCAGCAAATAGGTTGATCTCTGGGTGCGCGGCAATCACCCAGAACCTGTCATTCTCCCTCTTGAAGCTGTTTACCGGTGTCCGCTTGTTCAAGTCCCAGACGCGGATAGTCTTATCCTCGCCAGCGGAGAGGATGAGGTCCTGGTGAGGGTGGAAAAGACAGCCACTGGCGTTCTGGAAATGTCCTCGGCAAGTATCGACCTCCCACTGCAAGAATCAGTATCCCTTACGAAACGGGTGAGACTGGATTGAGCACATACAGCCTTTGTCTCACTCATGCGCCAGAGCTTGATGAGGCGGTCGTCGCCTGCTGACACAATCAGAGGCATCGTAGGGTGGAAAGCTACCCAGTTTACACCCCTGTCGTGACCCTCCAGCACGAACTTGACCACGGCGTCTGTGTTGCCAAACATGTCGGTCTGGTTGGCGTTTGAGCGCGCAACCTGGTCTTCAAAGCTCATCGAGGTCGGGGCCGAATGCTTCTTTCGTAGGCCGGAAACTGCGCCAAGAGTTAGCGGCTAGAGGTTCAGGGGAACCGCGAGCGGTGCGTCTTACTGTCCCAAACCCGGACCGACTGATCTAGCGATGCTGAGACGACCAGATCCTCCTTGGGGTGGAACTGCGCGCACATAGCGTAGTGGTTGTGGCCAGTCATAGTGCACAACAGAGAGCGGTTCTGCCAGTTCCATATCCGAATTGTCTGGTCGTCACTGGCGCTGACAATCCATGGCAGCTCGTGGTGGAAGAAGACGGTTCGAATGTAGTCCAAGTGACCGTTTAGGGTGAAGAGACACCGCCTGGTCTGGTAGGACCAGACCTTGATCTTGTAATCGTCGCCTCCCGACACAAACAGAGGCTTGAAGACGTTAGCATGTGCCTTTGCGCCCAACTCTCGCTAGCCTCACCTGTGTCTTGTGGAAGTCGACACCACGGACGGGGCCATCGTGTTCTTCGAACCGGTCAATCAATGTTCCCATGCGGTAATCCCATAGCTGGATGGTCGACGAGTGAAGCGAGACGAGAATCCATGGCCTGAAGGGGATCTTGTCAGAAACGCCACGAAAGGGCGGGGAGGGAAGCCGAGCTCACCTTTTGGGGTGGAATGCGATGCCCTTTGCGCGCGACGACTTGGACTCGAACTACCGAGGGCAAAAGAGTCAGTACAGCTCGGGCCGACGCTGCAAGACGCGGATGACGCCAACCTTGGTGAGCATTCCCGAGGAGGCCTGCATCTTGGCTAAGGGGAGAGGGGACGCCTAAGCTCCCGACATGAACGATACGAGAGGCTCTTTCGCAGGAATTGGGCCAAAACCCAGCACACTGTGGCGTTGGTGGTGAAGACCGGAAGGTGGGCAGTACTCGTGAGCCGGTCGGCCGTGTGGTGGTGCGAGAGGTGAGGCCAGCGTGCCGCGAGATGTGCTGGGGCTCATGTGCTATCGATCAAATCATAGGGAACCGTGGCATCTCGATGTGTGGGTTCCAGGCAGCCTCAGGCCAAAACGCACATTCAATTTTCCGGGTCCACCCCTCCTGAGAGGCGCAACCCCTCACCAGCCACAGCGCAGGGGCGCCAGCTCTCGGCTGAGACGGTACGTACTACGTAGCAATAATCCCTGAGCTTCCCCAGACGCTAAGCCCAATCAGAGGAGCTGGTCGAGCTGAAGCTGCGATGTGTTCACAAGGACATCGAGTTCGACAAATGAAGCCCCCACCCTCGACGACAGCGAGGTGGCTTGTATAGCGACCACCGTTAATAACAAATCAATCTGGCCGCTGAATTGTCTTCTCCCGCGAAGATACGCATCCCCGATTCCAGAGATTTCCGCAGCCGTGGGTGCCACCGTGGCATTACGCAGTGCGCAACGCTTCAAAATTCTGCCTCTATTGCTTTATTGACGAGGGCCGGCCTCCCCTCGCTCCGCTGGCGGAAAAGGAGTCATTGATTTCTTGACATAGGATTTGGGACAGCTCGGAATACTGAGGCAACACCATGATTCGAGTTTCCCAGCTCCCCTGGGGCCTTGTGGCGGCTGTCATTGCTGGAGCTTGGCTGCCCCTCCACACGGCGGCAGCGCCTTCGGTGAACGTCGCTCTCAAGGCTGCCTTCCCTTCACCGCCTTACTTGGTCGAGCTTCTGTAAGCCCGCTGCCCCGGAAAGTCAATTGGCATCGCAGACTTACAAAATCCTAGAGAAACGGCTGCCCACGACAATGCGACCGCCTACTTTTCCCTTCTCGATCATATCGCCAAGGGCGACTTCGCCGGCGCTACAACCGACAAGGCTTTGTACGAGAAATTCCTTCAAATTCTCCAGGGAGATGGCCACATGACGGCCGAAGAGCTGTCTATCTTCAAGCTCTCTCTTTCGCTCCGATCCGCGGCGCCCCGCATTGAGGCTCATTACCAATACTACTCGACCGCAGTCGAGCCGTCGCTCTCTGAAAACCAAGATGGATGCTCGCAGTGGCTTTTGGTGGATGGAAAGCAGTACTGCACACCAACCTTAGGGGAGGTCCATGCCAGCGTCAAGAACAATTCACAGGAGCGCATTTTGCCCTTCGACCGTAAAACAGGCAGCGGCGTGAAGAATGTGATTCTATATGCCGATATTACGTCGCCAAGCTTTGGCCAGTATCACAAGACCGCCATGGAGATTGCCCGAAAGGGTGAGGGGTCATACCGTCTACGGTATCGAAGGACTCCGGGTCAGTCCAGTGACGCTCTCTCAGTCAACGGATACGGTGTTGAGCTCTCATTGAAGAGAACCGATTACATTGTCATTGACGACCGAGATACGGACGCAGGGAAGGCAGTCAAAGATGAGGCCCAGAAAGTTATCAGCTCCGAGGTTGTCCTTGATGAGGAAGAGGAGGTCAAGGACATCAAACCATTGGAAAAGTCTGAGCTCTCACCTCTCGGGATGAAGACTGGTTCTTACATCATGCAGAGCGACTCACCATTTGAAACTCTGCTCAAGCTTACCCAGGATTTCCCCAAATTCTCCACCCAGTTAGGGGGCTACAATACGACCAGCAACTTCGAGGCTGAATACCGGGGGAACCGCCAAGTGCTGGTTCCAGGGGGTTTGAACGTGCTGTGGATGAATGGTGTTCAGCTGGTTGATCGGCAGATTCAGCCTTTTGGATTGGTCGATTTGCTGCAACGTGAGCGGAAGCTCATCAACGGCGTCCTGGATCTTGGCCTCACTGGCGAGCAAGCCATCTCACTTCTTGGGCACAATGATGTTGCCCAGGCCAAGTCGAACGAGGAAGAGCCTCTGCGCTTTGACTGGCGCGATGACATCGAAGACGGTGAGGTCATCATTTGGCTGAACAACATCGAGAAAGACAAGCGCTATTCGAGCTGGTCCCCCAATCTCTGGGTCTTGCTTCAATCGTTCGGCGGTCTCCCACAGGTCCGCAAGGACATTTTCAACCTTATCGTTCCGCTAGACTTTACCAAGCCTGAGGACGTCAAGGTTGCGACAGATCAGTTGCTAAGCTTTGTCAAGAGGCTTGTCCCAATCCGTTTCGGCCTCGTTCCTCTTTCCCACACGGGAGAGGCCATCGAACAGGCCAAAGTCGTTTATCACCTGCTCGACAATTATGGCCTGGCTGCCGTTGTTGCCTATCTCGAGAAGTCTCTCGAGGCCAAGAAGACGGCCAAGGCAGATGAGGCCATCTTCAACGAGGCCATCAAAGACCGTGCTCCCAAAGCTGATGCTGAGCCACTACCCTTCAAGGACATCTTCACATCCGAGGAACATGAGGAGCAGATCCACCATGCTAAGCATTGGACCGAGCGTCTCCGCGTCAAGGCCGATTCTCCGGTTGCTTTCTTTGACGGCTATGCTCTTCCTCGAGATGAAATGTGGCTGAGGAATATGCAACAGAAGCTTGGACAGGACCTTCAGACGGTTCAACAAGCTGCCTATTTCGGGCAGATCAATGACACGACCTGGATCGCAGGCCACTTCCTTGAGAATGCTGTCGAGCGGCGCAACACATTTATCTACCCCGAGGACCCTCAGGACCTTAAGGTCATCAATGTCAACAAGGTGTATTCTGAGAACCCCGAAGTGTTTAGCAAAGCAGCTGTGGTTGAGGCAGATAAGGCGTCGACCAAGGAGGACTGGGCTGCGCTCACTGTTGTGGCGGATCTCAACAACGTTGAGGGCCAGAAGCTGCTTTACTACGCACTCCAATTCCGACGTGAGCAGCAAGGCATTCGCATTGATATCGTACACAATCCGGCCGATCTCGCAGTCTCACCCTCCATCCTGACACAACACCTCAAAGCCCAAGAGGCCAAGCTGATTGATGTTGCCCAGCTTCGTGATCTCGAGGCTATACTTGAAGGTGGCCCTGCAACTACCGACACGGCTTATAATTCCGCTCTCGCCAGTTTCTTGGCAAGCTCCAACTGGAAAGCGGGTAACAACCACCTCGTCCTCAACGGCAGAGTTGTGGGCCCAATTGATTCAGCAGAAGATTTTCGGAAGGAAGACTTTTTGCAGTTTCTCAAGATGGAGCGTGAAGCCCGGATCATCCCCGTCTATAAGGCCGTGGAGGATCTCGGTTTGAGCGACAAGGTGTCTGGGCCACTTGATGCCGCCAAGCTGTCATCAGTCACCACGCTTTCTGGTATATCAGACCTTCCCCAGGGCATCTTCGACTCAGCCAGCCCAATCAGGACGACGGCGTACAAAGAGTGGAACACTACATACACCTCATTTGAGGTCGGTGACCGCTCTAAAGCCACCATTTTCTTGGTCGCAGTGATCAATCCTGCCAGTGAGATTGGCCAAAAGTGGTCTGCAATTCTTAAAGTCTTGTCAGAGTTGGAAGGTGTACATCTTCAAGTTTTCCTGAACCCCGAGGAGGTGATCACCGAACTTCCAGTGAAGCGGTTCTACCGTTACGTGTTTAATTCTGCTCCAAAGTTCAACGTGGAAGGGAAGGTCAAGGAGCTGTCGGCCACCTTTGCCGGCGTGCCCTCCGAGACTCTGCTTATCGCTGGGATGGATGTACCACCTGCCTGGCTTGTCACCTCCAAGGTTTCCGTTGACGACCTTGACAACATCAGAATCAAGGACATCAAGGCCAGGAGAAACACGGAGCACATCAAAGCCGTCTATGAGCTCGAGAACATCCTCATCGAGGGTCACTCGAGGGAATCGCCAGGGGGCGGCGCTCCGCGAGGAGTACAACTTGTGCTTGCCACGGAATCAGACCCCCATTTCTCTGACACCATTATCATGGCCAATATTGGCTTCTTCCAGTTTAAGGCCAACCCTGGCGTCTACAGTATCCGTCTCAAAGAAGGCCGGAGTTCGGAAATATACGATATTGAAAGCGTGGGTGCTAAAGGCTGGAACAAGGCTCCTGGCGATGAGACGACGGAAATCGCCCTGATGACCTTCCAGGGGACCACACTCTACCCACGCCTTGCCCGCAAGCCGGGAAAAGAGGAGGAAGACGTTCTTGAAGAGTCCAAGGCTAACACTGGCAACATCGTTTCAAAGGGTCTCAAGTTTGCCGAGGGAATTCTTGGAAAGGCCACGGGTATTAAGCCCAAATCAGTGTCGGACACGGAACACGCAGAAATCAACATCTTCTCCGTCGCCAGCGGCCATCTCTATGAGCGTATGCTCAACATCATGATGGTCAGCGTCATGCGCCACACCAAGCACACGGTCAAGTTCTGGTTCATTGAGCAGTTCTTGTCTCCGTCGTTCAAAGACTTCATCCCGACCATGGCAGCCGAATACGGCTTCAAGTATGAGATGGTAACATACAAGTGGCCCCACTGGCTGCGTCAGCAAAAGGAGAAGCAGCGCGAAATTTGGGGCTACAAGATTTTGTTCCTCGATGTCTTGTTCCCCCTGTCGCTCGACAAGGTCATCTTCGTCGACGCTGACCAGATCGTCCGCACCGACCTCTACGACCTGGTCAAGCTTGACTTGGAAGGTGCACCGTATGGCTTCACTCCCATGTGTGACTCGCGAACCGAGATGGAGGGCTTCCGGTTCTGGAAGACGGGCTACTGGAAGGACTACCTTAAGGGCCTGCCCTACCACATCAGCGCGCTCTACGTTGTCGATCTTCGTCGCTTCCGCGAGCTTGCAGCTGGTGACCGACTCCGCCAGCAATATCACACTCTCAGTGCCGACCCGCAATCGCTGGCCAACCTAGATCAAGATCTGCCCAACCACATGCAGTTCCAGATCCCCATCTACAGCTTGCCACAGGAGTGGCTGTGGTGCGAGACATGGTGCAGCGACGAGACGCTCAAGACGGCCCGTACTATCGATCTATGCAACAACCCGCAGACCAAAGAGCCCAAGCTTGACCGCGCGAGGAGGCAAGTGCCCGAGTGGACCGAGTATGACGAGGAGATTGCCGCTCTGGCGAAGAGGAAGCGTCAGGAAGAGGCGGCGAGGAGCAGCGCCCAGCCAAATACTAAGAGCAGGAGGCTGGATGATGACGGAACAAAGACGGCGTCGGCCAAGGACGAGCTGTAACAACTTTATACGGGTGTATGATGCGTATACAAGTAGATGATGCAGATGGTATATAGCTCTGAGGAATGAGGTGGGAAAGCGTGAGTGATGAATGGGATATTTTGCTATTTTCTAGTAACGCTGTGACAACCGACGCACATGCATCTTGCATCTAGTCTAAAGATGATTGGATTCTAGACCTACTTGCTGCAGGATTGCTCCTCGTGAGTATCCCACTAATTCTCCTTCATACCGAACTCCTGCTCCGTGCCACCTTCGGGACAAATCGAGAAACCAGGCAATCTTGCCCCACAAACGCTTAGTGTGAAATATACTGGAACACGGCGCTGACCTCTGGCTCTCCACACTCCTGCCGCAGCAGGTGGTCCTGAATCGGCGCGAGCATCTCATTGGTAAAATGGTTCCACGTGCTCGTATCGCCGTACAGCATCGCCTGCGCCTTCATGTACTGCCTCCCGTCTGGTTTGCAACGCTTACACTTGAACGTGTCATGGGTGTCGCTGCGCGTGCCAGGGCGGTACTGGAACAGCTCACGTAAGCTGTCAAGACTGAAGTGGCGCTCGACATCCTCTGCCGAGTCGACGACGCACGAGGACAGCGATTGCTTGTGGCTCTGACGCTGGAAGATCTTCTCCTCGATGGTGCCCGTGGCGATGAAGCGGTAGACGAAGCAGTCTTTCTTTTGCCCATCACGCCAGACACGGGCGAGCGCCTGCTGGTCGGCCGCGGGGTTCCAGTCGGGATCGAAGAGCACGAGGCGGTTCGCGCCGATCAAGTTGATGCCGCACCCACCAGCCTTGCTGGAGAGCAGGAAAACAAACTCGTCGCCAGCGGGATCGTTGAACTTGTCAACGAGTTTTTGGCGTTTGTTGACGTTCATGCTGCCGTCGAGGCGGAGACTTCCGTAGCCGCGATTGCGGCAGAGCTTTTCGAAGAGATCGAGAGTCTGGGTGTAGTTGCTAATGAGAACGATCTTGTCGTTGGTTTCGGCGCGGATGCGGGCGAGCATGCGGTCTAGCACTTGCATCTTGCCGCTGTACCAGGGCTTGATGTCGCGGTCACGGCCGCGCGCGTCTTTCGGAACGTAGTCATCTGGCCAGCAGCTCTCGCAGCCGGGGAGGTCCGCTGCAAGATCGAGAAGATCAGGGTGGTTGCAGAGCTTTTTGAGGATATTGATGGCTTTGAGAGGCTGAGAGCCTTTGCCGCGCAGGAGGGCCTGGATATCAGGAGACGTAATAAAATAGTTGTAAAGGTCCAACTGGAAAGGTGCGAGGTTGCAGAACACAACGTGTTCGTACTTGACTGGGAGGTATTTGGACAGGATATCGTTGGTGCGGCGAATAATAAATCGGTTGACAATGGCCAACAGCTCTGCGAGACACTCGTCACCACGTTGCCGTTCGGCTTCAGAGGCATCGGCGTCTCGGCCTCGGAGGATGGGAATCTCGAAACGCTTTCGGAATTCCAACCGCGTTCCAAGCAGATCGGGGTTGGCGAAACTGATGAGGGCGAAGTATTCGGACAAATCGTTTTGAATGGGGGTCCCAGATAGGATGACACGTCTGGAAACGTTCAGGCTGTTGAGCGCGCTGAATGTCTGACTGTCACCGTTCTTGAGACGATGGCCCTCGTCACAGAGCATCAACCCGATCGACGTGTTTTTGAGCTCCTCGACATTGAGACGAAGGGTTTCATAAGAGACAATGATGACTGGACGAGTGACAGCACGGCCAGTGCTAATGGCCCATTGCCGCAACTGCCTCGTCAACTCCTCTTTGGACGCCTTGCCGTCGATGGCGAAAGGGGTGATGGCATCGGCACCCAGCCATTTTACCAACTCGTTGGCCCAGTTGCGCACCAAACTCGAGGGACAAGCCACAATCGCCTTCTGTATCGTCGGCTTACCTGCATCGGGAGACTGCTTCAGAAGAGTCCAGAGAAGCGTGATGCATTGTAACGTCTTGCCGAGACCCATTTCATCTGCCATGATGCACCCATTGGCCTTTTCGTCAATCATACCTGTCACGCATCGATACATGAATTTGACGCCCTCGATTTGATGCGGACGAAGCACTTTGGCTAGTCTTGGGTCAATGACAACGGGAACACGCGGGTGTTCTCCATCAACCTTCTTTTTTATGCCTAGAATCTCGGCAAGGCTCTTGTGGACCAGCGGAGCGTCGACCTTTTCGGCAACAGTCTTCTCTTTCTCCTCCACCGTGGGCAGCATCTTAGGCTTATCATCAATGGTTGGGTCGTAGAGAACGATGGCAAACTCGCCGCTCGGGTCGTGTAATGGCTTGGCGACGAAGACGGCGCCTTGCCGTAGTCCCAGCGTTGGTGGTGGACGGTTCGGATTGTACGCTGCCGTATTCTTGTTGAGTAAGGGCACGGAAAAGGCCTTTCGGAACACCTTATCCTTGTCCTTGACCTGAAATGTGGGAAATTTGTTCGCATCGCGATTTGCCAAGGCGAGGCGGTCCTCGTTGGTGTATGGTTTGTCCGTCTCTGCATCTCCGTCGGCACCTTTGTAGTCAATTTTCCTCCGTTTCCGCGCAGGGCGGTCTGTGGCTACCGTCCGCGTCGCTGAGCCTGGGCATCTGAAGGGTTTGTGAAGGCGATCGAGCGACTGCGGTTTTGGGAAGCGACGCCCTGGAGCGACATTTTCCTTATTTGCGTTTGGTGTTGACGCAAGGTTCGTCCTGTGTCTGTTAGAGCTGAGCTGCAAATTAATCTCAGTCACTTACATAGCTAACAGATTGAGTCTCCCGCGGTTTGTTAAATGATGGCCTGCTAGGTTGATTGTGGGAGTTGGGAGCTGATGCGCGTTCTGTTGACTCTGGGAGACGCGTTTCCTGTGGTGGGGTGGGGCGCGAAGGCCACCACGCTGTCATCTGACCACGCCAAGCCCTAGCCCCAAGCCCTCCCAAAAAATGTGGCATGCTGTTCGTAGAATAACTGCGTGAGTCTTATGAAGCCACAATGTCTATTCTTTGCAGCAAAGCGTTGATCTTCCTCCGCTGACATCATGGCTTTCACGGCTATCTCGGCAGTGGGCTGCCTCCCCGCAACCCTAACCCCATTTCTCAAAAGTCGTCAGTCTCGAATTGATCTATCTTTGGATTATCCGTGACCGGAAATTGGTAATCCAACACTGCGACACGGCGTCATCTTAACTACTGGGCAAAGTCTACCGAGGCGTCGGAATCAGGAGGTGCCGGGGTTGAAGGTGGCTGATACAGGGCTGGACCGGTTCGGACGGGAAACCGTTGCGACACAAGAAATGAGGGGGGATTCTGCTCGGTCTCGTCTCCCTTAGGCATCAACAAAGAACAGGCAACATCTTTGTTCAGAATGACAATCACGACGCCGTTGATGCCCGGCGACAGTTTTCACAGCAGAGAGATATCTTGACGCGATGTTTTTCACTTGGCCAGAGGCCTCTTGGAGCCCATGAGGTGTGGGCTTGCCATGCCACAAATAAAATGTAAGGTCCCGAGCCGCGTCTAATGGTGTGTGTTCAGGTGTGGCTTAGCATAGCATCTTCCCCAAAGCATCCTGCATCGCAAACAGCTGCAAGCCCGTTGCGGTAAAGAGCGAGGCGCATGTAAATTTGGGCACCCATTGCCAACCCGATGCGGTTGGGGCGGGCATAAAGAGCCTGGATGATTCGCTTTCAGCTGCGGTAACACATACGGTAGCTGGTATGTGTCGCGGGGGGGTGCATACACCAAACGACAATTTCATCACATCTGGGAAGCGGACGACGAAACGCGCTTCTGCTTCCTTTTTCGCGCTTCCAGAGGAAGTCGTTACTTCGCCGCAACGGCCCAGAAACCGAGCTTGACTGACTCCTTTAAACGTTCAGCGTGCCCCTCACCCGCGCGGCAGCTTCAGGGTCCCTTTACTTCTCCACCTCCGATTTAGCTGTCCGGCGGCATTTACACCCCGTGCTTATTCCCCTCCTCTGTCGAGCTCGAGCTTCAATGGGTGGTTCATGTTATTGAAGTAACGACGGGCATTTTGTTTAGTAATGAATATTTTCCGAGTTCCTGCACGTCATTCGCATCTTCCTCACGTAACGAAAGACACTTCTTGACGACGGAGCTTCCCCGCTATCCCACCATCCCACTTTCCATATCCCACCATGGAATCTTGGTCAGATCGCTACGGGCAGTATGCCGCCGCCGCAAGGCCCGGTGCGACGCAGAGCTCTGGAATCCAGCAGCAAAGCTCAGGTACGTGTGCTTCGTGTCATATAATACGCGGACCCGCCTCGTCCTAGCACAACATCCATGAGGCGGCGAGACAGGATCCACAGGAAGCGCATCACCAACCCGGGGACAACCAACCATTACGCTGCCCAACGAAGCAAGTTTCCAGGATGCCCTGACCAGTGTAGCTCCAAGCATGGAAATAAATGGAAATCGGGCCTAGAAAATCTGAGTCGAAGGCATTATTTCCTAGCCTGCTCCCATGCGCCTTCCACCACGGTCCGACTCTTTCCTTCTGCATGATCAACTCCGCGACACAGGCCTCACGAATCGTTATCCGGCGATTATTTCATTGCAAGGGAGACTTCGCAGCCAAGCTCCGACTGCGACGACTGTGGACCTGTGGATCCGACACTGCCGCCTCGTTGCCCCTCACTATCGCTGCCCCTCTATCTACTCCAGCGAGGCCGCTTTGCTCTGGGAGAAGGCGGGAATCTGGGCATGACAATTGCTGACCGTAGTTGCGATTTATTTATGCAGTCTCAGCTCAGCCGAAAACGAAAACAGGAGAGATGCCGCAGCTTGGTGCGACCTTCGTCCCGGGAGGCTTTGATGACTATTATATGCCCGAAGTCGTCGCGCCGTCCCCCCAGAGGTGAGTAAAACGCTCTTTTTAGACTGCACCGGCCCGCTTTGCGCCAATGCGCACTGGGGGCGCAAGCAGCGGCAAGCTCAGCTCGATCGAAACGGGGCGCTGGGCTGAAGCCTGGTCGTTAGCTGAATGCTGATGGGCTGCTCGACAGGGTGATGCCCGAAGTTCCCCAAAACATGCAAAACGACCTTCAGCGCATGGAACTCGAAGCTCGCGGAATCGAACGACAACCTAACGATTCAAGCTCGTAAGTGCTTACTGCAGACCCCCAAGATGACGTGCCGCCGGGACCCACGTTGCTGATCACCCGGCCTACAGGTTTAAGCCTTTTCAGACTGGCGGCTCCAGCACCGCTGTCATGGATGCGCCGTCGTTCTCGCCATTCCCCAAGGTCAAAGGAGAAAACATTCCGCCGAGCGATGAAGAGAAAGAACAGATACTCTACCAAGCGCGTGACGCTGTCCTCCATTCGAATAATGTTGGAATGCAGGTCATCTGGGCGCGGGACACGCTGATTTGGGTCGAGACGGCTGGCGACGTGGCCGCAAAGGAATGGAAGCGCGACGGCCGAGGCAGGGAACGCCCAGCGACGCCCAAAATCGAGCATCAGCTGCGCGTCGACGCTGTCAATATAATTGATTACCTCGCCGGCCAAGACCATCCCGAGGCCTGCTTTATGAAAGGAAAATGGCTCGAGTTTGGAAAGTTTGGCCAGCGAGAGAACAAAAGAGAGGCTTACGCATTCTTCAAGAAGGCGGCCGAAAACGGATATGGCAGGGCTGAATACCGAATGGGCATGCTCTACGAGCATTCCAACGACATCCCCAACGCCGTAAAGCACTACAACCTGGGTGCACAGCTGGGGGACTCCGCGTCCAACTACCGGCTTGGCATGATGTACTTGATGGGACAGCACGGGTACCAAAAGGACTTTTTGCAAGGGCTGGACATGATCCAGAAGGCTGCTGACACTGCAGATGAGGATGCACCCCAAGGCGCCTACGTTTATGGCATGCTCATTGCAAGGGAGCTACCCGACATCAACATCTCGGACAAGATCCTTCCGTACGACCTTCCCGTTGCCCGCCAGTACATTGAGAAGGCCGCCTATCTGAGCTTTGCCAAGGCGCAGCTCAAAATGGGCCAGGCGTACGAGCTCAGTCAGCTGGGTTGCGATTTCAACCCTGCTTACTCGCTGCACTATTATGGTCTTGCCGCCCGGCAAGGCCAACCCGAAGCTGCCCTGGGTGTGAGCCGATGGTTCTTGTTCGGGTACGAGAATGTGTTTGCCAAGAACGAGCAACTGGCCTTCAAGTATGCCCAGGACGCTGCCGACGCTGGTCTCGCGACTGGAGAGTTCGCCATGGGCTACTATCACGAGATTGGCATTCACGTGCGGAAGGACATTCAAGAGGCGCGGAAGTGGTACGAGCTCGCCGCCGAACACGGCAACAAGGATGCGCAGGAGCGAATCGAATCACTCCGTCAGTCTAAGACATTGACGAAGAAGGATCACGAGACGACTACACTGACGCGCATCAAGTCCCAGTATGGATCGCAGCGTGGCGTGCGCCCCGACCGTTTTACCAAGCCGAAGGAGACGATGCCGACCTTGGCCGAGTCCGGCCCCACCACCCCTACTGACAATGGCTTTGCTGGGCGATCGCCCAAGGGATCTCCGTCGCGGAACAACCCGAAGATCGTCGAAACAAGCATTAACTTTCCGGATCCATCGTACGGGAGTGCTGCCGGACGACCCCCAGCATTTACGGTCAACCTGGACTCGAACACACGGCCGAAATCGGTAGCGCCTTATCCTAGCGAAGACCGACCAGCTCCACTCACCCTCCGGCCCAAGTCTGCCGCGCCTTACCCCGTGGACGACAAGCCCCCGCCGCTGTCGCCGCACTACCACCCTGGTATCCGTCCCTCAGCAGGGTCGGGACCAGTCGCCGATCGCCCCATGAGTGCCTTTGGTATTCGGACCGTTGGTTCAGGACCCCCCAACCCACAGCCGGGCACTGGCCGCGGTGGCCGTCCCCCTCAGCAACCTACGACGCCTGGCGGCTGGGAGCCCCAGGCAGCTGGAGGCTACCGGCAGCAGGGCCCCGGACAGGCAGGCCCAGGCCCCGGGTGGCAGCCGCAGCCGCAGCCGCAGCCGCAGCCGCAGCAGCGACCGCAGCAACCTCCGGCTCACTTTGACCTGCCCTCTCAGCGGCTTGGACAGAGCAACGTCGGACCGGGCGCGACTGTCCCTCCGGGACCAGTCCCTGTTGGTGACCCGAATCGGGCCCGGTTGCAAAAGGCCAACCCTAACCTCAACAAGCCGCAGTCCCCTCAGGTGCCAGTCGGCCCCGGTCCCGGAGCAACGGCCGGATTTCAGAACCCGGCCTACAACTTGCAGCCTGCCATGTCTGGCGGGGCTGGGCCTGGTGCTGCTCAACCTGGCCGTGACTATGGTCCCAGAACCAGCAGCCGTCCGATGAGTGAGAACTTTGACCGGTACGGCGTCAGCGCACCTGCTGGAGGTCGCTTGCCACAAGGCGGGCCCGGCGGTTATCCTGGTAGTCCTCAGGACCGATTACCCTCAGGCGGGCAATTGGCCAACCTAAGGCCCCAACCCGCGGCTAACACTGGACGTGCCAGCGCGCCTCCTGCCCAGAACAGACCATCATCGGCCCACTACCCATCACACACGCCCAGTCCGGGGCCGAGCATTGCGAGCACGACAAACTTGCCGGGTCACGGTGGGCCGCCTGGAGGATCTCGTCCAGCAGCGAAGCCGACACACCACCCAGATGGAAAGACGATGGGTCAGGGGCCCGCAACTTTCGAAGCTATGGGAATTCCCCAAGGGAAGCACGAAAGCGATTGCGTAAGTTTTTTGACCACGTCCTTACCAACGCAGACTAACCAAAGTAATAGGTTGTCATGTAGACGACATGTGGTGCGTGGCAAAATATTTGTGGTAGCATGTTTGGATGGTGCAGTCATGAGGTTTCGAGTGGTAGCTAGAAGCTAGTTCATGAAGTGAATAACTGTATAATACAACATGATGAGGTGGCTACTATAGACAAGTGCTAGCATATATGGAGCGCTGAATACGTATATCATGGTGATTAGCGTGGCTGGCTGTTGGTTTGACGGATACTTGATGTCGGCATGTAGAGGAGGAGTAGTTATGATATCGACTCTCATCAGTCTCATCTACTTGTCCAATCCCCTCCCTGCGCCAATGAGCTTCGCCATGCGAAGCCATTTGGTTAGCGGTGTTTGAGTTAAAGCGAACCAAACAGCGGGGTGGACAAAGGGAAGATAGTGTAGAAAAGTGGCGGTTGGAGATGAAAATACTGGGAAGTGGAGCAAGAAGGGACAAAAAGAAGGAGAGGGAGAAAGGAAGGAGGGAAAGGAAAAGACTCACCGAACCGAGAATCTCCTGCCCTCGGTTCCAAATTGCACAATTTTCCTCCCCCATCCACGTGCCTTGGGTCGCCACAACTCCCGCCTCCGTATCGAACCCGCGACCGCCCGCTACGTACACAACACGCCCATTGAGACTTGTGTCGACAACACACTGTACAATCTGGCGGGCTACGTCGTCCGGGGTGTTCAGGGGCATATTCTCGGCGATCCATGCGGATTTCACAGGTGCAGCGAGGAGTTGTGTATCGGTGGCCCAGGGGCAGATGGCGTTGACGCGCGTGTTGAAGGCGGTGGGGGCTACAGGGGCGAGGGCACGGGTGAGGCCGATGATGCCGTGTTTGGCGGAGGAGTCTGGGTGTGTGTGTGTGTGTGTTAGTTAGGTAGTAAAGGGGGATGGACGGATCTGTGGGAGTTTTCAGGGGTGGCCATCCAAAAGAAGAAGGAACCCCAAGTGCACGACGAGTGAGTCCTAACGGCTAGCTACCAAGTACCGTGCCCTCTCATCTCATCTCATCTCATCTCATCTCACTGATAAGGAGAGGAATGGGGGAGAGAAAATGGGACAGTGTGTGTGTGGGAGGGGGAAACACATACAGGTAAATAAGCCTGGCGCCGGTGTAATCCCCGCAATGCTGGAAACCAATGTAATCGACGGCGTGAATCCCTCCTTCTCCTTCTCCTCCTCCACCACCACTTCTCCCCCCTTTTGCTGCCGCTGCTGCTGCTTGGCCAAGCTGGTGGTGGTATTGATATAGCCCAGCGCTACCCTCGAAAACTGCACCACCCCCGTCAAATTTACCTCGATTACCCTCGCCACTTTTTTCTCTCCTCCCTCGTCGTCTTTTCTCTCCAATAATAACCCCTCCCTTGTTAACGTCTCGGCGTTAAATAGCCCCGGCGGTTCGCCTATGGCAGCACAGCAGATTGCCCCATCGATGCGCCCCGTGCTGGTAAATGCGGTCTCAAAGAGGGAGACTAGATCAGAATACTCGGCCATGTCCACACGGTGGAATTCCGCCCCGGGAAGCTCCGAGGCGAGAGCGGCGCCGTGGGAGGTGGAGATGTCACCAAAGAAGACAAGGGCACCGTGGTCGTGTAGGAGGCGCACGGTGGATGCGCCGATGCCTTGGGCACCTCCTGTTGATTTAATGTGAGTTAGCTACCTATCTGGTGAGTTTGCGGTGATGATACATGCAGGGATTAATATGGGCGGTTGAGTTTGAGACACTCCCTAAGGTACCTACCAAGGACGATGATGGTTTTGCCAGAAACGGCGGTGGCGAGGTCGGGGGAGTAGGTTATTTCCGCCATGGTATGTATGTGAAGAAGGGGAGGGAGAGGGAGAGAGAGAGAGAGAGCGTTTAGTGAATGAGAAATCAGATGGGGGAACTAGGAGAGAGGATGTGGAGAGGGAAAAGCTGTGTTGGTTCAATGATTGTTGGGATTAAACTGCAAGTACCCTAGATATGTAGGTAGTTCAATATATCTGCAGTTGGCCTACACTACCTAACCTATCGTATTCAAAGTAGGTATAACAAAAATTCCTCCCGCCCCCGAGCGCTAGTCTAGTTCCATATCCCGACCCCAAACGCGGGAATATGTTAACTGCCGGCGTCGGGCGCGGAAGTTGCGGGCGGTGCGGGGTTCGGATTTGTTAGTCGGTTGGTTGGTGCCTATTTGTCTATTAGCGGACAAAGGAAGGAACCTACCTACCTGCCTTACCCTTAGTCTAAGGGGCGGAGAATGCCACCCGGCTGTTGGTTTTCCCGTATCTGCAAATAAAGGTAAAGAGTTAACCTGACAAAACCCAACAAACCTGGTAAAGGAATAATTCTAATTCTATCCCTCCCTCCTTCTTTGTTCATTCCTGCGCCGAGACGAGAATACTTTCATACCTACCTCCTAGGTATAGACAATGTCAACGGCACAGGATTTTCCACGCTCTGTCATCGTCACTGGAGGGGCTAGTGGTATTGGCCTAGCGATGGCCCGGCACTTTGCAGGTCTCCCGAATCATTTGGTAGCCATCCTGGACGTCAACGAGGAAGCCGGGCGCAAAGTTGCTGCAGATTTGGGCAGGGAATTCCCCCAGACTCGTCTGAGTTTCAAAAAGTGCAATATTGCATCTTGGGACGAGCAAGCGGCTGTTTTCGAACAGGTCTACCGCGAACATGGCAACCGGGTCGATGTGGTCATGGCTAATGCGGGAATCAACGAGGGAGGGCCGGTGACAGTTGTTGATCTGGATGAGGAGAAGCCCTCGCGTCCAGAGTTGAAGACGTTGGATATTAACCTTTCGGGAACGATATACAGTAAGTATAAGACTGACTGACTGACTGCACGAGCTATCTCAATCGCTGTGTGTTGGCGGTGGTTTCTAACTCCTGAGTTAGCCGTGAAGCTAGCCGTGCATTACATGAACAAGACGGATACGACCCTTGATGCATCCTCAAGAGGCTCCATCATCTGCACTGCGTCTAATGCGGGATTGTATCCCTTGCCAATGGCCCCTCTATATGCAGCAACCAAGTCTGGGATCATCGGCCTGGTTCGTTCCCTTGCCCGAAGACTTGAAAAGTCAAAGATTCAAATCAACGCTCTGGCTCCCGCCGTCTTGGGCATGTTTTCCCCCCCAAATTCCGCTCAATAATTCCAAACAGAAGCTGATTCTGATGGTGGAAACAGTTACCAACATCTCTGGCCCCGGAGCCGAAGCGTTTTTTGCCAAAATGGTCATCACCCCCATGGACACGCTCATCCGGGGCGTTGCCAAGTTCATGGACGATCCAACTCTCACCGGGCAAGTTGCCGAGATTCACGGAGATAACGTCACTATCCGGCCACACCACGAGTTTGTTGATGAGGATAGTAAGAATAACATTGATATGTTTTGGAAGGTGACGAGCGAGGCTTAAGGGGGAAAACATGTTCTTTGTGAAACCAAAAGAGCCATACCAAAAATAATTTTTGACTCCCGCAGCTCAATTAGACTCGACAATTGCTTTGTGTGAAAATGACAAAGCGGAGACCAGACACAATAGGATTATGTTTTTGTTCTTTGAAGTAACGTCCCCAACAATATGATTTAGGTAAGAGAGTCGGTGGGATCAGTCGCTCAAATACCCCCAAGGCTCTCCCTACTCTTTAGCTTTACCTGCAAAACTCAACCAATATTCAAGACGACAGCGAAAACTAACAACTAGCAACCTCACGTTCGTTTATTTTCAGCTCAAGATCATCAATTCAAGGTAAGCGCTACTAGGTAAGTTGCACTCAACCCACCCACGCACACTATTTTCAATTCAAAACAACACAGATCCGTGAAACAAAACAAGAAAAAAGAAAAGAAACCAGAAGACGAGTACTAAGCAAGGTTACCTACCATGACAAACAATATCATCGAAACCCTCAACACGGCGCCACTCCTCGGCGCCAACCTGCCAACTGTCCTCTCCAGCATGTCGCAGCAGCAAGCAGTGCAAATACCGACCTGCACCTGCCACACGTTTATCCAATTCTACCTCTGCGGCTGCCCGGACCGAGGAATCGGACCTCAAGGCCAAGCCATACCCTCCGTCTACTACTGTCCGGCGTTTTACCTCCCCGTGGTCGAACAATGTATCCTCGCGACCCTCGGCTTCACCCACCGCGTCCCCCACCAACAAGACGCCGCCGCCGCCGCCCTACCCCACGATGACACGCCGCGGTTCCTCCCGTTTCCATGCTACGCGCACATGCAACATGCTCAAATCAAAATCTCTCCCGCCGAGCTACAACAAAACACGTACGCTGTCCTGGCGCAAAGACACGCCGCCTACCAGGCGAGAGAACGCGAACGCGAAAGAGAAGCCATTCGTGCCCAGGCTAGTGCTCGCGCTCGAAGCCAATCCCCCTATCCCCTTGTTGCTACTGCTGCTGCTACTGCTGCTCAACAACAAGAAGAAACAGAAACAGCTTCATCTTCCTCCCTCTCAGGCTGCTGCTTTTCCTCCTTCTCCTCCTCCTCAGATGAAGAAGACTGGCCACGTTCCGAAAGCTGCGTGGATCTCTACACGCTCGATAATGAGAGGAATCCATGGGGCACACGGTATGAGCAGGCAAAACATGCGGGCTATATTACCGATGGAGCGTGGCGGGTAGACTGGAATGCGCTCAACCAGGCACGTTGGCAGAGATTTGGAGCGATCAAGGAATCCGTCGAGAAGCATGCGATCCATGCCGGGAATCATCCTGACTATTTGCACATGTGATTTCTTCTTCTTTTTTTTTCCCCCCCTTCTTCATTTTTATCACTCTAGGGAAAAAAGTTTGGTAAGTTGGACAAAATACCTACCTAGGTAGGTAGCTAGGTCAGGTAGGTTCGCATTGATATCCGGATAGTCATAGTGATGATATAAATAGTTTATGAGTTTTCAATAACAAAGAGTTCCTAGTTCTCTCACCGATAGGAGTTTACTTTTATACGATTCAAATTGAGGAATTATGTTGACGGTGAGTAACCTGAGTGCACATCCACTGATTGTCTCCTTCAAGAGCCCCCATTGATTGATATTCTCTCGGTGTCTTGGAGATTGCCAAACTGCCATCTGGGCATCAATTAGCTTGGTCAAACTTGTCCCACACTACAGTGCAGGCCACGGACACCCAGAAATCCAATCAGACAAAAGAGTACCCACCAACGGGCTCAAGCATCCTTCCAAGAACTGAGACTGTTCCTAACTGCTGGGCATGACACGTCAAAATGCCAAAATGCACGATACACATGTGGGTAGGGTACACTATTCTCGACCTATTACCCCGCGTGGCCTGCGCCGACCACCTCACTCCTCCCCATTTGCCCAAATGGCACCGTCTCGGCCTCGCCCCCACGTAGCCCACCCCTTGTTTACATTGTGAACGCCCGCTTCATCATCGCCGGTTCCAATATGTGTGTCTTGGAATATCAACCATTCCTCCGGATTCCGAGAACTCGCTCTCCGCCCATTTTCTGAGACAAGTTCGACACAATCGCTCCCCGTCTCTGCCCAACACCGATTGTCGTCGTCATCTCCTCATCAACTTCGTGATCCCAGTTCGACGTCTCCCCGCCAAACCCGTAGACTAAACCTGTAGCATTGTCCTGAAGAGGAAGCTGCAATGCGCCTGAGACATGGAGAACCTGCCAAGTCCGATCCTACGCTCCACGTCTGACATGCGGGTAGCTGGTTACAGGTATTTCTCATCTGACCGTCGCTCACCGCACCGAGCCAGCCGATTGGGCCACCCGCGATGCCGGGCAAATGAAAACGGCCACGGGAGTGGCGCTCGGTTCTGCAACCATGTTGCAACCGCAGCGGCGATGGTGGCCGGCCCTTGATTATGTATGGGACCGGACCGTACATGTATCTCGGACACCGACGGCCCAATAATGAAAACCCTCCCGGGTCTCGGTTTGCATGAGGGAATAATGCCGGACCGTCCCGTCGGAACTCCATGCTTTGTTTTTCGCCTTCTGTAATCGCATCCTAGTATTACGGTTACGTTGCCATCTGCTTTCGACTTTGCCGTCCTGGCCCATGGCCCGCATACCCGCGCGACGAATGCACTAGGCCCTCTGCAGTGACTGCGTGGGCTTGACCCATTGGCGGGATTGAAGCCAAGCTTGTTTATCAGAGACCTGCCACCTGCAAGCGAACATCTCGGTGTCCGGCTGGACCGTATGCCGTCGTCATTGACATCATCATGGCGCTCCGCCGAGAGTTCCAGCACCACGGATCGGCCGCTGTCAGATTGCCAAGTGACTCCTTACCCCATCTTGTTGTGTCTCGGCTTGCCGTCTCTGGACCATAGACCCCGGCGGCCATCCAGGATGTCCTCGTGCTCATAACGGGTCGTCCTCGTGTTCATAACGGGTCGACCTCCACTGTGTTTGAAGCCTGAGACTTGACTGCTGCTGTTAATCATCCTTCCTCAAACTTCTGATTACAAGCCAGAGGCTTTGCTGCTAAAAATGGATTCACTGCAAGACGCTCCTGCGTTCAAGGTCCTGGACGATGGCGTGATGAGCCCCCACGCCGAGCTGATCTCAAGCCTCAAGGGACAGGTGCTGCGTGTGCCGGACCTGCTCGATGTTTTCCCCAGCTGGCCCAGCGGTGGCCGGAATAAGTACTACAAGCGACTCAAGGCCGGGTTTGATGAGATCATCCAAGTGTTAGTGTCCGAGGCTGGGAGACAAGGCGAGGCTAACAGACCTCAGCGTGTTCCCGGATGAGAAGATGAGGAAGAAGGCGGCTAAGAACGACTTTGCGTTTTTCACCTCGTGGTATGTGAGCCATTGTGCGGCAAGCCATGTAGCAGAGGCTGATACTTGCAGCAGCTGGTTTCCCGATGCCGATTGGGATCAGCTACTCACAGCGGGCCTCTTCTCGTTCTGGCTTTTTCATTGTGATGACGCCATGGATGACCAGGATGGTTCCGTCTCTCGGGACTATGCCGTGTCCTGCCGGTATCGACAGCAGGTGCTCAACTACACCCGCTGGTCTCTCGGACTAAGCCCGCCTCGTCCACGAGCCAGTTTCATTAAGAGGTTGCTGTCCTGGTTCCAACCAGCACCAAAGTGGAACCCTCCAGCACCAAACTTGCCAAATACAGTCTTCAAGGAGTTCGGCCGGCGAACCCAGCAGAGTACCAACAAAGGTAAGTGGAGGTGAAACCCTCTCTTGGTTGGCAACACACGCTGACTTGCGTAAACCCGAGCCAGTGTTCCGTGAAATGTTCCACGCCGAGATTAAGCAATACATTGACCACTGTGAGATCGAACAACGCGAACGTATGACTGGGGAGATTGCGGACGATGTAGAAGGCTACCTGCAGGTTAGACATCATACATCTGCTGTGCGCGCCTATGGTTTCATCACGCAGTAGGTATCGTCTCTCGTTCTAAAATCCGAGGGGTGCTGACACGGGCCGAAACCAGACTCGGTACTGGTGTACGGATCCCCGTTCGGATCATGAAATCTGCCCAGATGCAGGCGCTGTGGGACGAAATTACCATCATCATTATCATCATTAACGACATACTCTCGGTTAAGAAGGAACTTGCGGGCGGGTGTGTCCATAACGCTATCCCTGTTATGTATTCGCAAGGCCAGCCGCTCGATGTTGTCATAAGCGAACTGCTGTCGCGACTTGAGGCTTGCCGGGATCGATTCGACGAGACGGCAGATCGTGTGCTAGAGATGGCGAGGAGTGCGGCTGAGCGGAGTGACTTGTTAAAGTTCATTGACGGACTGAGAACGAACGCAACGGGAACGATAGAGTTCTGGTATGTTTTCCGACCCGTGACTCGATCTGTTGTGCAGGGCTGACTGGCGGCACAGCAAACTTGCGACGAGGTATCGAAATGAGAAGCACTTGAATGTAGATGGGACGATGGACATTGTTCTCTGATAGTATCTGGGTGATCGCATAGCTACGGCCGGATCGGAAAGATGGTGGCGGGTTGAACGGTTCTGTGGGACAGCGAGGCAGTAAAACAAAAAGGCATTCCTGAAAGGCACTTGATGCAGTGGTACCTCAACCGGATTGATTAGGTTGATTGGAGCACGGGCTCGTTGGGGTGATGGGAAGGCGTTTCTGGCTTGTCACATCCTTGTTTGCTGTGTAGTGCGTTTCGGATAACAACTGCTCGGTCTGATATATCAATTAATCGTACGTGCGAGATTCGAGTGTTGTGCTTCATTTGTCGCATATTTTGCATGAAAATGAACGCCTTGCGGTGCAACGTCCGAAGTTTTCTGTTGAAGGGGGGCGCCCTTTCCAGAATGACCATTAGAGACGACAGGGGGAGACGAGGAAGGAATGACACAGCGTGCCGCTTTTCTGGCCACCCTTCTGCCTCCTTCCCTCGACTAGTTCGAGGCTAGGATTTTTCTCTCGTGATATCTTGACATCGCCATTGGTAGACTCCGTCGCTCTGGTCCCGCTTGTCCTTCCAGATCTGATTACATTCTCCGCGAGGGACCAAGACAACAGCGGTCGATCTACGAAACGTTGTTCACCTACATCATCAAGGAGACAACCATGTCACCACAACCTCGGAAATACAAATACAGGCCACTCAGAAAGGATAAACCGGGCAGCACGACGCTATCCCCCGAGCCCCAGAGATTTCGACTGCCCAACCGTCTCCCCGGTGAATTCGACGATCATCCTCGCATCGAGCTCACCACCGAGTCCCAAGATGCTGATGTCCCCTACGAGGCATTGTCCTACGTCTGGGGCTCTAAAAAAAAAGGCACCGTTCACGTTCAGGTTGCCAAGCGCAATGGCGCGAAGGACAGAGGTTACTTAGGCGTCACCCGTAACCTAGGCCTCGCATTACAATACTTGCGATACAAAAAATTGCCGCGAACGCTCTGGGTGGATACCATATGCATCAATCAAGATGACTTGCGGGAACGAGAACAACAGGTCGCCACAATGGGCGATATCTATCGCCATGCGTCGAGAGTCGTTGAGTGGCTGCGCCCTGAGGCAGGGGATAGCACCCGTGCTTTCAACTACCTGAAATTTTTTGCAGGCCAAGTTGCGATGGCTTTCAAGAGAATTTTCAGCACTGAACTTGATCTGAAGGACTGTATGCTACTAGTAGCAGACCTCACAACGTTGTCGGATGGGCTAAATTGCCCCTGCAATGGTTCACTGCACGGCCGCCCGGATCGCGTCTGTCCCTAAAGCTGTTTCAAATGCCGCTAGAATATGCTGCATTGCCAAAGCTATTTCCCCGCCCCTGGTTCGAACGAGTCTGGGCCCTGCGGGAGGTGAGGATGGCGTCCCCGAAGTCTATTGTTGTATGCGGAACCGAAACGCTCGAATGGACTTATTTCAAGCACGCTCTGGTCGCTCTGATTAACACAGATCTGTTGAGTCTTGATGACGGAAATTACGGAAATTACAAGAGCGGCCTTGCCTTCGGCATCCGAGCCCATCGCATAAGATTTCTCTGTGAATACCAGATATACAGTTTCCGAGAAGTCATGCAAGAGGCCAGGACAGCGCTATACGCGGATCCAAGGGACAAGATACCTATATGGATTGTTGAGTCTAGCACCTCCAACTCTCCGGCAAGCCATCGGCATGACTCCAGACTATTCTCAGTCTGTAGCTACGTTATACACCGACTTCGCGATGCGCTACATGTCGCCCCAAATGTCACTGAATCTTTGACACTCGCTGGGCGCACGACGCCTTACAGCTACCCAGCTGGGTCACGGACTGGGCTGCAAGAGAACGGTGGCCTACGAGGCTTATACTATGGATATAGAATGCAAGTGGAAGGTTAGCTGTTCGGCCAACGTTGCCACGGAAAGGAATGCTGAGGGCGGTGGGAATCTTGATATCTAGACTGACTGAGGTGTCGTCGTCGCATCACTCGGCGGCGGACAGAAGAGCTTTGTGATGGGGTTCGTCAGTGCAACCCGAAGTTTAAAGACACTCTTGACTATTATGGGAATGCAGATATGGCTCTAGCGGCGTACTGTTGGATCCTTTGTTATGGCTGGTTCACAGGGGGTTTCTTGAGTCGGACAGAAATGGAGTTGCGGGGGCCAAACTTCAACACTTTGTTGAAGGGATTAATGAAAGTCATAAATGGTGACCTGCGAGAGCGCATTTCGGACACTGAGAAATGCTTCTTAATGGTATAACGGGTCCGAATCGGGCGATATGTGTTTTGGAAAATGGACAGGTCAGGCCAGTGTCTCCAAAGGCCAGGCGATTTGGTCTGTGTCTTACTTGGATGCGACTCCCCCCTTATTTGAGAGAGATACCTGGCGTGCCAAAGCCAAGTTACCAGCTTGTGGGCGATGCCTACATTGACGAGTTGATGGCTGGTGAGGCAGTTCTAGGGCCCATGCCCGGAGGCTATCATAGTATTTAGGGTCCTAGTAACGCAGACGAGGTTCGTAGGACAGAATGGTGGCCTGGGCTTGTGAACGAGGCGACAAACGTGTATAATTACGTTGACCCGAGGCTTCGAGAGCTTGGGGTAGAAGTAGATGCGACAGTCTGGAGTTCTCCGGAGGGAGGCCAGGAATCTCGTCCAACTTGTGACGACCGAGATGTTAGAGCAGCGAGGTATCGGGCTGAAAGAGTTTGATATAGCCTAGAGTTTGTCATACCAATGAATGCGAGTTTGTGCCCACCTCTTTCTCGGTGGGAGTCGGCATGAAGATGCGACGTCGTGAGCTTGGCGCATGCCAGTCCCAAAAAGCGAAGAACTCCACCTAGGGTGATGAGTTGGTGACACTGGCGGTTGATTTGATACTCGCGCTCAGCTTGCTTTCGGCTTCAAAATATCTAGATTGATATGTGAGGCGTGAGTTTCTTAGCTGGGACATCGAGGTCGAATGTTTGCGTCGCGACAAGCTATCACTAGGGCAACAGGACGCGACGTGGCTGAATTAGCGGTGACGCTTGCCCCCACCATGAGTGAAGATCAAAGATCGGTCATGGTTTGATGACCCATCTCCATCCTCTCATGCAAAAGCTGCATTGGTAGGGGGCGTGCATGGCACAGTGGAGCCTGACGCGGTGTTTGACTCTCCGCAGCGCAGCTACTTTAAATCCTGCTGACTGAGTGCGAGAAGGGAAAAGAAGAAAGCATCCCGAAAAAAAGGATGCCGTTGTCAACTGCAAGACCGTCATTTTTTCCTCCTTCTGCGATGCCCCGGCCCCGGAGACGGGATTAAACAAGGGAATGCCCGGTCGTGACGGGGGTTTGCTTAAATCGGAATCGCGGCGACGACGGACCAGGTTGGCCGAAAAGATGGCCTGGGCGGCGGCATGTGCCGTTGGCTCTCGGACCAGGGAAAGGAATTGGAATTTGTTTGTCTCTGCCCACTGTTACACGTGTCCTCTGGACTTGAAACATGCGGGGAACCCGTCGCGTCAAGTGATTTGTGGACTGGATGGATGCACCTGCGGTTCGGATGAGAGCCAAAAAAAAAAAAAAAA